>ERZ773185.2593-NODE-2593-length-11439-cov-31.693956_pt1 | contig 11439 bp, 10 predicted proteins | sample MGYA00580531_ERZ773185 | MGnify/ENA primary metagenome ERZ773185 (study PRJEB29015, sample SAMEA2737799) | human gut metagenome | biome: human gut; feature: human-associated habitat; material: faeces | place: China | collected 2012 ...
TCTCTGGTCCACCTCCAGTATATACTCCTTCTTTCCATACCTACGTAATCCGTTCATGGGATGGCGAGAGATATTACAAACTCCAGATTATCTCCTGGTATGATGCCAATGTGCAGATAGGTGATGAGGGAGGAAGAATCAGTTATTACTTAGATGAATTAAAATAAATGTTGAATGTTGAAAAATATGAAACAATTGAATTGGTGGAAATCCATCGCTTCGTTCCTCGTGGTACTCTTTACCATGCCGTTGGGACATGCGCTGATGATGATAATGGATAAGACGATGACTCCTGAAGCTGTGCATTACTCAGCCTTCTTCATGGGGTTGGCAGGTCTTATCATGGTAGTAATCGGTGTCTTCGTAAAGGGAGACACCAAACAAACTCTTTGGGGACTTTTCGGAGGTCTGCTTTTCTGGACCGGTTGGATAGAATTCCTGTTCCAGTACTATGCTACCCGCTGGGGTACACAGCCGGAGATGGAGAATGGCGAAGTTGTGACTCGCCCTGAATACCTCATCCTCCCTGCCACCTTCGGCATGTGGATGATGGTGATGGTGCTCTACATCTTCTCAACCAAGAACGGATGTAACTTCATCAACTGGTGGCAGCGTGTTCTCTTCCGTTCCCGCAAGAACGAGATTGCCGCCCGTCCGATGACACATCATACAAGTATCGTCACCTTCATGGAACTGAACATGATTCTCTGGACTAGCTATCTCCTGTTGATGTTCTGCTATGACAAGAACTTCCTCGGCGACCATCACCCTGTCACCTCCATCGTGGCAGCGGCTTGCCTCATTGGCAGTTTCTTCATCTTTAGGAAACAGTTGCGTTTGAGCACATGGGGAGCCAACATCCGTATGGCTATCGCAACGGTTGTTGTGTTCTGGGTTCCAGTGGAAGTGCTCGGTCGTTTGGACTTTTTCAAGGAGATTTGGATTGAGCCAGAGAAATACACCACACAGATGATTTCTATCCTCGTTGCATTCGTGGTATTGCTCGGCTACATCATGATAGCATCTAAAAGAAGACTAACGTTAAATCAAGTGAACAATGAAGAAAATAACTTGGAGAAAACAACATAAATGGTTAGGCATCGGTATGAGCTTTTTCATGCTGATGTTCTGCTTGTCGGGTATTTTGCTCAACCACCGTTCGCTTATCAAAGATGTGGACGTGAGCAGGAAATATCTGCCAAGCCGCTATGAATTTAAGAATTGGAATGGCGGGTTGCTGAGGGGAACGCTTGCTTTGGATGATGCCATATTGATGTATGGAAACGGGGGAATCTGGCAAACGGATTCTACAGCATCCACATTCAAGGACTTTAATAAGGGGATTCCAGCAGGAGCAGACTGCCGACAGATAAGAAATGTTATCAGAACGGATGATGGTTCTGTCTGGTCGGTATCTCCATTTTCACTCTACCGGTTGGGGAGTCACAAAATATGGAAAAGCGTAACTCTTCCGACAGAGCTGGAAGAGAAGTTGAGCGACATTTCTGCTCATGGAGATACGCTTTTGGTTCTCAGCCGCTCCTATGCTTATGTTTCCTTGCCACCTTATCAGAACTTCCACCGGATAGAATTGCCTATGCCAAAGGAGTATGATGGGAAGGTTACAGTCTTTCGTACGATATGGCTGCTTCACAGTGGAGAGTTGTTTGGCAGCATTGGTAAACTCATCGTAGATGGCATTGCCATCATCCTGGTGTTGCTCTGCATTTCAGGTCTTATCTTCTGGTTAAAGCCTAAACAGAAGAGGTTGCTTCGCTTTTCGCTACAATGGCATGACAAAATAGGCCGATATACCATCATGCTTACTTTGTTGATAGCCCTGACAGGTTGGTGCCTTCGTCCACCTGTGATGATAGCCTTGGTGTTGAACAAGATACCGTCTATTCCTGGGACGACGCTTCATAGCAAGAACCCTTGGAATGACAAACTCCGTGTGGTGCGTTATGATGAAAAGTTCGGTGACTGGCTCTTGTCAACTTCGGATGGTTTCTTTTCCATGAATTTCCAGACAGGAAAGTTGGAGTCAATCCCCAATACTCCACCAGTTAGTGTTATGGGATTGAATGTCCTTCAGCAAAACAAAGATGGTAAATGGTATTGCGGTTCGTTTAGTGGTCTCTTTGTTTGGGATAGAGTAAAGGGGACAACCGTTGATTATTCTACCGGGAAAGCTGCTTTAAAGAACGCTGGCGCACCATTCGGAAAAAAGGCGATAGCAGGTATGAGCCAGGATTTCTCTGATACGCCTGTCATTGCTGAGTATAATGAAGGAACCGACTTTGCGCCACAACCCGCTTATATGAACCAACTGCCCATGTCATTATGGAATGTGGCTCTGGAGGCTCATAGCGGTAGAATCTTCATAGGTAGTATTGCTACATATATATTTATCTTCGTGATGGGAATACTTGCCGTATGGTGTCTTTGGTCTGGGTATGTCATTAGACTGGTGAAGAAAAAATAAAAAAAAGTTTGAATGCGTTGTTTTAATTGCCATATTGCCATATTGTATGTGCAAATGGTTGATACTCAGCGTAAAATACGTATGGCAATTCTCGGAAAAGCGCCGGGAATTGCCATATATTGTTATAGTGAGAATTAGTACCCTCATTTTCGTCGCGACGTATCAGATGCTACGTCGGGACGCAGTTGTTGTTACGTCGCGATGTATCAGATGCTACGTCGGGACGTAATTTCTTCCGCATCGATGGCGAAGTTATGAATAAAGATTGAAATCCCCAAGCATTGAACCGAAAAAATGCTTTTTTGCTCAATACTTTCTGTGTTTTTCTCAAAAAAACACGCTGAAATCTGCTAAATAGTTTAAAATGAACGAATTATGAGTCTTTTACCTCAATAGAGATAATGATTTGGCAACAGTCCCAATTTCTGCAATATGCATACGTTTGCTGTCAAACAACTCTTCTCAGCAGTAAAGATACAATAACTACACGAAATAACAATCGCTATATTGGAATAATTTACATAAAATAGCTTAATTTATAATGATTATCGCAAATTTTAATGTATATTTGCAGCAAAATTCGGTGAATTTATGAAACTAAACAAGATAAAAGATGTCTTAGACAGCAAGGGGATTTCAGCAAGTATGTTGTAGAACTTCTGATAATAAAATATTATTTGAATATGGGCATAAGCAAAGATTTAACAGAAGAGGACATCAAGTTCCGCTATATCAACGAAGCCATCACAAGCAAGGGATGGTCAAAGGATAGTATATTCATGGAACAGAAGGTTAAATTTACTGACGGTAAAATTAGCCTTCATGGTAATCTTGTGCATAGAGAGAAACCGAAGTTTGCCGACTATGTACTTTATGCAAATAAGGCAACACCCATTGCTATTGTAGAAGCAAAGGATGCCAATCATTCTGTTTCACATGGATTGCAACAAGCCATGACCTATGCCCAAATGCTTGATGTGAAATTTGCATACAGTTCAAATGGTGAAGGGTTTGCCGAACATGACTTCTTGACAGGCAAGGAACGCACTTTTGCTATGGACGAATTTCCAACAAAAGAAGAACTTATCGAAAGATATAAAAATGAGGCTAACGATGGAAACGGACTTAACGAACAAGAGCTGGCTATCATAAAGCAGCCTTTTTGCACTGGTCAGAATATATTCCCGCCACGATATTATCAGCGCAATGCAGTAAACCGCACTGTCAATGCTATTGCGAGAGGACAAAACCGTGTGCTCCTTGTCATGGCAACTGGCACTGGCAAGACATATACTGCATTTCAGATTGTATGGCGTTTACTTAAAAGTGGTTTGAAGAAGAAAGTGTTGTATCTTGCAGACCGCAATATATTGGTTGATCAATCCATACAGCAAGACTTCAAACCATTAGAAAAGGTAACGCACAAGATAGACTACTCAAAAGACAAGAACCACTTGGAAGAATTGGGGTCTTATCAAGTGTTCTTTGCACTCTATCAACAGTTGATTGGACAGAATGATGCCAAAAACTATAAGGAGTTGTTTCCTAATCCAGACTATTTTGATCTTGTTATCGTTGATGAGTGTCATAGAGGTAGCGCAAAGGATGATAGCAACTGGCGAAACATCTTGGAATACTTTTCTTCGGCTACTCATATAGGTATGACAGCAACACCAAAAGAAACAAAGTACCAGTCAAGTATTGGCTACTTTGGTGAGCCTATATATACATATAGTCTTAAAAACGGAATTGAGGACGGTTTCCTAGCTCCTTTCAAGGTAATCAACATCACAACCAACATTGGCGATGAGTGGAGACCGACAAAGGGACAAAAGGATATATACGGCAACGAGATAGAAGACCGCATTTATAACAACAGTGACTATGATTATAACATTATTATAGAAGACCGTATAAGGGAAGTTGCACAAGAGATAACCAACTATCTGAAAAGCACTGACCGCATGGCTAAGACCATAGTGTTCTGTGCTGATGAAACACATGCGGAGCGTATGCGTCTGGCATTGACCAATGCCAATGCTGATATGTGCAAGAAAAATCCTGACTATGTGGTTCGCATAACAGGTAGCGATGAGTATGGTAAAAGCAAGTTGGATTACTTTATTTCAGTATCTTCGGAATATCCAGTCATTGCAACGACCAGCAAACTGCTTTCTACCGGTGTGGATTGCAAGATGGTAAAGCTGATAGTGCTTGACCAACAGATTGGTTCCATGACGGAGTTTAAGCAGATTATAGGACGCGGAACCCGTCTTCGTGAGAATGAGGGAAAGACCAATTTCACGGTGATGGACTTTCGAAATGTAACACGCTTGTTTGCTGACCCAGATTGGGACGGACCTATCGAGATGGATCCCGATTATCCTATAAAGTCCAGAGAGGCAAAAACTCCAGTTCTGCCTGTAGATGATACACCGCCAATAGTTGGTGATCCTATCACTCGTCCAAAGCCTCTTGTAGATAAAGATGGCTGCCAGGTAATGGTTGTCAATAAGGTAGTGTCCGTTTACGATGCCGATGGCAAGCTGCTTCGCACGGAGAGTATTACCGACTACACGAAGAAGAATATCCTTGATTCGTTTGCTACCATTGATACATTTACCTCCAAATGGAATGAAATAAAGAAAAAGTCAGACATTGCTGATATGCTGAAAGAAAGAGGCATAGATCTTGCAGAATTAAAAACTTCACAGGAAATGAGCAATGTGGATGATTTTGATTTCATCTGCCATATCGCATACGGAAAGAAGACCCTGACGAGGCGGGAACGTGCTGAGCAAGTGAAAAAGCGTGATATATTTACCAAGTATGGTGAGCAGGCACGGCTGGTACTTGAGAATTTGCTGGAGAAGTACATGGAAGAAGGCATTTCTGAACTTGAAAGTCTCACTGTGCTTGAAAACGATCCTTTCCGCCGATTGGGCTCTAAGGCAAATATAGTAAAGTTCTTCGGTGGCAAGAGAGAGTATCTGAAGGCCGTAAAAGAGTTGGAGCAATCAATATATAATATAGCATAAAAAGAAACAATATAAAATGAGTTTATCTAATTTCGTAAAACGAGTACGCAATATCATGCGCAATGATGCCGGTATCAACGGTGATGCGCAACGCATAGAACAAATGGCGTGGATGCTGTTCTTGAAAGTCTATGACGAGAAAGAGAATGATTGGGAGTTGGACGATGATGATTACAAGTCAATTATTCCAGAAGAATGCCGTTGGCGCAACTGGGCACATGATGATGGAAGTGGCAATGCCTTGACTGGTGACGAACTGCTTTCGTTTGTCAACAACACCTTGTTTGTTGAACTCAAAAACATAGAGGTTACACCTGATACCCCAATTCGTCAGGCAATAGTAAAGACAACTTTTGAGGATGCCAACCAATATATGAAAGATGGCGTTCAGCTCCGCCAGGTGCTTAATGTGATAGACGGATTGAATCTTGGTGACTATGAAGAGAGTCATGCTTTCGGTGAGATATATGAGACTATCCTTAAAGAAATGCAGTCGGCAGGTTCCTCAGGTGAGTTCTACACCCCAAGAGCCTTGACCGAATTTATGGCAGAGATAGTCAATCCGCAGATTGGTGAGAAAATGGCAGACTTCGCTTGTGGTACAGGAGGTTTCATCACAAGTTGGTTGGGTGAATTGGACAAGAAGGTAAAGACTGCTGAAGACCGCAAAGAGTACAATCAGTCTGTATTTGGCATAGAAAAGAAACAATTCCCGTATATGCTATGTGTGACAAACCTGTTGCTGCATGGTATCGACACGCCATTGGTATATCACGACAACTCGCTTACCAAAGATGTTCTCAACTATACAGACGGAGACAAGTTTGATGTTGTTTTGATGAATCCACCATACGGAGGTAATGAAAAGGCCGACGTGAAATCTCACTTTCCTTCTGATATGCGCAGTAGCGAGACTGCCGACCTCTTCATGGTGCTTATCATGTATCGCTTGAAGAAAAATGGCCGTGCTGCTGTCATTGTTCCTGATGGTTTCCTTTTTGGAGCAGATAACACAAAGATTGCCATTAAGACAAAGTTGCTCAGGGATTTCAACTTGCACACCATTATCCGTTTGCCTGGCAGTATCTTTGCACCTTACACTTCGATTGCCACGAACATTTTGTTCTTCGACAATACCAGTGCGGAGGGTGCTCCAGAAGGTTATTCTACAAAGGAAACGTGGTTCTACCGTTTGGATATGCCAGAGGGGTACAAGCATTTTTCCAAGACAAAATCGATGAAGTCGGAGCATTGCGATCCTATCCGTGAATGGTGGAACGACCGCAAGGAGATTATCATTGCCGATGGAGATGAGAAATCACGCTGCTATCCTGTACAAGAGTTGATTGATTCTGATTGCAACTTCGACTTATGTAAGTTCCCAAAAGAGGATGAGGAGATTTTGCCTCCTGCCGAACTGCTTGCCGACTATTTCAAGAAGCGCAAGGCTCTTGATCATGAGATTGATAAGACATTGGCTGAGATACAGCGTATCTTGGGGATAAATATAAATGTGGACGAATTGTAAAATGTGGGACGGTGTTCCACAAATCTAAAAGATTGGCATGGAGAATAAAGGTTTGACAAACATAAATGATGCTGCCTATCAGAAGTTGATAGACAACATAACCGCACTATGGGGTGAGGCGAAGTCAAAAGCGGTCAATGCTGTCAATACAGAATTGCTTGAAGCAAACTGGCAGACAGGTAAATACATTGTGGAGTTTGAGCTTAAAGGTAAAGATAGAGCAGAGTATGGAAAACATTTGCTCATGAATCTTTCAAAAGATTTGACTATTAGAAATGGCAAGGGGTTCAACCGTACTAATCTCACTTATATGCGTAAGTTCTATTTGGCTTTTCCAATTTTGGGGACAGCGTCCCCAAAATTGACATGGAGCCATTACTATGAACTACTAAAGTGTGATAATTCTCTCGAAATGAAGTTCTATTTTAATGAATGTATTAAGGAAGGCTGGAAAGTTCGAGAACTGAAAAGGCAGATGAAAAGTTGTCTGTTTCAGCGACTTGCACTAAGCACAGACAAGGCAGGAGTTCTTGCATTGGCAAACGAGGGGCATCAAGTACAAACTCCGCAAGACATCATCCGTGACCCTTTCGTGCTTGAATTTGCAGGACTTCCCAAACAGAAACGCTATAAGGAGAGTGACTTGGAAAAGGCTCTTAAAGACCACATGGAGCAGTTTCTTTTGGAAATGGGACGTGGTTTTGCATTTGTGGGCAGGCAATACTCCATGCAGATAGGAAGCCGACAGTTCAAGGTGGATTTGGTATTCTACCACTGTATCTTGAAATGCTATGTGTTGATTGATTTGAAGCGAGCAGAGATAAAGCATGGTGATATTGGGCAGATGAACCTCTACTTGAACTATTTCAAAACAGAAGTATGTCAACCTGACGATAATCCACCCATTGGCATAGTTTTGGGAGCAAGAAAAGATGAACTTTTGATGGAGTATGCCTTGGAGGGTATAACCAATCAATTGTTTGTAGCACGTTACCAACTCTATTTGCCAAAGCGTGAAGAACTGCAAGCGCAACTTGACAAATTGTTGGACGAAGCTGAGTAACAACAATAAAATAAGGACATTTCAATTTTATAGCATAATTATGAAAAGTAATATTGGAATACAAATCATTTTGTCTATTGTACTGACTATGTGCAGTATCAATATAAATGCACAAACGGTTGGATATACATATCGACCTTTGGCTGCCGAGGGATGTAACATGAAATATAGCGTTGCAAAGCAAGATACGGCATATTACATTATCGCAACCGTAAAGTCATACAGACTGAATTTCCTGAAAGAATCAACCATGTTGTTGAAAACATTCGATGGTGAAGTTATTAAACTTTATGGTTCTCAGATTGGTAGCAGTTCTGAAACGGCAGGTATTGTCTCTGGCAATATAGTCCTTCCAGTGACAGAAATCAGTTCTACAGCTCAATTCAAGATAAGTCCACAACAATTTGAGTTGTTGAAAAAAGGCGTGGCCAAGATAAGGTTATCTACCATACCTATTGAGCATGAGCGGACATTTGCCAAAGATAAAATAGGCAAGAAACTTTATCAGTTCTTCTTGAAGCAGAAGAATAAGGACAATGATTTCTAACGATAGTAAATTACAATGAACGGAAAACAATTAAAAAATAGCATATTACAATGGGCGATACAGGGAAAACTTGTACCGCAAGACCCTAATGACGAACCAGCAAGCGTTTTGCTTGATAAGATTCGTCAAGAGAAAGAACGCTTGATTAAGGAGAAAAAAATCAAGCGTGACAAGAACGCATCTATTATCTACCGTGGTGAGGACAATTCCTATTATGAGAAGATGTCCCACACTATATTCAAAACAGCATAATTATGGAACATCTGAAAAAGAGATTAAATCAACTTTTAGAAAAGAAAATAGAACTGGATAATTATTTGGCTAAACAATTACCCAAGTCTATTCTACAAGAGGCAATTCAAGGAAAGCTTGTGCCTCAAATAGCTGAAGAAGGTACAGCGCAAGAACTGCTTGAACAGATAAAGGTAGAAAAACAGAAACTCGTCAAAGAAGGCATACTCAAAAAGTCTGCCCTCAACGATTCTGTTGTTTTCCGTGGTGACGATAACAAGTACTATGAGAAGATTGGGAAAAAGTGCGTGGATATAACTGAGGAAATCCCTTTTGATTTGCCCGATTCTTGGAGTTGGGCAAGAGGTAAGGCTGTATTCATGCCTATGGAATCAACAAAGCCATCATCTGATTTCGTTTATATAGATGTAGATGCCGTCAATAACAGGCTAAACATTATAGACAAACCTAAAAAGGTAAGAATAGAAAACGCTCCAAGTCGAGCAACGAGAAAACTTCATAAAAACGATTTGTTGTTTTCAATGGTTCGTCCCTACTTGAAAAATATAGCTTTGGTTGATGATATATATAAAGATGCCATTGCAAGTACAGGATTCTATGTCATAACCCCAAGTTTAGGGTATTATCCTATGTTCCTGTATTATTTGATGCTATCAAATTATGTGGTTGATGGATTAAATTCGTTTATGAAGGGTGATAACTCGCCCTCCATAAACAACTGTCATATAGAAAATTATCTATACCCATTGCCTCCAATAGAGGAGCAACAACGCATTGTTGAAAAGATAGAGCAATTAATGCAGTTGCTCAAATAGTTTTTCTATTTGAGCAACAATGCGTTGTTGTTCTTTTAATGGGGGTAAAGGAATAAGAATATTATCTAAGGCTTTAGAAGAAAGCCCTTGTATTCCAATGCCTTTACCACCTATTCTTCCTGTTGCCTTATAGAAATAAAACACCCAAAAGAAGAACTTTGTACAAAGCTGCTTGTAAGCACGAAGTTTGTGTATATGATTTTGGATTCTTATATCATACGAATAGTTCCATATTGCGGCACGTCCGATGTCTCCACCTTCACAGACAAGTAAGTCTCCAAATGTCGCCGTACATTTTTCTATTTCTTCATCTGTAAAACGCATCTGCTTAATATTGCTGAGTTCAAATCTATCCCAATATAGATTTGAAGTGGTAATGTAAGTCATTAATTGCCCTTTTAGATTTGATGAATTTAATGCTTTACCTGTGCAATGTGAGAACAGAGTTCCCAAGCGGCACCATTCCCATGTGTTAGGAATATCAAATGGTATTTCATCATCAACACTGATTCTCTCTTTTTTGTTAATGGTATAATACTTGTTATCGTCACCACGAAAGATAACAGAATCGTTGAGGGCAGACTTCTTTAACTTACCTTCCTTCACTAACTTTTGCTTCTCAGCTTTTATCTGTTCAAGCAGTTTTTGGGCTGTGCCTTCCTCTGCAATTTGCGGAACCAGTTTCCCTTGAATTGCTTCTTGTAAGACGGATTTTTTTATTTGTTCATTTATTGTTCTATTCAAGTTTTCTAACTTCTCTTGTTGTGTTCCATACTTTTCTATAACAGGTAGTAAAGACGTAACCTTTGATATTATTCGTGTCTGTTCGTTTCTTGGTGGTATAGGAACAAGATAATTGCATACAGTTGTAGTCGAAAGTTCCTTTTGTTTAGTACTGCCATCTGATTTGTCTTCTATTACGCTTTGAACCGTTGGACTTACGAAGTAAAAATAGAAGAAAAGAGGAGACACAAAGGGTTTAAACAATCGGATGACTGTTACATGACTATCTGCAACAGCCAGCTCATAAGGATTAAGCTTTGCGTAATATACAGCCATTCGCCCCAATGTTCCTAATCCTGTGGAGTTCCACATTAAATCCTCATCTTGCAAAATTCGCTCAATAGCGTACTTGGACAAGGATTCGGGCTCTATAAACTGCGCTTTGTCAATAGAGAATCCTGCCCATTGGTTACATTTTTGAGCAACAACAGGATACTTTTTTATCGGTGAATACTTAGGAGACTTCCCTCTTTGTATGTATATCGAAACATTCAAAAGTCTTGCCCAACTCCAAGATGTTGGTATCTCAAACGGCACTTCCTCATCAATGCATTTCACCTCTCCCGTAGCAAGTATCTTCTCATAATAGGAACTCATAGAACAATACAATGTCTATTTATATGGACAACTTTATGTTTTACTAATAAACGAATAGAAATGGAATTAGACAAATTTGAAGAGTTCCTAAGCCAAGGCAATATGGCTAAGAACACGATTTCGGCATATCTGTATGCCGTAAAGGAGTTTGGCTCTCGACACAAAGAGTTGAACAAGAGAAACTTGTTGGTTTACAAGACCTATTTGATTGAGACTTACAAACCAAAGACGGTGAATCTCCGTATTCAGGCGTTGAACAAGTACCTTGTATTTGTGGGCAAGACGAAACTCCGCTTGAAGTCGGTCAAGGTGCAGCAACGTTCTTATCTGG
>ERZ773185.2595-NODE-2595-length-11429-cov-4.157464_pt1 | contig 11429 bp, 4 predicted proteins | sample MGYA00580531_ERZ773185 | MGnify/ENA primary metagenome ERZ773185 (study PRJEB29015, sample SAMEA2737799) | human gut metagenome | biome: human gut; feature: human-associated habitat; material: faeces | place: China | collected 2012 ...
TGACTGTCATTGAGGCGCATCGTCAGAAAGCCCGAAACGGCGCGTCCGGCGGTGATACCCACGTAGAACAAGGATGCCCAGGCGGCCGCGTCGCCTGCGGAGACGCCACGCGCGAGGGTGCAGTAGCTCGCAGCCCAGGCGCCGCAGGTGCTCTCGAAGGCACAGTAGCAGAAGAAGCAGATCAGACACTCACGGACGCCAGGAACGCGCAGCAGCTCGCGGCGGGGGGCGTCCGAGGGCCTAACGTCCTCGTCAGAGGCAGCGCGACCAGCGGACTTCTCGCCGACCTTCTCGCCGACGCGGTTCCAAAACGGTAGGGAGGCAGTGACCACCGCGGCAATGACCAGCTGGATCACGCCCAGGACCCTGAAGCCGACGTTCCACGTGGAGCCAACCAGGCAGCGAGCGACGATCATGGGACCGGCACTGGCGCCGACGCCCCACATGCAGTGCAGCCAGCTCATGTGACGAGAGGCGTAATGAATGGCAACGTAGCTGTTGAGCGCGGCATCGATAGCACCGGCGCCGAGACCGTACGGCACTGCCCACAGGCAGAGCTGCCAGAACTCCGTGCACAGCGAGAAGCCCATGAGGCCCGCCGCGGTCATGACCACGGAGACGGCCGAGGTCTTGCCCGTGCCCAGCCTCCTCACCACGGAGACCGACGCCACGCTTGAGGCGATGGTCCCCAGACAGATGATGGCCGAGACCAGGCCGACCCAAGAGACGCCGGCCCCAAGCCCACCATACATGGACGGCCACGCGGCGCCCAGGGCCGAGTCGGGCAAGCCCAGACTCACAAAAGTCAGGTAGATCACAGGCAGCAGCGCAGGCAACCTCTTCTCCTCTCGCCCTCAAATTGCGAGGTACCCCCAACAGACCCCTCGTCCTTTAAAACAAACACAGGCCACGAGCACATGCAACCCGTGACCTGCGATAGCTCTGGTGGAGACACGGAAAGCTCGAAGCCCGGGCACGCCAAAAGGAAGGAGCCGAGGCCTCGAGGACCTCGGCTCCCAAATTGCCAGGTGGGGTCGCGGGTGTAGAAGGGAGGAGGCTGCCGACTCCCCTCCTGGCAGAGGGTGACGCACCCCTCACCAGCATCTCCCTGCCGGCTTGGTTCCCCTAGTCGCTAGCCCCGATTGCCCCTCTTTCTCGCGACGAGGGCGATGCCGAGAACCGCGACGCCGAGGACGGCGCTGACGATGATCGGCGCGAACTCGATGGGGTCGCCCGTCTTGGGGACGAACTTCTTGGGCGGCGTGGGCTTTGTGGACGGCGTGGGCAGCGTGGGCTTTGCGGGCTCCTCGGGCTTGGTGTACGTGTTGCGGAACACGCAAGCCCCGACCTCATCCTGGTTAACGCTTGCGATGAGGTTGCCCTTGCCGTCATCGGTGACGGTGACGGTGACCTTGCGGGCCGTCTCGTCATAGGTGACGTGCTGCTGGCCGTCGTTCACCTCCGTGATGGTGAACGTGTAGGTACCGACTCGGGTGAACGAGAGCTCCTCGAACCTGACCTGGCCGTTCGCGTCGTTCTTCGCGGTGAGCTCGACACCGTCACCGGAGAGCTTGAAGGCGAACTGGCCGGCCTTGAGGTCTGCGCCCTCGAGAACCTTGGCCGCGGTCAGGGCAAGCTTCGTGGGACTTGCCTCGTAGGCGTTGACGAACTCCGCCTCGCGGGCGTCATCGAGCTTGTGCGTGACGTCAAGGGTGCCGTCGTGTTTATCCACGACGGTCGTCGTTACGTGGTAGGAGGCATCGCTGAACGTAACGCCGTTTTCGACGGTTCCATGGCCGCGTTCGCGGATCGTGTAGTGGTGGACGCCGGGACGGTCGTACTCAATGCCGCTCAGCGCCACTTTGCCAGAGGCGTCGTTCGTACCGGTGGCGACGACTTTGCCGTCCTCGAGAAGCTCGAACGTGAACTCCCCTGCTGCAAGGTCGCGGCCGGTCAGCGTCTTGTGGACACCGATTTGATCAGTGACGCTCGAGGTGATGGAGTCGACGCTGTAGGAGTTCGTGAAGGCGAACGCGGGGCCGGAGAGCTCGTTGCCGTTCGCGTCAACGCGGGCGACCGTGAGCTTGCCGTTGCCGTCATCCGTAACCCTGATGTAGACGGTGCGCGTGGACTGGGCGTCGTTCGTGACGCCATCCACAGATCCGCTCTCGGTGATGTCGTAGCGGTAGATGTGGGAGCGCTCGCGGATGGGCTCGGCGTCATTCTCGGCCGTGGAGCCATCCGTCTCGGGCGTGTCGGAGACGGCGCGCATCAGCCTGCGGGCGCCGCGCCAGGACGCCGTGGTGGTGACTTCGGCCTGGGCGTCGTGGTTGGGGATGGCCTCGACCTCGGCCTCGGCTACGGGAGCCGCGCCGGTTTCCTCGGTGGAAGGAGCAGGCGCGCTGGCCTCGGGCGCGGTGGGAGCCTCTTCCTGGGCCTCGGGGGCCGCCTCGGAAGCAACGCCTTCGAGCTCGGTTCCGTCACCGGAGTTCTCCGCGCCCGTGACGGGCTTACCAGCCTGGTCGTCAGGCGTGGCCTCAAGGGCGTTCGCCGTCGGGACGTTCTGCGTCCCGTCAGCCTCGTCCGTGGTGCCCTGCGGCTTGCGCAGGGCCTCCAGGAGGTCGTCGAGCGTGAACGTGATCGAACCGAAGTCGACGTCACCGTTAGCGTCGTTCGTCGTGTCGATGCGCTCGGGCATGGGCGCGCCAGGCTCACCCTTCACGGTGAACTTGAACTTGTCGGCGATGTTAGTGCCCTCAAGGCCAGGGTCGACGCTCAGGCTCTTGGTGCCCTTGAGTCCGATGGAAACGGGTTTGCCCGTCGCGTACGTGTTGAGGAACTTAAGTCCGCCATCGGGGAGGTTAACCGCGCAGGTCAGCGTTCCCTTGCCGTTGTCCTCAACTTTCACGGTGAAGCGGAAAGTCGACGCCGTAGGCGTCACGCCGCGCTTGTCCAGGCCGTCGGTCACCTCATAGGCGACATACGGGATGGTCCAGGTGTTTCCAGTGCGGGTGGCATGGCCGTCAGCAACGAGGCGGTCGAGCTTGCCGGTGTCGTAGGACAGGGAGCCGAACTTCACCTGGCTGGAATCATTCTTTGTTTCGGCGACGACCTCGGGGTTACCCGCGCCATAGGCGAGACGGAAGGTGAAGTCACCGTCGAACATGAGGCCATTCGTCATGGACTTCGTGCCCACGATGGACGCCGTCTCGCCGGCGGCGGCGTAGGAGTTCTCGAAGGTGACCTTCGCAGCCGCGGCCGCATCAGACCCGGTGACATAGACGTACGTCTTATCGGCTCCGGACGTGCTCTTGACGTGGGTCGTCACCGTAAGGGTAGCCGTAGTGGGATCGTCGACCGTGGTGATGGTGACCTCGTAGGACGTGGCGTCATAGGTGACGCCGCCAAGGCCGCCGTTTGCCTCGGTGATGGTATAGCGGTAGGTCTTACCCACGTCTTCCTGGGTGAACGTGACGTGTTTGGAGGAGCTCACCACAAGGGCCTCTCCCCCGTCGGGAGCCTCGGCGTTGGTGTGGTGTCCGGCGATGCCGAGCTTGTCACCATCACCGGTGGCGACGACGTCGAACCCAAACTCGCCCGCGGCCAGCGCGCGGCCGCTCATCTTCTTCGTAACGCTCAGTCCGCCAGCTGCGGTGTAGTCAAGCTGCGAGCGATACGTGTTGATGAAGACGTTGCTCTTGTTCGCCACGACGGCGCTCATCGTGCCGTTGCCCTCGTCGGAGACCGTCACGGTCACGGTCGCGGTGTGGCCGTCGTAGGAGATACCGTGAATGCCGGAGTCTGTCTCGCGGACCTCGTAGACGAACTCACGGGGACCCTGGCGCACCATGTCATAGGTGAACGGGATGGTGCCGAACGTGAAGCTTTCGGCCTCGCTCTTGTTGTGGACGGACACGGTGGCGACTTCCTTGCCGTTGTCATCAACGGGGAGGGGCGCGTCGGGGGTCTTGGCGCTGGCGCTGATCGTGAAGCTGAACTTGTCGCCATCCCGCCAGTCGCGGCCCACAAGATCCTTGGAGAAGTACGGTTTCACGAGCTGGTCTTTCGGGATGCTGGAGTCATAGGTGTTGACGAACTCCTTGTCTCCGGAGATGAGCCTAACGGCTGTCTCGAGCTTGCCGGTCTTTGTGTTATCTCGCACGGTGACGCGGAAAGTGGCGACATTGTTGCTGTAGCTCATGCCACCGGCGCTTCCGCGCTCCTCGGTGACCCTGTAGTCGTACTGGCCAGGCTGCGTGTACGCGATGGAGCCAAAGTCGATCTTGGCCGCGCCATCGACGACGTCATTGGGACCGACGACAACACTCGTGGAGGGAGCGCCGTTATCACCCAAGGGGACGGGAGCACCGTAGACGCCCTCAAGCAGGAAGGTGAATTGGTCTCCCTCGCGCCAGTCGCGACCCTCAAGGACCTTCGTCAGGTCGAAGTCCGCCGTGGCGAAGTTGGCGTCCGCCGCCTTGTAGGTGTTCTCGAACAGAATCTTGGGGTTGTCGTCATTCTTCACAACATTGTCGTCGATCTTCGTCGTGACCGTCATGGTGCCATCGAGGTTGTCGACGACGGAGATGACGAGTTCGTGCTTGTTCTCGTCATAGGTGACGCCGAGGAGCTTGGCGTCGTCGGCGGGGATGACCTCCGCGACGTCAAACGCGTAGGTCTTGTTGGCGTTCGCGGCGCCAAAGACCACATCGGAAAGCTTCTGCATGTCCTCGGCGATGCCGCTCGCACGCCTCTGGGTGTTCGAGAAGGCCTTGTCGGAATCGGAGAGAAGCGCGTTGGCTTCGTCGGCCGTCGCCGCGGTGGTTCCGCTCTCGGCGGTGGCATTCTTGCCGGTGATGGTGAAGGAGAACATGTCCACGTCCATCGGGCGGCCCGTGAGAACCTTGCTCACGGTGACGCCGGCGTAGTGGACGGCCTCGGCGGGAGCGTAGACGTTCGTAAAGGCAGCGTGGTCCGTGACGTTCTTATCGCCATCGACCGCAGAGGTCGAGTTGTCATAGGAGACGTTGCCGAGCTTGAGGACGCCGTTGTCATCGTCGACGGTGACAGTCGCGGTGGCGGCGTGGCGGTCCCAAGTCATGCCCGAGCCGTCTGTGGCGGGGGCATTCTCGCGGACTTCGAAGACATAGGTGCCAGGCTTGCTGAAGGTCATCTCGCCGGATTCGAAGCTGACCACGTTTCCATTGGTCTCGTAATTGAGGTTCATCTTGGAGGCGACGCCGTTCTCGGGGCCAGAGACGAGCGTCGTGGAGAACTTAAAGTCGTCCGTCTTGAGCATGTTACGGCCAACGAGGCGCTTCTCACCCTTGATGACTCCGGTCTCGGTGAGAGACGTCGGCTCATAGGAGTTCTCGAACGTGATCTTTTCGACCTTTTCGCTCTCCCCGTCGCGGGCATAGGAGGCGCTTACCTTGACGATGTTCTTGCCGTCAACCCTCTCGTTGGTCACGTTCACGGTCGCAATCCAAACCGTGCTGTCATACGTCATGCCGGGACGAGCATTTTTGGGGGTCTCCTCGGCGATCTTGTACTGGTAGGTCTTGCCCACGTCCTCGCCCGTGAAGGTGATGGCGTTGAAGACGACGGCGCCGTGGGCGTCGTTGTGGCCGACGATCTCGGTCGCGCCGGCGGGCATGGGAGCGTTGCCGACGCGCGTCAGGGTGAACTCAAACATACCGGCCTGGAGAGGCAGCACGCCAGAGGCGTCGTTCAGCTTCTTCATGGCGACGGGCGTCCAGTCCTGCGAAGTGGCGTCGAAGACGTTCACGAAGGAGGCGGCACCTGCGGCCGCGCCCTCGGGAGCCACGTCGGAGCCATGGTCGTCGTGGACGCGCGTGATCTTGGAGGAGACCGCGAGCGTTCCGTCGTGGTTGTCCTTGACCGTCACGGTCACGGTGTAGAGGGAGAGGGACGTCGTGACGCCAGTCGGCCCGGCTTCCCCGGCAGGCTCGTAGACCTGGTAGTAATAGGTGCCGGGCTTCTCGTAGGCGATGTCGCCGAAGTTGAAGGCGACGGGAGTGCCAGAGGGCGTGCCCTCGTGGCTCGTGACGGTCAGACTATAGATGTCACCCTTGGAACCCTTAGGCATGGGGGCGCCGTCGAGACCCTGGAGAATGAACGTGAAGCTGTCGGTGGCGAACCAGTCGCGGCCTTTGAGCACCTTCTCGCCGAGAAGGGCCTTGCTCCCGGTGAGCGTACCGGTCGCGGAATACTTGTTCTTGAAGTCCGCCTTTGCCTCGAGGCCAGCCTTGGTCTTACCCTCGCACGGGGCGGAGGGCTCGGTCTTGAAGCCGGCGCGGGCGGACTCGGTCACGGAGTAGTCCGTGTTGGAAGGGATGCCGTACACGTAGAGGGTCTCGCCGTGCTTGAGCGTGTGCTTGGCATGGCCAGTCGCGTCAAGCTTGAGGTTCCAAGACTCGTCGCCGTGGACCTTGCCGTCGGTTCCCTTGACGACGGCTTTGAACGTCTTACCGGCCGCATCAGGGATCGAGATGTCGAACGTGAAGTCGAGGTCGTTGTAGTAGCTCCCGTCAAAGCCGTCGGGAGTGACGACCGTCTTGGAAATCGCAAGCGTGGAGGGCTGTTCGAGCGAGATCCGGCCATTGTTGCCGAGGAGGACGTTGATCGTCTTGCCGCTCCACCTCGGGTCGATGATCGTGGAGGCAGTGACGGTGGGGTTGCTGTCCTTGGCGGTGTAGAGTTCGTTGATACGGGTGAGCTGTCGCGAGCCCTTCCTCAGAATGAGATAGCCGGACTCATCGGTCGTGATGGCACCCGTGATGCCCTCGGCAACGCTGCCAGGGAAGGAGACCACGCCCGAGGTCTTCGTTGCCGAGCCACCCTCAAGCTCGTACCAAGAGTGGCTGTAGTAATAGGTCGTCGAGGCGCTCAGCGGCCCGCGGGCGCGCTGGGTGCACTTGGCGTTGAGATACAGGGGCGTGTCCTCGGTGATGAAGTAGTAGCCGTTGCCCGTCGCCGGAGTGAATGTGGCGGTCGTGTCACCGCTCTTTTCACCGGTGTATTCACCGGTGTATTCGTTCGCGAGGAAGTAGACCTTGTCCTCGGAGTCCTTGTGGGAGGCGATGTAATTCTTCATGTCATCGTCGGGATTCGCGAGCAGCTCGACGGCCTCTTCCTTGAGGCTCGAGGTATAGAACACGCGAATGGGGAACGTCAACGTCACGTCTCCCTTGCCCGCGTCCTCGTCGATATTGAAGTGGCGAAGGGGGATGAGGGAGGCCGGGATGGAGACGGTCACCTTGTCGCCCGCGCGGGCGTTGCCAGAGCGCTCGACGCGAATGACCACATCGTCAAGGTCGCCGGTGGGGTACAGAACGTTGCCGGCCGTGCCATGGAAGGTGTAGGTGTCGACGTTGCCGGAGGTGGAGACGGTCGGATTGGAGAAGACCTGCCTGGCAAACACGATGCTCTTGAAGCTGTCGACCTTCATGTAGTCGCCGAGCTGGTCGGTGAACGTAATGTAGCCGGACGTATCCTCGGCACCCTCGACCACGTCCGTCGGGTGGCCGGCGGCCTTCGCGATGTCCTGGGAAATGCCACTGAAGACGTCCTTGAGGTCGGCGGCACTCGTCGCCGTCTTGTAGAAGTCGGAGTCATTCGCGCGCGAGCCGAGCTCGTCGTAAGCGGTCGCGGAGGGGTAGTTGCTGGAGACGGCATGCAGGAAGCGGTTCTCCCTGGAGGTCCACATGGATGTTGGGTCAGCGGAGGGGTTCGCGCCATTCTGGATGCCGACGGTGTAGATGGTCGTGCCGCCGTCCTTCAGCGCCTTGGCAGTGCTGACGGCAGAGTTGGCGACGCTCGAGTTGAATTCATTTTGCTTGGTGGGCGTGCCGTCGGTGAAGAACACGACAACCTTCTTGGCGCCGGAGCGCGCGCCGCTCAGCACCGTCTGTGCATGGCTCATGCCATAGTCGGCGCGCGTGGCGCCGGCAGGCTTGAGCGCGTTGATCTGCGAGCTGATGGCGCCCTTGCCGTCCTGCGTGCACGGCGTGAGGCCAATCATGCGCTGACTGTAGTTGTAGCTGTAGTAGCCATCACGGAAGGAGTCGTTGCCGATGCGGTCGGTACTGTCGCTGGCGAACTTCACGACAGAAACCCGGTGCTGCATATCCGGGTCGTCGATTCCCTCGTTTGCCTTTGCGATCTCGTCGACGAAGGCGTTCGCGGCAGCCTTCAGGGCGTCAATCTTCTTCCCTCCACCGCTCATGTTGTCCTCCATCGAGCCAGAGGCGTCGAGAACGAGGACGATGTCGAGCGGCGTGGTCGACGTCATCGTCAGGTTCGAGGTTGAGGAGATGGCAGAGAGGGCGGTAAGGAAGTCCGAGTCGCCCTTCTCGATCTTCATGGTTCCGCCGGCGCCCGTGAGCTCGATGTCACCGTCTGAGACGGTCTTGTCCGTCCAGATGCGGCCGACGTTCTCCGTCGAATTATCAAGACCCCAGTCGCGCCATGTCGACGCGGAGGAGGGGTCCGCCACCGTCTTGGCACCCACTGTCGCGGCAAGGGTCGTCGTCGGAGCTAATGCGAGAAGTACAACGAACAACAACAAGAGCCTTAGACGCTTCATGGCAACCTCCTCCAGCGAAAGCCAGCTAACCGAGCTTATCGTCAGGGAGCTGAAGCCAAACTGATAGGTCACACATGTGCCAACTTGAGATACCCCCAGGTAGATTAGTTGGCACCCTCGTCAAACCAGGCATCAAAATCGCGATAGAGGCCAATGCGCGTGGTCACTCCCGCCTTCTCGTAGATGGAAGCGATGTGTCGCTGGGCGACGCGCCGAGAGATAAAAAGCTCATCGGCTATCTCCTGAACGCCAAGGTCCGTGGAGAGAAGGAGGCCGCACACTTGCGCCTCTCGGGCGGTAAGGCCGAGCTTCTCAATATAGGTATCGAGGGCCTCCACGCGTGACGGGCCGGAAGGCTGCGGAAGGCCGCCGCCAAACGCCACGCCATCCTCCCCCCCAGGCCTTTCGTGACGCCCCAGGCAATGTCACGAAGAAGGACCAGAAGGCAGATGATTGAGAGTAGACACGACACGCCCACCGTCGCCACCACGCCGCACGACTCGAAGAAAGGCCGCGCGAACAACGCACCAACGGCACCCATGAAGCAGCTGACGGCTCTGCCCACGCTCGCTATGACCTCCGGGCGCGACGTATCCGGCGCGATTCTCATGAAGGTCGCACTGAGATACATGACGTAGAAGGCACCGTAGACCCCCGCCATGACGGTGGCCACACCCGCCCACTCGTCCTCCGCGGCAGCGGGCGTTGCCACAGCGATGAGAAACATCGCGCACACCGTGATGAGGGACCTGAGATTACCCTTCTTTAGGTCAAAGAGCGCGCCCACAAGCGGGAGGGACAGCGCATTGACGATCTTAGACAGACCCGCAGTGACGATCTTGCCACTCGCATACTTCCAGACGAGAACGCTATCGAGAAGACCATAGTCGAGGGTCATGGCAACCGCGGCGATCACGAGGATGGTGATAGGGCGCCTCCCCACGGTGGGAGCCTGCTTCGCGGCGGAGTCCTGATCGCTCCGCCACCTCTTGGCGGGGCGCGTTGCGAGCCACATGATGGTGAACAAACTCAGGACCACACAGACGACAAACGCAACGGGTGTCAGTCCCATCGCCTCGACAGCATATTGAAGCAGGGAAGACGCCCCCATCCCAATTCCGAGGGCCCTGCCAGAGAATTCGCTGTCAGAAGACACCAGGCTAAATCCGTAGTGAATGCCTCCGCCGGTGTAGCCGAGCGCAAGAACCGTCACGCAACTCGCAGCGAGAAGAATCTCGATGCGTTGGGTGGTCATCATCACGATAGAGCCGCCGAAGCAGAACGCGAGGACGACTGCCGCCAAGCTCTTCCTCTCTTTTGGGCTAGGCAGATAGGAGCGGGCAACCCAGAACAGGACATAGCCAAGGCCCGTGAAAGCCAGCAGAAGCGCGTATGCAGAGCCAAGGACGCCAACCTCCGCCAAACGAGGAACACGGGCAAGTGTCACGGCCATACAGAGCTTCCAGGTGAAGAAGTAGAGTGCGAACGCCGCCGTCTCAATCAAGAGGGGCCAGGAAGCGGCATGGGGACAGTCGGCACGATGGGACTTGCTCGTCTCGCTCATCCTGGACCTCCTCTCCCCTTTTCGTCCCCCATAGTATTTGGGGTGGGGGGACAACAAAAAAGCGACAGTTGTCCCAACACTGATTGGGTATCGCAAAACGAGGGCGGGGCCAAACCGACAGTGCCACTACGACATACCCGCGTCTCACGGACATTTGTCGTTATACCTCACGGCGGTGGGCAGAAGAGACGTGAGGGGGGAGGTTGAAAAAAAGCCGCCAAGGATAACCCCGGCGGCTGTGCTGTCTTGGTGGAGACAATGGGGTTCGAACCCACGACCTCAGGCTTGCAAAGCCCGCGCTCTCCCAGCTGAGCTATGTCCCCAAGTTCTTTCTCTGACTTACATAATAATCGCCCCAGCGGCGACTCGGCTAACACTGGGGCGACTATTGTCAGAAAAAGTTGGTGGGCCTGACAAGGTTCGAACTTGTGACCTCCCGGTTATCAGCCGGACGCTCTGACCAACTGAGCTACAGGCCCAACGCGAGAAGTAATATTACGCGCCACCCCTACCTTCGTCAACAACTTTTTGAGAAAACTTTTCGGCGGGCCAAATTCCCTTAACCCCGTCCCCGTTTGCGGGTAGGATTACCACCGCAACAGACGCTTCAGGAGGTTTTCTTGTCACTTAGAAGGATGGACATAAAGTCGGTCGTCATCGGAGGAGGCCCCGTCGCCTCCCTGGTGGTCCTCTGCCCGCAGGAGCGCAAGACCGGCGAGGGCGCCATCAAGCTGCCCATTCGCATCGGAACGGTCGAGGCCTCGGCCATCAGCATGGGCGTCGAGCGCCCCGAGGGCGGCAGGCCCATGACGCACGACCTTCTGGTCAACGCCGTGGTGGCGCTCGGCGGAAAGGTCGCCAGCGTCCGCGTGACGTCGGTCAGCGGCACCACGTTCTATGCCCAGGTGGAGCTTGTCGCCGCAGACGGCAGCCACGAGTACCTGGACGCCCGCCCCTCCGACGCCATTGCCCTAGCCGTGCGCACGGGCGCCCCGGTCTATGCCGAGGAGTCCGTTCTCACCACCGCCGCGCTCCCGGACTTTGCCGCGGTAGAGAAGGACGAGCGGGAGGCCGAGCTGGCCGAGTTCCACCAGTTCGTCGAGAGCCTCTCCCCCGAGGACTTCATCGTGCCCACCGACGGCAACGCAGACGGCCAGTGAGAAATAGGGAGTTGACAAAGGGACTGTCCCTTTGTCAACCCTAACGTCAGTCACGCAAAGAGGAGGCCCTCCCGACTCGGGAGGGCCTCCTCTGCTA
>ERZ773185.2596-NODE-2596-length-11426-cov-4.800193_pt1 | contig 11426 bp, 9 predicted proteins | sample MGYA00580531_ERZ773185 | MGnify/ENA primary metagenome ERZ773185 (study PRJEB29015, sample SAMEA2737799) | human gut metagenome | biome: human gut; feature: human-associated habitat; material: faeces | place: China | collected 2012 ...
TCGGCGGCAAGGCGCAGTTCGGCGGCCAGCGCTTCGGCGAAATGGAAGTCTGGGCCCTCGAGGCCTACGGTGCGGCGTATACGCTGCAGGAGATTCTGACCGTCAAGTCCGACGACGTGACAGGCCGTGTCAAGACCTATGAGGCCATCGTCAAGGGACACAACGTCCCAACTCCGGGCGTGCCCGAATCGTTCAAGGTTCTCGTCAAAGAACTCCAGTCTCTGTGCCTGGACGTCAAGATTCTCGGCGAAGACGGCGAGGAAGTGGATCTTAAGGACGACGATGATGATGATTCCATCTACGGCGCAGGCGGCAAGGCGCTGCCCGACGATGAGATCACGATGGACGATGATCTGCCGAACGGCAAGGACGTTGACGCCGACGAAGCGGCTGACGCGGGCTTTGAGATCCAGGACGAGGACGATGTCTTCGGCCTGCTGAACGACAGCTACACCATGGACTCCGATGATTCGGAGAATGTATAAGAAGGAGGCGGCAATACAATGAGTCATGCAACATTCAGCGCAATCCAGATCGGTATTGCTTCCCCGGATAAGATCCGCGAATGGTCCTACGGAGAGGTCAAGAAGCCGGAAACCATCAACTACCGCACCCTGAAGCCCGAGCGCGACGGTCTGTACTGCGAGCGCATCTTTGGCCCGACGAAGGACTGGGAATGCCACTGCGGTAAGTATAAGAAGATCCGCTACAAGGGCAAGATCTGCGACCGCTGCGGCGTCGAGGTCACGCGCGCCAAGGTCCGCCGTGAGCGCATGGGCCATATCGAGTTGGCCGCTCCGTGCAGCCACATCTGGTATTTCAAGGGCATCCCGTCCCGCATGGGCCTGCTTTTGGATATCAGCCCCCGCATTCTCGAAAAAGTCCTGTATTTTGCCAACTATATCGTCACCGATCCCGGTGATTGCCCGCTGGCCAAGAACCAGATCCTGTCCGAAAAAGAGTACCGCGATATGCGCGAGAAATATGAGGATGATTTCAAGGCCGGCATGGGCGCGGAAGCCGTGAAGGAACTGCTGCAGCAGATCAATCTGGAAGAACTCTCTGAGCAGCTGAAAAGCGAACTCAAGGACGCCTCTGGCCAGAAGAAGCTGCGCATCATCAAGCGCCTCGAGGTTGTCGAGTCGTTCCGTATGTCCGGCAATGATCCGACGTGGATGGTCATGGACGTGCTGCCGGTTATTCCGCCGGAACTTCGCCCGATGGTTCAGCTGGATGGCGGCCGCTTTGCGACCTCCGACCTGAATGACCTCTACCGCCGCGTCATCAACCGCAATAACCGCCTCAAGCGGCTCATTCAGCTGCAGGCGCCGGATATCATCGTCCGCAATGAAAAGCGCATGCTGCAGGAGGCCGTCGATGCTCTGATCGACAACGGCCGCCGCGGAAGAGCCGTCACGGGCGCCAATAACCGCGCGCTCAAGTCCCTCAGCGATATGCTCAAGGGCAAACAGGGCCGCTTCCGTCAGAACCTGCTCGGCAAGCGCGTTGACTATTCCGGCCGTTCCGTTATCGTCGTCGGTCCGGAGCTGAAACTGTACCAGTGCGGCGTGCCGAAGGAAATGGCCATCGAACTGTTCCGCCCGTTCGTCATGAAGAAGCTTGTCGAGGACGGCCTTGCCAACAACATCAAGTCTGCCAAGAAGATGATCGATAAAGGCAAGGACGAGGTCTGGGACGCACTCGAGGATATCATCAAGGATCGCCCGGTCATGCTCAACCGCGCGCCGACGCTGCACCGCCTCGGCATTCAGGCCTTCGAGCCGGTTCTGGTTGAGGGCCGCGCGCTGAAGCTGCATCCGCTGTGCTGCACCGCGTTCAATGCGGACTTCGACGGCGACCAGATGGCAATTCACGTTCCGCTGTCCGCAGAAGCGCAGGCAGAGGCCCGTATCCTCATGCTCTCGGCCAACAACCTCCTGCGTCCGCAGGACGGCAAGCCGGTCACGGTTCCGACGCAGGATATGATCCTCGGTACCTATTACCTGACGTACCAGCGCTATGACGTCGATGCATTTGATACCATTCATGAGATTTTCCCGCTGCTCGAGTGCGGCAAGCTGCCGTATGAGAAGCCCATCTGGGTCAAGAATATCTGGGACGATCCCGAATCTGAGAACTATCAGTACTATCTGCGCACCCGCGGCGCGCTGCTCGACAATGAGACAGATCGCCCGGAGACGATTCCCGGTTCCTATCAGACGCTTTCGCAGGCGGTTGCCGCACTGGATGCAGGTGAAATCCAGCCGGACGAGGTCATCTATGTCTGGAACATCTGGGATTCCGAGGCCGATATCAAGGAAGAGAACCATATCTATATCCGCACCGTCGGCGCGTATGCCCAGCAGGCGCACGAGGCGGGCGATGCCCGTCCGAAGGAATACTTCAAGTATTATCATGATGAGGACGAGGCCATGATGGCTTATGCCGATGGCATGATCGCCATGCACGACCCGATCAAGGTCTGGAAGGAACTTGAGATCGACGGCAAGAAGGAACACCGCATCATCGATGCAACCGTGGGCCGCCTCATCATCAACGATGCGATCCCGCAGAACCTCGGCTTTAAAAAGCGCGAGTCGGTCGATGATCTGTTCCCGCTGGAGATCGACTTCGTCGTCGGTAAGAAGCAGCTTGGCAAGATCATTGATAAGTGTATCCGTATCAACGGTTTCACGCAGTCTACCGAAATGCTCGACAAGGTCAAGGCCCTCGGTTATAAATATTCTACCAGAGCCTCCATCACCGTTTCCATCGCGGATATGGAGATCCCGGAGAAGAAGTATGAACTCATTCGTGAGGCCGAGAAGGAGGTCGTCAAGATCGACCGCCAGTACAAGCGCGGCTTCATCACCAACGACGAACGCTACCGTCTGACTGTCCAGCAGTGGGAGAAGTCCATCAAGGACGTCACCGATGCACTGCAGTCGAACCTCAAGCGCTTCAACCCAATCTTCATGATGGCTGACTCCGGCGCGCGAGGCAGCATGAACCAGATCCGTCAGCTGGCCGGTATGCGCGGCCTGATGGCAGATACGAACGGCCGCACGATCGAAATCCCGATCAAGGCGAACTTCCGCGAAGGTCTGTCCGCTCTGGAATACTTCATCTCCTCCCGAGGCGCTCGAAAGGGCATGACCGATACCGCGCTTCGTACCGCCGACTCCGGCTATCTGACCCGCCGCATGGTTGACGTCTGCCAGGATGTCATCATCCGTGAGAACGACTGCGGCTCCACGAACGGCAGCTGGAAGGGCGACTATTATGAGAAGGGCCAGCTGATCGACTCCTTCGGCAACCGTATCCGCGGCCGCTACCCGGTCTACGATATCACCGACCCGAAGACAGGCGAACTGCTGCACTCCAAGGACGTCATGCTCCGCGAGGAGGATGCCGCCAAGTTTACGGCCCACGGCATTGACCGTGTGTACGTCCGCTCTGTCCTCGGCTGCAAGGCCCGTTCCGGCGTGTGCGCACGCTGCTACGGCATGAACCTTGCGACGAGCGAACTTGTCAATCTGGGCGAGGCAGTCGGCATCATCGCTGCGCAGTCTATCGGCGAGCCCGGCACGCAGCTGACCATGCGTACTTTCCACACCGGCGGCGTCGCGGGCGACGATATCACGCAGGGCCTTCCCCGTGTTGAGGAATTGTTCGAGGCCAGAAAGCCGAAGAAGATGGCGCAGATCTCCGAAATCGACGGCGTTGTCGATGTTGACGATTCGCACCGCACGGCGCTGCGCAACATCACCATTACCGCCGACGACGGTGAGGTCAAGCAGTATCAGGTCCCGTATTCCGTCGGCCTGAAGGTCGAACACGGCAAGCGTGTCCGCAAGGGCGAACCCATCACCGACGGTGCGCTGAACCCGCACGACGTGCTGCGTATTTCCGGCGTTGAGGCCGTACAGGATTATCTGACGCAGGGCGTTCTCGCCGTGTACCGTCAGCAGGGTGTTGACATCAACGAAAAGCACATTGAGGTCATCATCCGTCAGATGATGCGCAAGGTTAAGGTCGAAGAGCCCGGCGATACGACGCTGCTGTCCGGCACGGTCGTTGACATGTTCGAGTTTGAAGACGCCAATGCCGCTGTGCAGGCGCGCATTGACGCCGGCGAGACGGATCTCAAGTTTGCAACCGACAGCCTGATCCTCATGGGCATCACGAAGGCGTCCCTTGCAACCGAGTCCTGGCTCTCTGCTGCTTCCTTCCAGGAGACGACAAAGGTCTTGACCGATGCAGCCATCAAGGGCAAGGTCGATCATCTGGTCGGCCTGAAGGAAAACGTCATCATCGGCAAGCTGATTCCCGCAGGCTCCGGCCTCAAGGCCTACCGCGACTTCGATACGCTCACTACCCCGGAATCCATCGTGACCGAGGAAATGATCGACGACGAGAAGCTGTAAGCAAGCAAAGTTTATTTCCGGCAGGCGCGGCGAGAGCCGTGCTTGCCGACTGACAGAAAAAGCACCGTTTTCAACAGATGAAAACGGTGCTTTTTGCATATTCAGCTGGAAAGACCAGCCTGCTTCACAGTGAACGGACTGCAATTTTGGCCGGGGCGGCGGTGCAGACGCAGACGGAATATCCCGCGAACAGCGGCAGCAGCTGCAAATGCACGCCCGGAACAGACGGAAAGACGCAGCCCTGCGAGACGGTGCAGACCGCAGTCAGACCGGAAAGACCTTCACCGCTATACTTGAGATAGCTTTCCTTTGCGCACCAGAGATCAAAGAAGGGAACATATGCAGTCTGCTCCAGAAATGCGCACTCTGCCGGCGAAAAAAAACGGCGCGCAAGCGCCTGCTTCTGACAGGCGCGGTGCTGCTGCACGTCGAGGCCGACGGGGGCGCCGGAAAACGCACACAGCCAGTGTCTGCCGCTGTGCGAAAGATTGAAGTGCAGCTGCGGCGCATGCAGGAAATACGGCTTTCCGTGCGTGCCAGATGCAAGCGGCAGATCTGTCTGGGCGGGTGAAGACAACTGCGACGCCTGCCGCAGCAGCCGGTGCGACAGGCCGGATGTCCCGTCATACGCGGCGCAGTAGATTGTGACCTGCTGCGGCTCAATCATTCGGCGTGTCAGTCAGGACCTTGCCGATGTTCCACAGATGCGCTGCGCGCTGGGCTGCGTCCAGCCGCTCAGCGTCGCGTTCGTAGCGGATTTCCGCTGTGTGCGCGCCGCAGTCGAGACAGGCTGCGTAAAAGCACCAGCCATTTTCTTCCTCCATCAGTCCTGCGCCGCCGCAGATGGGGCACTCCTGCAATTCAATCTGTTCGTAAAGTTCCATGTTGTTCGCTCTCCTGTTTCATTTGGATTCTCAGACCAGTATAGTGCAGCTTTTCCGCCGCGTCAACCAAAACCGTGCCTGCGTAATCGCTAAAAACGCTTGCCGATTCAAGCATTGGCTACTTGACGGATGATGCAGTATACCGTTATACTGAGAAAAAACAGAAGGGCGGCGCAGTATGGACAAGCTTACGATCTTTTTTGACCTCGACGATACGCTCTACGACCGCAGGATTCCCTATAAGCGGGCGTTTTATCAGTTCTTCGGCGGAGCATATACGGAAAAGCTGCCGCAGGCATTTAACGCGGTCATTCATCGCGGCTACGAGGTCTTTACCGCTGCGCATACCGGAAGAATCACCATGGAGGCGATGCACATCTACCGCCATCAGACGGGGCTGGCAGACGTCGGCATTTCCATCACGCCGGACGAGGCGCTGCGCTTTCAGTCGCTCTATGCCGAACAGCAGCGCCACATCACGCTGAGCGATACGATGTGCCGTGTGCTGGATGTGTGCAAAAATCGCTTCGCTGCTGTCGGCGTTATTACGAATGGAGGCGTTGCCTCGCAGACTGGAAAGCTGAAAAGCCTTGGGATGGAGCGCTGGGCGGCTGTGCCGCTTATTCTGATTTCAGATGCCGTCGGCGTGATGAAGCCTGCGCCGGAAATTTTCCATATGGCGCAAAAGGCCGCAGGAGGCGGCCCGTGCCTGTTTGTGGGCGATTCCTGCTCACAGGATATCGCCGGAGCCGCTGCTTGCGGCTGGAAGACGGTCTGGATGAATCGGCGCTGCGAAAAGCCGGAGCACGTCTGCCCGGACTACACCGTCACGACTGAACAGGAACTGCTTAGCTGCCTGCAAACGATCGCAGACACCGCACAAGGTTGACACTGCCCCGGACAGATGCTTGTCCGGGGCTTCATGCTGCCTTATAAAAACCCGGCGGCGGAAAACTCCGCTGCCGGGCGCTTGAGGGCAAATTTAGATGTTTCTGACGTTCTCGTCTGCAAGGAAGAACAGCGCCAGCGCACCGGGGCCAACGTGTGAGCCGGTCACAGGCTCATAATCGACCATCAGGATATTCTTGGGCGGCTTGCTGCTGCGGCGCAGGAGGGACGCGAGGATCTGCGCGTCGGGCGCGCAGTCGGCGTGGGCGATGCCGACGGTCTGGTCCTGCGCATCCACAACAAGTTCCTCATACCGCTTGGCAATGGCCTCGACGGCACGCTGCCGTCCGCGAAGCTTGGCGAAACAGACGATTTTTCCCTGCGGGTCGCCCTTTAGAAGCGGCTTGATCTGCAAGACTGTTCCGACAGCAGCCTCCAGATTGGACAGACGGCCCGTCCGGCGCAGATAGCGTAGATCGTCAACGGTAAAGATCTGCGCCATGCGGTGACGCAGCGCGCGAAGCGTCTTATAGGTTTCGTCGATACACATCCCTTCACGGCGGCAGTTGACCGCGCGCATGACAAGCAGACCCTCGCCCAGCGATGCGCTGTAGGTATCGACCAGAAGCAGTTTCCTGTCCGGGAATTCCTCGCGCAGCTGCCGCGCGGCAATCTGACCCGAGGCATATGAGCCGCTGATACCGGAGGACATGCTGACGAACAAAACGTCCTCACCGGCTTCCAGCATCGGCGTCAGAACGTCAATATAGCGCTGCGGCGGGATCTGCGAGGTCGTGACCTTCACGCCGCTGCGCATTTGTGTGTAAAAATCTTTTGCGTCAAAGGTTGCCAGATCCATGCAGGACTGCTCTCCCTTGCCGCTCTGGAAGGTGTAGGGGATGACGGTGATCTGCTCCGAGAGCAAATAGTCAGTCGGAAGATTTGCGGATGTATCGGTAACGATTCTGAACATAACGGAACTTCTTTCTTGATGTAATCTTAAATATTAGATTATCACATTTTGACTGCAATGTCAATTCATCTTTCAAATCTGAATTGCTCTTGCATTTTTTTCCGGATGTGATATACTTAGTTCCGAAAGGTGTGTGCAGCAATGAATTTTGACAATGATCTTGTCGTCGGCAAGCTTCGGCGATGGGAAAAGTTTCTCGCGGCCTATCGGCTTCCGGACTGGGATGCCATTCCGGATTTCGGCCTCTATATGGAGCAGGTCGTGCAGTTTCTGAAGCAGTATCTGGACTATCTGCCGCCCGAACTCAAGCAGGCGGAGCCCATCACGGCAGCGGCCATCAACAACTATGTCCGTACAAAGCTGCTGCCGGAGCCGCGCAAAAAGCGCTATTACCGCATCCATATCGCGTATCTCATCATGATCTGTACGCTCAAGCAAAGCCTGCGGCTGTCGATGCTGTCCACGCTCCTGCCGGGCGATCTTCCGGAGGAGGATGTCAAAAGGGCCTATGCTGCGTTTGTACTGCGCCATCAGCGGTGTGCGAAGTACTTCATCGAGCAGGTCCGTCTGACGGCTGCTGCCATGTTTGACCGGGAGGTCACGACGGAACTGAATGTCCGCGACACGCCGGAGATGATCGTCTCCGCTGCGATTTTGAGCGGATTTACGAACCTGTTCGCGGAGAAGCTTGTGCTGCTGGAGGGCAAAACGCTCGCCGACGGCGGAAGCATCGAGGTAAGAAAATAAACCGGAGCCGGCGTTCCAAAATGGGAACGCCGGCTCCGGCTGTCTAAGAAGTTAAATTGTACAAGCAGCGTATTGTTCGGCTTATCCGATGAGGCTGCATACCAGATCGGTGTATTCGCCTGCGTTTTCGACCGGCAGACCTGCCATGAGCAGCGCCTGCGTGTAGAGAATCTTTACCAGATCCTCCGCCTTCTTCTCGTCCTGTGCAACTGCGATCTGCAGCTTTGCAAAGATCGGATGGTCGGCGTTCAGTTCGAGGATGCGGTCGGCCTTCATGCCGGCTTCGGGGTTCATACGCTTGAAATACTTCTCCATTTCAAACGTCATGCCGCCGTCGGGAACGACGCTGACAGGGTGGCTGCCCAGATTGTCGCTCAGGCGCACATCTTTCACCTGTTCACCCAGCGTCTTTTTGACGAATTCAAGCGTCTGCTTCGATTTTTCGCTCTTTTCCTCGGCAGCTTTCTTTTCCTCTTCTGTTTCGAGGCCCAGATCACCAGCCGTAATGGCCTTGAGTTCTTTCTCCTGATACTTTGCCAGCGTTTGCGGTACGAAACCATCGACCTCATCGGTCATGAACAGCACATCGCAGCCCTTCTGCTGCAGCTTTTCCATCTGCGGCAGCTGGAGCAGCGCCTCGCGGCTCTCGCCGTTGGCATAGTAAATATACTTCTGATCCTCCGGCATGGCAGCGACGTATTCCTTGAGAGAGATCAGCTTGCCCTGCTTGCTCGACCAGTAGAGCAGCAGATCCTGAAGCGTTTCCTTCTTTGCGCCATAATCGGCCAGAACGCCGTACTTGATCTGCGGGCCGAAGGCTGCGAAGAACTTTTCGTATTTCTCACGGTCGTTGTCCATCAGCTTCTGCAGTTCGGTCTTGATCTTCTTTTCGAGGTTTCCTGCGATGAATTTCAGCTGACGGTCGTGCTGGAGCATCTCACGGGAAATATTCAGACTCAGATCCTGCGAATCGACCACGCCGCGCACGAAGCGGAAGCAGTCCGGCAGCAGATCAGCGCAGTTTTCCATGATCATCACGCCGGAGGAATACAGCTGCAGACCCTTCTTGAAGTCTTTGGTGTAGAAGTCATACGGCGCTTTCGCGGGGATGAACAGCAGGGCCTTGTATGTGACCGCACCTTCGACGTTCGCGTGGATGACGGCTAGCGGGTCTTCAAAGTCGAAGAACTTTTCCTTATAGAAATTGTTGTATTCCTCGTCAGTGACATCCTTTTTGTTCCGGTTCCAGATCGGAACCATGGAGTTGAGCGTCTCAACCTCGGTATACGTCTCATATTCGGGCTTGTCGCTCTTTTCCGTGCCCTCCTTCATGCGGCTCTTTTCAACCGCCATGCGGATGGGGTAGCGGATATAATCGGAATACTTGCGGACAAGGGATTGCAGTTCCCATGTTTTCAGGAAGCGGGAGTATTTTTCGTCGTCCGTGTCGGCCTTCAGCTGCATGATCACGTCCGTACCGGCGGCAGCACGCTCACACGGGGTCATGGTATAGCCGTCCGCGCCCTCGGATTCCCATTTCCAAGCCTCATCGGAGCCGTATTTCTTTGAAATGACGGTCACTTTGTCCGCAACCATGAACGCAGAATAGAAGCCTACGCCGAACTGGCCGATGATATCGGTGTCGGCGGCCTTTTCCTTGTCCAGCGCCTGCTTGAACTGCAGGCTGCCGGAGCGGCAGATCGTGCCGAGGTTGTTTTCCATCTCGTCCTTGTCCATGCCGATGCCGTTGTCGCTGACGGTCAGCGTGTGTGCAGCCTCGTCGGGCTTGAGTTCGATCGCAAAATCGCTGCGGCTGAGGCCGACGTTTTCATCGGTCAGTGCCTGATACGCCAGCTTGTCGATGGCGTCGGAGGCGTTGGAAATAATTTCACGCAGGAAAATCTCCTGATGCGTGTAAATAGAGTTTATCATGAGATCCAGCAAACGCTTGGATTCCGCTTTGAACTGTTTCTTTGCCATATTGAATGTCACGTCCTTTGCAGATTAGCACTCACGCTTCTTGAGTGCTAATTGTATTCTAGCACACTTTTCCTCGTTTGCAAGGGGTTTTTACAAAATTCATAAAGTGTTCATAGCGTCAGCTGACAAGGGCACACATGGTTTTCCCATGCCTGAACAGCAGCTGGCCGCGTTATCCTCGTTGATGGGCGTCAGCCCATCTGCCTCGTCTGCCTTGCCATCTGCTGTCCATGCTCCGGGAAAACTCGAAGACCCGCCGGGCGCTCCGGCGCGTTTTTCGCAAGGCAGAGGACGCAGGCAGGCTGTCGCCTGTCAAGGACGATAACGCCGCGAAAGGCGGGCCGGTGCGTCCTGCGGGCATGTGTGTCCTTGTCAACTGACGCTATCCTTATACATTTGATGAAGCGCGGGTGCAGAACTGGATTCGTAAAAACATGGAGCGCTACCGCGTGTTCGGCTTCGGGCTGTGGGCAGTCTGTCTGAAGGGGACTGGCGAGATGATCGGTGACTGCGGACTGACCATGCAGAACATCAACGGCTCGATTTTGCCGGAGATCGGCTATCACATTGCAAAGGCACACCAGCGCCGGGGCTATGCAGCGGAAGCGGCGCAGGAAACCGGCGAACCGGAATGGAAATAAGGGTCCGCAGTCAAGCCGCCTTGCCGGCGCGCTTAGTTTGCAGGCTGTCCAGAAAACAGGCTTTTGCGTCCAGATTTTGCATGTTTTACAGCAATTACCTTGATTTTTTCCGGCCTGCGTAGTATAGTATATCAAAATAAATGCTTCGCTTTCAGGAGGTTCGGCTATGGCGCTCAAAGAGAATTACCGAGAATTGCTGCTTGACGCGGTCGTTCGTGTTGCTGCGCGTGACGGACTTGACCGCACAACGACCAAGCTGATTGCGGCGGAAGTGCCGTGCAACGAGGTTTATATCTATCGCAATTTTGGCAGCAAGGACGGGCTGCTGCAGGCTGCGTTCAACCGTACCGATATGCGCTTTGTGCAGACCGTCCTGAAGAATCTGGACGTGATGGACAAACCCGGCCAGCCGCTGGAGCAGCGCTGCCACGCGCTGTGGGAGCCTGTGTGGCGCTTCTGCCTGGCCCAGCCGGACGACACCCGGTTTTATCTGCGCTATTATTACTCCGCGCAGTTCCTTGCCAGCGCCCACGAACTGCACCACCGCAACTATCAGCAGCTTCAGGCCCGACTCAGCCGGTATTTCGTCTCCTCGCATGACAGCTGGCTTCTGATGGCGCACATATTTGAGACGATTCTCAGCTTCGTCTCTCATGTTCTCTGCGGCGATCTGCAAGACACGCCAGAACTGGACGAGCAAGTCTTCAACCTCATCTTCCGCACGCTGCAGCCCTATATGCTGCCATGAATTTTCAAAAAAACACTTGACTTTTTCGGATATTCTGCTATAATCATACCTGCATTTGAGATGCGGGTGTAGCTCATCCGGTAGAGCGCCACCTTGCCAAGGTGGAGGTAGCGAGTTCGAGCCTCGTCACCCGCTCCA
>ERZ773185.2598-NODE-2598-length-11420-cov-29.032468_pt1 | contig 11420 bp, 3 predicted proteins | sample MGYA00580531_ERZ773185 | MGnify/ENA primary metagenome ERZ773185 (study PRJEB29015, sample SAMEA2737799) | human gut metagenome | biome: human gut; feature: human-associated habitat; material: faeces | place: China | collected 2012 ...
CCGCAGCCGCCGAAGCGGTGCTTAAGCCGTAAGGCGGGAATTGTGCGGTGTTGCCATAAGGCTGCGGAACGGTCAATCCCGTTCCCTACAGCATTTTTTCAGCATGTGGCTAATGATACAGTGCCCTATCGTGCTTTTCATCCGCTCCCCCACCCCAAAACAAAAGGCATGTGCCCCCTTATCTCTATCATAAGGTGGGCACATGCCGTTACATTATCATGATTTTATCACGCCAAAGTCATCAGGCAATGCAGCCATCGGCAAAGCTGTTGCGCTTGGCTTTCTCTTTCTGCTGGTTGCGCTTGGCGATGATTTCTTTGCTCAGGCCAATACGGTTGGTCTTGAAGTGGAAGAACGGGCGTTCCGGTACGGTGAAAATCTCCACCGGACGCATGTAACGTTCCGGCAGGCAGGCATTGATCTTATCGCGCACATCGTCCAAGGTGTAGCCATCTTTGAGCTGGACGTACAGGTACGGCAGGAAGCAGCCCTCGTGCTCATCATCCGGCACGATAACAAAGAACTCGTCCTTGATGCCCTTGATGTCGGCATCGGCCACGATGTTCTCCAGCGGCTGCACCATCAGGTCGCCGCCGCCAAAGCGCGGGGATGCGCCGCGGGTCATCGTGTAGAGCACACCGTCCTCGGACATATAGCCAATATCGCCGGTGTGCAGCCAAGTCTTGCCGTCTGCGTGGACCTGCAGTGCCTTGGCGGTTGCTTCGGGGCGGTCATAGCCCAGCATCACGCCGGGGCCCGTGATGCAGATCTCACCGGGGGTATTGTAGGTCAGCTCTTCCTGGGTGCCGGGCTTGAAGATGCTGATGACGCTGTGGATCATCGGCACACCAACGTTGCCATCACGCACCGGGAACGGAGCCATGGGCAGAGTGGCGTTGGAGCCGGCCTCGCTGCTGCCGTAGCCGGCAGTAAAGCGCAGGTTGCAGTTATGCTGCTTGAGGAACTCCTCAACATTGCGCAGCTGCTTGTTGTTGAATGCCTCGCAGCCGGCGCCGATGGCCAGCATGTGGGACATATCATAGTCAGCCGGAAGACGCTTGCTGCGGCGGATAACCTCCACAAACATGGGGATCAGGGGCCAGTTGTTGGGGCGGTAGCGCATCATTTCCAGGTCAACATCGTACACATCCACAAACGGATCCAGAATGAGCAGCATACCGCCGGCCAGGGGCAGCAGCATCATGGAAACCACAACAGCGATCAGAGCCGGGGGCAGGATGGTCAGCAGCCAGGTGGGGCGGAATTTATCCGAAGAGCCATAAAAGTTCATCTGGGTCAGCACGCCAATGATGCTGTGTGCAGAATGGATGACCTGCTTGGAAGGGCCGGTGGAACCGCTGGTGTAGGCGCGCAGCAGCGGGCGGTCAATGTTGACAGGAGCGGGCACAAAGCCGCGAAAACGCTGGCCCATGTTACAGAAATCAGCCCACATCATGGTATCAGAGCCACGGGCGGGAACATCCGGATACAGGGCATCCAGGGAATGCTGCAGGTAAACCGGCATAGCGGCGCGGTCGCCGCTTTCCAGAGCGGGAACGATAACATAGGTATTCACGTTGGTCTGCTCACGGTAAGCTTCGATTTCGGCCTTGGAGAAGAAGTCGTGAACAAAAATCACCTTGGCATTGGCTTTCTGAACAGCTTCAATGTTTTCTTCCAGGGTGTTGTCACGGCACAGCAGCGAAGCGCCGATGCGCTCGGCTGCCAGCAGCAGATAAATGAATTCCGGCACAGAACGCAGGAACACGGGGATCTGGTCCCCCTGCTTGACGCCAAGCACCTGCAGAGCGCGGGCGGTGGCATCCACCTTACGGAACACGGTACCCCAGGTGATATCCACGCCATAGTAGTGCATGGCAATCACGTTAGGGTCTGCAGCGCGCACGGAGAGGTACTGCTCCACGGTGCAGGCCGGAACCTGGATACCGCGCAGAACATCTGGATAGAACTTCATCCAGGGGCGGTCAATGCTGGGCTTGCCAGTCAACATCGCGTTTTTATTCATTGCAATTTCCTCCAAATGTCTTTCCCTTATAGTTGCAGGGAATTAAATTATCCAAATCAAATCAGGCCAAACCTTTATGGCGCTTTCCCCTGCTGTGCACATCGTTGCACAGCGTCGCCAAACCATAATGCTACGATTATTTTCGGTGCTGAATATAGTATACCATTCCTGTTTACGGAAAGCACGAGAATCCCATGGCACAAATTTCCAGAAATTGATTCCGCGTGATTCACTTTTTTCACATGAATTTTCACGCTTTTGGCATGGAGTTTTCTTGCAATTTCATTTTCCTCGGTGCCACAAAAGCCCCAGCTACCGCAGCAGCTAGGGCTTTATGTTTATGCGTATGTATGTTGTATTTTTAGATTTTGTTCATCCAGTTCTCTTGCAGTTCTTCCATTTCATCACTTTTGGCGCGGGTAATCAGATGGATTCCCTGCAGGACATGATGGATGTGCTCCGCAATGGCGTTGCGCTCTTTTGTCACGTTCTGGTCATCCAAATTCCAGACCTGATCAAAATATTCACTCAGGCGGTCTTCCATCACACTGTTGTTGACCATTGCAATCCGGTTGACGGGGCAGTTGTTATCCAGCCGAAGATACGATGCAGCGCCAGAAAGGAACATATTGGGGTCCGCCACATACTGGAAATCGTTCACAATGCGGCCGCTGATCAAGCGGAATTCAAGTTTTTCACGCTGCTTGCAAAGCTGCAGCACATAGCTGATGCACCGGCTGCGCTGATCCGGGGTAAGGCTGACCTTGTAACTGAAAAAGTCCAGCTCGCCGGAAACCGCCATGGAGGAAAATGCAGCTTCATAAATCAGGATGCGGATGTTTGTTTCCTCCACCACACCTTTGGCAAGGTTGTGTACGCTACGCAGCTCCGCAGGGGTAGCACCCAAAAAATCTTTCAGCTCGGCCTCGTGGGCGGTCAGGATCTCTTCAAACAAGTCATCCGGCAGCAGAAGCTCATTCAGGTGGCCGAACATCCACCGCAGATTGGAGGCCAGCAGCGTGTGCATATAGTCGTACTGGCTGATCAGCTGGCGCATGCTGGTATCGCGGAAAAGCTGGTCATCCCGCACGCAGAGCTTGGAGAAGTTATCATACAGGCTTTCGCAGTTCTGCGGGTCCTCGGTGGCGGTAACGGCGGCGCAGCGGCTGTGGCTGACCAGCAGGCCGGTAATGGCAAAATCGCCCTTGACCACAAACACCGCGCGCCCGGCAGCCGCGGTGCTGCCAAACAGCTTGAAATGAATATGGCTGAAGTTGGTCAGCACGTTAATAATGAGCGCGGCATCATAGATGGGGTCCCATTTTTCGCGGCTGATATCGATCATCAGCTTGAAATAGACGTTATCATAGCAGCGCTGGTCCACCAGCTGGCCGTTTTGCAGGTTGGCAACTTTCAGGCGGTATTCGCGCGCCATTTCCATCAGGTCCATCACAGCCACAATGTCCAGCTGGCTGACGCGGCGCAGCACGGGGTGCGCCATTTTGGTCAGGTATTGCAGCATGTTCAGCTCGGCCCAAAAGTCCGTATAGGGGCCAATGCGCGCCTCGCCGCTGTCCAGCTCCTCTTGCAAATAATCATATTCAGCAATCAGGTTATCATAAATGGCGGCTTTCAGGTCACTGGGGATGCTAACGCTGTATTCCCGCAGCAGCAGGTTACGGCCATCATCGGTGGCTTCATCCACCACGCAGGCACTGATGCCCTCCATCACGCGCTTTTCAGTCTTTTTGGCAGGCAGCATGCGGCCGCTGACCCATTTGCTGATATAGGAAACATCGTATTGCAGGCGCTTGGCCAGGGTATAGTTCTTGACCTCCGCAACTTCCAGCAAATGCTCCAGCAGAATACTGAATCTATTTTTATCTTCCATTGCACCAAATCCTCTTCACCCATTTAGTTTGCACCTTTCTTTCATTCTATTATACAAGTTCCATATTTCGATTGCAAATTCAAATGATAACAGGTAAGGAAAAAATGAAGAAAATATATTAAAATCTTTCACAATTCGCAGCCGCATTCTTTGGCATCTATGCCAGTTTGTTGTTTTTTTGTTGTTTGAACTGACAAAGTTTGTTTGTTCTGCTTGTGATATCCTCCAAAAATTATACTTCGCGCGCCATATTTGCCAAATTTAGCCGCAGCTTTTTAGTAGGTTTTGCCCTTGCACCGGCCTGATGTGTTCGCCATGTTTTTGTGTGTTGCCTTTATTATGCGGGTAAGGTAAATTGCGATTTTTTAATCGTGTACTATTTCTAGCTTTCGGCGGGGTGGGGTCCCCCGCCCTACTGGCCTGGCAAATATTTCATCGAACCTATGCCCAAAAATACAAAAATGCCGCAGCAGACTGTTACATCTGCTGCGGCATTTTTATTTAGAGGTTAATGGGCTGGTTACAGCTCATTGTTCGGCTGTGGGATTACTGCAGAACGCCGGTGTTCTTATCGAAATGATAAGTGCGGCCATCGATGACTGCATCGCCCTTAGCCATGGTGCCATAGATCGGGTCGAAGTAGTAACGCTTGTCCGCGCTCCAGCCCTTGATCATGTGGCCCTGTGCATCGTAACGGACCCACTTGCCGGTACCATCGGCGCGGTCAGCCCACTGGCCAGCTTTGGATTCCTGATAGACATCCTTGCTGGTGGCTTTCTTGCCCTGGTCAACGGCGTCCAGCCAGTACCAAGCGTCGGAAGCCGGGTCATAGATTTCCTTGCCGCGGCCATCCAGGCCCTGGCGAACGCCCTTTTCGTACCAGAAGTCAGCGCCTTTGATGGTCAGCCACTGGCCGTCCAGAGCAATACCGGTGTACTCGTCAAATGCGCAAGGTACACCGTCAATGTCGCCTGTACCCTTAGCCATAGCGCCGGTGATCAGGTCAAAGTAGTAGGTGCCCTTATCGGTCGTCTGCCAGCCCTTGACCATGTGGCCGTTCTCATCGTAACGGACCCACTTGCCGGTGCCATCGGGCTTATCAGCCCACTGGCCGGCGGCGGATTCCTGATAAACATCCTTGCTGACGGTCATTGCGCCGCCCTGGACAGCATCCAGCCAGTACCAAGCGTCGGAATCGGGATCATAGATCTCTTTGCCGCGGCCGGTGGTACCCTGCTTCACGCCCTTTTCGTACCAGTACTTCTTGCCGTTTTCTTCAACCCAGCCGTTCTTCTCGCCGAACTTGGCGGTGTAGTCCTTGCCGTTGAAGGTGACAGCAGCGGTGGTAACGCCGCTGGTCTGCTTTACAGTTGCATCCACGAACTGTGCGCTTGCGCAGTTCTTATCGGTGCAGGTAAAGACAGCCATTGCGGTAACGGTGGTCTTTTCAGCAGCGCCGTGAGCGGTGCGCTCCTCGGCCTCAATAGCCTGGGTTTCTTCGCCGCCGTTGTTGGTATTATCACTAGTGTTGTCCCCCTCACTGGGAGTGGTGGGTTCCACAAACTCTGCCGTGATAATGACATCATTCTTGTCCATATTGAATGTTCCAACGCCATCGCTTACATTCAAAGTGGTGTGTAGGTTGCCAGAATCCAGCTTCGGATTCTCTTTCAGCACATAATTTGCCTTGTCCTCATCCGGCTTAAAAGTAACAGTAACATTCGTACCTTCTTTAATTTCACCGGTCGGGTCAACAGTAGCAGTACCATTGGTTACATTGCAAGTTACGGTATGAGTAGTCTTTGCAAATACGGCCTTAACAACAACATCATAGTCCGGCATGGTGAAGCTATACTTATCATCGGTCAGTGTCAGTGCCTTTGCGGTAGAAGTATCATCCTTCTTTTCGTAACGCACAGAGCTTTCTTCCAGCTTATAGTTTTCGCCATTTGCCGTAAAGGTAACCTCAACCGTATCACCCACAGCTGCAGTTTCTACGCTGAGCTTTGCGGTACCGTTGGTCACGTCAGAAGTAATGCCATAAGTCTTAGCCGGAATAGCTTCAAACTTAGCATCCACGGTAACATCAGCGGCAGGCATCTTGAAGGTTGCTTTGCCATCGGTCAGGGTCAGCTTTTCGGTCTTTTTATCTTCGCCGATCTGATAGCTGTAGGTCAGGCTGTCAGCCTTGAGCTGGTAGTTATCAGCTGCCTTAACGGTAACGGTAACTTCGGTGCCTTCAACAGCTGCGGCCGGGTCTACGGTAACAGTGCCGTTATCAGCAGGAGCTGCGGTAACCTTGTATTCCTTAACAAACTCTGCGCTGACGTTGACGGGGTAAGCAGGCATTGCAAAGGTGTAGGTGTTGGCTTTTTCGGTATCAGCCTTCACTTCAACGGGCTTCTCGGTGTTGTCAGCGTCTTTGTAGGTAACCTTCACGCTGCCAGCCTTCAGGGCATAGCCGGTTGCGGGCTTAGCAGTCAGGGTTACGGTTTCCTTCTCAGCTGCTTCTTTAGCGGAAGCAGTGATCTCACCATTGGTCAGGGGAGCAACATTGACCGCATAGGTCTTAGCGTTCTTTTCAACGCTGATGGCCACATCGCCGTCCGGCATGGTGAAGGTGTAAACCGTCTTAGCCTTTTCGGTGGTAGCCTGGGCTGCGGCTTCGTCCTGCGCTGCTTCCTGAACTTCAGTCAGAGCAACATCGGTATCGCCGTTCTTTGCGGTAACGGTAACGATATCGGTGCCTTCCTTTTCTACGGTCAGGGTAACGGTATCGTCCTTGATGTATTTGTTGTTGGTGGTGCCCAGGGTCAGGGTAACGCCTGCAACTGCATCGGGCAGGGTAACGGTGTGGGGAGTGCTTTCGGTTGCAGTATGGCAATCAGAGCACAGGTACACATTGTTGCCAACGGACTTGGTTTCCAGCTCGTCCAGCTTCCAGTCATGGCCCTTGGGCAGTGCGCCGTCAGCGTACACCTTTTTGTCCTTGGTCAGGCCGTACTTGGTGGTGCGGGCCTGGGTGTAAGCGGGGGTATCGCACCATGCTTCAACGGTAACATCGGTGGTTGCGCCGCTGCTCAGGTCGCTGACCATGTCGGACATCGGCATGGTTTCAACCAGGTTAGCGCACCACATGAACTCTTCGTTCTTGTTCTTCTCGTCAGAGCTGCTCATGTTCTGGTTGTAACTCGGGTTGTAGTTCCAGGACTCGGTCTTGTAGCTCTTACGGTTTGCATAAGAAGTGCCGGAGGCATCGGTCTTGACTTCTGCCTTGCCGTCCACCAGTTCCTTATAGGTGTTGGACAGGTTGGTGCCGACAGAAACGACCAGCTGATCCTTGGTGGTGTTGATGCCGGTGATCACAGTCTGGCCCTGCTGGGTGGTGGTAGCAAAGCTGTAGCTGTCACGCAGGGTCAGGCCAGCCAGAGGATGGTTCTTGAAGGTGCCCAGATACTTCACACTGCTGGTATCCTGGGCGCTATCCATGATAACCATGCTCATGCCGGGAAAGTGGGTATCGGGAACCATGTTGCCGTCCTTATCCTTGGTCAGCTTAATGCCGCCATAGACGGTGTTGTATTCCTTCACTTCTTCCACTGCGCCGGTGGTCGGGTCCATACGGTAGATGGCGTTGTTGACGTTGAAGTACAGCTTGCCATCATACAGTGCGGTAGAGTGTACCAGTGCGGGGTAGATCCGCTTTGCAGCAGCGTCTGCCAGGCACTCGGTGTTCAGGTTGTTTTCAACCTTGGTATGCTTATCTTTTGCACTGGTATCGATCTTATAGATGGTGCCAGCTTCGGCCAGAACCTTGGCATTGCTGTCGTCATCATTGAAGTTGCTGCTGGTTTCCTTCAGATCGTTGTAGTACATCAGGATGATATCAAACGGGTCATCCGTCTTGGTAAAGCTGCTCATGCTGAAGCCGCCGGGTTTGCTGCTGGTATCCTCTTTGCGGATATAGTAGTTCGCATTACGCGGACGTGCTTCCAGAGTATCGGGGCCCTGGTTCTGCATCTTCTTCATGAACTGCTGCATCATCTGGGCGTTGTTACCAGAGCTGCCGGAACCAGAGCTGCCGTTGTTGCCGTTCTCGGCCTGCTGGCGGCGCATGTTGTTATACAGGTTCTGGTTGGTCGTGGTATCAACGTAATAGAAGTAATTATCGTCGAAGTAGATGGGGCTGCAGATAGAGGTGAACCAGGTATCCTCGTAGCAGGTATCGGTGTAACGTTTCTCGTTCTTGTTTTCCGTCGGGGTGTAAGAGTAATGCGGCTTGCCGTTGTTCAGAATGACATTGCCTTTATCGTCCTTATCAGGTTCCTTGTTCTTGGTGTAGGTCTTGCCATCGTACAGCGAGTCAATGTAATCATAGTACTTGCTGTAACGGCCTTCCAGACCGGAGGGAGAAACCAGGAAGTTGACATGGCGCATGTCGCCTGCGTTCTCAACGCGGGTCTGGGCCATGCACTCGGTGTTCACGTCGTCATAGCAGACGTCAACATAGTACCAGTTCTTGTTGGGTTCGCCGGTGGTCATCGTAGCAGACTTGCTGTCGCCCTGCAGCTTGTTGACCTTGACTGCGTTGAAGTAGTGGACGTTGTTGAACATGCCGCCGCCGAACGCATTACCGGCAACACTGGTATCAGAAGTATCGCAGTAATACAGGATCTGGGCAAAGTCAACAACAGCGTTATCGCCTACTTCATCAGCGGTCTTCCAAACTTCTTTGCCGTCAACGGTCTTTTTATAGATGCTCTTGTTGTCAGGCAAATTCTGGACCATGTAGTTAAATGCAGATGCATAGCCCAGGCAGATGCAGCCATACTCAACGCCCTTAGCGCCGATCCCGCCGCCCAGCAGGGCGCCGAAAGCAGTCATCTGGATGGGGTCGTTGTTGCCGCCGCCGGTGATATCGCCCATGGAGCCCATATCGAATTCTGCAACCTGGGAGATCCAGTCGTGCAGGATCAGCAGCTTGGTGACATAGTCAGCGCTGTCACCCAGCTTGGCAACCTGTGCCAGGCCTGCATCACGGATGGCTTTCAGAGCTTCGCCATAGTTCATGACATAAGACATGAACGCCTGCGGCAGCATGTTCAGCATGAATGCCATGGTTGTCGGCGGGACATCATCGTTCGGATCAATGCTGCACAATACCTTGATTGCGCCCATGGTGCCGGTGATGCTGCCATCCTCGCCCTGCTTCTGAACGCCCTTGGAGGTCCAGAACGGAGCAACCACGCCGAAGTACTCTGCTTCGTCCTGGTTGAACTGCGACAGCTGGAAGTAGTAGTAGTTCATCTGCGCAGTCGAGACATCGTAAGTATTGGTGACCTGGTTGCCCTGGTCGTCCACATACACGGCAGTCTTCTGGCTGTCGTACAGCAGCAGGCTGTTCTTACCCTTGTTGTCGCCGCTCTGATAGGTGAAGTTCACCTTGCTTGCGTCAACCGGGTTGTTCTGCATATCGTACCAGCTGCCGTCCTTCATTGCGGACACCAGGGTAACGCCGGTGCCGCCGGAGGTGGTATCCAGGGTCGGGGTGCCGCCCACATTGATGTAGACGGAATTGTCATTCTGGTCTACCACAACGCTGACCGGCATGGTCATTACCGGCTGGGTTTTGATTTCTTCGCCGCAGACAGCGCACTTGAAGGTGACGCTGGTGCATTCCCAGTCAATGGTAACGGGAGCGCCGGCAGAAATTTTGCCGGTTTCGCTGTCATAGAACAGCTGGGCGTTGCTGTAGTCAGCTTCCAGCTTGCCCTCGACCTTCTTCATTTCCCAGTTGAAGGTAGCAACAAAGTTGCCATCTGCATCCTTGGACACAACATGGCTCTGGCAGGGCAGGGCGGCAATGTCGTCGGTGCGGGTGGTGGGTTCCTTGTATTCCTTCTTAACCGGGCTCTTGTCAGCGGGCACGCTGGCAGAGTAAACGGTCTTGCCGGCAACGCCGGGCTTTGCCTCGGTGGTATCCTTGGTTACGGTGCCTTCTACCTTCTGGTAGGCATCGCCCTTTTCACAGGTATACACAGCGGTGTAAGCCCAGCCGTCATCGGTCTTGGTCCAGTAACCATCGGGGGTTTCCTTCCAGGTATGGGTGTGGCCATCCGCCGGGTTGGTGTCATTCCAGTACCATTTCGGCTCGCCATAGGTATGGCCGTCTGCAGCGGCGCTGGCCGCAAAGGTATCGGAGTTTTCAGCAACGTAAGCCTGTGCGTAGCTGTCAGCCTGCTGCGCAATCACTTCATCATCGCTGTTGCTCATGGACTCCATCGCAGAGGTCATGCCGGAGCTGCCGGTAAAGGTAACGGCGGTCACAACGCCTGCGGCGTTCGTCTCATAGCCCAGGTCGGTAACGGCGCTGGACAGATGATACGTTTTGATGGTGGCAGCCATCACCGATGCCATCTCGTCCTTGTTCAGGCCATAGGCTTCGGTGTTGATCTTGCCGGCTGCGGCGTTGGCGTACATGGCATCGGCCAGTGCATTTTCCAACGCTGCAAGGCTCATGCCCGCCTTGCTCTGTGCAGTCGCTTCCAGCTTGGCATCGTCCTGCTCCAGTTCATGCACTTCGCCCTGGGCAGCCAGCGTTTGGGCTGTCTGCTTGATCAGGTCTGCGGTGCTGGTGAACTTGGGCAGGGACTGCACAGCGCTGGCCGCGCTTGCTGCGCTAGCTGCAACAGACTGCGCTACCGAAGAATCAATCTTGGTAGTTTCGGCTGCTGCGGGAAGCGCCACGCTTTGGGCAACCATGGCTGCTGCCAGCACGGATGCACCAAAACGCTGAAGGTTTTTCTTCATAGTTTTATCCTCCCTTAAGTGGTTACTACTTTCCCCTTTTGCGTGAAAAGTGGTACGGCAGATGTGCGGCACTTTGCAGGTGTTGATTGCAAAACGCCTGGTTATGCCCCCTCGGTCTGGCGATCCCTTGCCGGGCTGCGGCCTGCTTTTGGGGCTTTTGGCCCCGGCACAGCGGCTGACAAAACGTTGTACCGGCTGCATGCCTTGATCCCGCAAATGATAACCTTTCCGACACATCTAGGTATATACATTATATCACAGTTGCCAGAATTTGCATAGTTAATTAGAGCGGTTTCTATCTAAATTTTTGTCCTTGAATCAACTGAAACCTGTATTTCGCATATTATTTGCGCTGCGGTGCGGTGGCCCTTTGGCGGTACCTATTAACATTTTTGAATGGTTTATTCCTGATTTTATCAAATGATTAAACATTTACCCCGATAATGTTCTTTGCAATCTCTTAATACAATCATCCGGTATTGTGATCGCGCATTTTTTGCCATTTCGGTTTGGCTTGTTGTTGAGAGATTTGGCAGAGATTGGAGGAAACTTGAAGGGAAAATTGGAGGTTGAGAATTGCCCATTATAAATTGTACTGTAGAGAGCGTTCCTGACCGTTCCGAAAACTTAGGGCAACGCCGCATAATTCTAAGTGCCGATACGGCGAGCGAGGTGCGGCAGCTGCTAAGCCAA
>ERZ773185.2602-NODE-2602-length-11404-cov-4.537404_pt1 | contig 11404 bp, 13 predicted proteins | sample MGYA00580531_ERZ773185 | MGnify/ENA primary metagenome ERZ773185 (study PRJEB29015, sample SAMEA2737799) | human gut metagenome | biome: human gut; feature: human-associated habitat; material: faeces | place: China | collected 2012 ...
CGGCAACATCGTAGGGGATCCAATCGTGGGAGCCATCAGCTCCGCCGAGCAGCGCGCAGCACTCGACAAGCTTATCGACCAGGCGATTGCGAATAGCGAGCAGTAAAAAAGCTCAAAGCATAGCGAGGATCGTGTGCCGCCGTGCGAAGTAGTTCGTTGCTCTGTAAGATGGGCCCTGCCGTAAAGAGGTCCCGTTCGGGTTAATATGCCTCGCTCCGCCAGACCTGGCTGTATCGCCTCCAGGCTTTCACCGGGGCCGCGCCGCAGCTCCTACGAGGGTGAGGTCTCCGAGGCGCCCCTGAACCTGCTGCGCGACGAGGAGGGCAAGCATCGCTTCGGGGCCGACAGGCCCAGCGAGCTGCGGATCACCGACGTGACCGGGTTCCGCATCCCCGCCGGCAAGGCGTGCCTCTCGCCCATCGTGGACTGCTTCGACGGCATGCCGCTGAGCTGGTCGATATCGACCTCGCCCGATGCCGAGATGGCGAACTCGCCCCCGATCGGCGCGTATGGGTGGCTCAACGAAGGGGGCCATTCCACGGCGCACTCGGTTAGAGGCGGCGCTGTCGCTGGCCGGGATGGATTCGGTCCAAGATCACCACCGCAGCACCTAGCCGTTGGCGGCGGCAATATTAGACAACGAGAAGGCGCCGGGATCTTCATCCCGGCGCCTTCTATCAAATTCAACGGTATCGTTGCGCAATATTGTGCGTTGTCTTTCGAGCTCCTGGGAGATGAGCATTGCGGGGCAGGGAAGCCCTCTTCTTGCTGGGAATCTAGATAGCTCGCGGCTTGGTAGGGACCTTCCTAGTAGTTGCCGTTCAGGCATGAGTACCCCATTGGCACATTACAGTTGGCTCTTCACTACTAGAACCATCTAAACCAAGTAGACCCAAATAGTGCCCACGCCTTTGGAAAACTGCCCCTCCGTGCAACTCGGACTTCGCGGACAGCCTCCAGGCTTCAGACGGCAGCTACTTCAGGTGCTGCGCCGGGCTTAAGCCCATCCACCGGTCATTTGCGACCGTTCGCGGCGCTGCAAACAGAAATGTCCTCTTTGTCTTGCAATTGTTATATCACGCCATATAATCGGCAATGACATTATTACAACGGATAACAAAGTTTGGAGTCCCGATATGCAGGTAGTTCTGGCATCGCACGGTCGTCTTGCTGAGGGAATGAAAGATACCCTTGGCATCATTTTGGGGGAGTTGCCGGACCTGACGACGCTCTGCGCATACGTTGACCCAGACGTCACCTTAGCCCAGCAGGTCAAAGACGTGCTGGCGCGTAAAGTTCCCGGCGAGGAGATGCTCGTCGTTACCGATCTCTTTGGCGGCAGTGTGAACAACGAGTTCATGGCCGCCCTTGCCGAGAATGACTTTACGCTCATCTGCGGCATGAACATGCCCCTGCTCGTCGAGATTCTCTCTGACGCAAATCCCGACCCCGCGGCCGTAAGGGCGGCAGTCGACTCTTGCAAGGGCTCCATCATGGTCTGCAACGACCTGCTCGATGCTGGCCAGGACTGTGGCGAGGATTTCTGACATGGATGTCCAGTCCCTTTACCCGATGAACATCTCGTTCAGGTATTTCGGCCTCGAGAAGTTCTTTGAGTCCTGCGCCAAAACAGGTCTGCATAATGCAGAGATCTGGCTTTGTCCCCAGCACTTTCTTATCAACGGGCAGTTCTCGGAGGACCCTTCAAAGCTCAAGGCTCTCATGCGTGAGTACGGAGTTCAGATCAAGTGCCTCTGTGGCGAGCAGAACAATCCAAAGCCCAACAACATGGCGGCTCGCGGCGAACTCCTCGTTGGCAATACGCGCTCCTACTTCCGCAGGGTGATTGATCTTGCTGAGGCCATTGGCTGCCCGAAGGTTCTTGTGACCCCCGGCTGGAATTACTTTGACGAGAAGGTCGATGAAGCGCGCGTACGAAGCATCGACATGCTGAGAGAGCTCTCGGTCTACGCGCATGCTCGGGGGGTCACTCTCGTGCTTGAGAGCATCTGGAGTAAATCCTCCCAGATCGCGCCAACGATAGCGCAGATTGCCAACATCAAGGATGCAGTGAATAGCGACAGCCTGAAGCTCACGCTTGACCTTGGCGCCATGAGCGACGCGGGCGAGACTGTCGACGATTGGTTCAGCGCGTTCGGCAGCGACATCGCGCACTGCCATTTCGTGGACGGTACTCCTACGGGACATATGCCTTGGGGCCACGGCAACCTGGACATGCGAGGCATTCTCGCTTCATTCAAGAAAGCCGGTTACAAAGGGGGCTTCTCGCTTGAGTACGTGCACCCAATGAGCTTCCAAGATCCGGCAGGGTATCTAGCCGAGACAAAAGCCCTGTTCGAGAAGTGCCTTCAAACGATTTAGCCAAGCGTGCATCAACCAAGGAAAGGAAAAAAGATGATCAAGCTATGCAGGGTGGACCACAGGTTGCTCCACGGCCAGGTCGCATTCTCCTGGAGCCATGCCCTGGGAGCCGATGCCATTCTTATCGTCTCTGACGAAGTGGCATCCAACGAGGTCCGCATGAAGACGATGCGACTGGCAAAGCCGGTGGGCATAAAGCTGGCCATCAAAAGCGTCGACGATTCCATCAAGGCAATCAAAAGCGGCGTAACCGACAAGTATCGCCTGCTCATCGTTACCGGCAGCATCGCGGATGCCGAGAGACTGGTCCGCGAGTGTGGCATTTCCTCGCTGAATCTGGGCGGCACCGTAAAGAGCTCCGAGACGACCCGCAGCTTCGGCAGTGCGGTCCATCTAACCGATGAAGAGGTGGAGGTCGTCCGCGGCCTCGTCCGCGATGGTGTGGAAGTCGAGGTGAGGCAGGTAGCAAAGGACAAGAAGGTCGTTCTTTCCGAGAAGGACCTCTGATTGTGACGGTCAGTAAGTTGAAGGAGGGGCAATGGCTTTTCAAGCGTTTCTTATCGCTCTGATTATCTTTGTGGGAAAGGCCGACTACTTCGTCGGCACGGCAATGTTGGGCAGACCCTTGGTCCTTGGCATGCTCGTCGGCATTGCGCTGGGCGACGTGTCTCAGGGAGTGATCATCGGCTTCCAGCTGGAGCTCGTCTTTATGGGCATGCAGGCTATCGGCGCATCCATTCCGCCTGACATGATCGTCGGCTCGGTGCTGGGCACCGCCTTCGCCATCAGCACGGGCAACGGCATCGATACGGCGGTAACCATCGCGATGCCTGCGGCGATTCTCTCTGCCTTTGTGGTGAACCTCTTCTATGGCGTGATTACCCCGCTTATGGCTCGAACGGCAGACAAGTTTGCCGCCGAGGACAATGATAAGGGCATCTCCGCGGTGTTTCTTGCCAACGGTTTTCTCTTTGACGTGACTTTTGGTGTCATCGGTTTTGTGGCGTTCATGTTCGGCGGCGACGCGGTATCCGCCTTTGTCGCTTCGATTCCGGCGTGGCTCACCGCTGGCATCACCATCGCGACCGGCATTCTCCCTGCGCTCGGCTTTGCCCAGCTTGTGACCATGATTGCCTCTAAGGAGACCGCGGTCTTCCTCCTGCTGGGCTTTGTCCTCGCGGCGTATCTTGGCGTTCCGGTCCTGGGCATTGTTTGTTTCGCGGTTGTGATAGTCGGGATTCTCTTTATGGCACACATCTTTATGCCCAGCCAGGGCTCGGCTTTGATGACGGAAGGCGAGGACGACAATGAGTTCTAGCGATGCAACGAAGAAGCTTGGCAAGAAGGAACTCCGGAGCCTCTTCCTCAGGTCCTTCTCGACGTCTCACGCATGGCACTTCGAGCGCCAGCAGCACATGGCCTTCTGCTGGTCGATGATCCCTGCGATCAAGAAGCTCTATGACCGGCCCGAGGACAGGATTGCCGCCTATCAGCGTCACCTCGAGTTCTACAACTGCCACACGACCATGCAACCCCTCATCGGCGGTATCGTCTGCGCCATGGAGGAGGAGAACGCCAACAACGAGGAGTTCGACACCTCCTCGATCAGCTCAATGAAGGTCGCCCTCATGGGACCCCTTGCGGGCATCGGCGACTCCCTCATCGGCGGTACCCTGCGCATCATCGCCACCGGCATCGCGGGCGGTCTGTGCATGGCGGGTTCCCCTTTCGGCCCGCTTCTGTTTCTGCTTATCTTCAACGCGGTCAACATTGCTCTGCGCTGCCTTGGCGTGAAGTATGGCTACGGCCTGGGCGAGAATATCATCTCCAAGGTTTCCGATCCCAGCACCATGCAGAAGCTTACTTGCGCGCTCTCCATCGTCGGTCTCATGGTCATAGGCGGCATGATTGCGACGAACGTCGCCATCACGACTCCCATCGCCTTTGATATCAGCGGCACCGCGTTCTCGCTTCAGGACACGCTCGACTCCATCTTCCCGAAGCTCCTTCCGGTGGCGGCGTTCGGCATCCTGTATGCCCTCAACAAGAAGGGCGTGAACGTCCTCGCGCAAATCATCGCAATTATGGTCCTTGGCGTCGCGCTTGGGGCCGTTGGAATCCTCGGTTAGGAGAATCTAGTGCTTGAATTCTGTCTCGATACCGGCGACTTTGAAATGGTGAAGACCGCCAGCAGCATCTATCCCGTTAACTGCTTCAGCATGAACCCCTCCATTGCCGTCAACTGCCTCAAGGGTACCGGAAAGTCCTTCGTGCAGAATGCGCTGGACATCCGTGGCGTCATCGGTGAGGAAACTCCTTTCTTCCTTGAGGCCATGGGAGACACTGCAGAGGAGCTCGTGGAGGACGCCAAGGCAATGGTCAAGGCTGTTCCGGGCAACACCTTTGTGAAGATTCCGGCATGTCCGGAGGGTTTCAAGGCAATTCGCGAGCTCAAGGATGCCGGCATTGCCACCTCTTGCACTGCCGTCTACACCTTCAACCAGGCGATGCTCGCGGCCATGGCGGGCGCCTCATACGTTGCCGTCTACGTGAGCAGGCTCGACAAGAACGGCGGTGACGGTATCGAGGTCGTGCGCCGCATCAAGCAGGCCTTCGTTGCCCACAACATCGACTGCGTGGTCAGCGCGGCCTCCCTCAAGACTCCGCTTTCGCTCCAAGAGGCCATCGAGGCCGGTGCCGATAACGTCACCGTCGACCTTGAGATGCTTGAGGCCCTGGCGGTCCACCCCATGACCGAGGGCACGCTTAAGACCTTCAAGTCTGATTGGGAAGGCCTGTTCGGCGAGGGCGTCCGCATCGTCGACATGGTCGCTTAGGATTTCCGCTGTCAAACAAGGGATGTGAACGGCCCCGCCGGAGACGGTGGGGCCGTTTGGCTGGGAGCAAGCCACAGGCCTGATAACCGGGCCAGAAGAAAGGGGCGCGAAATGAGAGCTTGGTGTTCTGTTGGTCACTATCTGCAGGGCGTTGATGTTATTGGGCGAGTAGGCCGGTATGCGTCGATGTTTGGCAAAAACCACCTGTTCCTTGTGGACAGCTTCGTGTGCCAGATGCTGGGGGAGGGACTCTATGGTGCCTATCCCTCTTTGGATGGATGCACGTATCGGACCCTGACATTTGAGGGCGAGATAAGCCGCAAGAGCATATCCAGGCTTAGCAATGAAGCTGGGGGAGAGTTTGACGTCATCGTTGCCGTGGGTGGCGGGAAAGTCATCGACGTGGCCAAAATGGTTGCCGCTCAAAGTGGCGTCGCGCTTGTCGTGTGCCCGACGATCGCGGCGACGGATGCTCCCACGAGCGCCATGTCCATCCTCTATAGCGATGAAGGGGAGATGAACGAGATTGTCCTCCATGTGAAGAATCCCGATCTCGTTCTGGTGGACTCCAAGGTCATCGCAAGCGCCCCAACGAGATTTCTCTCGGCAGGGATAGGGGACGCCCTCTCGACCTACTATGAGGGCGAGTCCAACTGGAAGACTGGCCATGCCAATTACGTTTGGTGCCAAAGCGAGCAGGCGGTTGGCACTGCGGCAGGTCGCGCGATTGCTCGCGCGTGTATGGAAACGCTCGAGAGGGATGGTCGCGCTGCTGTCAAGGCATGCGAGCAGAGCACTGTTACGCCGGCGCTTGAGAACGTGATTGAGGCAAACATCCTCATGAGCGGCATTGGTTTCGAGAACGTCGGATGCTCTCTTGCCCACGGTCTGGGCAACGCGATGACGGTGCTCCCCGATGGCGAGAAATCCATGCATGGCGAGAGGGTGGGTTTCTCGACGCTGAGCCTCATGATTGCCGAGGACTACCCGAGTGAGGAAGTCGAGCGAGTGGCGCGCTTCTGCAGGGACTGCGGCGTTCCGACAACTTTCTCGGAGCTCTCGCTTGCGCCCAGCGACGACGACCTTCGTAAGGTTGCGCAGGCGGCAATGCAGGCCGAGTCTTGGGGTGCGAGCCCCGTGAGGCTCTGCGACGCGGAAATCGTGGACATTCTCAAGGCAACTGACGCCCTTGGGCGGAGGATCGCGCAAGAGTGAGTAACGTTCCTCCTCGAGAAACGAAAGCTGGGGGCCGCAAGCGGAGCTCGAACTCCGCTTGCGGCCTCTTTTGCGTGCCTATGCTTCGGTAAGGATTTTTCCATCCGGCGAAATCACGAAGCGGAATGACGCTCTGTCTCCCCTGAGCAGGGATTTTGAATAGTGAAGGGGATTGCCCCCGCTGTCCTTGGTTATCTTGGATAGCACGTAGATGGGCGAACCGATGATGCAAGAGAGGAGCTTGGCCTCATCCTCGCGCGCGGTTGAAACGTCTATGACAAGCTCCTCGACCCCCAGCTGTATGCCGTAGTTTTCCGACAAGAGGCCATAGAGGCTCATGTCCTCGCTTAGGTCGTCAAGAAAGCTCGGGAAAGACCTCTCCGAGACATAGACGGAGTCGAGCGCGATAGGGATGGAGTCTTCGAACACGAGCCTCTTTGCCATCAGAACGGTATCGCCGACCTTTATGTCCAGCGCGTTTGCGAGGGCGGGGGTGGCTTCGAGGGAGGACCGCTCCAGGACCCGCCTGTGACTCTTGCCGCCAATATCGGAAAAGGCGTGGTAGCCAAAGTTGTTAGGCGATCCTTTTCGGATGACTCGCTTGGGAACGGAGACGAAGGAGCCCTTTCCGCGCAGCCGGTATATAAGACCCTCATCCACGAGATTCTGGACAGCTCTTCGGACGGTAATGCGGCTCACCGAATAGCGTTCGCAGAGCTCGAGCTCGGTCGGAATCTTTTCTCCCACGCCGAGCTCTCCGGAGATGATTTGCTGACGGAGATTGTTTTCTACCTGTGAGTAGAGCAGGTCGGGCCGTGCGTCGTTGTTAGATGCCATGACGTCTCCGATGACGCGAGTGGTGATAGTAAGGGCGTTCTAGGTAGTTCGCTGTTTTCGTAAGTATATGATGACATAAGACTCTATATCGCCATAAAGATGACAGGAGATGGTCGCTGGATTGTAAGTGACGACCATAGCGGTGGCTTTCCCGATGGGGGGAGTGCGGACAAATAGATGGACCGAATAGGTCCGACTGGGAGTCCGCACCGCCCCACGACCGGTCGGCCGTGTCGTGGCCGGAGGGCATGGGGTGCGAGTCGCTCCCTGCGCTCATGGGCGACGTCGGCACCGGCAAGACGCATATGGCGTCGGCCCTCTGCGCGCTGACGTGCGAGAGGAGGCTCGAGGCGCGCTTCTTCACGGCGTCCTCGCTCGCGATGCGCCTGAGGCGCGCCCGCGACAACGGGAGGCTCGGCCGGGAGGCCGTGCTCATCGGCAGGGCCCGCCTGCTCGTCATCGACGAGCTCGGGTTTCTCCCACTCGACGCGGACAGGGCGAGGCTGCTCTTCCAGGTCTTCGCCGACGCCTACGAGAGGCAGTCGGTGGTAATCACCACGAACCTGGAGTTCAGCAGGTGGGGGTCGGTGTTCGGGGACGACCAGATGGCCGCCGCCGTGATCGACCGCATCGTCCACCACGGGAGGCTCGTCCAGTTCCGCGGCGAGTCCCACCGCGTCCGCCATGTCCTCATGCGTGAGGACCAGCCGCTCAAAAAGCGTGCGTGCTTCCGATGCTCAGGCTGCTCAATTTCCGATGCTCTTTTTGCTCAAATCCTCTTGACGAAACACAGGTCTTCGTCGACGCCACGGTCCGGGTCGGGACGGACGGCTTCCCCGAGGCCCACGGGGCGCGCGGTGTCCGATTTCCTGCACGGCTCCACGACCCTCTGCTTGAATTCCGCCGTGCACCCGGGAGATGGATTTCCCATGGACCGTCTCGCTTTCCCCGCTTTCGGCCATCATGCCGAAACGGAAATCGACTTGTTGACGGATCTGGGGCAGATTTAGATTCAGCTCGCCGAGCTCTAGCACGTCATGAAGTCCTCGCTTCGAACGGGCATGACGGCAGCCGCCATAGCAATGGCCGTGAAAACGGCACCTGTTATCATCTCTGCGATAAAAGATGCAGCTACCGAGGGACACATCGATGTAGATCAGCTCCTGAACGGTGGAGCGGATACCGCGAAAACCGGAGCCGGGGCGTTCCTCTCCGGTACGATCACGGCAGGTCTTGCGGAGTCCATGAAATCCGGCATGTTGGGCGATGCCTTGAAGGCCGCCCCTCCAGAGGCGATTGCCTTGGCCGTCATCCTCGCATGGGAGGGAATCCGGGGAGGATTCAAGCTTGCTAAGGGCGAGATCTCCCAGGTCGAGTTCGCCGAAAGTCTCTTCAGGAAGTCCTACTACGCATTAATCGCTGCAGGCGGAGGATGCCTTGGACAGGCTCTGATTCACGTGCCCGTAGTCGGATACATACTCGACAGCCTAGCAAGGTCTCTCATCGTGGGAATTTCCTACGAAATCGGATGTACCATCCTCATCGGACTGTGCGTCGACAAGGGCATGACCTTCTTCGGTTTGGTTGACCAGGGCTGCATGCTTCCCGATCGTGTGCTCAAGCGCATCGGCCTTGAGGTGTTCGAATACGAGAGCTTCGCATCCGAAAAGCCTGAACTCGACATCTTTACGCCTAAGGCGCCGGTCCTCGAGACACCGAGCTTCGACCAATTCGAAATCAGCTACCCCCGAAGGGGCCTAATAGCCTTCAATCGGGTCGGTTATATCTAAATTCCCCGTTGGCCGCATAGTTTAAAATCTGAATTCCACCTATTGGTGAACTCCAATGAACTTATCAAACTAGGAAAATCGCAAGATTGGAGGATTCGATGTTTGATAAATATGAAGATTACCCAAACGGCATTAGCCGCCACGCAATCCTGAGTGCCAGCGCAACGCAACTCTCCAGAATTCTGGAAATCGAAATTGCCGAATACAGGGACGCGATTGAGCGTTGCCTTGAGAACAGCGACGAGCTCGAATCACCATTGAATAGATTGTCTAACATGGGACGGCTCTTGAACGAGACGCTTTCCAGCTTGAACAGGGAAAACAATTCAGAGGAAACGACGGTGGTCCAGGCTTCGATATATATTGGATCCATACTCGAAGGGTCTTTGCAGTTCTTTCTCCTATGCTTTGAAGAAGATTTCCGCGAGTCGAATTGGAGGATTTGGGAGGATAAGAAAGAAGAGGACTTCGAAGCAATTCGGAATCGCATTGGCGGCTTGCTCACCGAACTTGCTGACGAAGGAATCCTTTCCAGCAACCAGCGAAAAAGCCTGAAGAAGGTACTTTCCAAGGAACTCACGGTCAGGGAAAAAGGCAAAAAGATCGAACGGATTATGCTTGATGAGCTAATAAGGTTTTTCGAAAATAACAACATATTGTGGACCAATTTCGAAGTAGGCCGTAATAACAACGAAGAGACTGAATCGAGCGAAGCGCTAATCGAAAGAATGGATAATATCCGGGAGGCAAGAAACAGCATCCATATATTCTCGAAATACGAGACGCCCACTCCAGAGGCAGTGGTCAGTCGCGTACGGGATTTGTGCTTGATTCTGAAAGATATATTGTTCCGCACGAGATGCATAAACGAAGAGACAAGAAGGCAGGCTTTCCTTGAGTCTCTTCTCGAGATTCCTGGAGCAACATACATTGAGATTGATGATAGCTACAGAATAACCTCCATCCGGCATTCGGAGGATGGATGCTAAACCACTGGCGATTATTCTCTGAGGTCGCGCAGGAAACACTAAGCATCAACCAGCCATTTCCTCTCGCACCTCAAAACCACTTGCAAGTATTCCCGGGGGATAATCGTAAGTGGCTTGAAGGTTGGCGGTGCTAGGAGAGGATTTCGGACCGCTCCGCCCCGTTTTCCACTGGGGCAAAAATCGAAACTCAACTCGGCCGAGTTTCGCTTGAGTTTCAGTTTTTGTCCCAGCGTTGTCCCAGTACTGTGCGTAGTATATCGCAACAGGTCGCTATGCTCGGATGACTGCAAACTAGGTAAAATGAGTGAACAGAGTGGAAAACACAGTGCAAAGAGTGGGAGTAGAACATACGTTCGATACAATAATCAAATACCAGATAGTGGGCACGGTTTAATTGAATCCGTGTACACTGCTGTATGTGGAGCGATGTTGGTTACCGGCGCTCGCGATATTATTGCTTGCGCTTCAGCTTCCGCTGCTCGAAGCACGTCGCCCGGAGTTCCCCGCCAGAGGAGAGCTGACCGTTCCTCGCGAAACCGCGAGACCAGCTATATCCGCTTACTGCGGGCTTGCTTGAGCCAGTTCCTCTTGAAAGAGCCTATACCTCCGAAGAACTTGTTGTACGTCTCACCGTTCTCCTTGGCTTCGTACTTGACCAAGGCAAGTTCGATAGTGCAGAGATAATCCGCCACTTGCTCGAGGCGGTAGTCGGTCATCGAGGTCTTGCGGCGTCGGACGACCCCTTTTGAGAGGACCTTGCCCACCGAGCGGTCGAGCGCCTGCTTGACAATGTCCTGACCGTTGTCGTAATAGACCTTCACATCGTCGAAGGACTGGAAGAAGCCCAGGTGTTCAATCATGGCGGAGGAGATGTCGCGCCCCATGCGCTCCATTAGCCTTGCCGGGTCTTCGAACTGGCTGCGGCGGTAGACGAACGTTGTATAGGAGATGGGAAGCCTGCGGACAAACGAGGAGAAGTAGGCGAGCATGGCCTTGCGCTGCTCGATGTCGAGAAACTCATAGTCCTTGTGCCCGTTCATGAGGGGCTCGGAGTGGAACGGGATGTTGGGGAGGTCGGCCCTGGCGAGCTTGACCTCGTAGCCCGTGACCGCTTCGGCGATGCTGTCTGCCTGATCGTGGAAGACGAGCGTGAGCAGATAGTAGCGAGCCTTGCCGCCGCGGTCGCCGCTCTCGTCGACAAAGATGCTGAGCTCCTTGGCCAATGGGGACTCCTAATGGAATGGATAAAAAAATAGCCGGGGGACTCCCCCGGCACTTGGAGGTAGCTCAATGAGCCACCAACAACCTTATAGCATGTGCTGGCGGCGAATACAAGAGAGGGGTGGGATGAAGC
>ERZ773185.2610-NODE-2610-length-11384-cov-58.919322_pt1 | contig 11384 bp, 12 predicted proteins | sample MGYA00580531_ERZ773185 | MGnify/ENA primary metagenome ERZ773185 (study PRJEB29015, sample SAMEA2737799) | human gut metagenome | biome: human gut; feature: human-associated habitat; material: faeces | place: China | collected 2012 ...
GAGAAATTTTTGTCCAGCAACTACTTTGCAGATCTTGTCTCCATTGCTGCAGAATTTTGTGATGCTGATTTGCACATTGCCCTACTTTGCCTATTCCAGAACATTGATGGTACAACGATAGATCATTATGTTGATGATTATGTGGCAAAAATCCTCGCCGGAACAAAGAATCGTTATTTGGTCGCCCAATTAGTATCTCTTTGTGAAGCAACTATGTACAGATTTAAAGTTCCTGGTCGAACAGCAGCCTTTGTAAATGATGTACAGCGCATGCTTGACGTTTCTCTTGAAAAACAACTTGTGGATTACTATAAGCCAACACTTGCAGATCAGGTTTCAAAATACACTGATTGCGAACAGTCCGTCAGAGTGAAGTTGATTGCTTTGCTGAAAGATATTGGCGAAAAAACAGCACCAAAAGGACTTGGAAGATTGTTTAATAATCTGTTCGGCAAACGATAACAAACAAGGTCATAACTTGCCCTATCAAGGGCAAGTTATGATTCGTCCTTGAAATGAAGGAGGCACAGAAATATGGCAGGTCCCAAAAAAGTATCTCAGGAAGAATACGATGAATTCCGTTCTCGTATGGAAGATAAATACGGATATGAGGATATGTCCGATGAAGAAAAAGCGGATTTTGATTCCAAAATCGACCAAGTAGCCGTCGTTGGAGATAAAAACGACAATACAGATGAAACAGATACAACTGATGATGAGGAAGTAGAAAAAGGCGAATTTGATGATGGTCATCCTCAGAGCCGTGATGACGACGATGAATATGTTCGCTAAATAATTTGTCAAAGGAGGGTCAGTAAATGGGAAAAATATACTTGAGTTCTGAGGAGTATGATACAGCTGTAGACGCTTATAGAAGCCAACACGGATATGATGGTATGTCTGACGAAGAGAAAGAAGCCTTTGATGAGCGTTTAGATAAAGTTGTTGGAAAAAAGGAAGATGATTCTGATTCTTCCGATGATGTTGAATCAACGGATGCATCCGATAACAGTGAATCTGTTGATAACCGTTCTGATGCTGATAAGCTCAGAGATGATTTAAAGAGTCAATATGGATATGATGATATGTCTGACGAACAAAAACGGGCATTTGATGAAAAACTGGATGAAGTCATAGGTCAGGAGACTGACGAAGATGAAGACCCTGATCAGCCTGAGAAAGTCCTCAGAAGAACTAGATAAAAATGGAAAGGAGGAGCATAAATGCCGACCTATTCTAATTCATCATCTACACCTAGAGCCGCCAGACGTCCAACTGGTTCAGGCGGCACAAACAGTAGTTCCTTGCCTACCCCAACCGCCGGGAAAGGAACTAACATGCCCGTTGCAAATCCGGATGGCAAGAATCAGCGACAGGCAAGAAAAATGCTAATGGACAAAACTCAGTTGTCTGTTCTACAAAATGATTTGCGCATTATTGGGTTATATGTGAATAGCCGACATTTGGAGATGCTTGCTCCTTCGGTTGGAGACAGTCTTTATACCAGTCAAGCATGTAAACTTGATCCCGTACAGTGTAATCGTAACGGTATAGCTGTCTACAAAATCACAAAATTGATGTACAATGATGAAGAAAACACATTTGAGAAACTTGTCAGCGTTTACTCTGCGCTTAACAGCTTTGGTGGATTGGTTGCGTTAATTTTACAAAGTGACGGAAATAGTACCCAGCTTTACCTTGCCACTAACACTAGCGGAAACAGTCGTATTGCAGGAGAGCTGCTTGCAAACAATATGCATGGTCAATTCCCAGGATGTGAAATCAATAAACTATCCGAAGCAGATAAAAACACCCTGTTGGACTCCTGCGGAATGAATGGAGCAATGTCCACCAGTCGAACGGTTCGCTCTTTGAGTATGATACCTAGTCGCAGAGAGGACGAGCGTCAACATGATAAGGAATTCAGCGCACAAGGCTATGAGAAGTTTGTTGATGCCATGAATGGGCACAGATACACCTTAGTTGTATTGTCTCAAAGGGTCTCGCCCGATGCTATGGAGGAGTGTTTAGAGGGTTTGGAAACTCTCTATACCAGTCTTTCACCCTATGCGAAAGAAACAGTTTCTTACGGAGAAAATGACTCGGATACAGTAAATTATTCTATTTCAAGCAATATAAACAGCTCTGTGAGTCGTTCAATCTCTCGTTCTTTCGGAACATCACATACTAATAGTGTGTCTCAAGGACGAAGCTCCAACAATGGCAGAGGTTACGAATTATTTGATATTCACTTCAATTCAGGTGAGGGGAGTTCATTCGGAACTGCTACTGCTACAGGAAGCGTCAGTGGAACCAGTAGTAGTGACAGTACATCTGATAGCTATGGAAGTGGCGACAGCCAAAGCACCGGAAGCACCTCCGGAACAAATCGTTCCTTAACAATGAACAGAGACAATAAAGCTGTTCAGAATCTACTATCCAGAATTGAGGAACACATTAAGCGAATCAATTCTAGCCAAACATTTGGTATGTGGAACAGCGCATGTTACATAATTGCAGATGATGTAGCTACAGCAACAATGGGCACAAGCACATTGGCTGCGTTGTTCTCTGGTGATTCTCAGGCGGCGCCTCGTGCCTATTACAATCAATGGGATGCTACTAATCCCAAAGAACGCAACAATGTTCTGGAATACATACAAAACCTTCAGCATCCGGTCATCAATCTCACCATGCTTCAGGAAACAACTGACGCAAGTGGAAACAAAGCTAGATCTGTATACCAAACGGAACAGATCACACCTGCAATGATGATTAGTGGAAAGGAAATCCCTACCCTTATGGGACTTCCACGCAAATCTGTTCCTGGAATTGTGGTTGACAGTATGGCAGAGTTTGGGCGTAATATTCCAGAGCTTTGGAAGAAGAAAGTAAAACGTCCTATTCTCTTTGGAAATGTTTATCATATGGGACAGGCCGAGAAGACTCCTACATTCTTGGATTTAGACACTTTTGCGTCCCATATGTTTATTTGCGGCTCCTCTGGTTCTGGCAAAAGTAATACAACCTATAATTTGCTGCAAAAACTAATTGATAACAAGGTACCATTTCTTGTCATTGAACCTGCGAAGGGAGAATATAAGATCGAATTTGCCGGCTTATCTGGAATCAATATTTTTACTGCGGACGAGACTCCATATCGTCTTCTCCAAATCAATCCGTTTGAGTTTAGTCCCGGAATACATATTCGGGAGCATTTAGACAATGTTCTCCAAGTTGTAAGTGCCTGTTGGCCTTTATATGGCGCAATGCCTGGATTGCTAAAAAAAGCTTTTGAGCAAGTATATTTAGACCATGGCTGGGATCTGGAGCATTCAGAGCGAATCGTTGTCAAAGGAAGCAAATTCCCTGTATTCAAAGACCTCGTTTCAGTTCTCGAACGTATCATTAACGAATCTCCCTATTCTGCACAAACAAAGGGTGATTATAAAGGTGCGTTGTTGAATAGAGTATCTTCCCTTTGCAATGGATTTGAAGGACAAATTTTCGGTAGAAGCATTGGCGTTCCAGATCGTACTCTTTTTAACGAAAACACTATTATCGATCTAAGCAGTATTGGTTCTGATGAAACACGCTCTTTGATAATGGGTATTCTAATTATTAAACTGAAGAACTACAGAAAAGCAGTGGCTGCAGCACCAAACAGTAATTTGGTTCATGTTACGGTTCTTGAAGAAGCTCACAATATCCTGAAAAGATGTTCTCAGGAAACAAATGCTGAATCTGGAAATGTTCAAGGCGCAGCTGTGGGTAGCCTATGTCGTTGTATTGCCGAAATGCGTAGTGCCGGTGAAGGATTTATGATTATTGATCAATCTCCTGGTGCAGTAGATGAAGCTGCAATCAAAAATACCGCAATTAAAATTGTAATGCGTCTTCCATCTAAAAATGACTGCGAAGAAATCGGTGCTGCATTAAGTCTAAACGAAAACCAAATTCGAGAATTAAGCCGATTAGATATTGGTGTTGCTGCTATTTTTCACGCCGGTTGGACAGACACATTACTAGCAAAAATGGGCGACATCTGGGATAAACGCTATCGGCTAAAATCTTCATCTGTTCTCAATAAAGGAACATATACTCGTGTTCAGGGTGCAATCATTCAGCTGATGTATAGAAATCTAATTGAAGGTAATTTCTACAGCGTATATGACGATGTACAAGAACTTCTTGAGTTGTTATGCAAAGGACCAAATACCATAAAACCAGTCTTACCGCAATCAAAACAACAGGAATTGCTCGATGAAATTCAAGTTTTCGTTGAGAATAACGATGTATATATTAAGGCGAATCGTACCAATGACATTAAGAGGGCTTTCTTTGATTTTGCTTTTGACTTTCTTCGTTTAGAAAGCGTCATGCGTATTTTTACTCTTTCTGGTGTAAATACAAAAATGAGCTTAGATCCACTGACTAACAAAGAAATCAGAACTGTTCTAAAATGGGAGAGCGAAGTCAGAACTGGCATCACCCGATACCTGTATATGCCCGAAGAATGTGATCCGGTCCGTGCATACAAATGGCCGTTATCTGCTACTGATGCAGAATATTTTGAGCCAATATATGGTGGAATATTAACTCGCTATGCTCAGCGCTATCGTGAGGATTTCCGCTACGCCAATGCCTTGTCATACTTGAATTCCATTAATCACTTTTCTCGTAGCGGCGGAAGGAAGTAATGTGGCTATGCGAAAAATCAATAATGATATTAATGATGCTGAAGACAATGAAGTGTCTTCTCCTGAGATAACCGAACATGAATCAGGAAAAAAAGACAATTCACATTTCGCTTCAACATATAGCCTTAAACCAAACGAACAGTATGAAGTCAACCACTATAGCTATGAAACAGATCGTTATGGAAGAATAAAAAGGTGTGAAGGTACACTTCGACTTGAAGATGGGAAAAGAAATACCGACCATCAAGTAAAGGCAGGCGGAGAATACCGACTAGAAACCGATGAAGGCGGTCATATTATTGGAAGACGTTTCGGAGGGTCTGAAAAAGTTGATAATATTGTTCCTATGGATGGTCATGTGAACCGTATTGAATATAAAGAAATTGAAGATGATTGGGCGCAGGAGCTTCAAAAGGGCAACAATGTTGATGTTAAAGTGCGTTGCAAATATGAAGAAGATTCTACTCGTCCAACTGCATTTGTTGTAAAATATAAGGTAACTGACCAAGAAGGATTCACTCGAAGCGAAACACGAAGAATTAACAACACAAAGCCCGGAGGTGAAAACAATGAATAACATCCATGAAGATAAGCAGCAACTACAAAGTATCATTCAATGCATGGGCGACTCTATTGCTACTATACTTCCCACAGCGTGGTCCAAAGTAGTTATGGGATACTTTATTGCAGGTGAGAATCAGGTTTCTCATTTTCAACTTCATGTGACAACGGCTTTTTCAGATGACTATATAGATTTAATGGAAGAATCTTGGGGTTCAGATGAGCTTGATGATGTGATTCTTGAAATTCAACAGCTATGTAAAAAAATGCGAAAAATATGCGTCTCAGCAAATGATTGCTGGACTGTGATGACCTTTTGTATGCAGGCAGATGGCTCGTTTAACATTGATTATGGCTACGAACCGATTAAGGAATACAACTCAAAATATATTTTAACGTGGCAAAGTCACTATTTAAATTAAGGAGGTTTACATGGGATTACTTACACCTCCTGAAGATTTGCTTATAAGTGCAATGTCTTCAAAACAACCTCAAATCCGCCTTGAACATTGTATAGGCTCGATTGATGGTGTATTCAAAAATGCGCTAAAAAAAGAGCGAAGGCTTTTAGCATTTTTATCAAGTTATGAAGCCAACTTCGTTAAAAAGGGGCTTGTGCAAATAAGCTACGATTATGATGTAACAATACAATATCAGGAATCCTGCCCTACATCGCTAAATGATGTTTTAGTGGATAACGGTGACTGGGATGCAACCACGATACTAAAAAAAGGAATCCCCCAAGAAGTAACATTGATTACAAATGATATTCCGGGAGTTTCAAAGAAATTAACAGATATACTCGATGTAATGTTAAGCAGTTACGAGGGCATTCATGGTTGGCAAACAAGCACATTATCCTTTGAAAAACTATCTCCCGATGTGGTGTGTGCAATTACTTATTCCTATATTGTTCCACCGCAGCAACTGCGACAGTTCCAAGGAAAAGCCATTTTTGCGGCGAAACATATATGGAAAACCATTTTAGGGAAAGCGAAGGTTCCGCAGTTTGTAAAACCCTTTTTAGCACTTAGTTATTTAACCCAAGAGTGTTGTTATGATCAACGAGCCTTCGATGAAGTGGAGAGCAATCCAAGTTCTCTCCCGTCTGACCCTATCCCCCATCTTGCCTATGGACCATTAGTAGAAAAAAGAGGTATTTGCAGTGGGCTTGCCTGGGCATTTAAGACCTTAATGGATGAAGCAAACATCGAGTGCATCTGTGTAAGCGGATTTCTCAAAGAAGATCTTAAAACCGGACATATGTGGAATCTGGTAAAAATTGATGGGCAGTTTTATCACGTTGACCCTACTTGGGGGATTAAAGATGACGGGGTCTTTATCAGCGGTTTAATGCAGCCTGACAGTATGATGAAAGGTACCCATTTATGGGAAGCAGAGAAGTATCCAGCAGCTAGAGGAATGCGTTTTGACTATGACTACATAGAAGACTATCTTGTTGAAAATGGAAACACTTTCCTGGATGATGGAGCAAATGAAACTTATTTCTTCCCGGAAAAAATTATTGACTAAACATAGAAAGGAGGGAGTCTAATTGTATATTCTCGGTAATATCATTTGGTTTCTTTTTGGTGGTGCATTTATGGGAATTTCATGGTGTGTCGCAGGAGTATTATGGTCAATAACCATCATAGGTATTCCAGCCGGAAAACAATGCTTTAAGATTGCCTTCCTGTGTTTCTTTCCATTCGGCAAGTATGTAGTTGCCCCGAATGGAACTACCGGTAATTTCTTGCTAAACCTGATTTGGATATGTGTTACTGGTTTGCCTTTGGCACTAACAGCTACAGCTTTAGGATGCTTATATTGTATTACGATTATTGGAATTCCTTTCGGGAAACAATATTTCAAACTTGCACGTTTATCATTAACACCATTTGGATCAATAATAGTGTAGTGAGCCAAATGCTTTTCAGCTCTTGCAAACTTTGAGATGATATTCTCGATTTGCAAGAGCTGATTTTATGATGAATGGAGTAATGTGCCATGTTAAAGATACTGAAAAAGCTAATAGAGCCTTTTGTAGATTGGGTTCCAGTTTTTTTCTGTTGGGGACTTCTCTACCTAACCCCAAGCTTATATATAAGAGAAATATCGCTATATATCTCTCAGAAAAACTTTATCATTATTATTCAAATACTAATATGGCTGTGGCTAATATTCACGACTTTTGATAATGAATCTAAACCTTTCGTGTGGAAAGTCATTAGCAATCTCGTCCCAATAGAATTAATGTGTTTTGTGTTTTTTCTACAGTACCATTTTAAAGCCGCATTAGTGATCGTGGCGTTTTTTATGGTGATTGATTTCTCTTTTCTTTTCATATTGAAAAAGGATTTGTATACAAAACCCCTAACCCGCAAGCGATGGCACAACTACAAAATCATTTGCAAGCGACTTTCTTCCTTACTGATAGTTTTGTTACTTACAATGCCTTCTGGTTTATGTGTTTTTATTCATGGATTACATCAACCATATTCCGTCGCTACAATTTCTAAAGAGATATTCTGTCAAACATCATTTGAATCCTTGGCGATTCAAAACGAAGCTGTTTTACGAAATCTGACGAGTGCCGAATGGGGTAATCTATCTCATGAAGAAAAAATGGATGTTCTGCAAACTGTTGTGAACATAGAGGCTACTTATCTGACAATTAGTCCAATTACGCTGAAGTCAACCAAACTGGAAGACAACACAGTCGGCCAATATTCATATGATGAAAACACTATTTACATTGATTCCGAATTTTTAGCAATATCAGACTCTACAGATGTGCTTGACACTATTTGTCATGAATGCCGGCATGCATACCAACATTATGTTGTAGATATGCTGGATTGGTCACAGGACTCAGTCAACTCACATTATTATTATAGATCAGCACAGCAATGGAAACTGGAACTCAACGATTATCGAGACGGACAGCTTTACTATGATACATACTACAAACAGAGTATTGAAGCAGATGCAAGGGCTTATGCCGAGAGAAGTGTGTACATTTACATGGAGTTTCTAGGGCAAGATTGATCTGAATTACAAATTGGCAAGCAGTGTAAACCTGTACAGGTTCACTCATTTTCTCGATTTTTCCCTTCGGTACAATCTTCGCAAAGTTGCTTGTTGGGGCAGCATCCCCAATCCCCTTTGAACATCATCTGCCGATGATGGCTGCACGATTTTCAATCGTTTTCAAAAGAACAGTAGAATAAAAATTTGCCCATGGTTGAAAGCACCGAAGTCGAAAAGCAAAAAGCCACGATCCGCACCCTTTGGGGGAGTGCAGACCGTGGCTTTTTGCTTTAACGGAAGTTCTTCTTTTCCTCTTTTTCCTGCTCCTTCTGTCTGTCGATATTCAGAATCGTTTCAACCGTCCGCTTGGCAATCAGCAATTCTTCTTTCTCTTTTCTGATCTGACGGTACTCAGCGTAGTCCTGCTTTTTCTGGACTGCCAGCTGATGAAACTCCTCATACAACGATTGCATGGAGGGGAGCTTTGTAATCTGCAATTCGTCAAAGGCTTGCTTCGCTGCTTTATGAATTGTGATTTCCTGACGGCGTTCCTCAAAGAACTTTTTGCTATATCCAGACTTGCGGTACTCGATATAGATTTGCTCTATCCCTTGTCGCTCATAGCTGCGGTGGTCGATGCGCTCCGGGCGGTTGTTCTGCGCTAAAAACTCATTGGCGAGGTCAGCCCACGCCCTGCGCCAGACCTCGGCGTTTTCGCGGTTGTTCCAGTCCACAAGGTCAACCTTGCGGGTCTTGTACCTGCCGCTGGGCAGACGGATTTTCTCGCCGTTTTCGTCCAGCACATATTCCTTTTTGGACTTCGGAAGCCACTTGCCCTGTGCGTCCATCGGGCGCATGGTGAGAAGAATATGAGCGTGCGGGTTGCCGTTGCCTGTGTTGTGAATGTTGAAGTCTGCACACATTCCTCTGGAAACAAATTGAGAGGAACAGTACGCACGGACAAGCCGTACCTGTTCCTCTCTGGATAACTCTATGGGCAACGCAACCTCCAACTCTCGCGCCAGTTGGGAGTTGCACGCCTTTTCAATTTGCTCCACGCTGTTCCAAAGCGTTCCCCGGTCTTGAAAGTCCGGGGGAGCGTTGGACGGCAGCAGAATTTCCGAATGGACGATGCCGCGCTTTCGGGTGTAGTCATGGATCATGCCGTCCCACTCGTTTGTGATTTTCTCGCCGCTTCGGTAGGCGGCTGCGGCTACGGCGGATTTGCCTTTTCCCCGGCTGACGATCTTGATGCTGCAATGGTAGATTGCGATGGTATCACCTCCGTTTCGCTCGTTCGGACTTGACGGGAGAGAAGGGCTTGCGGCGGCAAGGCGTTCCCTCGCGGTAAGTGTGCAAAAGGGTAGACGGCGCAAGCCGTCGCAGGGAAAATGCAGTTTTCCCTGTTCGCGGCAACGCCGCCAAGCTCGGAACACGGCAGGGCTGTGTGGAGAGTTCAGCCCTCGGCAGAGCGCACAACGCCCGTCAGGGTGTATAAGTGCGCCCTTGTTGCCAAGGGTTTATTCAGCCTGTCGTTTCCACTGCTCGTTTTTTCAAAAATTCCCGCGCCGTTTCGCTTGTGAGGATAAGCCGGAGAAAGACTTTCGCTTCCTCGTCGCTCATGTCGATCAGCTCCGGCGTGATACCCTCCATATACCCGCCCCGCGAACACAGGCGGTGGTTGCGCTCCTTGCGCTTCTCAATGGCAAGCCTGCGGTCAAGCATCTTGCTTCGGTTCTCATACTGCCGGATTTTCTTCTGCGTGAGTTCCAGCTCGGCGTTGCATTCCTCGATGGTCTGCGGCGTTTTTCTTTTCGTCATGCTCGCTGCTTTCTGCCCGTAGGCATAAAAAAGGGCGGCTACTTCGGTTTGGAAATAGTCGCCCTATGGGTCAGATATTCAGTTTATGGGGTGTTGTCTGCCTTGTAGTAGCGATAGGACGCAATTATGCACAGGATTAACCAAACAATAATTATAACAGTCATCACAAACAAATTCCAAACACCTGGCACAAAAGCAGAAATAACTATCATTGCAAGTCCACACAGTACCGAAGCAATCCCTCCGAAACGCTGACTTTTTTGCCATACACTATCGTTTGTCATACTCCACTTAGTCCGCAAACCAAACATCGCATTTCGCCGCATTTTAGGCATGATATTTCCGAGTATGACGAGCAATATACCGATTGCAATACCAGTAAACTTCATTACATCTATACTGACTGTGGCGGCTGCGTCGGGGTCATATCTGATAGCTTTAAGCATAAAATAGAAACCGAGTGCAGCAAAGAAAAGCTGGGTACATATCCCGGTATAGAGAAGAATTTTCTCATTTACAGTCTCGCCTTTTTTGCGTTTTTGTTTTGCAAGTAGAATGAAAAATGCTCCCATAGTGATTGTAAATATCGGCCAAATTAGATTTTCGTACTTGCTTCCAAAGCGGTCAACCTCACCAGCAAAATTGTAGTGGACTGGTATGGTATCCGGCGTAAATATAAGGAGTATTGCCGTACCGACGATACACAACAAGATAACTCCATAACAGAGCGCATATAACTTCTTCATCATTCTCCTCCTCTTAAATCTGTGAGCCATAGCAGAGCTTCATCAAGAACCGAGGCGTTAAGCTCATAGAAAATATACTTGCCTTCTCGTTGGTCACGAATAAGGTCAGCTTCTTTCAAAATAGATAAGTGTTTTGAAATTGCCGGTAAACTAATGTTAAAATGCTCTGCTATTTCTCCGGCTGATAGCCGCCTTTTCTTCAACAGGTTAAGAATTGTTCTCCGAGTAGGGTCAGCCAAAGCTCTCATTGTATTTTGAAGTCCCACCACATCACCGCCAATCATTTAACCTTTAGGTTAATTGTATTCATAAAGCCGCTTCTTGTCAATAGGTTGTAGCAAGTACATGAAAAAGTTACAACTTATTCACACTATTTTGCTTCGCCGCTTCGCTTGCGGCTTTCCGCCGTTCCCCGCTGTATGGGGCAGGCAGTGAAAAGGCGCAACCGATTTTCGTCGATTGCGCTTTGCTGGGCGGGAATTGTTCTATGAACTTTTTTACAAAATCACTCCTGCTGGAAATACCG
>ERZ773185.2613-NODE-2613-length-11375-cov-2.705035_pt1 | contig 11375 bp, 11 predicted proteins | sample MGYA00580531_ERZ773185 | MGnify/ENA primary metagenome ERZ773185 (study PRJEB29015, sample SAMEA2737799) | human gut metagenome | biome: human gut; feature: human-associated habitat; material: faeces | place: China | collected 2012 ...
TAGTCCACGAGATGCGCAGGCAACAGGTCTCGACACCGGTCCTCATGCTCACGGCAAAGGCCTCCCTTGCCGACAAGGTGGAGGGACTGGACGCCGGCGCGGACGACTACATGACCAAGCCCTTCGAGGCCGAGGAGCTTCTGGCCCGCCTGCGGGCGCTCACGCGGCGCCGCGGCGACGTGCTGCTTGACGAGGTGAGCTTTGCCGACGTGAGCCTGGACCTCTCGACCCACGACCTCTCCTGCGGCGAGCGCAAGGTGCACCTCTCAGGCAAGGAGTTCGAGGTCATGAGCATCCTGATGAGCTCGTCCGCACGCGTGGTCTCCAAGCAGGACCTGCTCACGCGCGTCTGGGGCGCAGACGCCGAGGCCTCGGAGAACTCCGTGGAGGCCTACGTCTCCTTCCTGCGAAAGAAGCTCCACCACGTGGGCTCCAAGGTGCAGATAACCACGCTGCGCATGCTCGGCTACCGCCTGGAGGTCTTTGGGGACTAGACTGGGACGACGTCGCCTAGACCCTGGGAGAAGGCCATGCTCAAGAGGCTCCGCCGCAAGTTCTGTGCCATAACGCTGCTGCTCGTGGGGCTCGTCCTGGTGGCGGCCCTCGGCTCGACCTTTGTCTCGGCGGCAAACACCCAAAGCGAGATCACCCGCTCCATGCTCGAGAAGAGCCTCGACAAGGGCTTTGCCCAGCCCCCGACCCTTGGCGGAGGCGAGAACGCGGACCGCGCCTTCGTGGTGACGCTGGACGTGAGCGACGTCGGCGTGGTTCTCAGCAGGTCGGGCGCGGCCATCGAGGTCTCGAGCGACCAGATGGCCGACGTCATAGCAAAGGCGATCCAGAGCCCCTCCGACTCCGGCCACAGCGAGAAGCTCCACGTGGCGTGGATGAAGCGACAGACCGACTCCGGATTCACGCTCGCGCTCTGCGACACCACGTCGCGCGACGGCGCCATAGCGCGACAGCTCGGCATGGACGTGGCGATCTTCGTCGGCGTGGTGGCGGCCGTGGTCGTCCGCATCCTCTCCAAGTGGGCGCTCTCCCCCGTCGAGCGTGCCTGGGACCAGCAGCGGCGCTTCATCTCCGACGCGAGCCACGAGCTCAAGACGCCGCTCGCGGTCATCTGCGCGAACTCGCAGATCCTTCAGCGGGACGCCTCCATTCCCGAGGGCAGCCGCAGGTGGGTGGAGAGCACGGCCGAGGAGGCCGACCACATGAAGGGACTGGTGGAGGACCTTCTCACCCTGGCGCGCGCCGACGAGGCAGCCGCGGGAACCACGGAGGAGGCCTTGCGCCACGACGAGGTCGACCTCTCGTCGCTCGTGGACGAGGCGGCCCTGGAGTTTGACGCCGTGGCCTTCGAGCGGGGCTGCTCGATAGACTCGGAGGTGGCGGGGGACATCGTCGTCAGGGGGGACGCGGACCAGCTCGGCCGCGTCGTCCGGACCCTTTTGGACAACGCCACCAAGTACGCGGAGCGCAACAGCCTAGTGCGCGTCCGCCTGACGCAGGCGGGCAGCCGCGTCCAGCTCACGGTGGCAAACAGGGGGCCGCTGATTGAGCCGGAAGACCTGGAGCACCTCTTTGACCGCTTCTATCGCACCGACAAGGCGAGGAGCCGCCAGGAGACGGGCGGCTACGGCCTGGGCCTTGCCATCGCAAAGAGCACGGTTGAGGCCCACGGCGGAAAGATCTGGGCGACGAGCGACGCCGCCGAGGGGACATGCTTTCACGTCACGCTGTAGAGGGCCCTATAATCTCCCCCATGGAGAAGAGAGCTGACACAGCGAGGTCCGCATCTGACGCCTTTGCCTGGGAGGGCAAGGCGATAGGCCTGCTTGACCTTGATGCCTTCTTTGCGTCAGTGGAGCAGCTCGACCACCCCGAGTGGCGTGGCAAGCCCGTCATCGTGGGCGGCTCCGCAGACCGCCGCGGGGTGGTCTCCACCGCCTCCTACGAGGCCCGGCGATATGGCGTCCACTCCGCGATGCCCTCCTGGCAGGCCGAGAGGCTCTGCCCGCAGGCCATTTGGACGCAGGGCCGCCATGACCGCTACCGCGAGATGAGCGCCCAGGTCATGGCCATCCTCTACGACGAGACTCCCCTGGTCGAGCAGGTCTCCATCGACGAGGCGTTCTTCGACGTGACGCCCGGGCGCTATTCTCGCGAGAGCCCCGTCGACATCTGCCGCAGGGTCCAGGCACGCGTGGGCGAGCTCGGCGTCACCTGCTCCATAGGCCTGGGCGTCAACAAGACGGTGGCGAAGATAGCCTCCGAGCGCGAGAAGCCGCGCGGCCTCACCGTGGTGTTTCCCGGAACGCAGGCGGCCTTCCTGGCCCCGCTGCCGGTGAGCGCGATGAGCGGCATCGGCCAGGCGACGGAGCGACGCCTGCAAGAGATGGGCGTGCGCACCCTGGGCGAGCTCGCCCGCACCGACCCGCAGCGCCTCTCCCGTGTCTTTGGCGTCGTGGGACCCAGGATGGCGCTGAGGGCCGCGGGGCTGGAGAGCAGCGTGGTCGCGGACGCCGCCACGCCAGAGGACGCCAAGTCCGTCTCCAACGAGCGGACCTTCAGCGAGGACCTGACGAGGCGCGAGGACGCCCTCGCGGCCATCATGCACGTCGCCGCCATCACCGGGCGCCGCCTGAGGAGGAAGGGCCTCAAGGGAACGACGGTCACCCTGCGCGTCAAGTACGACGCCTGCCATGCCCGGACGGCGCAGAGGGGCCTTGCGCGCCCAACCGACGACGAGCTCGAGTTTGGCCCGGTTGCCCAGGAGCTCCTCGACGAGGTGTGGACCGAGGGAATGCCCCTGCGGCTGGTGGGCGTCGGACTCTCGGGTTTTGGCGAGAAGGCCGTAAGGCCCCAGCAGCTTGGCCTCTTTGACGAGAGAGCGCCGGGCGGCCACGAAATGCGCGACCGCTCGGCGCTCTCAAGGGTTACGGACTCGCTGCGAGACCGCTTTGGAGACGAGGCCCTGGCCTACGGACGAGACCTCAGGCTGCGTGACCGCGTGAGCGACACCGCCCCAATGCACAAGGACGAGGCCTAGGGCAAGGGGCGCGTTGCCGTCCTACTCCTCGGGCTGCGCGCCTGCGGCATCGCCCTCGTCGGAGGAGTCGGCAGCGGCGGCGAAGGCCTCCGGGGCCATGGCGCCCTCGAGGTCGAGCTCCACGCGGGGAGCGTCTCCCCAGAGGCGCTCGAGGCGGTAGAAGTCGCGCATCTCGGGGGTGAAGACGTGGATTACGACGCAGCCGTAGTCCACGAGCACCCAGCGCAGGCCCTCGCGGCCCTCGGTGGAGATGGGCTGCAGCTCGCAGTTCTTGCTCACCTTGGCGCGGACCTCGTCGACGATGGCGTCCACCTGGCGGTTGTTCCCACCAGTGCAGATGAGGAAGTAGTCGCAGACGTCCGTCTTGCCGGAGAGGTCGATGAGGACGATGTCCTCGGCCTTCTTGGAGTCGGCCGCGGCGGCGGCCACCTGGGCTATCTGCAGTGAGGTTGCGGTCATGTGCTTCTCCTTCTTGGGGTCTAGGCGCTCTTGGCGGGGCCGCGCGAGGCGTTGCGCCTGGCGGCGGCGAGCGAGTTGTACGTGTCGATGGTACCAGGATAGAGGTAGCGCCCGCCCTCGAGGACGTAGGTGATGCCGCCCACGAAGGACGTCCAGAAGACCTCCTCGAGAGGGGCCTTGCCCACAAGCTCGCGCACCGTCTGGATGCCGGGGGTGGCCGGTCTCAGCGGCTCGATGCCGTCAGCCACGAAGAGGGCCTGGTCGAGCGGGCTCATGGCTGCCGCCGCCGTGGTGTGCACCTCGACGGCCCGCCAGACCTCGCGGGGAAGCTCCGGAAAGACGTCCGGAAGCTCGCGCGCGGCGACGATGCCATGGAGCAGGGGCTCGACGAGCTCCAGGTCAACGCCCATGTCAATGCCAAGCCCCCGGGCGCGGGAGACGAGCTCCCCTGCCGGGACGACCTTGTCCCAGTCATGCAGGAGGCCCGCCGCACGTGCGCAGAAGGGGTCGACGCCATAGGTGAGGGCGAGCCCCTCGCAGCAGTCGGCGACGGAGAGCGAGTGCGCGAGGCGCTTTGGCTTTGGCGCGAGCTGGACCCTCACCGCGGACTCGATGCGGGCGAGAAGGTCCTGCTGCTCGGGCGCGTAGGCCACCGGCTCAGGGGTCATCTGGCTATTCTGGTGGGCATTCACGCGACCACCTCCTCGGTCTGGCCGTAACGGCTCGACTTGGCGCCGTAGAGGGCATGCTTGTGCAGGTAGCCGGTCACGGAGTCGGGCGTGAGGTACCTGAGGCTCTGGCCGGCGCCCACGCGCTCCCTCAGGTAGCTCGACGAGATGGCAAGCGCGGGAACCGAGAGGTACGTGACGTCGAAGGCAAGGCCGGAGGCCGAGATGGCGTCCCAGGCGCGGTCAAGGTCGTAGCCGGGGCGGGGGGCCGCCACGAGGTGGGCCAGCCGCGCGATGTCCTCGGCGTCCCTCCAGGCGACGATCTCGGTGATGGCGTCTGCGCCCGTGATGAAGTAGAACTCGACGTTTTCGGGATAGAGCTCCCGAAGTTGGCGGAGGGTGTCGGCCGTGTAGGTCACGCCCTCGCGGTCCACCTCGAAGCGCGAGGCCAGGAAATGCGGGTTGTCGGAGGTGGCCAGAAGGGTCATGGCATAGCGGTCCTCGCCGGAGGTCACCTTCTTGTCAAGCTTGAAGGCGGGCCTGCCTGCGGGCATGAAGACCACGACGTCAAGGCTGAGGTCATCGAAGGCCTGCTCGGCGGCGACGAGGTGGCCGTAGTGGATGGGGTCGAAGGTGCCGCCCATGATGCCGAGCCGGTAGGTGCGGGAGGGGTCTGCTCCCAGCGGCGGCAGGTCGGTGAGGTCAATGCCAGAGCACATGCCTACCTCACCTGGCCAGAGCCGCGCACCAGGTACTTGGTGGTGGTAAGGGCCTCCGCGCCCATGGGGCCGCGGGCGTGCAGCTTCTGGGTGGAGATGCCGATCTCTCCGCCTAGGCCAAAGACCCCGCCGTCGGTGAAGCGCGTGGAGGCGTTGACGTAGACCGCGGCAGCGTCAACCCGGGCGAGAAACGCCTGGGAGGCGGCGTAGCTCTCGGTCACGATGGCCTCTGAGTGGCCCGTGCCGTAACGGTTGACGTGGGCGATGGCCTCCTCGACGTCCTCCACGCAGCAGACGCTCATCTTGAGGTCGAGGTACTCGCGACCCCAGTCGTCCACGGTGGCGGCGGACATGGGTACGCCGGACGCGGCGGCGATGGCACAGGCCAGCTCGTCTCCGACAAGCTCGACGCCCAGACGGGAGAGCTCCCGCAGCACCGGGGGCAGGACGTCCTCGGCCGCGCAGGCATCCACCAAGAGGGACTCGGCCGAGTTGCAGGTCCCGGGACGGGAGGTCTTGGCGTTGGCCACTATGGCCACGGCCTTCTTGACATCGGCGTCCCTGTGCAGGTAGACATGGCAGTTGCCGGTGCCCGTCTCGATGGTGGGGACCTTGGCGTTCTGGACGCAGCTGCGGATGAGGCCGGCGCCGCCACGCGGGATGAGGACGTCGATGAGGCCCGTTGCGCCCAGCAGCTCCGCGGTCTGGGAGTGGGTCTTGTCGTCGCTCACGTACTGGACGGCGTCAGCGGGAAGCCCCGCCCTGGCAACGGCGGCGCGGCAGAGCTCGGCTATGGCCTCGCACGAGGCGGCCGCCGCGGAGCCTCCCTTGAGGACGCAGGCGTTGCCCGAGCGCAGGCAGAGGGCAAGCGCGTCGGCCGTGACGTTGGGGCGGGCCTCGAAGATGACGGCCACCGTGCCGAGCGGCACCGTAACCTTCTCGACGGAGAGGCCGTTCTTGAGGACGTGCCCGGAGATGACGCGGCCGAGCGGGTCGGGCTGGCCGGCGACCTCGTCCATGGCGTCGGCGATTGCTGCGACGCGCTCGAGGGTGAGGGCCAGGCGGTCCTGGAGGGGAAGGCTCATGCCGTCCCTGCGGGCACGCTCGAGGTCTTGCCCGTTGGCGGCCACGATTTTGGCTTCGCCGTCACGCAGCGCCTGGGCGCAGAGCCTGATGGCCTCCGAGCGCGTCTCGGAGCCGGCCGCGGCAACCACCGGCGCCGCCTCGTGCGCGAGCCTCGCTTTGCTCAGTGCCTCCCCCATGTGGGTCTCTCCCCTCTTCTACAGGACGAGAAGCTCGTCCCTGTGGACTGCGGGCACGGCGGCCGCCTCGCCCAGGAAGCGCGCGATGACCTCAAGCTTGAGCCCGCGGACGCGCAGCATGTCATCAGAGGAGTATCCCACGACTCCGCGGCCGATGAGCTCCCCTGCGGGATTGGTAACGTTCACGACCTCTCCGGCCTCGAAGGTGCCCTCAACGCGAGAGACGCCGACGGGAAGGATGGAGGCGCCATGTCCCAGGACCGCCGCGGCGGCGCCCTCGTCGAGCTCGATGGTGCCATGGACGACCTCCGCAAGGCCGATCCAAAGCTTGCGGCCCGCCTCCGGCGCGGCGTCCGCCGGCGGCTGGAAGCGCGTGCCGACCGCCTTGCCCTCAGCGACGTCCAAAAGGACGCGCGGTCGCCTGCCCTCGCAGATGACCGTGGGGATGCCGGCCGCCATCATGCCACGGGCGGCGCGCACCTTGGAGGACATGCCTCCCGTGCCAAAGGACGAGGAGGAGTCCCCCGCCACGGCCGAAATGGAGCGATCCACCTGCGTGACCTCGGGGATGAGCGTTGCCGTGGGGTCAACGGACGGGTTGGCGGTGTAGAGGCCGGCGACGTCAGAGAGGATGATGTAGAGGTCTGCCCCCACCAGCGCGGAGACGATGGCTCCCAGCATGTCGTTGTCGCCGAAGGTGAACTCCGCCACGGAGACGGTGTCGTTCTCGTTGACGACGGGCACGGCGCCGAGCTCCAGGAGGCGCGTCAGGGTGTTGCGCGCGTTGAGGTACGCGTCGCGGTCCACGACGTCGCGACGGGTGAGAAGGACCTGCCCGCAGAGGACGCCGCGCTCCCTGAGCACCTCAGCGTAGGCCTCCGTGAGGGCCGTCTGGCCAACGGAGGCGCAGGCCTGAAGCGTCGCCATGTCAGAGGGCCTGGACGAGAGGCCCAGCGCGTCTCGGCCGGCAGCGGCGGCGCCCGAGGAGACGACTACGACCTGGTTGCCGGCCTCACGAAGGGCGACGACCTGGTCGCAGAGGGACCGGATGAAGACCCGGTCGAGGGAGCCCGTCTCGTCGACGAGGGTCGAGGAGCCGACCTTGAAGACGATGAGCCTGCCTGCGTCGGCCATGCCTACTCCTGCCCCTTGGCGTCGTCGGAGTCCGCGAAGAGCTCCTCCTCAACCTCGTTTACCTCGGAGTACTCGTCGTCCGCGCCCTCGCCCTCGTAGGTGAAGGCAAAGCCGAGGATGCGTATCTCGTCGCCGTTGACGGCGCCGGCCTTGGCAAGCTGCAGGTCCAGGCCACAGCGGTCGAAGCGGTGCTGCAGGAAGGCGACGGCCTCGTCATTCTCCCAGTCGGTCTGGACGACCATGCGCTCGATGGCGGCGCCGGAGACGCGCCAGACGTGACGCTCCTCTCGCCTGATGACCATGCGCTTGTCGCGGCGCTGGCGGTCGCGCTCCCAGGTCTCGGTGAGATCGCGCTCGGGCTCGGCGGCGGCCACCTCGCGGCGGAGGTCCGCCACCATGGCGGCCACGCGGTTGACGAGGGCGTCAAGGCCCAGGCCGGTGGCGGCTGAGACGGCGAAGAACTCGTGCCCGTCCGCCTCGGCGGCAGCGCGCAGGCGCTCGACGGCCTCCTCGCAGCCCGGCAGGTCGCACTTGTTGGCCACGACCACCTGCGGGCGCACGGCCAGCTCGGAGGCATAGGCCGCAAGCTCGGCATTGATGGTGACGTAGTCCTCGATGACGTCCCTGCCCTCGTAGCCGCCCGTCACGTCGACGACGTGCATGATGAGGGCGGTGCGCTCGATGTGGCGCAGGAACTGGTGGCCAAGGCCCTTGCCCTCGCTCGCACCCTCGATGAGGCCGGGCACGTCTGCCGCGACGAAGGACTGGCCGCTCGTGGCGCGTGCGACGCCCAGGTTGGGCACGAGCGTGGTGAAGGGGTAGTCGGCCACCTTGGGGCGCGCCGCGGAGATGCGGGCGATGATGGAGCTCTTGCCCACTGAGGGCATGCCCACCAGGGCCGCGTCGGCCATGAGCTTCATCTCGAGCTCGATCCAGTGCTCGAGCGCGGGCTCGCCCTTCTCGGCAAAGGCCGGGGCGCGACGGACCGAGGTGACGAAGTGGATGTTGCCGCGGCCACCGGCGCCGCCCGGGGCGACGATGACGCGCTCGCCGGGCTGCGTGAGGTCGGCGATCTGGTACATGGGCGTCTGCGTCTGCGGGTCGAGCTCGCGCACGACGGTGCCCAGGGGCACCTTGAGGACGAGGTCCTCGCCGTCCCTGCCGTAGCGGCGGGCGCCCTGGCCGTGCGTGCCGCGACCGGCGCGGAAGTGGTGCTTGTAGCGGTAGTCGATGAGGGAGCTCAGCTGGGCGTCGGCCTCGACGATGACGCTGCCGCCGTGGCCGCCGTCACCGCCGTCGGGACCGCCCTTGGGAACGAAGGCCTCGCGCCTGAAGGACATGCAGCCGGCACCGCCGTCGCCGCCCTTTACGTTGATGTGGGAAAGGTCAGTGAACGTGTTCTCCACGGGTGGTCTCCCTCTGTGGGACTGGGACGGCAGGCGAGACGTGCCCGCCGCTTGCATCAGATACAAAAAGGACCCCGCGAGCGGGGTCCCAAGATTAAGCTATGAAGCTTGGCAACTAGGCCTCGCGAACGTGCACCAGGTGCTTCTGGCCCTTGGTGAACTCGACGGTGCCGGCCTTGAGGGCGAACAGGGTGTCGTCCTTGCCGATGCCGACGTTCTCACCCGGGTGGATGTGGGTGCCGCGCTGACGGACGAGAATCTCGCCGGCCTTCACGGCCTGGCCGCCATAGCGCTTGGTGCCGAGACGCTGAGCGTGGGAGTCGCGGCCGTTACGAGAGGAGCCGAGACCTTTCTTGTGAGCCATTGTGGGACCTGCCTTCTTCTACTCTGAAGTGAAACTACGGGAGCTCAACGATCTGAATCTTCGTCAGGTTCTGACGGTGACCGTTGGCGCGGTGATAGCGCTTGCGCTTCTTGAACTTGAAGACGAGGACCTTCTCGCCCTTGAACTGCTCGACGACCTCGGCAGTGACCTTCTTGTCCTGCAGGGAGGCAGCGTCAACGATGGTCTGCTTGCCGTCGTTCAGGAGAAGGACGGGGAGCTCGACCTTGTCGCCAGGCTGCGCGTCGAGCTTCTCGACGTCGAGGACGTCGCCCTTGGCAACCTTATACTGCTTGCCACCAGTTGCGATGATTGCGTACATGTGTGAAACCCTTCATTGCTGGCGTGAGTGCAACAGTTCCTAATAATACAGATGGAGCCGAGACGCGTCAACGAACTTTCACCCTGACCTGCGGATTCCGTAAGGGAAACTGAACAGGCACCGCCATCAGGGCGCGCGTCACAACAACCTTGTAAAGAATAGAGGTGTTGGCGTCGGGTGCCAAATGGCCTAAAGCGGCTTCACAAGACAACCACTTTCACCCTCGTGCCACTGGCCGCACCTGCGGACGCGCACCGAGTCGCACGGGCCCCCCCCCAGGCGGGCAAGCGCCGCCTCGACGAGCACGAGCGGCCGGAGCGCGCCGGCGTTTGAGGAGCGCGTGTCCAGCGCAAGGGCAATGGATCCGTCGGCGTCGCTGGCGGAGAAGCCCACGAGGGCCTGCGAGAGGTCGATGTGCTTCTCCTTCTCTCCGCGCAGGTAGGTGAGGTCCCCCTCCTGGCGCAGCCCCTCGATGGCCGAGGAGAGCTCGGCCGCGCCCACGGGGGCGCCGAGCACCTCCACCTCCCAGGCGGCTCGCGTGAGCCAGGCCTCGAGGGCCCCCTGGGGCTCGTCGACGTAGGCGGCGGCAACGGGGGCGAGGGCCGGAGGCGTGGCCGCGGCGAGCATGGCCAGGGCCTCGGCGGCGTCGATGCGCTCGGTGAGCTTGACGTCAAAGTACTCGCAGCAGGACGAGGCTCCGACGGGCAGGGCCTGCGAGAACTGGATGCGCATGCGGCGGGCGAAACCGTTTCCGATGGAGAAGGGCAGGCGGGCCCTCCTCACGCAGCGGTCGATGGTGCCGATGACCTCGAGGTGGCCCAGGAACGCGAGCCTCTCGTCCTTGCCGTACCGAAAGCGCAGGCGAGGGAGCTCGCGCTTGGTGAGCACGCGGTCCGTCTGGGCAATCTGACTGTCTTGGCTCATGCGCGCGCCTCCTGGATGACGTTGGCCACGCCGAGCGTGGGGCAGACGCCGCAGCCCACGCAGGACGTACGGGTGCAGTCGGGCGTGGTCACGCCCAGGGCGGCGCGGCGCCACTCCCTCTGGAGGAAGCCCTTGGAGACGCCCGGCGAGGTGTGGTCCCAGGGAAGGCGCGCGTCGAGCGGGAAGGACTCGCAGGCGACGTCGGCGAGGTCAAGGCCGCAGTCGGCGGCGGCCTGTTCCCAGAGCGAGAAGTCAAACTCGCTCGTCCAGGCGTCGAAGCGGCAACCGAGCTCCCAGGCGCGGCGCACGAGGGCAAAGCCCTCCCGGCCCATCTTGGAGACGGCGCCCTCGACGAGTGAGGAGCGGGAGTCGTGGTAGGAGACTCTGATGGCGCGGTCGTGGCATGAGTGGAGCAGGAGCTGCTGGCGGCGCCTCACCTCCTCGGGGTCGAGCTGCCCGGCCCACTGGAAGGCGGTGTAGCTCTTGGGGACGAAAACGGCGACCGATATGGAGACCGAGACGCCGCTCTTGCGGCCGCGTCCGACGACCTCTCGACCGATCTCGAGCACGCGCTCGGCGGCCTCGGCGATGGCCACGATGTCCTCGTCGGTCTCGGTGGGCAGGCCCATCATGAAGTAGAGCTTGCAGCGGCGCCAGCCAAGCTCGAAGGCGTTCCTGGCGGCGGTCTCGAGGTTCTCCTCCGTGACGTTCTTGTTGATGACGTCGCGCAGGCGCTGGGTGCCGGCCTCGGGGGCAAAGGTGAGGCCGCCCCGCTTGCCGCCCGCGACGGCGGTGGCCATCTCGATGCCGAAGGAGTCCAGGCGCTGGGAGGGTATGGAGACGCGGATGCCCTGCTCGCCGAGGCTGGCGTTGAGGCTGTTGAGCATGCGGGCACACTGCGAGTGGTCCGTGGTGGAAAGGGACGTGAGCGAGACCTCGTTGTGGCCGCTCTCGGCGAGCCCCTCGATGGTGGCGGAGACGATCTGGTCCTCCGGGCGCTCGCGCACCGGGCGATAGGTCATGCCGGCCTGGCAGAAGCGGCAGCCA
>ERZ773185.2621-NODE-2621-length-11336-cov-11.993174_pt1 | contig 11336 bp, 8 predicted proteins | sample MGYA00580531_ERZ773185 | MGnify/ENA primary metagenome ERZ773185 (study PRJEB29015, sample SAMEA2737799) | human gut metagenome | biome: human gut; feature: human-associated habitat; material: faeces | place: China | collected 2012 ...
TGAACACTTATAAATCGCTCATTTTAAGCTATTCAGCAGATTATAGAAGAATTTTTCCCGAAAAATACCCTCCGAAAAGTTAACGGTATTTAAATGTGTTAATAAATAAGTCTGGCTATCTAGACCAATATGACAAGGAATTGAAAGCTGAACCTAATGGGAAAAGTAAGTAAGAGAAGATTGATGCTTTGTCTGAAATGACAGATGAGTTCAAACTGCTGTATGGATGTAGAACTGACATCGCAATCAAAATGGTGAATGAACAATCTGAATTATTAACTAACTAAATTTTAATCCGATGAATCTTAAGAAATTTTCGGGTGAAGACGCTTCACCTTGACACCATCGTGGTGTGTGCCCTTCTCGGGATGAGAATGGGCTTTTTCTCAGTTATAACATTTAAAATGAAATGAAATGGAATTTTCAATGTCCCAGTTGCCTGAATTGATAGGACTGGGAGTTCCTGTGTTTATAGGTTGCTCGTTTGTTATGGGCAATGGTGATAATTTGCAAGGTTGTCCTGGCAATCGAGAGATAAGCTTGAAAGAAGAACCTGCTTGGGTAGCTAAGGGCAGACAGGAGGAGCTAAAACTGCCTGATGAACTCAATACGCCGGAAGCTATCGAAATACTCAATAAACTACAAGAACATGACTATCTAGACGATTGTTATCAGCCTAAGAGAATGTCGATCTCTGAAAAAGGTGTGTTGGTTTCTCTCATCTCTGATAAATTGGGTATCAATCAACCTTGGGTTACATTCGGAGAATTGTGGAATATGAACAAGGAAACCTTGCGAAAGGGCAATTCTAAAGGAATGGACCAAAAAAGCATAGAGCGATTCATAGAAAAGATAAAAGATGTAATAGATTGATATTTAATGCATTGTGCAATTCTTGCCTACCTGCCCCGGGGCTATCCCGTGGCACATGGACGGGGCTACCCCGTGGCAGGTAAGTTTCAAAAACTCTTAGTACCTTTGCCCCCGTAATCAGATGCACAGCGCGTCTGGTTGCGGGGACTTTGCGTATTGCGGGTTCTCAATCTTTTAATACATATAATATGTTTACAAGACTAATCAATGCAGTAAAGGTGGACGGTGCTGTGATCACCGAGGAGAATGGTAACGTATCAGTGCGCAAGGCGCCATGGAACGAGACGGAGGTAATCAGTGACAAGCCGCAGGTGATCAGGGGCAGGATGATATTCTCGGGTGGCGAGAATGGGCGAGGCGACTGGGTGGACTTCAAGCCTTATGTGCAGGGCAAGCGAGAGAAGCCCTTCACGGAGATTCTCAAGACCAAGCACGGGGTGGTGCGCACTAGCAAGCGAACCGTGCAGGTGAACTATGCCTTCTCCAAGGACATGAGCAAGGCGGAGATTCTGCGCTGCCTCAAGGGTGAGCACCAGGAGATGGTGAAGGCTATCAAGCCCTTCAAGGAAAATGTGGAGTGGGAGGACTATAAGGAGTAATAGATAATGTATAATGTATAATTAATAATGTATAATTAAGCATGAACCACTTTATTGCAATGAATCCTCAGCGTGGGGGCAATAAGGGCAGCGCCAGCTGCCTGCCCCTGGCTGAATATGACAAGCTGATAGCTCAGCCTTGGCTCCACGATATGGTGGAGCAGATACGTGGGGGCAATGACAAACTGAAGGGGCTGATGCCCTTCCGCTGCGGCCACTACAGCCGATTCCTCAAGAATCATCGCTCGCAGAAGGATGCTGACCCTACGAGTTTTCTCTTCCAGACCACCATCGACATCGACGATAAGGAGCTGGTGGGTATCGCCATCGAAATGGCAAGGCAGCTGAATTGCAGCGACTCCATCTGGAATGGAATGCTACTGCATCTGGAATACTCGGCTCGTAAGAAGCTCCACATCGACATCCGAATGCCGATAGGTATGACTATCGAGGAGACGCAGAGAGCGTATTGTAAGGCACTTGGCGTGCCCTGCGATGAGAGTTGCTTCACCCCAGAGAGAATCCTCTTTATCACGGATCAGGACTCGGAGATCTATCGCTCCAAGGACTGGTATGCCGTGCTTCCTGCCGATGAGCTGAAGGCTCGCAGAGAGGCTTATCTGAAGCGTGGTCTCACCATTGACGGCAGAGGCAAGGCTAACCAGCCCCAACCATTCAACATTCAACACTCAACATTCAACACTCAACAAAATATTCCTGACGGATTACCAACCTCTGGTACCGCCAGCGAGAAGAGCCTGATAGCCTTCGACCTCTTCACGGAGTCGGCAGGACTGAAGAATGTGAATATCGATACCGAGGGCTCTCGCCACTCCTCACTTCTTGCCATCATGAGCGCAGGAGCGAGCAGGGTGATGAGCGAAGAGGAGCTGAAAAGAGTGGTGGCAGTGAAGATGCCTAGCTTCGCCCAAGAGCGTGACTGCCAGCAGCTGATCCATGACTTCTATGAGAAATATGGAGACAGTTCGAAGCCATTCTCTAGAGATGTGATCCGCATCAATGCGCAAGCAGAGAAGCAAGCGACTCTCTCAACTCCTAATTCCTCACTCCAAACTCCTAACTATGAAGATGATTACCCCGCTCCGCCCGAGATGCCGAAGAAGCTGCCTAAGCTCGTGGAGCTCCTCGTGTCTCAGACACCGGATGTCTATAAGCCTGCCGTAGCCCATGCCATCTTTCCTCCGCTAGCCACCCACCTCTGCCGCACCTATTTTAATTACATCGACAATGTGGAGCATGAGGCTACGCTAATGTGTTGTCTCTTAGCTGGTACGGGCGCAGGAAAGAACTGCGTGCAGATGCCTATCAACCTGATTATGGAAGACATCAGAAAACGAGACAAAGATAACCTGAAACGAGAGAAGGAGTGGAAGGATGAGGTGACAAGAAAAGGTGCTAACAAGGATAAGCGTAAGCGACCTGAAAACCTCGTGATCCAGGAGATAGACGCCGATATGACCAACCCTGCCTTCGTGATGCGTACCGCCGAGGCGCAGGAGCATTTCCTCTATACTGCTCTCAACGAGATAGACCAGTTTGATAACCTGAGGGGCATTGGCAACCAGCAGTTTCGTATCATGTGCCTCGCCTTCGACCCTGGTAATCAATATGGACAAACCCGAGTGGGCACGCAGAGTGTTACGGAGCGAGTAACCATCCGATTTAACTGGAATGCCTCGACCACCATCAACAAGGGTATCCGATATTTCTCCAAGGTATTGACCGATGGTCCTATCTCCAGAATCAACTTCTGTACTATCCCAGAGCGTGAGATAGGAGCCGAGATGCCTGTCTATGGCACATACGATGACACATTCAGAGAGAACTTAAAACCCTATATCGAGCATCTTAACATGGCTTCTGGTACTATCAGTTGCCCTGAGGCTTTCGCCCTGGCACAGAAGCTGAAAGAGGAGAATGCCGACTTTGCCCGTATGAGCCAAGACAGGGTTTACGAGAACCTCTCGTTCAGAGCCAATGTCATTGCCTATCTGAAGGCTTGCGTGCTCTATGTGGCGAATGGTTGCCAATGGGAATCCGAGATAGAGGAGTTTGTGCGCTGGAGCGAGCAGTATGACCTGTACTGCAAGATGAGATTCTTCCGGGATGCTATCGTGAAGTCGGAGCAGGAGGGAGTGAAGTCGAGCAAAAGAGGGCCTTCCAATATGCTGCAACTTCTGCCAAATGAGTTCTCTTATCAGCAGGCTGAGCAGTTGAGAAGCGACTTGGGGCTGGATACCAAGGGCACCCGACGGATGATAGCCACCTGGGTGTTCAGAAAGTATATCGTGAAAGTGGAGGCTGGCGAACTTTATCGCAAGCTATGTTTTCTCAAAATAGAATCTAAATAGAAACAATTATGGAAATCGTACTCAAAAGAATAGCTAAGCAGAATACTTACACCATAGGGCGTATGTATATCCTGAAAGACGAGGAGGTGGAGCGCAAGGTGAACTATACGCTCAATAAGGACCAGAAGCGCAGCTTCTGCCATGTGGTAAATGTGGGCAAGCTGGACGGGGAGCACTACTTCTGCGATACCCTGGAGCCTACGTGGCGCAACCTGCTGGGCATCCCCCTGTTGCCCCAAGAGGAGAATGTGCGCCTGGGGCGAGTGTCGGGGAAGAAGGCGCAGAAGATGAAGGGTAAGACTGCCATACCCGAGGGCACCTATCCGCTGCTCATCACCAAGTCGCCGAGATTCAAGCAGTGGCTGCCCCTGCTGCAGGGCGTTCCTGGCTTTGAGGGCATCCGCATCCATGCCGGTAACTACCCCGATGATACGCAGGGCTGCATCCTGCCGGGCGAAAACAAGCTCCGAGGCATGGTGGTAAACTCCCGCATCTGGCTGCATCGCCTCGTCAATGCCATCACGGCGGCGAGAGACCGAGGCGAGAGCATCTGGATCACCATCGTTTGACACCTCTCACGGCCTGACTCTCTAACGGATTCTCCGGCCAGAAATGCTTAGGGTAACGGCGCTTCAGTTCCTTGCGGACTTCGAAATAAGTGCCTTGCCAAAAACTTGCGAGATCCTGAGTAAGCTGAACGGGCTTGAAACCGGGAGATAACAACTCAAGCAGAAGGGGCTGTCTGCCAGCATCGACAGTTGGTGTTGATGTCATTCCGAAACACTCCTGAAGCCGCACACTCAGAACCGGGGCTTCGGCCCCCAGGCGATAATCGATGCGGATGTTGCTGCCCGATGGCACACGGATGTGAGTGGGAGCAAGGCGGTCTATCTCCTGCTGAAGCTCATAAGGAAGGATGTTCCAAAGGATTTCGCACAGGTTGAGTTTCTTCAGCTCTGTAACAGAAGTCTTCATCTTACCACCTTCTTCGAGATAGAATGGGAGCCACGCTCGGGCTGTTGTCAGAAGATGCTCCGTTGAAAGGTCGGGAATCTCCAGTTCCGGATGCCACTCAGCTACTTGCGCCACGCGCTGTTGCAGACGATGAACCGATTCGTTCCAATCGAACATGCTGAGTCCGTCTTTTCTGGCAGCTTCGCAGATAATATTAGAAACAGTCTCTCGGCTGGCATTCTGTATCGGCTTGCTGTCTATGACGAGTGCTCCTATCCGTGTTTCCTGTTGCATCTTTACTGCCAGCGCTTTGCTGTCCCAGGAAATATTCTCGCAGGTTTGTGCCGGCAAGTTCTTCCAGTTGACGGGGGCTGAGAGAAATACTCTTCCTTTCCGTCCCTGCCCAGAATTGGATGATGAGGTTGAAGCGAGGTTGAGTGATGCGATGGCAAGCCATTCGTTTGCTGCCATGCTGTCGCATGGGTCGATGAAAATCGTGTTGCCATTCGACATCTTGAAGTTGCCCGCATGGTCGGTGGCATGGGCGATGCGCTCAGGATAGGCTAGGGCGATGAGATGGCCCACTTCTTCAGCATCAATTGGCTCGTTGTCTTCCCTGATACGCAGCATCTTCCTGTATTCCTGGGCAATCTGAGCGATACGGTTCCAACGTCCCAGATTCATCTTGCAGCGTGCGGAACGGAGGATAGAAAGGCGGAGCGTCATGTCTGAATCCTCATTTTCGCCCATCGGGTCTTTCTCTTCCAGCAGAGCAGCAATGTCGCAGGCCAGGGCTTGGCTCGCCGGAGAATCGCTGCTGATCATCATCTTGGCAATGCGCGGGTGACAAGGAAGTTGAGCCATTCTGCTGCCTTCTGCGGTGATGCTGCCACTGAGAGCGTGAGCCTCATGATCAGGAGTGAGAGCGTTGAGCGACATAAGAAGTTGTTGTGCCAATACGAGGTTGCCCTTGGGAGGAAGGGTGAGCCAAGGCAGCAGTTCCGGTTTGTTTTCCCCGAAAGCTGCAATGTCGAGAACCATGGAAGAGAGATCTGCATCCAGTATTTCGGGCAGCCGTTGTTCTGGCATCAGATGTTCCGAGGTCTGTGTCCAAAGCCGGTAACATACGCCTGATGTGATTCTGCCCGCACGCCCCCTTCGTTGCGTAGCCATGTCCTGACTGATACGAACGGTTTCGAGATGGCTCAAGCCTGTACGGGCATCATAAACCAGTTTTCGGCAGAGTCCGGAATCCACAACGATTCTTACTCCTTCGATGGTGAGAGAAGTTTCGGCGATAGGAGTGGCCAGCACGATTTTTCGTTCACCCGGTTTGGAAGGAGCGATGGCGAGCCGCTGCTTTTCTGGCGAAAGGTTGCCGTAGAGTGGATAGATTTCCGTTGAAGATAAGGCAGAGCGAAGCAGTTCTTCGCATTTCATGATTTCTCCCTGTCCCGGCAGAAAGGCAAGAATGTCACCTTCCTGGTTTCTGAAAGCCTGACAGATAGTGGCTGCCATTTCCTGCGCAACCTGATATCTGTCGATGTCGTGGTCTGCATAAATGGTTTCTATCGGAAACATTCTGCCTTCACTCTCGATAAGCGGAGCCTGAAGTGACTGACAGATGATAGAAGCATCGATTGTTGCTGACATGATAATGAGCTTCAGGTCGGGGCGGATGATTTCCTGTGTTTGCCGGGCCAGCGCTAACGCCAGATCGGAATTGATGCTGCGCTCATGAAACTCATCAAAGATGAGGCACGAAACGCCTTCGAGTGTAGCATCATTGACCAGCATTCGGGTGAGGATGCCCTCGGTAAGGACTTCGATGCGTGTATCATCCGAAACCTTGCTTTCGAATCTTACCCGATAGCCGATGGTTTTGCCCACGGGTTCTCCCAGAATCTGTGCCATCCGTTCGGCTATCTGGCGAGCAGCCAGGCGGCGCGGTTCGAGCATCAGAATCTTACCCTGACTTTTAAGATGATCATGGATGAAGCCTTCCAATGCCTGATCACTCATGCCCCGCAGAATGGTGAGCGGGAGGAGGGTAGATTTACCGGCTCCAGGAGGAGCTGTAATAACAAGGTTAGCCGACTCTATCAATGCTTCATTGACAGAGTCGGCTATCTGGTAAGCTGGCAGATGACCAGCCTGCTGTTCTATTCTATCTAAGTTCATTTCTTCTTATTTCACAAACTTCAGATTTCTTTTATTTCACAAACTTCAGAATCTCTTTACTCTTTCTGCCCTTTTTGGCAGGAATCGGCATGAAGCCTTCTGTGAGTCCTGTTTTATCTGTCATGGTCTGGAAAACAGAGGCGGCATAGGAAGAGAGTTTCTTCTCTGCCAGTTCTTGCTTGATAGTATCCTCATCATAATCATCAGCATAGAGGAGAGTGTGTAAATCGTCAAGATATTTTTGCGGAATATTCTGATGCGGCATGCGGCTTTTTATCTGCATGATCTGTGCGATGATTGCCTGTTTGGTCTGGGCAGCGATGGCTTCTGCCTTTTGCTGCTCGAAGACTGCCAGCGTCTCCTCATCCGTCTCCTGCCAGTTTTGCATCATGGCTTCAGTGTTGGTAAGATGACTGTAGCCTGCATAGCGAATCAGGGCGATGCGCTTGTTCCAACCTTTCTTTTCCAGATAGTTTTTCTCCATAGGGGTAGTAGCTACTATGAGGTTGGCTTTGGCGTACATGGCTTTCTGATACATAGACTGTTGCAGTGAACGCTTCAAGTAAGGGTTCTTGCAGTTTCTCTCAGAAATATCGCCTAGTGGACAAACGATGTAGGGAATGTCCATCTGCTTTGCTTTCTTGGCTATCTGGGCTCCCTGCCATGTCCATGCTCCTATAATCAACACAATGTCGGCATCAACCAGGTTGTTGGTGATGTCGAGCTGCTTATTCAAGGCTTCGATGTATGGAAGATACATCTTCAGCAACTTCTTATGGTTGGAAATGAACAAATATACTTTCATCGTTCTGTCGGTTATTTTTAACTGTTATTATTCTGATAGACTGTTACTTCCTTTTTACCCTGTTTAGAGTTTATGAGAAGTGAAATCGTTTTTGTCAGCCCGCCAATAGCGCAATTTGGTAGCCAGATTTCTCCAGATAATTCCATATTCGAAGAATGGCAGTTTGAACATCGCTATTCCGTCATCAAAGTGTTTGATGGCCTTGTTGGCTATCAGCATTCTCACGATGAACAGCAGGAGGAAACTGAAACCTGCGCATCCTGTAAGAATCCAATTCTTCATGAGGATAGAGTAGGCTGCAACGGCCAGTGTTGCTATCAGGCTGAGATGTGGCATGAGATGGTCGAAGAACATAAGGGTTTGCATGGAACCTGCTCTTTCCAAACTCTTGCGTGAAGCCTGCAGATAGAGGTGGGCATTGTGCCAGCTCTTGTTCGATGGTGCTTCGCGGATGAGCCATGCATCGCAATCCAGTTCTGTAGCAGTATCGCCATAATGGGCATACTTGTTGACGAGAAAATCGTATTCGCCGCGAACATATTCCAGGTTGCCCTGGTAGCCCTGTTCCTTCATGAAGTCGCTCTTGCGGAACGCTACGTTTGGCATGTGGCTGCGATAACCATAGGTCTGCTGGGCACGACGCAAAACATAGTAAGCCTTGCGGATGCTGTCGAAACGGCGTACGCTCTTGGTTTCCTCATCAAGGGCTACATATCCCAATACCAGATGGTTTGGGTCCTGACATTGACGGACCATGGTTTGCAGCCACTTGTCGTTGCTTGGGCGACAATTAGGTTCTGTCAAAATAATCCATTCATGTTTGGCTGCCTTCACACCCAGTGTAATCTGCAATTTCTTGCGGCTCATGTAGCGTGAACTCTCAGGAATGTAAGTATAATACAGATGAGGGTTCTCGGCTGCTGTTCGCTTCAGAAAATCCTGCGTCTCGCCATCTGTACTCTGGCAGACTACGATTACCTGATAGTCGGCAGCGTACTGCTGACGCAGGAACATAGGGAGATTCCTCTCCAATTCAGCAAGATTATCGTGTGCGGTAATGAGTATACTGACAGGAGGCTGATTCTCTGCCGTTTCTGTTTTTTGAAAGCGCAACGAGCGCAGAAATGGATTTATCAGCGATCCGAGAACCGCCAATAAAACCACCACTGCGCCTGCTATTATAGTAGTTGTACTAATGATCATAATTTTCTTTTTCTCGTAATATAGAAAGCTAGAGAAAGGAGAATCCTATAAACTCTTAACTTTTAACTTTCAACTATATTAAAAGTCTTCTGTAATATAACCCTTTGGCAACTGGCGACAGTTATACTGGCTCGCCATGATCTCACCATAGGCTCCGGCTGAGCGGAGGGCGATGAGGTCGCCGCGATGGGCTTTGTTGATGTCGACAGCCTTGCCGAAGACATCGCTTGATTCGCAGATAGGACCTACTACGTCGTAAGTTTCTACAGGTTCATCGCTTGAGATGTTTTCAATCTTATGGTAAGCCTGATAGAGAGCTGGACGGATGAGGTCGGTCATTCCTGCATCCACAATGGCAAACTGCTTGGCTGTGCCCTGCTTGATGTAGAGTGTCTTGGTGATGAGAGAACCCATCTGACCCACTACAGCGCGACCCAACTCGAAGTGAAGCTTCTGACCATCGCGCAACTTCAGTTTCTTTGCGTATGTATCGAAATAATCCTTGAAATTAGGGATTGGCTGGCGGTTTGGATGATTATAGTCAATGCCCAGTCCGCCGCCCACATTGATGTTCTTCACAACGATGTGATGCGCTTCAAGCTGGTTCTGAAGTTCGTTGATACGGTTGCAGAGTGCCTCGAAATCACCCATATCGAGAATCTGGCTTCCGATGTGGAAGTGCAGTCCGAGGAACTGGATGTTCTTCATCTTGGCAGCCTCTTCGATTACGGCTTCCATGTCGCGCATGGCAATTCCGAACTTGTTTTCTGCCAGACCTGTTGTGATGTTAGCGTGCGTATGGGCGCCGACATCCGGATTGATGCGGAAACAAACCTGCGCAATCTTATTCTGTTTTTCAGCCAGCTCGTTGATGATTTCCAACTCCGGAATGCTTTCTACATTGAAGCAGAAGATGCCTTTCTCCAATCCGAGGTTGATTTCCCAATCGCTCTTGCCTACACCAGCGTAAACAATCTTGCTGGCTGGGAATCCGGCTTTGATGGCAGCCTGAATTTCTCCTCCGCTCACACAGTCGGCTCCTAAACCAGCCTGACAGATGATATTGAGCACCTTAGGGTTGGCATTTGCCTTTACGGCATAGTGCACTTCAAATCCCTCGTGCTTGCCAGCCTCTTCATTGATGGTTTTCAATGTCTGGCGCAACACATTGGTGTCGTAATAGTAGAACGGAGTCTGTATCTCCTGAAACTTATCTATCGGAAATGTACCTTTCATTTCACTTAATCTTAAATTAATACCTTATTATAGTTAAATCAGAATATCCAATTTATTGTAAATCAGAATATCCAACGAAGAGTGGATAGGAAGCATTACATACGAATTCTTCACTTTTCACTCTTCGTTTTCATTTGCATTACTTCTTCTCGAACAATACGTTGCTCAAGTTCTGCAATGCCTGCTTCTTATCTTTCTCTCTGATGAGGAATGAGATGTTGTAGTTAGAACCACCATAAGAAATCATGCGTACAGGAATGTTCTTCATTGCATCGGTAGCGATGGTCTCGAAGCCAACGTTGCTCCAGTCCAAATCACCTACAACGCAGATGATGCACATATCAGAATCTACAGTTACTGTACCATATTTCTTCAGCTCGTTTACGATGTCGTTAAGATGAGAATCATTATCAATACTCATGCTGACACCCACCTCAGAAGTGGCAATCATATCAATTGGAGTCTGATAGCTCTCGAAGATTTCGAATACCTTGCGGAGGAAACCTGTAGCGAGCAACATGCGGCTACTCTTGATCTTGATGGCTGTGATGTTGTCCTTGGCAGCAACAGCCTTGATCTTGCCGCGTACGATGACATTGTCGATGATTGTACCGTCGGCCTTAGGATCCATGGTGTTCTTCAAGCGTACAGGGATGCCTGCATACTTAGCTGGCTGAACACAGGTAGGGTGGAGGATCTTGGCACCGAAGTAAGCCAACTCTGCAGCCTCCTCGAAGTTCAACTGGCGGACAGCTTCAGTGTGCTCTACGACACGAGGGTCGTTGTTGTGCATTCCGTCGATATCGGTCCAGATCTGAATCTCTTCTGCTGGGAGAGCTGCACCGATAAGAGATGCGGTGTAGTCGCTACCGCCACGCTGCAGATTGTCAACCTCGCCGTATGCGTTGCGGCAGATGAATCCCTGAGTGATGTAAATCTGATAGCCCTGGTTCTGCTCCATGATAGCAGCCAACTTCTCCTTGATGTACTGAGGATCCGGTTCTGCGTTCTTGTCAGTACGCATAAAGTCTAATGCACTGAGCAATACGGCCTTTACACCCTGTTCCTTCAAGTAGTTTACAACCATGTTGGTGCTCATCATCTCGCCCTGAG
>ERZ773185.2623-NODE-2623-length-11327-cov-7.062278_pt1 | contig 11327 bp, 12 predicted proteins | sample MGYA00580531_ERZ773185 | MGnify/ENA primary metagenome ERZ773185 (study PRJEB29015, sample SAMEA2737799) | human gut metagenome | biome: human gut; feature: human-associated habitat; material: faeces | place: China | collected 2012 ...
TTAACACCCATTAACCAAATATCCTAACTTGATTCCTGGGTGCAAAGGTAAAAGAATACACATAAACTTATAATCTGTAGGGAAACCTCCATGGTGGTCTTCGATATAGGCCTCGCAGATTAGCTTGCGCTCTATCAGGTTGTAATGACTCTCGGAGTAAGAATAGTTGGCCGGCCGTGCAAACCACTCTTGGATCTTCCGCATCGCCCCATCCATATCAAACTTGTCTTTGTCGGAGCATACCAAGTTCATGCCTGCCCCATAGTTCATCTTCAGGGCAAAGCGTGGCGGCAGGGACCCTATCTCTTCCTTGCTTGGGCATTTATCCCAAACTGCTCCCCCCATAAGTGGGACAAGGATATCAGCCAATCCCCTTTCCTTTACAAACTCTCTCACCCTGTATTTATCTGCCAGCCAATACATCTCTCTAGGCTTGCCGTCGAGGATGGACTTAATCCATATCTCCGACAAGTCGCGGGGATGCTTGAAATGAGGTACTCGCTTACGGTTGTGGATGTAAGCAATGGCGAAAAACATCGATGGCGACATCTTCGAAATGAGATGTGCTAAAATTTTCTTAATCATAAGCTTAGCTTTTATAAGTGTTACGCAACTTGAACATCATTATATATAGGGAAAAGCAATGGTTTAAGAGATACCCTTTCAGCTTCTTGGAAAATACGAAATTAGGAATTCTTAAATGGGGAATCCTATCATAATGCAGTATCTCCTTGATGCTGCGAGCATCCTTTACACCCACCTCCATCAACATATTCATGCCGTATCCAAACGATTGGAATAAGGCTAAACTCATGCACTCATATTGGAATCCCGTTAGATGCTTGGAAGACATATAGTCGACGATATAGTCTATATTATGTGCAAAATGCTTGGCTCTTTCCAGAGAGAGACTTCTGCTGGCACTCCCTTGCCTCACATGCGCCATATACAGGTTGATATCTGAAAACATAATGCGAGGTTCCTTTGAAAACAGGGTATAATTGAAGATGGTGTCCTCTGCATTCCTTATGTTTTCAGGGAAAAGAATCTGGTTCTTCTTGAGGAACTCCATTTTATAGAATCCCCCCCACACACTCCCTCCATTCAAGAAGTCACCCAACTGCTTGATGGAGCAGATTTCATAATTTATCACTCTAGAAGGAGTCTTATGAACTTGCCTCAGATTCTTGGTGCCATCATTTACAAAAGCATAGTTGTAGATCACATCCACATCATGTTTCTGCAGCACGGCATATATTTCTTTTAGCGAATCCTTAAAGAACTCATCGTCACCATCAAGAAATGATACATATTGCCCCTCTACATGCTTCAAGGCAAGGTTGCGAGCCACCGACACGCCTTGGTTTTCTTGGTGAAAAACACGAAGATTTTTATATTGTTGGGCATACTCATGGAGAATGTTCAAGCTGTTGTCACTCGACCCGTCATCAACGGCAATCACCTCAAACAATGATGGGGCAAAGTTTTGCTTAAGCAAAGAGTCCAATGCCCTAGTAATATAGTTTTCCAGATTATAAACTGGAATTATGATTGAAAAAAAAGTCATTGCTTCAATACTATTTTTAGCTTGCTAACGCCACAAGCAAAGCTATGTGAGTTAACATAATAAGAACAAATATCTTGATATATACATGGTTTTGAGTCAATCCGATTAATCATCGTCCGTAGAGTATCAGCAAACTCTTCCTTGGATTCAAAACTCAGCATATATCCCTTTTCGATAAAGTCAGAAAATCCTCTTGCTGATACTTTATGGGCAATAATCACACAGGAGAATATCAAATTGGTAATCCTTAAAAAACTCCAGAAATGCAGTGAAATATAAATTCGAAGCATAACATCCGCCCCCAATTCCCCAAGGATTATGTTTCAAGATATACAAAACTTTTTTCATCTGTTTTTTTTGCTATGCGTTAGTGAGAAAATTATTTTAAATGCAAATCTTATAATCCTAATTTTCAAAAAAGACAGTTTATAAAACTTGAAATTCTCTTGGTTCATGATGGTTCTCGTTGCAGAGGCATTGCTAGGCACGTACAATTTCTCTATCACATAAGGGATAATGTTCTGCTCCTCCATGAGAATTTGCTTGTTCTTTTCCAAATAGGGAAGCATTTGTTGATAGACGCCCTCTGGATCTTTCAATACTGTGGTCAGAATGTCATGCAACTGTTTGTAATCATTGTAATTGCACTGGAAAAAACCACGAGTATCAAAATAATCACTGACATTGGTGCAGCCCATATAGATGGGTATGCTTTTGGCAATAATCGGGTCTGCAAATTTCTCTGTCCAGTAATAAGGAATGGTGCTATTCTCCATACAAATATGAAATCTGTATGGCAGAAGGGCATCAATCTTATAATCCACTGCCCGTGAACCCATGCCAAAATAATCTATTTGTCCAGGGAAATCTTCTTTCATCTTCTTGATGATATACATTCTTCTGTTATGCCCAGGCATCATTTTCTTAGTAGAGGTAACAATGGATATATTCTTGCTTTTGGAGACATCCAAATTCTTGAAATCACGATAACTATACTTATTTTTCTTGGTCAAGAAACTAACACCCAATGACCAATTCAAGAACCCATGACTAAGAATCTTGTGGGGATGCTTACTCTTCTTATTAGGAATGATTACCTTATCAAACTGCTGAAGGAAGGAGTCTAGGAGAGGGCGCATCAAGGGTGGCTCTCCTGCAAAATAAAACAGGTTTCCATCCTTACATTTCACTGTTAAAGGACTTTTGATCTTTTCATAGACCACAACTGCATCCCAGACTATATCTTCATTAGAATTCTCTGCAATATAATATTCCGACTCAGGAAATCTTTCCTTATCCCTATGAGCAAAAAAAGGATCCCTTTGAGATCCCGACAAAATGTTTATACGAATCATTTTTTATCTTTTAAATTTCGACTTCAAATACAGTTTCTCCTTCTTACTCAAAACTAGCGTCAATGAAAACAGAGAGAGAACAGCTACATATATTATTGAGCTCACAATCATAAACAGGAAGGAGCCAGCCTGCTGATAGAGATAATATATCATTCCCCAGCACACCATTTCCAACACCAGTAACCTTCCAAGTATCTGCTTGAAATAATCTATCAAGGAGAAGGCCTCTATCTGCTTTGATACGACATAGAGCTTCAATAGATAGATGGATAGATTGGCCATGACCTTGGAGAAGATGGCCACATTTGGACTTCCGCCCACCTTGCATACTATATATGCCAACAGCACATTGAGCAGATTGACTACCATCTGTCCTATCTGGAAATTCCGAATTCTACCCGTAGCATCGATGGCATAGGAAAGGGGCATGCTGACGGAATCAATGATGAGATACCCCACGAGGATGGCTATGAACGTGTCTGAATATACAGGGAATTCTCCCAGCCAAAACTTCAATACCACATCTAAATTACAGATCAAGGGACCCGCAATGAGCATAATCATCAAGAACGACCAGCGCGTTGAATCATACAGCAAGTCGAGAAACTGCCGTTTGTCGGGGTTCACATAATTTTGGAGCAACTGGGGGCGAAAAGCCTGCTGCACCGTGCCCACCATGGTGGCTATGGTATTGGTCACTTGATTGGAGATGCCCATGGCAGCATTGACCGTTACAGAATAGAAAATATTCAGCACGATGCAAATGCCCTGATTAGACATAATGGAGGAAAAGCTACCCAAGATGTTCCAAGAAGAGAACGACAGTAAGTCCTTTGTTTCTTCCATCTTAAAAGTGGAACGGATACTAATTTTCCCGGCCTTGAGCAAGGAAGAACTCAATCTCTTGAAAAGGATAAACTGCAAGATGGCCAATGCCGTAAAGCTAAAACCATAATAGATGAGTTTGCCTTCAACATAATAGTCTAGCGAAAAAGCCAGAAATAGTTTCATTGCCACATCCAGCAAACTGGTCCATGCCACAAAGTTGAACTTCTCGTATGTAATAACCAGCGCCAGATAAGGCACCTTGAAGAAACTGAATATCAGAACCAAGATAGACGATTGGTACACCCAAAAGGCATCCATCAGTTTGCCGTCGGGGAAGTTCATCACGCTGAAAAGCAGGTAGAGCCCCACCGTCTCAGCTATAACCAGCAAGATGGCAGAAAGGATTACATAGAGGTTGATGCTCACCCCCAGTATATTGGCCATCCCTTCCTGAGAATCCTCCCCCTTCTTCACATTCAGGAAACGCTGAGTGCCATTCGACAGGGAATTGGTGAGGATGGTAAAAAAGGAAACTAGACTGCCCGTGGCATTATAGATACCGAAATCGGAAACGCCTAGCGACTTGAGTACAATGCGAGAAGTATAGAGCGACACCACTGTTACGACCAGCATCCTCAAATAGAGCCACAAGGAATTCTTTGCTATTCGCTTCTTATCTACCATATCGCTTCAATGAATGATGGTCAAATATATTCATACATTCCCTCAACATATGCTTGATGCCTATCAAGAGATAGCGGTCAAACCCTGGTGCCCGATAGCTCTTAAAGGAAGCCCCTTGGTGACCAACCAAATGAATAGGATACTTAAATTCATGGAACTTTCGATGGGCTAACAACCATTTCTGAAGCTGCTCGCCCACGAGATGCTCTAGGAAGAAATGCTGGCTATCATTGAGTTTTTCCATATTTGGGAATAAGAATTCTTCATAGAATCCCCTAGGAGCCACGAAGAAATAGGTCATGGCAAAGGTAAGGTTGATGTCGATGTCTGCATAAACAGCAACACGGTTCTTGCAGGGCTGCAAAAGTTGATTGATGTTCTTCACGATATGCCTGCCCGTAATTTTCACTATCTGATCAGCTTCTATCAAGAATCTGGAATGTTCGAAGCCATACTTCATCAAGCACAACTCACCATATCCCTTGCCCTTGGCACTATGGTCTTCAGCCTTGAAAGCAAGGCATTCGAGCCTTGAGCAGTTCTTAAAATCCTGACTAAAGTCATATCCGCTGTTATCTACCACTAAGATGTTATAATCCGTTTCTTGCAGGTAAAAACCAATGGCACGAAGATATTCCTGCCGTCTTTGCTCTTGCGTTCCCACAAACTTGATATTGGAAGGGGTAACCGTTGATGTTAAAAAGAGTATCCTTTTCATTCATTAAAATTTTCGTTATCATCAATAGATGTGCCATATACCGTTTCTGGTCTCTCGCTTATTCGCCATATAAAGCCTAATAAGGCACCATTGCAAAATACGGTGAAGGGACTTCGGTATAATCCATAGCCAAAGAAATGCTCTATCAACAGCAACAGAAACATCACGATGGCTATAGCAAAAATCGGGTCGCCGCACCGCTGATAATAGATAAACATCTGATAGAGTTTATACAAATAGATGACCAATATGACGAGGAAAGGAAGTAGACCAAAAGTATAAAGCACTTCCAGATAGGCCGAATCCCATACATTCTTCACTGGGATAAGGTCATCTTTTTTCTCCTTCACAAACTTCTTGCCCTGAAATCCCCGAGGAAGCGCATAATAGTCAAGATGGTTCTTCAACCAGATATAGGGGGCAATACGTCCGTCGTCGGCACGGCTCTTGCCATAATTCTTTGTCTTGGTATATAGGCGGAAGTGCATAGAGGGAGACATAGCCCTCACAGCATCCTCGCTCTTCTCATAGATATATGACAAGGATATGAAGGCAAAAGTCAAGAAGACGATGGATAGGAAGATCTTGGATGGGCTTTTTAGAGTTTTAAAGATGAAGGCTAAGGTGATTCCTAGGGAAAAAAAAGTAGAGATACCGCGGCTCACACTCAAGAAGCAGAGCATGGGCACTAAGACTAATAGCAATACCAACCATTTAGACCTCTTATAGAAAACAATTAATATCGCCCACAAGATGGAGAGGATAATATTGATGTCGATGGCATACTCCTTGTCCTCCACGCTGCCCAGCATCATTTTAAGGGATATATAGGCATTGAGCAAGTCGCCCATAAAGGCACCAAAGGTGAGGGCTATCAACTTATCCTTTGAAGCAAACAGTTCGTTGTTCTTCAATAGAACAAATCCCAATCCTCCCAAGAAGAAGCACCTTGACATCTGCAAGATTTCATCCAGGCTGAATATCGGATTCAGTAATCCAATAAATGTGCCGAAAAGGATGAAAAACACTAGCATCATCATATCTCGCAATGGCAGAGAAATGGATTGTCTCTTGTAAAACCACAAGGGCAACAGGAACAACTCTATCAAGCACGGCAAATGAAGGGTTGTAACTAGGAAAAAGCTGCTGAAAGACGACAGCATCATAAGTCCTATAAAAAAGATGAGTTTATTATTCATATATTTTTAAAATTACATTCTGAAAGGCCTTGACAAGACCCTTACAATTTCACCCAATTCCGATGTTCCTAAGAATCCCTCGTTGCTGCCAGTCCATGAGGTTACCCCCACGAAAAGCAATAGAAAGATAATTATATAAGGTGATGGAGCTATCTTAGAATCTACAAAGCTAATCAGTTTGTCTGCTGTGCGAATCAACCGTGGATGAAAAATTTTATTCAATTCGTCTGTACCTAAAGAGAAATAAAATATCAGCGATCCTAACGTAGAGACAATGCAGGTTCTGCTGTAATCCGTGGATAACACAGTAAGCATGGGCAACTGACAGAATAACACGAAGCATATCGTCAGTAATAGGTAACAGCGATGTCGCTTTGTTTTTACGCTATGAGCAAAGGCATATATACCATTCACGAAATAATAGACGAGCGAAACCAAGCTTATCAAACTAATCAACAATGTGGGAATATGATGATAAGTTCCGAAATTAGTTGTTAGATGGAAATGAACCACTTCTGCCGTAGGTCGGCGGAGGAAAGCAATGATGCCAGGAGATTCCAAAAATCCAGATACCGATTGCCATATATGCTGATAAACCTCTTCTCCACCTGCAAACTTGCAGCATATCAAAAACAAAAGCACAGATGGCACCCACACCAGCATAGCCTTGAAATAATTGAAATGACGTAAGGATAGCAAGAAGAGCAAAGGCAAGCCCCAGAAAACGAAGGGTTCATACAATAATATTGCCAAAAAAACTAGCAAATTAGCCCCCCCATACACTAGCCATCTATTATTATATTTTCGGAAAAGCGTTACGATGAGAAGGAAGAGGCAAAGCATCATAAAGTCGCGTCTGAATCCACCAAATCCATACACGCCAAATCCACCCAACAAGAAACCTGCTAACAACAAACTCAGCTCATATTTCCGCCTTATGAATTGGCTTATGATATAATATGCTATCACGATAAAGCTAGCAAAGGAAAGGATCAATGCAATTGTGATGGGATTGAAGCCTGCGTGGTAACATTGCAGCAACAATTCGCCCAGCAAGCCTCTGCGTATAAATCCACCTTGGTAATTGATGAACAAGTCGGCAAAAGCATTCTTATCATAAGAACCAAAGCACAAATCCTTCACTATCAATACTAGTAAAAATACGGTATACAATAGTTGGAAAGTACGAAAAACATACAAATTCTTTTTACTCATCATATATAAATCATTTTATATTCAACAGCCAATTCACCACCCTTCTTTCTAGTGGATAAACGATAGAGGAAAGAAGTGACATCAACACGAATACAGATATGGCACATAAGGAGAAATACTTCCATGAAGTATAGTCATTACCTGTGCTATTTACAAACGGGAAGATTATTGAAAAAGCAAAATTCTGATACAAATATATCGTATATCCTCTCTCATTCCACCATCTAATCCATTTAAACTCAGGGATTCTGACTTTTGAGAAGATAAGGGAGAAAAGAGCTAATATAAATAGGTTATAAAACAAGAATACGGCATCGGGCGGAAACTTATGGTCTTGCATAGGAACCAAGTTATTACTGGGAATCTGCAAAATGATTATTAGGAGCAGTGAAATTCCTAAAAGAAACAACAACCTTGCTTTTATGGAAACCTGCCTATAATAGCAGTATCCCATCACCATAAATATATTATAGCAGAAAATACATCTTATCCACAGATTCTCCGTGCCCCATTGGCTTGCCAAAAACAGAGCAACACATACTATTAAGTACCCCCCCTATTAACTTTTGTTAATATTTTTCTCTACAGTTCAAACGTGCAGGATAGAATGAGATAAGGCCATATAAACCATAGATGGTTGACAAAAGGGAACTGGGGAATATTGTGTAAAGCCAAGATACTACAGATATTTCTTATAGAATAGAGGGTTATATCTATGTGATAATTGGCAGCAAACATTGATTCCCTGATACTAGAAATTTCAAGCCGCCATAGCATCGTGACGATTGCCAATACGATAACTGACACGATAGCATATACATAGTAAGGAATTACTACTCTTACCATCCGATTAAAGAACACTTGCTTGAATCTTCTGGGTGTCTTATTGAACGATAAGGAAGCTCCAGAAATAAAGAAGATTAGGGGCATTTCAAAGAGCATCAACGATTTGATGGGTTCTGCTCCTATCTTCAGCCAGTAAACCACATGGATAAAGCTAACTACGTATATCATCGACAAGCCTCGATAAAAGTCAAGTTGATTATCTCTTTCCATAGCCTATAAATATATCAATACTAGGAATGCTACAACCCAGCCTACAATACAGAGCTGTATAAATCTATCTTTCATCAGAACCTTTGTAGGGCTTCCACTCTTCACATCTACGATTGTAATCTGCAAATATCTTAGAATGCCAGCCAACACAAAGACCGTAGTCAGATAAATATACTGTGAGCCAAATCTATCCATCACCTCATCAGATACCGTATACATTACATAAGCCACCAAGGTAACAGCTGAAACAATAGTCAATGCCTGATTCATAAAATCAAGATTATAGCGATTTACATTCTTTCTAGGCAGCACACCCGATTCTTGATACAATACCACATCATCTCTTCTTTTGGCAAAAGCCAAGAACAGAGCAAGCAAGAATGTCATCAGCACAATCCAATGAGAAAGCACTATATCATTGACTATGCCACCCAATACCACTCTCAACACAAAGCCTACAGCGATGATGAAAACATCCACCAAAGCAATCTGCTTTAGCTTCACACAATAAGCGATATTCATCAAGTAATAAAAGCAAATCACTCCTATTACATTCATACTTGTAACGCCCAATGTCCAAAAAGCCAAATTAAGCGACAAGAAGAGCATCAATGCCATCAAACCATAAGCCTGAAGAATAGACACAGCACTAGAAGCAATAGGTCTCTTACATTTCTTTGGATGTTTTCTATCAGCTTCCACATCATATATATCGTTGAAGCAATAGATACTGCTGGCTGCAAAACTATAGCAGAAGAAAGCTATCACTGCATTAATCAGCATAGGGATATTCGTCAAATCACCATGAAAGAACAATGGCAAGAAGATAAACATGTTCTTTACCCACTGTTGTGGTCTTAAAAGCAAAATCACGTTTTTCATTTCAGTACACCTTTCTTTAATAAGATATCTTGGATAAACGTTGTTAATACATTTCTATCAAGAGCTTTGTAGTCCAGATAGATTCTCACTCTTGTTGGCAGTAGAGGAATCTACTCCATAGCAGGAGTAGGTTTCCAAAAAGCATCAACGATTTAATGGGTTCTGCTCCTATCTTCAGCCAATAAACCACATGGATAAAGCTAACTACGTATATCATGGCAAAACCACGATACACATATAATTGTTGATCTCTTTTCATTGATTATAGGTCGCTGATCCCGACTTTGGAATAAGGAAAGTTTTGTAATAAAGCTTGTTGTATCTTTTGTAATCTATCAGTCTTTACCAATAAAGAGTTGGAGTAATCATCCAAATGAGTTGCTATTCTTTGGATATCTATCTGTTTCCACTCTAAAGGAGAATAGAACGGTATGTCCACAGAAGAAAAATAATCCCTAAACTTGAAATCACCTCCAGCCATATCTTCAAAATGTACCCAAAGGGCTGGTATGCTATAGGCATGTGCCACTATCAAGCCATGAAGAGAAGAAGACAAAATCAAGCGAGACTGTTTCATCTCCTTGACCACATTCTCTATTTCAACATCAGACCCAGTAGTTAGATTGATGATATGAACATTCTGCTTGCTTAGCTCTATATCTCGTTTCATCTCCTTATAGTGCGCCCGATGGGGAATGATAGTTATATCATATTTCTTTTCTACTTGGGGATTAAAAAGCAATGGCATAAGCAAGGCTGGGTCACCGCATTCTTTACTTAAAATTTGCCCCCCGTATCTTGACGACCTCCTGTGAAAGAAGTCCTCTTGTCATAATCACCTGTCTTGGTTTGATGGGCACGAAAGGTTGCGCCATTCCTGTCCCCCATACCACACAGTGCTTATTCGCCGACTCGAGCAAACTTCCCACGGCTATCAATACTGGTTTCAAGGAATAGGCCGTGAGCAACTTCCATAATGGTTTCTTGCCGATTAAAAGAAGGTGGAAGAAAGCAAAATAGTTTCTCAAGATTCTCTTGATGGAAAAAGGGTAGCAGAATCTTACCTCTTTTCCCGTAAGCATCCTTACTATGTAAGATGAAAGTTCATCACCGAAATTATCGGTATAATAAAACAAATTGATTTTTTTGCTCATATTTTTTTTCTAATGCGTTTCAGAAATATGATAGGCATTCAAAAGCCATTGGACAGGATATTTCTTGCCCAGGGCTTAAGGATGCCTTGTAGGTAATTATGTAGTGCCCACACTACCAAGTTACTTTTCGCAAATGTTAATTTGCTGGGGCTATTGAATTCTTCACAGTAGGAGGTGCGGCAGACCTCTGCGACACCTCCTAGTCTCTCTGGAAGATATCTCTTGTATATACCTTGTCTTTTACATCATCCAAACAAACATCATAGCGGTTGGCGATGATGGCTTGGCTCTGTGCCTTGAAGACCTCCATATCATTCACCACCTTGCTACCGAAGAAGGTGCTGCCATCTTCCAAAGTTGGCTCATAGATGATTACCTCTGCACCCTTTGCCTTGATTCGCTTCATAATGCCCTGGATGGCAGACTGACGGAAGTTATCGCTGTTACTCTTCATCGTCAGGCGATAAACTCCTATCACGCAAGTGTGCTCCTTGCTTGCATCATAACTATTGGCATCGGCATAGCTGTAGTAACCAGCCTTTCTGAGCACGGCATCTGCAATATAGTCTTTTCTTGTACGGTTACTCTCAACAATTGCTTCTATCAGATTCTCCGGAACATCGGCATAGTTTGCCAGAAGCTGCTTGGTATCCTTTGGCAGGCAATAAC
>ERZ773185.2638-NODE-2638-length-11267-cov-78.460756_pt1 | contig 11267 bp, 10 predicted proteins | sample MGYA00580531_ERZ773185 | MGnify/ENA primary metagenome ERZ773185 (study PRJEB29015, sample SAMEA2737799) | human gut metagenome | biome: human gut; feature: human-associated habitat; material: faeces | place: China | collected 2012 ...
TTCAGTTCACGCGTACGCACGCCATTACGGCTGTCAGTGCGCTCCTCCGTGCGTTCAGGCTGTCAAGCGCAAGTTCTGGTGACCCCCAAAACGAACGAAAATTGCCCCCCTCTGTCCTGTCCCGGGGCCCCGGGACAGGACAGAGGGGGGCGAGTTGGTACAGCTGAATATGAGTTTCGTGCAGCCTTATTCGCGCATCTTCCTGGTAAACTCGCGTGTCCTATAACTTTCACCCTGGATGAGCATGGGCGTACAATGGTGGAGCAGCCGATCCAGCGATGCCGTTGCTGCCGCCGCGTCACCGAAGACCGTTCCCCATTCTCCGGGCATTTTGTTACTGGTCACAATGATGCTCTTCTTTTCGTAGCGTGCCGATATCAGCTCAAAAAGCAGCTGTCCCTGCAGCGGCGTGAACGGGATGTACCCCAGCTCATCGGGAATGAGCAGTTTAGGCTTGTTAACATCCCGTATTTTTTCATCAAATGTTCCCGCGTTGTAAGCCTTTTCCATCTGCTCCACCAGCCTGGTCACGGAATAGAAACGAACCGAAAGGCCTCTCTGCAGCGCCAGCTGTCCCAGCGCTATGCTCAGGTGTGTCTTTCCGACTCCGGATGGACCAATCAGGATCACGTTTTCACCACTGATCACCCATCCGAGAGAAGCAAGCCCGCGTATCCTGCCCGGGTCTATCGATGGCTGGAATGACATGTCGAATCCGTCCATAGTCGCCGCGAAAGGAAAATGAGCGCTCATCTGAGCTAAGCGCACGCGGTTTCCATCACGCTGCTCAATCTCTTTTCTGAAGACATATTCCAGCGTCTCGCGTAAAGTCATATGGCTCGTGGCTGCTGTTTCCACCAGTTCGACCAGGTGGTCGCGGGTATAGGTCAGCCGCAGGCGGGCGGCCATCTCAGTCAGCTGAATATCCGCAGGTCTCAGTTCTCCCATGGCCTAAACTCCCGTCCGGAATGCGGCATCGTACGTGCCGGGATTTCGCTGGCATTGCGGATTCTGCATTCTGTTCCAGAGCTTGTCCTTTTTTAACTCTTTGATTTTCTTCTTAAAATTCTCTTCTTTGGAGAGCGGGTTTGACCATGTGCCATCCTTCGCTGTAATAATATCCTTGGCCTTGTCCAGGATTACTGACTGCCCTCCGCATCTGACTGTGATTGTGTCTCCGACAACCACCAGCTGCACATCGCGACGTGCAAACCCGTCAGGTACGCGATACATGGCATTATCGACCCGGATAAGGCCATTTTTGTCTGCCGTCCGCTCTTCATAGCGTGCCGTGGCTATCGGCGGCTTCCTGTTGGGACGCAGTGCCGGTTTTTCAATCAGCCACCGCTCCGCTGGTGTCTTCGGACCCTGAAGGAACGGGTCGTTAATACGGTGCGATCGCATACGGACAGACTCCATCTTTCCAAATGGCAGTTCAGATCCTCCAGATCCTTAAAACGGCCGTTAACCAGAGCGTTGTGTTTGATATACCTGACGGCGGATTCAACCTTGCCTTTTGAGTTTGGCTTCCTGACAGACGTGGCTATGGGGCGCACGCCATGATACTGGCAGAACCAGTCGAAGCGGGCTGCAAAACGCTCGTTCTCCGGCGCATAGTGGTCTTTCACCAGTGTTTTTGCATTGTCACAGACAATTTCCCGCGGCACGCCATCGAAAAACCTGAGCGCTGACTCTATGCCGTCAAGCCAGTTTACCTGGTTCTCTGAAAAGTAGGCCTTGGCAAAAATCCTGCGTGAATACGACAGCTTAGCGACAAAAAAGTGAACACGCACCTTCTCCCCGCTCACACAGACATCGTCTTCTCCGAAATCAATCTGCATCTGGTGTCCGGGTGGCGTTTCAAAGCGTTCCGTCTTCGTCAGCCTGCTCTGCAGGAGCTCCAGGCGAAAAGGAGTGCAGAACTTCTGCAGCGTGCGCAGGCCCGGCGGCTCCATGCTGATGGCGTCCTTCATAAACCGGAGCATGGCTGAACAGTTCCCCCTGCAGTCGTAAAACAGTTTCCTGACAGCCTCCAGATTCGCCTCCATGGCTCGCCACGCCCGGCCGTGATGCCCCTTGTGAGGAATATCGCGCTGAAAACGCCGTACAGTGTTACGGGCAGTTCCTGTCATCTTCCTCCAATAGAGCCATAATTTGGCTGACTCTGTACTTGTCCAGCATATCGGAACCTCCTGCACATAGGATGGTTCCATGTTGTGCCCTGTTTACGGTCATGAGTTAACCCCCTTATCCTGCCCCCCATCAGGGGGTCAGTTTTCGTTCGTTTTGGGGGTTAACTATACTTTCGCCTTACATTTTATAAATTTGTAACCAACGGGAGCTATCCCCTGGATATCCCGAATGCTCCTGCTACCCCTTCCATAAAAAAACTGCCAGCGGGACTGTGGAAGCGGAACCTACCGCTTTTGCTGATAAAAAGTAACCTAAAACAGGATACCATGCCAAAGGATCGGGAACGGAATCAAAGGAGCGCGGAACAAAACATGGTACTGCTTTTTGGAGCGGGGATTTATGCCCCGACCACCTAAGGAAGTACGCCGCCATTCCTGCCTTCCGGCAGGAATGGGGTTTGAGGCAGGACCTCAATCATACGTGTAAATTTTTGTTGTCCATTTTTATGGAGTCGTTTTTACTCTCCTGCCCAAATATTGGGGGTGTGTGCAAATTAAAATGTCCTTGACAAGGGGGATAGTTCACGATCACTGCTCAGACATAAAGTGAAGCGGAACGTTCAACGGAAGGAAAGATACGGCAGGAAAGTTTTTCCATACCCGCACTGCCAGCATCGAAAATCTAAACGAATTCGGACACAGCAGCACTGGCATTGTGTTTGCCATAGTAGAGCGCCCCCGTATGCTGTCTGTCTGCAGGGCTAAATCCCGCACAGCAGAAAATTTTTATAACACATTTAAACTTTTTTCCTCAGGAACAATCAAATCACTTAACGGAGAGCGGGATAAGAGTTCGCCTGATTTCAAAAAATTGAAAGAGGGCTGCGTATTTCGTTCTATTTTGCCGCCCCTCACAGTCCCTTGCAGAAGGGAGCAAACGAGAATACAAATAATTTTTGGGGGAGAAAAATCCGAACAAAAACAACTTTTCTACTGTCAGCCAGCGTGACTACACTGGAAGGGAGTTTGCCGAATACACAATCAGCCAGAGAAGATTCTCGGATGGAAGACGTCACAGGAATGCTTTGCTGAAGAACTTCGCAACATCAGATCTTACACTTGGAATGAAAAATTCACCATTTTTGAAAAATTTCGCTATATTAAAACGATGTTTTGTGCATCTTATTTTTTGTATATTGCCTTTAAAAATAGATCATCGGATTTGTAATTGTGATGTTTGAGGTGTTTAAATAATGGTTTTTAATGAAATGAAAAATAGTACAGTAAAAAATGGGTTGCGAACATTATTTTTAATCAATCCAAACAGGATTGCTTGGGTTGATGTTGCAAAAGGGATTGCGATTTTACTGGTAATCATTGGCCATACGGTAAATTTTGGCAGTGCAACGAGGAATTTTATTTTTTCATTTCATATGCCGTTGTTTTTCATACTGTCAGGATATACCTTCAAACTAGCCGGCGATTTTCCTGTTTTTTTTCAGCGTGTCAAAAAATTGATTAGGCATTTGATATATCCTTCACTCATCGTTTCAGGTATTGGCATTTTTGCACAGTGGATGATGCAGGATCAGCATACAGTCTCTGCCCTGTGGTGTTGCACCAAGCGCATGGCGGAGGCGCTCTGGTGGGCGTCTGGGGTTGGCGTACATGCACATCCGGCGCTGGGTGCTCTTTGGTTTTTATTTTCGTTGTTTTGGTGCAAGGTCATCATGGACCTGATTCATCTATTATTTCCTGGAAGGAGAACCGGATATATTTATGTTGGTATTGGCCTGTTCGGCATAGCGATGGGGTTGAAAAGTAAATGGTTGCCACAAAATATGGATGTTACATTCGCGGCAATGGTTTTTATATATATTGGAATGTTGTGGAGAAATTATCAGGACTGGCTGGAACGGCATGAGCAGTTATGTTTCATGGCGTCCGTCATCATCTGGGTGTTTTGTCTGAATGTTCCTATGTATATTGAAATGGCGGCACGTAGCTATCCTTGGACGATTTGCTCAGTCGTCGAGGCTGTTTGCGGTTCGTATATGGTTTGCTGCTTGTGCAAAGCATTCGTGGCGAATGCACGGATTCGCTATGCATTACAATTTATCGGGATGCACACTCTCTTGATTTTCTTGGTTCATCACTTGGATTGGCTCTTTTTTCCCGTTTGGCAAAGTCCGTCAGTAGGCATAGAGTCTGGCTTGCGCATTTCTGTTGTCCTGCTTATTTCCTTTATTATACTATATATCAAGGGGCGTTGCTATCGTAAAAGAATAATCTAAGAGAGAAAAATTTTTCGTTATCTGAGGTAGATTTTTTGTAAGGCGAAAGTATAATTAGCTCCTTAAACGAACGAAAACTGCCCCCTTGAGAGTAACGACCAGATTAGTGTGAATTTGCCATTCGGGGGACAACGGGTGATGGCCGCCTATGCGGACATCACCCGTTGCGGCTCGTGCGCGATTTCAATCAGCGTCTTTATGACTTCCGGTGTCATGAACTCCTTAAAAGTTTTGGGACTGAAAAGAGCTCTGCCCGATTGTCTCTGATGGCTTTCTTCAATCAGGACTGCGCCCATGGTCCTTACCAGAGACTCTTCATTGGGGAATATGCCGATCACGCTGGAGCGGCGCTTTCATTCCCTGTTGAGCCTCTCAATATGATTGGATGTTCTGCAGAACCGCCTGAGTCCCGCCGGAAGAGCCATCACAGTCATGGCACTCTCAAATCCTTCATCCAGGCAGAGCATGGCTGACTCAGCGATATCTTTGTAGTCAGCGAAAATCTGATCCCGCTTTTTTCTGGCCTCTCTGATTGTTCTGCAGTTGAACATTTCTGTCAGCTCTGATCTCAGTCCGAACTGGTACTTCGCCGGCGCTTTCGCGGTAATGTTTCTGGCAAAGTGGAACTGACACCGCCGCCAGGGAAGAGTCGAAAATACTCTGCCGGCTGCGGCGACAATCCCTCCATGCGCGTCAGAGATAATCATCCGCAGCTCTGTCAGCCCCCTCTGTCTCACCCCTTACAAAAAGTCTGTCCATGTCTCAGTGGATTCATTGGGATATGCTTTGAATCCTGCAACTTACAGAAATCCTTTGTTGTTGACGGCAAAGGCTGTCATAAGTGCACTGGCCGTCACCCAGCGGTTCTCCCGCACCTTAAAGTACGTGGCATCGACAGTGAGGAATGGGTAGGAATCTGTCAGAGGACGGTTCCTGAATTCATCCACGTAAGCATCCAGGCTTTTGCAGATCTCAGAAACAGCCGATTTCGAAAATGACGTTCCGCACAGCTCTTCCGTTATACGGGCGATCTTCCGGGTGGAAACACCTTCCAGAACCATGGTTGTCATGGTCGTGAGAAGGGCCTGTTCACTGCGCGAATAGTTTTCAAAGAGCATCGTCCTGAATGGCTGATTCCGGTGTCTGAGTACTTGCAGGGGTAATCTGCCTATACGGGTCTTCAGTTCACGCGTGCGCACGCCGTTACGTCTGTCAGTGCGCTCCTCTGTGCGCTCATAGCACTTTGCCCCAAGCTGTTCTGAGTTCCCCTCAAACATACGCCCGCGTTCTGTCGAGTTGCCAGTTCCGTTGAAAGTTCCGCGCTACTGAACGGCTGAAACGTGCCGTCCGGCAAGTAGAGTCCGTCTGCCATGCGCAAAGCCTCCTTTTCCTTTGCCTGTTATGGCAGGAAGGAGGGGGAAACGCCTGAAGGTAGGGCGTTTCGTGCGCAGTTTCCAGACTCGCAGGGATTTGTCCGGCGGTCGAAGAGATGCTAGTATGGAGATACTTAAACCCTAGCTTCAGAGGCCCTTATGGCAAGACAAACCAGTTTCACCGTAGGCGTCATCAATATTACCGTCCACCCGCATTCGCCCGAAAAATACGTTTCTCTATTTCGAGATGCGTTTACAGAAAACCCGCCTCAGCCTTTTCCCTATCGAGGCAACGAACTTGTTGCAGTCAAAGTTTTATCATCTAAAGATGATAAAGATTTTAAATATATACAAGGGATTATATACAAGTTTACTCAAATACGCGACAAAGATTGGTATGATGCGCAAAAAGGGATTCCTCTTGAAAACGAAGAAGATAAACCAAATATAGACATAAAGAGGATCTTTCCAAACCTTACAGTGACATATTTTTGTTTCATTCCACAAGGACACAGATTCTTCATTATTACAAAATACAAAGATTTTAATATTTCGATATTGTATTTTGCAAAAACTTTAAAAAAACTACTCAATCGTGATTATTTAATTGAAAAATATGGAGATGTCAATGTCTCAATAGAGACTGATAAAAAATCAATTGAAGAAATATTGCAAATGGATACATTATCAAGGCTAACAATCAGAATTAGTTTGCCAAATGACGATGATGTATCTTATCTTGAACAAGAAATTGTAAATAGATTAAAAAGACAAAATAGTATAAAAATCGATGAAATTCTTGTTGCAGGAAAAGGAAAATCTATTATTCCTGATGGTATTACAAAAGGTTTTATGAATCTTGCTCTTTCAAATGGCTATATTATTGCAAAAGGTATAGAAAACGATACACATATAACCAAGAAAAGCTTAGACAATCCGATACAATATAATGATAAATATGATACAGAACATGAATCCTTATGGAATAAATTATTAGATCTTGCTCGATCGCGTCTTCCATTTTTTAAATCTAGGCAGAAAAACGATGACGATGCAAATAAATAATGATTTTATCAATCTAATAAAAAAAATTGTAGAAGGCCCAGCTAAATCTTTTTGTATATATTGGAGAAATTATGGCGGCTTTAAAGCTTTATTGTGCTCTATATATTTTTGGATTTATTTTCTACTTGCACTTTCAGCAACTATAATAAGTTATATTTTATTCCAAGAATACTGGAAATGGTGGGATGATGTAATATCTGTTATCCCTTCTGTTCTTGGTTTTTCTTTGGGAGGATATGTATTCCTTGTTGGTTTTGGTGATAAAAAACTTATGAAAATAATGCGTGAGAAGAAAACAGAAAAATCAAAATCTATATATATGAGATTAAATGCTACTTTTGTACACTTCATTTTTATCCAATTTATTTCATTATTTATCACAGTTGTTTTTAAATGTTTTCATATAGTAAATTTTTGCATCGCTTATTTTATAGGATCTATGATATTTTTCTATGCTATATTAACAATAATAACAACGGCTTTCGGAGTTTTAAATCTTGCAAAGTGGTTTGATTTGATGATTGAGCCGGGCGATAAACCGTAGATTTTTGTTGTTTACATATAAAAATTAAAAGCCCCACAAGTTTTTGGGTAGTGTAAAGAATCTTTCGCACTTTTTAAAAATGCAAATGGCTCGCCAATCGGTTAAAGTGAACTATACCCCTTGTCAAGGACATATTAATTTGCACACTCCCCAATGTTTGGGCAGGTGAGTAAAAGCGAAACCATGAAAATGGACAACAAAAATTTACTCATATGATTGGGGTCTGCCTCCCCCCCCCTATTCCTGCCTTGGCAGGAATAGGGGGGCTTCCTTAAGGGCTTTAGAGGAATAAATCCCCCCACGCCTGACAGCAGCATCACGTTTTGTTCTGTGATCTCTTGATCTCATTTCAGATCCTTTGACATGGTATCCTGTTCTTAAGTTACTTTTTATCAGCAGAATCAGTAGGTTCCGCTTCCCCAGGCCCGCTGGCAGTCTTCTTTATGGAAGGGACAGCAGGCGCATTCGGGATATCCAGGGGATAGCTCCCGGTGGTTACAAATTTATAGAATTCATTCGGAGTCAGTTTTGCCAGCTGCCACTGGGAACGTTTATCGTTGTAGTAGTCCATGTAGTCATCTACGATGGCTTTGATCTCAGAATACTCCGCAGCGTTTTTCAGTTTATCCTTGATATGGTCCTTCATATGGCCGAAGAAGCTTTCCTGTGGGGCGTTATCCCAGCAGCAGCCCCGGCGGGACATGGATTGCCGAAGCTGTTTGTCTCTGACGATCTCGATGAAACGGCAGCTTGTGTAATGACAGCCCTGATCAGAATGAATAATGGTTTCCGCATGAAGAGAGAGGCCGTGGTCTCTAATCAGCTGGCGGACCGTTTCCAGCACAAAATCTACTGCCAGCGAGGCGCTAAGTACATATGAAAGGATCTGCTTTGTAAAAGCATCCAGGATCGTCGACAGATACGCGAATGTTCCATTATATGGAAGATAAGTGATATCTGTCAGCAGAACCATCCTTGGGCCGTAGTCCTCAAACTGACGGTTAAGCAGATTATCCGCTACCTTGCCTGTTTTAAGCGCTTTTGCCAAAAGCCGATAAGGTTTGGCTTTCCGGATCGGGCTGTTTTGGTAATCTGAGATATCCCTGGTGAAAGCCTCCGTATCTTTCATATTCTTTTCTTATGTTTACACCGATACTGTGGATACGGCATTTGCCAAGTGCTGTTATATCGAATCCATGCCGCTCCAATATTTCTTTAGGCGTGGCTCCTTTTGAGTATTCATGATAGAAAAGTTCCTTGAACTCCTTAGTAAGTGAGAGCCGCTGTCAAGCGATCGCTCAATGGACCCACTAAACGATCGTTTATTGGACCCACCTCACCAGCCCCTCGAGGGGCTGGTGAGGTGGGTATGTGATGAGCCCGCTTCTTTAACACCTGAGTCAGTTCTGACTGGCACAAAAGAGCGCAGGGAGAAGCTCCTCTCGTCTTTCTGAGCAAATGGATTCCATGGAGTCGTGAGCTCCCTCTCGGGTTTAAAAACCATTAAGGTGATTATTCCGTGCGATCGGAGCATGCGCTGAAGCGCGTTCAGCGCATGCCGACCGCAGTTTAGAGCACCCCAGAACGGAGTTCAGAGCACCCCTTTATGTTGTCTTTCTGCTTCCGAAGATATCCCGCATATTTTCGTCGCCGATCTCTATCCGGATGACATTGTGGCTGTACCGTTCGATAATCGACTCAGCTCGGGCTCCGCCGCCGAGCCGCATAAGCCAGTCTTCCTGCTTGTACAGCGTGCAGAAGATCGTTGATGTGCTGTCGTAGCGAAGCTCCGACAATTCAAACAGAAAATCGATGTCTTCTGCCGTCAGATCGCTGATGAGCCACTCATCAATGACAAGCACCTTGTAAGCCGCATATTTACCCAGCAGTTTTTCCTTTCCGCCTTTCCCCAGTTTCTTCTCATGAAACTCAGAGAGCAGATCTGGAAGGCGGATGTAGCGCGTCCGATTATGATGCCGGCAGGCTTCCTTCGCGTACGCGCATCCGAGCCACGTTTTTCCGGTGCTGCTGAAGCCCTGGAAGATCAGGCTCGTGCTCTCCTCTATGTACTGGCATGTGGCGATCTCACCCATCAGATTCCGGTTCAGCCGACGTTTCTCTCCGTAATAGATGTCGTGGATGTCTGCCGCCGGAAAGCGAAGCTTCGCCTGTTTGATCAGCCGTTCCGACTTCATGTTGTATTTATCCTGGTAGACGTGATCAACCGCCATCTGGAACCGCTCGCTGAACGGAAGAGCCAGAAGCTGCGGATCGTCTTCCTGGAGATCGACGGCGCTAATGAACTCGCCGATATTCATAAGCCGCAGTTTGCGCTTTGTCTCATCATTCAGCATGGCTGTCACCCCTCCTGCGGTAGTAATCCGCTCCGCGGAGATAACCGAGGCTGCTATCTTTCAGCGGTTCTTTTGTTTGCTTCTCCTCCTGGTATTGCTCGTCTTGATTAGCTTTCAGGATGGCACTAAGATGATGATAACGGGGCGATTTGATCCCTCTGCTGAGTGCTAATTCACAGGCGTTTTCCAGACGGCCATCTGAATACGTTTTACTGAGGCGCAGGATAGCAAGACTGGGATTATAGCCCTGTTCTTTTACGCGCGCTCCTTCGAAAACGCGATCAATCACGATCCGTGTCGATTTCCCGATCGAACTTGCCCAGGAAGTGATTCGATCCTGATCCCATTCCACGATCCCGCGGAATGCCGGCGGCATGTCTTCCGGATGCGTTGAATAACGGTTGTGCACGTACTCCGGAAACCGGCTGTGTGTCGAAATCCGCTCCCCCTTGTAATAAATTTCAAGAAGGGAATTCGAGAGCCGAAGATCCACTTTCTTTCCGACATACTGATACGGGCAGGAATAGCGGTTCTTCTTATATACCACATGGAAATCGATGTTCACGCTCCTGCCATACTCCCACCTGGAGATCTCATAGGGAAGTGCCGGAAGCGGCCGCAGATACGATTTTTCTTCCTCGTTCCAGACCTGATAACGGCTGTAATCACGCTTCTGGAAGTCTGCTCTGTTGAAAGCGTCCAGTTTCTCATGGACGGCGGATTTTAAAGAGGCGAGTGAAGTAAATTCACTGTTCCTGAGCTTCGCGATGACTGCTGTGGCGATCTTGCCAACGGTGCCTTCGACCGATGGCTTATCCTTCGGCTTCCTCACGCGCGCCGGCATAATTGCAGTCATATAGTGCTCACCGAGCGCTTCGTAATCGGCTGTAAGGATGATGTCTCCTTCCTTCGGATGAGACACGACGCCTGTTTTCAGATTGTCGCAGACCGTCCTTGTCGGGACACCGCCAAAGTATTCATACATGTGGACGTGACAGCGCAGAAACGAGTCCATATCCATTTTCAGGCAGGGTTCCACGTAAGAATACTGACTGTACGGAAGCGTTGCTACAAAGAGATGAACTTTGATCAGTTCGCCGGTCTGAGTATCGATGTAGTGCATGTCGGTGCCGGACCAGTCAACTTCGCAGCGTTCTCCAGATTTATGGCTGATCCTGCCCGTCAGGTTGTTCTGGAGCATGTATTCGGCGTAGCCTTCGTTGAACTTTGTCTTTCCCATGGGGATTGTTCCCCGGGCAGTGCATTTTTCTACGTACTCATCGTGAAGGAGCTTCAGCGTGACACCGGGTTTCTTCAGTTTTTTGTGAATGTATTCGTAGTCAGGGGCCTCGAACATCACCTCTTCCTGATGTTTATCCGGATAGATGATGCGGTATTGTGGCTGGTTGATCAAGACCAAAATTAACGAGGCAATAAATTATTTTCGGGGTGAGGCGTCAGGTTATCTGTAAGCCAGCATAGCTCTCTCCTTTTTGTATTTTGAC
>ERZ773185.2640-NODE-2640-length-11267-cov-3.564306_pt1 | contig 11267 bp, 9 predicted proteins | sample MGYA00580531_ERZ773185 | MGnify/ENA primary metagenome ERZ773185 (study PRJEB29015, sample SAMEA2737799) | human gut metagenome | biome: human gut; feature: human-associated habitat; material: faeces | place: China | collected 2012 ...
CTGGCGGTCTATCTATTGTTTTCGGTTGCTTGCTTCTTTACCGTACATGAGCATTTAAGCACGGGTGATATTGTGCTTGATTTTTTCTCAGGCTCAGCATCGACCGCCCATGCCATGTTCCTGCAGGAGCTCGGAAAAGATGATCGCTATCAGTTTATCCTTGTCCAGCTTCCAGAGCCTTGTGACCCGAAACGCGACGCCTACAAGGACGGGTATGAGACTCTCTGCGACATAGGCGAAGGACGCATTCGCCGCGCAGGCGACAAAATCAAAACCGAGCTCGAGGAATCCAACCGTCAACTCAAGCTTGGCGAGGGACCCAAGCAGCTTCCCGACATCGGCTTCCGTGTGTTCGAGCTCGATGAGTCCGGCATTGAGAAGCCCGAGCCCGGTCAGCTCCTCTTCGACGTGGTCAAGCCCGATCGCTCCGATATGGATATCGTCTTCGAGATGATGCTCAAATGGGGCCTCGAGCTCACGCTGCCCGTCGAGAAGTCTGAAGCCGCGGGCTATCCCATCTGGTCCGTCGCTTGCGACGAGCTCGTCTGCTGCATGTCCCGAGGCCTCACCATTGAGGCGCTCGAGGCCATCGCCGACATGGAGCCCAGGCGCGTTCTCATCCTCGATTCCGTCCTCGACGACACCCTCAAGCTCAACGCCGTGCAGATCTTCAAGCACGCCGGCGAGCGCATGGGCTGTGAGATCGAATTGAGGACGGTCTAGCATGGCGGCGCTCGAGTTCAAGTTCTCATCCGACCAGCAGCACCAGCTGGAGGCCATCGAAGCAACCTGCGACCTGTTCCGCGGACAACAATTTATTGGCAGCGTATTCTCCGCCGATTCCGGCCGCAAAGGCCAGACGGCAATCGGCGAGCTCATGGTCGGCCACGGCAACGAGCTTCGCGTGGCGCCGGGCCAGCTCCTCGACAACCTGCACGCCGTGCAGGAGGAGGGCTGCCTCCCGGCAACCGACGTCCTCACCGATGGGCGCCTGCGAGACTTCACCGTCGAGATGGAGACCGGCACCGGCAAGACCTACGTCTACATCCGCTCCATCTACGAGCTAAACCGCCGCTACGGCATCACCAAGTTCGTTATCGTCGTGCCGAGCGTGGCCATCCGCGAGGGCGTCCTCAAGAGCCTCCAGACCACCCGCAGGCACTTCGAGACGCTCTACGACCGCACGCCGCTCGACTACTTCGTGTACGACTCGAAGGACATGGGGCCGGTGGGTAACTTCGCCACGTCGAGCTCCATCCAGGTCATGGTCATCAACATCGACGCGTTCAACAAGGGCCTCGAGAAGGATGGCACCGCGAAGGAGGGCAACCTCTTCCACCGTCCCAGCGAGAAGCTCACCGGCGGCTTCAGCCCTCGCGAGCTCGTGAGCGCCTGCAAGCCCGTCGTCATCATCGACGAGCCCCAGAGCGTCGACAACACCAAGCAGGCCAAGGCCGCCATCAAGAGCCTGAACCCGCTGTTCGTGCTGCGCTACTCGGCCACGCACAAGCAGGCCTACAACATGATCTACCGCCTCACGCCGGTCGACGCCTTCGAGCGCCACCTGGTGAAGGGCATCTGCGTGGACTCGATCAAGGCCGAGGCGAACCTCAACGGCGCGTACGTGAGGCTCGAGTCCGTCAAGTCCGACCCGTTCTCCGCCAAGGTGTCCATCGACGTGCGCCAGGCCGACGGCACGCAGAAGCGCAAGGCCGTCACGGTGAAGACCGGCAACGACCTCTACCAGAAGAGCGGCGAGAACAGCGACTACGAGAGCGGCTGGGTGGTCAACAACATCGGCGCCGCAGTGGGCGACGAGTTCATAGAGTTCCAGAACGGCGAGGTGCTCGAGCTCGGCGAGGCGCTGGGCGACGTCAACGAGGAGGTCGTCAAGCGCGCGCAGATCCGCCGCACCATCGAGGACCACCTGGCCCGCCAGTTCGAGCTGTGGCCGCGCGGCGTGAAGGTGCTCTCGCTCTTCTTCATCGACCGCGTCGACCGATACCGCGTCTACGAGCCCGAAGTCCACGGCGGCCTGTACGCCCTGATGTTTGAGGAGGAGTACGCAGGTGCCCTGAACTCGAAGGCGCCTCGTCGCATCGCAAAGGCGGCGGGGATCGGCAAGGGCACGTGGCTCGAGTGCTACGAAGCCGTCGGCGCCCCGCTGGTGCGCGACCCCCACGCCGTGCACCAGGGATACTTCGCCAAGGACAAGAAGGGCAAGTTCAAGGACTCCAAGGGAGCCGCCGGCACCGCCGACGACGCCGGGGCCTTCGAGCTCATCATGCAGAAGAAGGAGACGCTCATCTCCTTCCCGGACGGCAAGGACGCGGACAAGGACGTCTCTTTCGTCTTCAGCCACTCCGCGCTCAAGGAGGGCTGGGACAACCCCAACGTGTTCCAGATCTGCACGCTCGTCGAGACAAAGGACAACCTGACCAAGCGCCAGAAGATCGGCCGCGGTCTGCGCCTGTGCGTGAACCAGGATGGCGAGCGCCTGTACGACCCAGAGGCGAACGTGCTCACCGTCATCGCGAACGAGAGCTACGACGACTTCGCCAACGGCCTGCAGAAGGAGCTTGAGGCTGAGGACTTCAAGTTCGGCGTCATCACTCCGGAGAGCTTCACGAAGGTCACGGTCAAGGGCGATGATGGCGTCGAGGAGCGCCTGGGCTACGAGAAGTCCAAGCAGGTCTACGACCACCTCGTCGCGACCGGCATGGTCGACGACAAGGGCGCGGTGACGCCCGAGCTGAAGGCGGCCGCCGAGGAGGGCAAGGTCGAGCTCCCCGCCGAGCTCGAGCCTGCCAAGGAGCAGGTCGAGGCGATCATCATCCACAAGTCCCAGAGGGTCCAGATCCGTGACAAGGCCAAGGAGGTCTCGGTCGAGCTGCAGAAGGACGTCACGCTCGACCCTGCGTTCCAGGCCCTGTGGGACCGCATCCGCCAGCGCACGCGCTTCCAGGTCGAGGTCGACTCCGGCAAGCTCATCGAACATGCCATCGAAGCTGTCGACGGCATGCTCGCCGTGCGCCCGCCCCAGGTGACGAGCGAGCGTGCCTCGCTGGGCATCGACGACGCGGGCGTGAGCGCCGAGGGCACGGGCACCTCCGTGGTGTCCGTTTCGGGAAAGGTGAAATACGACCTTCCCGACCCGATCGCAGAGCTGCAGGACGCCGTCGGGCTCACCCGCGGCACCATCAAGGCGATCCTCGAGGGCTGCAGCCGCCTCGACGAGTTCGAGATCGACCCCGCGACCTTCCTCGCGCAGGTCGGCGACAAGATCAACCGCGTGAAGAACGACCTCATCGCCCAGGGCATCAAGTACGTGCGCCTTCCCGAGGACGAGTGGTACACCATGCGCGACCTCGAGCTTGACGACTACACGGCCTACCTTGGGCAGAACGCGTGGAAGCCGGACATGACGAGCAAGAGCCTGTACAACTACGTGGTCTACGACTCGGCGGGGGTCGAGCGCTCCTTTGCCGAGGCTCTAGACAAGCAGGAGGAGGTTCTCGTGTTCGCGAAATTGCCCTCGGCGTTCAAGATCGACACGCCGCTCGGCAGTTACAACCCCGACTGGGCGTACGTCGAGGAGGCCGACGGCGAGCGCCGCGTGTACTTCGTGACCGAGACCAAGGGCGGCAAGAACGGCGAGCCCGCCCTGCGCGACGCGGAGAAGATCAAGATCGGCTGCGCCAAGAAGCACTTCGAGGCGCTGGACCTCGGAAACGACTTCCATTACAACGTGCGCACGACCTACCAATACGAGGCGGTGAAGGCTTAGGATGTCGAAGCTGCCCGGAAAGATGACGCGAAAGCAGCACTGGGTGCCGCGGTTCTACCTGCGCCATTTCGCGGATTCCTCCGGGCAGCTTCATGCCTACAGCAGACAGAAGGGCTCCTTCTTCCGCACGAATTGCGAGAACCTTTGCAGCATGCGCGATCTTTATGAGGTCGAGCATGCCGATGCGACAGGCGATGCGACAGACAGATTCTATGCGCAGAACCTCATCGAGGTTAAGCTATCTGAGCTCGAGAGCCGCATCGCGCCGCTTTACGATCGCTTTTTGGAACGCCAGAAAGAAGACCAGTGCGAAGACGAAGGGTATTCTGATGGGAAAGCCGCCGTTTGCGAGCTGGCAGCAAATATCATCGTCCGGCACCCTATCAGTATGCGCGTCGACAAGAAATGGTCACGCGAGACTGCCGAAGAGCTGCTCAGAAACGTTCATCTGACACCCTATGAGCTCGGCTTGCTCGATTGGTCGGATTGGCGCGGGGATTCCCAAGCGGTGGTCGAGCTTGCCGCCGCCGCAACCATGCTCTTCTCCAACGATGATATTGTGCCAGTTAACCGTATTCGAAAGGCTTTTTTTGAGAAGAGCTTCTCCATCCTTAGGGCACCCGTCGGCTCAGGGTTCGTTACGACGTCGATGCCTATGTTCATCATCGGGCCCGAGGACGACTCGTACGATTTTCATCTCGCGTATATGCCGTTGAGCAGTGAGTATGCTGCGGTCTTTTCAGATGACCCTCTATTTCCGCCGTTTGCGAGACTCGGTTTTTCGGGCGTCGAGTTCATGAACCGACTTCTTCTGCTTAACTGCGAGCATTGGGATGTCGCCATATCGAGGGGAAGCGGCCCGCTCGAGCACGCGGTACGCGATTGGGGTCAAACGGCCAACGTCAAATCTATCGAAGGGGATTGATTTGATTATCCGCAACTTAAGAATCGACAATTTTCGAGGAATTAAAAAACTCAACTGGTCAATCCCGGCCGATAAGAAGCTTATATGCATTATAGGTGCGGGCGATTCAGGAAAGACGACTGTACTAGACGCGCTCGATTGGCTTCTTGGAGACAGATGGAACCTCCCCATTTCGTTCAGCGATTACAGTGACGAATCTAAGCCAATTATCATCACCGCGCTCCTGACTGACCTTCCAGATGATCTAATGGCCATTGACTCTTGTGGGCTCTACTTACAAGGTATCTCTGAAGACGGGAGGGTTGTTCCCGAACCGTTTGACGGGTGTGAGCATTGCCTCGTTGTCGAGCTTTCAATCAATATTGATTTCGAGCCAACGTGGTCGATTATTCGTTCCGATGGAACTCTTGCGGCATTTAAATCTTCCGCAAGAAGAAAACTTGGCGTATCCAAACTTGACGAACGAGTTGACGTTCATCTTCGCTGGTCGCGTAATTCGGCGCTAGGCAAGGTGTCACGGGGCACTGATGGAGCAGAAGCGGCTATGAAGGGCGCCACCCAGGCCGCTCGAGAAGCATTGGGCAGCATTACTATGCCAGATGATTTTGCTCGCGTACTGGAAAACATCAGGGCCGGTGCGCAAGCTTTTGGCGCTGCGAGTTATTCCAATATGGTTCCGGGGCTCGATACATCGAGAGGCGACGGCTATGGTTCGCTCGCCCTATATTCGGGAAGCGTCCCCGTCCACCGTTATGGACTAGGTACTCGCCGGCTCACGAGTCTTGCAATACAGAAGCTTGGCGCCATCGACAGCTCAACGCTTTTAGTCGACGAGGTGGAGAGCGGACTAGAACCGCACCGCGTTATCGGGTTAATCGAAACCCTGAAAGCAGACGCGGCTATTTCACAGGTTTTCCTTACCACGCACTCGAGCAATGCGGTAGAAAGCTGCGCTGCTTCAGAAATTGCAATATTGTCAAATCGAGGCGGAGATTCCAGTTGCGTTTTTGTGCCGGAGGAGTTGGAAGGGCTCCATAGATCGAGCTCATCTCCATTTTTGGCCCGTTCGATCGTCGTTGTGGAGGGCCAGACCGAAGAAGGGCTCTATCGGGCATTTGCAGCCTATCGCGATGATAGGGCCCGCTCTCAAGGTAAGCCAACGTTAGCTGCCCTTGGAACATGCTTATGCCAAGGAGGTGGAGGGTCCAGAGCGGTTTCAAATGCGCAGGGGTTTGCTGGCCTTGGGTACAGAGTCGCTCTCCTTGTAGACTCAGACGATTCTACAACGAACGCCAAACTCGAAGGCGCCGAGCAATCTGGCGTGCAAGTTTTTGCATGGCCCGACGGCTGGTCAACCGAAAACGCGTTATTCGAAGCGTTGGATAAAGAGCTGATATCGAAGCTGCTTGCCTTTTTAATCGATGAGGAGATAGTTCCTCGTGAACGCATTAATGACGATTTTGCCCGCAATGAACTTGGCCCCTTCGATCCCTCATCGCCCGAAAAGCTATGGAAGGATCAAGCGGAAGAAGACGTAAGAAGAATTCTAGCCACTTCATCCTCAAGAAGAACCGGAAACCGAAAAGGCTGGTTCAAGAGTGTTCCTGCCAGCATTGCGCTCGGTGAATGGCTGATGTCCTCAGCTCTAGAAAGCGAACGGTTCGTTCAATCTACTTTGTATAAGACCTACTTTGAGTTGCTAAATACGTTTCCAGCGGAGAAGTAATGGATGTTTTGGACAACGCAACCAAAGGGCTGGCATCCGGCATTCTCTTAGAAACTCCCTGCTCCATCGAACTGCCAGCCGGAACGGGGAAGACCCAGCTGATTGCCGCAGTGGCGAGCCTTGCCGGCAATCTCGGGAAGAGAACGCTGATCCTAACCCATACCAATGCAGGAGTTGCCGTCATCAAGAACCGCCTTCGTCGTTTTGGAGTTAATCAATCGGCGTGCTCCGTAGCAACCATATGCTCTTGGGCAGAAAAGGTCTCACGTGCTTATCCGCTGCTGGCAGGAATCAATATCCAAATCGAGCGCACCGCCCCTGATTATTACAGCCGATGCGTCATGGGAGCTGCAAAGCTATGCTCGTGTGATGCGTTTGTATCCGTCTTATCGGCCAGTTATTCCTTAATCCTCATAGATGAATATCAGGACTGCGATATATCGCAGCATCGCCTTGCGATTGCCCTCCGCGATGCAATCGGATCAGTTGCCGTTTTCGGTGACAGACTGCAGCGCATCTTCAATTTCCGACACCAGCAATTTCCCGATTGGCATCTGGACGTTGAGTCCTCTTTCGCCCCGATTGGAATCGTTGACCCTAAGCCCCATCGTTGGGAAACGACCAATCCCGACTTAGGGAGATGGCTGTTGGAATACGTAAGACCAGAATTGATGGCCGGCAGGGCCTTGGACTTCGAAACACTTAGTATTCCCAACGTGAGACATGTCAGATCGGGCCAATCCCAATCGGAGCTAATCCAAAAGGCATACACAATGCGGAGCAAATGTGAAAGTGCCGCAGTGCTGTGCCCTAATCTTCCGTTGGCTTATTCCGAAAACTTGTCGAAGCGCTTGGCTGGTTCGTTTGAGCTTGTTGAGGAAGTGGAAGGGAGGTTCGCAAGAGAGCAGTTATCGTCTTTCCCCCTTCAGGGCAATTCAGGGGCGAAGGCTAAATGGTTTTCCGAGCTCACTCTTCATTGCCATTCTTCTCTTTCGAAAGTTCTTGATAAACCAGTTCTCTCCGCGTTACAAGAAGGCAGACCGCTCGACCGATACGTATCCGCGAAAGCGCGCAAGGACTATGCTCCAATGCTTAAGAAACTGCAGTTTGCGTCTCATGATTTCAGTGGAGGGAGGTTCAAGGAAGCCTGCGATTCCATCCGCATATGTTGCGGGCCTCATCTTGTCAGACGAGAAGCCTGGAATGACGTTGTGTTCGCCATTAGGGCGCACTTGGCCACGGGGGAAGATCCAACGACCATTTTTGAACGTGTCAAGGCAAGCAACCGATTTCGAGCGTCAAGCCCAATCGCATTCAAGATCTCACGCGTGCTTCTGATTAAAGGCCTCGAGTTTGACAGCGTCGCTGTTGTCAAGGCTTCAGACCAGAAGGCCTACTCGAAAGAAAATCTCTATGTGGCACTGACGAGACCCACACGCCAGCTCTTGTTATTCGATTAGTAACTCGAATAACAAGAGCGACGGAGTGGCTCTTAAAAATGATGGAAGGCTGAAGCGATCTAAGTCATTGACAATACGCAAGAGCTGCCGTGAATAGAAACGAGAGAAGAACCATTCGCTTCGCGTGGTGCTTTCAAATATGCCGCTACCCGCGCCCCATCCCGGAGATGCCCGTGTCGTCATCGGCGCCAGCCTCAGGCGTCTTCGGCACAGCCGAGGGCGCCCTCGTTTGCGGTTCTTCTTCCGCTCGGTGCGTCAAAAGACTCGCCGAGCGCCACGAAGATCTTCATCACGTGCCCGAGCCTCTGCTGCAGAGGCTCGGGCAGTTCGCCGTAGGAGACCGCCAGTCGTACTTCCTTGGCCAACTCCGCCATCGAGCCCCTCAGCGCCTTCTGTACGCTCACGGAGGGCCTCACCTCAACCTGGGTATCGGCGAGCTTGGCGATGATGTAGTCCTGCCTGCTCATGCCGCTCCAGGCGGCCATCTCGCATATGAGCTTGTGCTCCTCGGGCGTGCAGCGGAACGCCATCGTCTTGCTGCGCTCGCGGGCGCTGTTCTCGCACGGCATCTTGCTTACCCCCTCGCCCCGTCGAGCGCGGCGGCCATCTCGTCCTGCTTCGCGGGGAACAGGTGCGCGTAGCGGTAGGTGATGTCCACCGCCTCGTGGCCAATGCGCCCGGCGATGGCCAGCGCGAAGAAGCCCATCTCGATCAGCAGGCTCACATGGCTGTGGCGTATGTCGTGTATGCGGATGCGCTTCACGCCCGAAGCCTTGCACCCGCACTCCATCTCGTGAGCCAGGAAGTGCTTGGTCACGGCGAACAGGCGCTCGTCGGGTGCAACGTCGTCGCGCATCTCGATGAAGTCCGATCTCGTCGCGCAGGAAGACGGGCATGACAATCGTGCGCACCGACTTGGGCGTCTTGGGGTCAGTCACGGTGTCCACACCGTGGAGGCTCTGGTACGACTTGTTGATTCGCAGCCGCGAAGTCTCCAGCATGAAGTCGGACGGCGTGAGCGCCAGGAGCTCGCCGCAGCGGATGCCCGTCCAGTACAGCAGCCCGAAGCCGCCACACGCCGACGCCATTAGCCGAGGCCGTTCCGTGCGAAGTCCGGTCGCTTCCGCCAGCTCCAGTGCCCGCCGCTCTGGGCCCTTCGTGCTTGGGCCGTCCAGGTCGCCCACACCATCACGCGTCGTCTCCGGGCACTTGGGCGGTGACTATTCTCGCCGCAGCCGGTTACCGCAAGGCACCGAATGCAGCCGACACCCGGCAGCGTCAGGCTGCAAGGCAATCTCGCCAGAGCTCACGAAGAGATTCCGCGCCTGAAGAGACCAAACACCCGCAACTCTCTCAAACCCGAAGACCGACAGCCGCAACTTAGCAGCTTAACGGACCAGCAAAAGTCAAAGAGCGCCGCTGAGAACGCCGTCCCAGCTCGCTAGCAATCATGTGCGTATTACAAAGCCGCTATCTTCCTCGCAGCATGAAGCATCTCGTACTCGCAACCACTCCATACGAGAAGGGACGCGGCGTGGACGGCGGCCCGACACACGTCGAGGAACCCCGTAGCGCTCTCGCAGAAGCACTCGTGCGCGAACTCGCCCGTGCCGTGGGCAACAGCGTCTCTATCGGCGTAGAGCGTCCAGATAACGGGCGTGCGGTCATCGCCGCCCTCAAAGGCAATCTGCAACACGTGGGGCGCGCCCTCGGCGAGAAGCTCGCTCTCAAGCCTCCCCACGGAGAAGCGCATCTGGTGGGCGAGACAATCCTTGGCAAGCGCCGAGATGTATCCGCTCGGCTCATCGAGAAGGTGCATGCGCCTCGGCTTGGCAGTCAGGTTGTGGAAGTCGCGCTCTTCGCGCACGGAGAAATCGTCCATGTTGGACCCCTTTCATCGATGCTGGCAGGACCACCGTGCCTCTCGGCCGGTTGGTGTCGGGATCATCGAGCCAACTCTCTACCCCGACTCTGGATAAAATGACCCGAGCAATACGGGCGAAAGGCAGTCTACCAGCACGTGAACATGCGATGCAAGGGGTCGTCGCGAAGGGCAAGAGAAACCTTATCCGGCCCAGCCCGCATGGCCAACCGCAGTCGGCGCTCGCGAAGGCCGCTAACAGCGGAGAGTGGCAAGACGGCCAGCGCTTCTCGTCTGGCGCAAGCGAAGACGAGGTCCGCATCTGGGCAAAGACGCCGTAGCGCCAAGAGCGGGGCAATCGAATAAGGCGGCCGACGCCCCCTAGAGCGTGGCGTCGACGGCGCGGATGAGGGCGGCGCGCAGGCCGGAGGCCTCCAGCACGCGGGTTAAGACCACTTCCCCCCAGTTGCCCTGAGTTTTGTTATCCCCCTTCAGCGCTTTGGTCAGGTTCAGCGCCTCCTGTGCCATCTGCGCGTTCAACTGCTGCAGATTGCGGATCTCATGCGCCAGGGTATGTCTTTCACGCGCCTCCTGGCCAAAGCTCTCCTGCACCTGGCGGCGGAACCCGTCCAGCTGTTCGCGTAGCGGCGTCAGCAGGCCATGCAGGCTCTGGCGGTTTGGCTCATCGGCCCGCCGGTTGCTGTGTTCGAAAATACGGTTGGCGAGGTTTTCAAACTGCTCGCTAAGGCGCTGCTCGCTGTTCATCATCTGGCGGATCTTATCTTCCGCATGCAGCTGGGTGGATTCGAGCCGGGTGGTGACCTCACGGAGATCGGCCTCGAGCGAGGTATTGATATCCCGTAGGCTGCGCAGCTCGTTGTTCAGCAGCTCACACTCCTCACGCCAGTGGGCCTCCTGCGCCAGTTGCTGGCGGGCGGCGCTCAGCTCAATATCCAACTCTCGCCGTTCCTCGATGAGATCGGCCCGAATTTGATCGGCACGCGCTTTGGTCGCCAGCCAGCCGACCATTAACCCGGCTGCCAGTGCGATAACCGCGCTGATAATAATGGAGAGATCCACGACGCCCCCTGCGATAACCTGATGACACAAAATAGAATTGTGCTGTACAAACGTCCAGTTTAAAAGGAATTTCCTGCGAGAGGCGACGCAAAAAAGAAAGGCCGGAGGATCCGGCCTGACAGGGAAAGAGTTGAATTACAGCAGACGACGCGCCGCTTCCACGACGATTTTCACCGCGTGGCTTTCGGTTTGCTTCATGGTTTCGGCGTTAGGGATCTCTTGCTGGGTACGGTTCACGATAACCCCAGCCACCATCCCGGCGCGCAGGCCCTGGCTGGCGCACATGGTCAGCAGCGTGGCGGATTCCATTTCATAGTTCATCACGCCCATTGCCTGCCACTCTTCCATTGAGCCCTTGAAGCGGCTCACGACGCGGCCGGAGAAGGTGTCGTAACGCTCCTGGCCCGGGTAGAAGGTATCCGAGGAAG
>ERZ773185.2641-NODE-2641-length-11264-cov-7.733518_pt1 | contig 11264 bp, 7 predicted proteins | sample MGYA00580531_ERZ773185 | MGnify/ENA primary metagenome ERZ773185 (study PRJEB29015, sample SAMEA2737799) | human gut metagenome | biome: human gut; feature: human-associated habitat; material: faeces | place: China | collected 2012 ...
CACAAGCGTCATCTGCGTCACTATCGTCACGCAAGAACAGCGCGGGGGTCTGGGGTACGCCCCAGAAATGTGCATGTGGATGACCACATGCTATGCTAGCAGTACACTTTTGCGCCCTATTCCAGTATAGAAACCGCTCCAGCGAGTAAATCCCAGTAAATCCTAAAAGGCTGTCCGGCCCAACAGAGTGAATCACACACAGATTCACTCAAAAATCTTGACTCGAAAAAGTGAATCAACATCTGATTCACTCTGCACCCAAAAAGTTGAAAAATCTGACGATTTCCAATAGGAAATGCTTTCAGCCTTTCTTATCCTCCTCCATGCGCCCCAGATAGCGCCAGAGGGTGGTGCGGCTGATACCAAGCTGGCGGGCAGCGGCGGCGCGGTTGCCGTTGTGGGCTGTTAGGATAAGATTGCTTAGTCTTTATTTAGTTCTATTAGTTATTTAGTTGTGCGGGGGTTACCTGTACAGGAAAACCCTGTTGTGGAATAAAAAAATCCCCACAAAATGGGGAATTTCAGGCGTCATAGTGATGGGATGGGCATGGTGCCGATAAGGCTGGAAATTGCCCAAACAGGGGCCGTTCTCGCGGCAACGCGGGCTGTAATTGCGATAATGTAGGCTGACAATGGCACCGCTGTAAAAATGGGTTAAAATGTCCACGGCATACAACTTGATACCGGAAAGTAGAATTTGTTGCTTATATCGCGAGGCTCTACCCTAGTATGAGCCCAAAGAAATTTGTGCTCACGATATGAAAAGCGCAGATGGCAATTCAGGAAGCTCTTTATTCCGCCTTCGCTTTAATTTTTAACCGGCTGTCCAGCGTTACAAAACGCTCATGGCCTACTCCATCTGTGCCGACAATCGAAGGTAGGGTGTCACTGATGAGTTGAAACGGCAGGATTATCTCAAACGGCGCGGTATACCAAACGCCGCTGCCAAGCAAGCAGAGATCCCGTGGGTCTGTGCTCTCGCTGTGAGACAACAGATATACCGCGCGGTTGCTTTCTCTGTGCAGGGCGGCCAGACGCTCCATGCGGGGGCGGTCGGCATCATCGGGCAAGAGGTAGAATCCGGCTACCCGGTTGTTCAGGGAACAGGCAGGACCGTGAAGAAACTCCTCAAAATCAAAGGCGAAGGCCGGTGTCAAAATCGTTTCCAGCAGCTTCAGCGCACCCTCTGCGCCGACAAGTGCATCCTGCTTTTTGCCGATAACATAGACGGTCTGCATGGATTTGAGCGTGTCAAGGTTTGCATCCTGCCACGCTTGAATCCGGCGGAGATTCTCCGGCATAGCAGCAAAAGAAGTCTGCAGTGCCTCCATAACCTTGCCATAGTCGGAAACGGACAACGTGCCGCTGGTTCGGGCAGCTTCCAGCGCCATCAGATACAGAAGCAGCGCAGTGGAGGTATAGCCTTTTGTCTTGGGGCCGGCCTTCTCGGGACCGCAGGGAATGGTGACGGTGCTGTTGCACAGCTGGTTGATTTCGCCGTCGGGGTTCCCGGTCAGTGCCAGAGAGGGTGTGTCCCGGTGATTCTCAATAGCAGCAATTGTGTTGGTGCTATTGCCGCCCTGAGAGATAAACACCAGCAGCGGTTTTTTCCCGGCAACAGCCTCCAGGCAGGAAGGCGCGACAACGGTTACGGGCAGGCCCAGAACCCACTCCATAAACGGTGCGGCGGCACAGGCGGCGTTGCGGCTGGTGCCGCTGGCAACCAGCAGCAGGCGGTCAGGCTGGTACGTTGCCACGGCCTGCACAAAGGGGGCAGCCAGTGCAGCGCAGTTTGCCAGCATACGTTGGCACAAATTGGGCTGCTCGAGAATATACGGCATCATTTCGTTCATGGGGGAGTCCTCCTTTTACAGCTTGCAAAGTGAGCTTTCACGAATGATAAGTTCGGCGTCCGGCATACGAATTTCGGGCTTGGGAGCGCCTTGCATGGCAGCCAGCAGCTGCTGTACCGCGCTGTGTGCCAGCAACTCGCTGTGATGGTCGATGGCGGTCAGCCGGGGAATGTGATACTCGGCACCGGGAAATTGGTCACAACTGACCAGTGCAAAGTCCTGTGGCACGGTCTTGCCCCAGTCGGCCAGTGCCCGCAGCACACCTAAGGCAACACTGTCATTGATGGCCAGCAATGCGGTGCAGGTTGTGCCGCGGCTCATCAGCTTGTTGGCGGCGGCAAAACCATCAGGAAGGTAATAATCAGTCAGCACAAGCTGGTACTCTGTGCAGGGCAATTCGGCGGCGGCCAGCGCGGCGTGGTAGGCATCCAGCCGGTCGCGGGTTATGGTGACGCCGGGCTCGCCGCCCAAAAAAGCAATATGCCGATGCCCTTGTGCCGCAAGATGGCGTACAGCAGCGGCGATACCGGCCCCGGCATCAGGCGTCAGAAAAACAGCCTCCACGCCAGCCAGCGGTGGCCCGATGACTACAGTGGGCACTGTGGCTGCCGTATGGCGTAGTGCGTCACAGTAAGATTGGCTGGGCGTTGTCAGGTCAAGCTGCCCGCCTACAACGATAAGGCCATCCACCTGTTTGTCCTGCAGCATTTGGAAATATTCTTCCTCTGGTGTGTCCTGCACATGGGAGGAGTATATCGTATTGCACAGAAAGACTGCGTATCCCGCCGCGTGGGCCTCACACTCAATTTCGCGGAAAATGAGAGCAAAATAAGGGTTGGTAATGTCCGGTAACATAACGCCTAGGGTCATACTTCTGCGGTTAATCAACCCCCGCGCCATCGCATTGGGCGAAAAATGATATTTGTCAATGACAGCCTGAACGCGGCGGCGGGTCTCCTCGGACACCGGAACGGTGCCGTTGATAACGCGGGACACCGTTGCGATGGAGACACCGCACTCCTTTGCAATCTGTATAATGGTGATGTTTTTGTCCATGCGTATCCCCCCTTTTGAAAGTATTGTAGCGCGTGAAACAGCTTGTGTCAATGTAAAGGATTACATTTCCTGAAGTATCATCTATATTCACATAAAATTGCATTGATTTTTGTGCGTGGTACCTATTGAAGTGTAAACGTTTTCATAGTAGACTAAGGTATATTTGAGGCTGCCATGGGTGTGAAGGAACCCTCCTGTACCCCTGCAGCCTATAGGAAAAAGGAGTACGCATATGCAGACATATCTGGGGCTGGATCTGGGCGGAACCAAGCTGCTGATTGGAGAGGTTACACGTACAGGGGCGGTACTGCGCAGCAAGCGCTACAGCACCGGCTACACCCGCCAGCGGGACGCTGTTACAGGCATGATGGCCGCACTGGAGGACTACCGTGCAACTGTCGGCTTTACCGGTGACCTGACCGCGGTCGGGGCGGGCGTTGTGGGTACAGTGGATAATCCCCGCGGTGAGTGGATTGCGCTGGGCCATGAGCCGACCGGGGCGCCGGTGCCGCTGGCCGCTATGCTGACGGAACGCCTGGGGATTCCGGCTTATATTGACAACGATGTGCGCAGTGCAGTCACGGCAGAGCTGGTGCTGGGCTGTGGGAAGTATTCCGATAATTTCATCTATCTGAATGTGGGCACCGGGTTGGCGGCAGGGTTTGTCATAAATCGGCAGATTCTGCGCGGGGCTAACCACAATGCCGGGGAAATCGGCCATATGAGCATCGACATCACAAACCGGGATGCCTGCATCTGCGGGCGGCACGGCTGTGCCGAGAATGCTGTCTCCGGCGCGGGCTTTACCCATATGGTGAAAAAGTATAGTCGTACGGATTTGCTGCTGCCTGACACAGGGCGCGCCGATGTGCCGCGGCTGTTTACATTGGCAGCACAGGGAGATGCAGACTGTACGGCCATCGCTGACTATGCAGCAGATACGCTGGCCTGTGTGATTATGAATCTGGTGCGGGTCAGTGACCCGGATACGGTTGTCTTTGGCGGCGGCATCATGAGTGATGCGTGGTTTCAGGAGCGCGTGCGCGCCAGACTGGAACCGGGTACCATGCGCGGCGTTACGCATGGTCTGGTGCCGTCCAGCTTCAGTCCGCATATTGCCGGACTGCTGGGGGCTGCGAGCTTAGGAATGAGGTAAAATAGGCGGGTGCCGGATACCTGACACCCGCCTATTGCGGCTGAAGCGCATTAGTTCTCTTCTTTATTGAGCGTCAGCTCAATTTCAAACATTCTGTCCCACGGAAAAGTCAGTGTAAAAGAATAGTTTGTATCGGGCAGATATTTGTGCTGCCACGCTTCCAGTCGTTTCTGCACAAGGGGCTGTACCAGCGCCTGCTGGCCGCGCAGATGCAGAAAATCCATATCCGGGCGCAGGGTGGGCAGCAAGGCCGTTACGCCGCGGCGCACACAGGCCATGTAGCCCCAGTCCTCCAGATAGCGCAGAAACAGAAATTCGTCGGCCTTCTGTCTGGCGGTACCGGTAAATGTACCAGCTTTCTCTGCCGCGTGGCAGGCGGAAAGATGTGCAAGGACAGTGCCCAGCGTGTTGGAGGAGGTATTCCACCCGCCGTAGGCGGTCAACTTGTCAAGTAGCTTGTCCTCGTACAGAAACTGCATCAGGGCGCGGTCGGCACCGTTGGGTATGGCGCAGTCCGCCACACCTACTCGCAGCCCGCGGGCAAGATACCGCCGGATACGCGCCAGAAACGCAGGGAAATTCCGTTCACTGTCCAGAAGAATGTCATCGGTGATAAGCTCCTTCTCCTGCCGCAGGGTGAAGGGGGTCGGCGGGTTGATCGCCAAAATGAAGTCTGCCTCAGCACTGGTCTCGGCAGGCAGACAGCCTGCCGCCAACAGATGGAACTGCACCGTCTCGCCGATGCTGCGGTCCTCATAGGAGGGAATCTGGCTGCGCCCCCGCACGCTGGACCAATCCACATAGACCAGCGGCGCGGTGTGGGAATCCTCATGGATAGCACGGGCCAGCAGGGTGCAACCGATTTCATCCGCACCAGGGTAGAGCATGACATGGCTCAGCAAGCCTCGCCTTGCCAGATATGCTGCCAGCTGGCGGCGTTCAGCTGGGGCAAAGCCATATTCACGGCAATCATCCAGCGGAAAGAGCAGAAAATCCAGTACGCCCTCCTTCACCAAATCAATGAGTGCGAGATTGTTGGCAAAATTCTGCTCGCGGCGGGTCAGAAAATCCCGCATAGCTTCCGCAGGAACCTCTGCCTTTATCTGTTCCCATTCAGCCAACTCCTCTGGTGTGGCTACACCAACGGCAGCACGGTCCCGGATAACGCCATAGCGGTAGATACGATAGCCGTATTCCTCATAATAGTCCGGCTCCTCGCCGGCGCCGTTGCGGGCGGGTGCACGCGTGATAAGGCTGTACGCATGAATCCGCAAATGTGGAAAATTCTGCCGCAATGCTCGCAGTCGGTTCAGCCGGGTATGGCAGACATCAGTGGAAAGGTGATGCAGCCTTGACGGCACAATGCCTCCGTAGAGGAACATATCCAACGAAAGCACAAGCTGTGTGGCCTCGGCTGCCTGCTCCTGTATCCAAGTCCACAGCCCATCCACATTGGCAGCCTGCTTGAAATTGCCCAAAAGTGCCCGCGGCGGAAAGGTAATATCCAGCCCGCTGATGGCTCCGATGTAGGCCGGATATTGCAGATTACAGGGCCGTTCATCCAGAGGGATAAAGATGATTTTTTGCATGATATGCCGCCTTTCTTTATAATAAGTGCCAACAAAAACCATCCCGGCGGTTGAAAACTCGATGACCGGGACGGCTTCATCATCAGGATTCCCTGCTCTGTCGGGTGCAGAAATCAATCAGATGCTGCATATGTGCGATGCTGCGGGAGAAGCCGCCGGTGCGGTTGCGTGCGCACCAGAGTTTGTAGTGAACCTTCAGAATCGCGTTCAGCTCGTCGGCCAGCTGTGCCATATTCTCCCGGTAGGCCGGTGTGCTGCGCAGAGTCCTCAGCGTATAGTAGAGCTTTGCACCGTAGCGCACCATCCGCAGGCCGTTCTCCATTTCTTCCCTCAGCAGCAGATTGCCGGGGCAATCAAATTGGGCTGCATGAATCTCCTGCTCCACACGGTTGAGATAGGCGGTCATTTCGGCATAGTCCATCTCAATGCGGGCAGGCTTTTCCGGGATATGATTTGTGCGGGCAATGTTGGCAGAGAGGGTTAGCAGGCGTTCCATCTTTTCGTCAAATTCTTCAATGCTGTCAAAGTAATATTTGCTGCTCATCACCGCAAAGCAGAGGGTCGTGTTGTACAGCGGTGCACGCTCCAGTTTATAGTAGTTGCCAAGATTCCACGCGGTGCGGAAGGCACTGTCATCGCTGCTCATATAAAGGAAGCGGTTGCAGTACCATTCGGCGGCTTCGCGCCGGGCGGTGCCGCACCAGGCAAACAGTGCTGCACACGCAAAGGCCGGGTAGCTTGCGCTGAGATACTGCCAATGGCCCAAATCGCCCCAATCGGTTGTGATGATACCCGCGCCGCCGTATTTCACGGCGTTGGCGGCGGCATCGGCAATGTTAGCCAGCATATTGTCATTACGGCCGGTCAGCGCACCCCAGCTGCTGGTGCCGGGGCACAGGCAGAACCGCAGCCCTGCCTGCTGCATCTGGCGGGCGTGCTCCTCAAAACGGGCGTCACCCTCATAAATCCAATCCAACAGTGTCACATCATGGGGCAAACGTGCGGCGTTGGCGGGGTCGGCCAGCACCTCATCCCCCCACATCATCATTTTTTTGCCTTTGGTGTGGCAGTAGCTATTCAGCTTGTCAACATAGTCGAAGTAGAGCTTCAGCCGTCCATCACGGTCGGCAATCTCCTTGTTTTTGCCCATGCCCATCTCAAAAGGCTCATCAAGGTTCAGGTTCACGTAATCGGAATCTGAGTTTGCCAGCAGGGTGTCAAGCAGTTCCTTGGCCAGTGCAATGCTGCCCGGGTCATAGACATCCAGCGTCATCGGCGGACGCCAGAACAGATTGTTGAAAATATAGCCGTCCTCACATTCCGCCAGATGGCGGAACTGGGGACGCTCCAGCCACTTTTCCATATGTCCCAGCACATTCTGGTTGGGGACAAGGTCAATGAAGCGGGCACGCGCATAGGCGGACAGACTGAGGAACTCCTCAGCAGTGAGAGGAGTCTCGTCGCTGAAAAGATAGCGGTACTGGGGGTAGTCGAAGCAGAAACCCTCCATATAGAGCTGCAGATGGTTAATGCGCATCCGACCAAAGAGGTCAATCAGGGTGTAAAGCGTCTGCATTTGGGGAATCTTGTCGCGGCCAATATCTAGCATAATGCCGCGCACCTCCAGCGCAGGGGCATCCTGCACGGTGCATACAGGCAGGAAATGGCCAGATGTCTGGACAACCAGCTGGCGCAGCGCCTCAACGGCATAATACAGGCCTGCGCCGTCCGCACAGTGGATGTGCACGGTGCCGGACGGCTGAATTTCTATTGCAAACGCGCCGGAGACACCGTCTGTCAGCTCCGCCGTTATGGGCAGGGTGCCATCCGCAGCTGTCAAAAATTCCGCCAGATTGCGTTGGGGGTCATACCCGGCGGCACGGCAGGCGTCCTGCAGTGCCGGAGCCATTGACAGAACAGGCCGACCTGCGGGAATGTGTGCCTCGGTAACGGTAAAATGCTCGGGTGTGGGAAAAAGCTGGTACATAAAAGGGCTCCTTTCGGCGTGTCAGCATTTGTCAGGAGAGTCAACATAGACCGGCAGAGGCAGCCAGCCTGCAGGGGCAGCGGGCTGCGGCAGCAGCAGGCCCTCGGGGCTGAACAAAAGTGCCATCGCCTCGGCGTGGGTCAGCTGGTAGTCGGCAGCGTCGCAGGGGACGGCATCGGCCCGGCCGTTTTCCAGTGTCAGCGCAAACGGTTGGCCCCCTTCCACACAGAGCGTCAGCCGCCCATCGGGCAGGGGCCGCTGAGCAGCCTTGGCCTGTAAAAAGAAGGCGGCTGCGGCGGGGTAGTCAAAAATCCGGTACTTGTCATCGGCGTACAGGGTTAGCCGGTCATACAGAGGGCCGGCCTGTTGCATCCGGGCAGTGTCCCAGCCCGCGCAGGGAAGCGTCAGCGTCTCACAGCCAAGATATTCCTGTACAGCCCGCAGGGCGTCATACAAGAGGGCTTCGTCCTGCAGAGCCAGCTCCCCGATACGGCCTGCATCGGAGGTGATGCAGAAGCCTGCAATCTCACTGCCGCCGCGCAGTACAAGCAGACGCCCGTCCCAGCTGACAGCAGCCGCGTGGAAACTCTGTGCGGTATAAACGCTGTGTACCGTGCGGCAGCTCTGCAGGGCCAGCAGGGCTTTGGTTTCGGCGGTATCGGAGGGGATGGCGGGCGCGGCGGCCAGCGCCAGCTTATGAGCTGAAGCCATATGCCGCAGATTGTCCGGCGTGATGGTATACTCGGCCCGCAGGCCCGCGGGTTCATAGCCGAAATAAGCATAGCGGTGGCGGCGACCGTCCAGAACGCTCAGGGCAATGCCGTTTTGGGCCATGTCGGCTACGGCGGTGGTCATCAGCTTGCGCATATAGCCCTTGCCTCGCACATAGGGGTGCACGCTGACACTGCCGATAGCCGCGCACGGCAGTGTGCGATCCCTGCAGGCAAGCGTGAACGGGTGGGCGCAGACGGCGGCAACCAGACGGCCATCCTCCCGCACCAGATAATGCTCTCCTTCGGTGGCGGAGCCGTCTGCGTAGAGCTTTGGCAGCATCCGCGCAAAATCATGGGGCCGGGTGTGCATACTGAACACCATATTGGCAAAATCGCGGATTTCGTCCAGCTCGCCGGGCTTGCCGCGTGTGTAGGTGACTTCCATACAAGCCTCCCGTATAAAATATTTTTAGGTATATCCAATATTATCATATTCTTTTTTAGATTTCAATGGACTTTCAAATAAATTTTAAGAATCTCGATGCTGCTCAAAATTTGCAGTGAAAATCCGGTGAAATGACGAATTTTAGGCTGCGGAGAGAGAAAGAACATCTAAAAAAGTTTTTTGGAAAAAAGCTAAATAAATAGAGTGAGAAAACAGGGTGCACGAAAAATGCTGTCGCTTTTCGGGCGGCAGCATAAAAATAATACTAATTTCCCAGCACATCCCGCTGCTGAATATGCGGGACAACGCAGAAATGATAGTACAGCGCAATGCAGGCGGCGGCAGAGCCCCATGTGACAGGGTAGCCAAGATACAGCGTGTACAGAGAAGGAAACAACGGCAGCAGGGCGGCCAGCCAGACGATGCGCAGGCCGCAGAGGTTGATAACGGATAAAACCATCGTGGCAAAGGTATGGCCACAGCCGCGCACAGTGCCAATCAGATTCTGGCAGAAAACCAACAGGATGTACCCGGGTGCCAGTACGCGGGCCATCATGGCACCGCTGTGCAGAACATCGGCCTCCTGCGAGAAAAGCGACATCGGCCCCTGACTGAAGAAAAACATAAAGATGCCCACGCCGATGGAATAGACGCCGCCTATCCACAAAAAGGCGCGCAGACCGCTGCGGACGCGGTCATACCGGCGGGCACCCATATTCTGGGCGGTGAAGGTGGTTACCGTCAGGGACAGGCAGTTTACCGGCAGCAGAACAAAGGTATCTACCTTGCTATAGACATTGCTGCCTGCCATGGCCGCCACACCAAAGCCGTTCAGGTATCCCTGCACAACAACATTGCTCAGACTGACAATAGCGGACTGCAGGCCGGTGGGCGTGCCGTACTTCAAAATCAGGCGGAACTCCTCCCTGTCACCCCGCAGACTGCACAAGCGATATTCCTCCCGCGTGCGCAGCAAATGGGTCATGGTCAGCGCTGCGCTGAGAGCCTGTGCAATCAGGGTGGCCGCGGCCACGCCCGCCACGCCCCAGCGAAACACCGCCACAAAAAGAAGGTCCAGAACAATGTTGATCCCCATGGCAATGCTCAAAAACATCAGGGGCGTTTTGCTGTTGCCCAGCCCCTGCACGATACCCGCGTTGGTATTGTAGCCGATGCTGCCCACCAGACCCAGGCTGACAATCTGCAGATACAGCCTGGCTTCGGGGAGCGCCGCTTCCTCTACCTGCAGCAGATAAAGAATCGGATCCGTCAGGAAAAAAGCAGCCAGGGAAATCGGAATGGCTACAATCAGAAACGCAGCATAGGCCGTGTCGATGGCGGCGCGGACCCGTTCCGTCTCTCCGGCGCCGTAAAACTGAGCAATGACCACTGTGGAGCCGATGCCCAGGCCAATGAACAGCGACACAAACAAAAACACCACCGGAAAGGCGATGCCCACCGCAGCCAGCGCCGTGTCGCCGGTGAAATTGCCCACGGTCCAACTGTCCACCATATTGTAGAGCTGCTGGAGCACATTGCCCAACAGCAGCGGCAGCGAAAACAGGAAAATATGTTTGGCCGGACTGCCCTGCGTCATATCCCGCATTTTGGTGTTCGCTTCCACATACGCTCCCCCTCTCTTCTCCTTTTACTTTCCATTACCGTTACGCACTTTTATTGTATCTGGTAAAATCGTCCTGTCAAGGCATACTTGCACACAAGCGATTGTTCTGCGCGGTAAAATATGATACACTGCTCTCACGCCCCACGTTTTCCTCCGTTTTCCCCTGCTGTGGAAAACTGTGTGCAAAAAGTGAAAAACTCACCAAACTTTCCGTTTCAAATTTTATGATTCTCTCTATTGACACGAATTTCAAAAAATCGCCCTCTATTTTTTTACAGAAAGGATACATTGTCTATGAAACTGATCTCCTGGAACGTAAACGGCCTGCGCGCCTGTCTGGGCAAGGGCTTTCTCGATTTTGCCGCGTCGGCGGACGCCGATGTGATCTGCCTGCAGGAAACGAAAATGCAGCCGGAGCAGGCGGACTTTGATCTGCCCGGCTACCACCGCTTCTGGAACAGCGCCGATAAAAAAGGCTATTCCGGCACCGCCATTTTCACCAGGCGAGAACCGCTGCAGGTGCGCTATGATTTCGGCGAGGATCTGCACCGCCACGAGGGCCGGCTGATTACCGCCGAATACCCGGCCTTTTTTCTCGTGTGCTGCTACACCCCCAACGCTCAGGACGAACTCAAACGCATCGACTACCGGATGCAGTGGGAGGACGACCTGCGGGAGTATCTTTTGACGCTCGACCGGGAAAAACCTGTGATCTACTGCGGCGACCTGAACGTGGCGCATGAAGAAATCGACCTGAAAAATCCCGGTCCCAATCGCGGCCGCGCCGGCTTTTCCGACCAGGAGCGCGCCAAAATGACCACCCTGCTGCAGAGCGGTTTCT
>ERZ773185.2642-NODE-2642-length-11261-cov-6.306889_pt1 | contig 11261 bp, 7 predicted proteins | sample MGYA00580531_ERZ773185 | MGnify/ENA primary metagenome ERZ773185 (study PRJEB29015, sample SAMEA2737799) | human gut metagenome | biome: human gut; feature: human-associated habitat; material: faeces | place: China | collected 2012 ...
GGGTGTGCTCCTCGACCATCGTGTGGCCCAGGCACATGGCGCGGACCTTGCCGTTCTCGTCGGAGAAAGCAGTCAGCACCCGCATGTGGTCGTCGCCGCCCAGCACCATCTTTTGCAGGATCATCTTGTCCGGGTAGCCGCTGGCGTAGATGTCCCGCACAATTTTGGCGGTTTCGTCCGGGCTTTTGGCGGTGTAGACTTTCTTCATGCCGTCAAAGGGAAACTTCCAATAGTCTACGCTGGAAGATGGCTTGACAATGATCGGATACGCAAAGCCCAGCTTGGCAGCAGACAGCTCGCTGGCCTCCACCGGCGCGGTCAGCACCTTGGTGGTGGGGTAGGGGATGCCGAACTTGTCGCACACTTCATAGAACTCGGCCTTTTTCTGCACGGTGGTGTACAGGTCGGCGGCGGGGCCGGGGGCGATATACTCCGGCAGCTCGGCCTTGCGGCGGATGATCATGGCGGCGTAGTCGTCAGTGCAGCCGAACAGATACAGCTTTTTGCCGGTGTGCTGGGCGGCAAACTCGTGCAGGATGCGCAGCATCGTGTCCTCGTTGTCCATGTCAGGCACGGTGGTAAAGTGCACGATTTTAGAATACTTGGTGGGGGCCATGGGGTAGCGGCCGTAGGCGTAGCTTTCCACGCCGTAAGCCTCGTGGAAGGCACGGGCGAAGTTGTAGCAGTTCAGGTCAGCGCCCAAAAATACGGGGATAATCTCGGACATTATTTCCATCTCCAAATGATAAGCGGGACCGGGCGGCCCTGCTTAGAATTTACGCGTCAAATTTCTCAAAGAACTGTTCGTGCCAGGTCAGGAAGGTGTAGGCCGTCCAGATCTTGCGGCGCTCGTGCCTGGGGTCATCCAGCATGGCCAGCAGCTTATTCTGGTCAAAGTATTCCCCGGCTACGTCGCCAGCAAAACTCTTGCGAACCTTGGCGGAAAATTCCGGGTCCTCCAGCCACTTGGCAATGGGCACGGGGAAGCCTTTCTTTGTGCGGTTGGCCCAGGCATCGGGCAGGGTCTTGTTGGCGGCGGTGCGCAACACAGCCTTGGTGTCGCCCCGCAGCTTGTAGCTTACGGGGTAGGTCTCGGCCTCGCGGAATACCTCGCGGTCGAGGTAGGGCACGCGCAGCTCCAGGCTGTGGGCCATGCTCATGCGGTCCGCCTTGCGCAGGATGTCCCGCGGCAGCCAGGTCTGCCAATCGACCCACTGCACCGCCGTCGGCTCATCCAGCCCGCGCACCGCGTCAAAATAGGGCTTGCAGCGCTGCGCGGGGGTCGGGGCGCAGTAGTCGCGCTTCAAATATTTATCGCGCTCCTGCGTTGTTTCAAAGACATAGTTGGCCCGGGCGGACCGCTGCCAGCGCGGCAGTGCGCCCCGGTGCAGCAGGCCGCAGCCGGGCAGCAGGGCTGCCAGCGCCCGCCGCACGGCCCGGGGCATTTTCTGCCAGCGTTCGGCCCAGACGGCCTGCCGGTACAGCGGATAGCCGCCGAACAGCTCATCCGCACCCTCGCCCGAGAGCACGACCTTGACCCGCTGCCGCGCCGCCTTGCACAGGAAATACAGCGGCACCTCCGCCGGGTTGGGCATCGGCTCGTCCAGATACCACTGAATGGCGCGGTTCGCCGCAAAAAAATCATCCGCGGTCACGGTGGTTTCGGTCAGCGGCACGCCCAGCGCCTGCGCCGCGGCACGGGCGGCAGGCAGCTCGGAATACGCTTCCTCGGCGTAGCCCACCGAGAAGCACTGCACGGCGGGCTGGCGGCGGGCCATCTCGCAGGTGATGAGCGACGAGTCCACCCCGCCCGACAAAAAGCAGCCGACCTCGACATCGGCAATGCGGTGGGCATCGGCGCTCTCAGCGACAGCGTCCCCGATCTCACGCGCCCAAGCCCGCAGACTGCGCCCCCGCTTTGCCCGGAACCGCGGCGCGGCATAGCGGGCCAGCGTGACCCGGCCCGCCTGCCAGGTCAGCGTATGGGCGGGCGGCAGCTCATAAACGCCGGTGAACAGCGTCTCGGCGTCGGGCAGGTACTCCATGCTCAGCCAGTCGGGCAGACGGGCCTCGTTCAGGCGCTTTTCAAAGGCCGGGTGCGCCAGAAATGCCTTGATCTCGCTGGCAAAGAGCAGCGTCTCGCCCTTTTTATAATAGCAGAGCGGCTTGATGCCGAACAGGTCCCGCGCACAGAACAGCGTGCCGCGGGTGCGGTCCCACACCGCAAACGCGAACATCCCGCGCAGGCGGCAGGGCAGGTCGCGGCCCCATTCCTCATACCCGTGGAGCAGGACCTCGGTGTCGGAATCCGTGGCAAACGTGTGGCCGCGCTGCTGCAATCGGGCGCGCAGGGTCTTGTAGTTGTAAATTTCGCCGTTGAACACGACCACCAGCGTGCCGTCCTCATTGAGCATCGGCTGGCCCCCGCCCGCCAGATCAATGACCGACAGCCGCCGATGCCCGAGCGCCGCGGTGCCGTCGGCGTAGCAGCCCTCGCCGTCGGGGCCGCGGTGACGGATGAGGTCCGCCATGCCCTGCACGATTTGTTTGGCCGCCGCCGGGTCCTGCCCGGGCATGGTAAAGCCGACGATGCCGCACATGTGTTTGTCACCCCTTTTTAAGTGGATTTACGGAGACGTTTTTACGCCCACCCGCGGCGGCCAGAGGGCTGGCCGCCCTACAACCACCCGGTAACGATTTGCAGGGGAGGGATTCATCCCTCCCCTGTACCTTGCCTTCAACGCCTGTTCCACAAGCGTGGCACTGTAGGGGACGGGCATGCCCGGCCCTCCACCTGCCCGCTGCCGCCCGTATGCAATTCCACCAAACAACCCTGTCAAATTTTGTCACCCTCACCCCTTGACACTGCCCTTCTACACTTGTAGAATAAAACTATCTTCTACAACTGTAGAACAAAGGAGGTCGACCCCATGTTCGCCACACTTTTTGCTTCGCTGTTCGTGCAGGGCATTCTGCTGGGCCTGGCCGCGCTGGCATTGCTGGCCGCGGCGCCCCGGCTGCAAAAACGCTACGGCCCGCAGTGGCTCTGCCGCCTGTGGGTCACGCTGGCGGTGCTGCTTCTGGTGCCGCTGCACGCGCTTGTGCCCCAGGCCCCGGCGGCGGTGTCTGTGGATACCACACCGCTGTACAGCCGGACCGCCCTTTCGCAGGAAGTCACCGAGCGCCCCGCCGACGGTGTGCCCTACATGGTCGCCGTGGAGGGCGGTGCGCCCACGGGCTATATCGTGCCCCGCGCCGAGCTGCAGACGGGACACCGCACGGTGCTGGAACGCCTCGCTGTCGGCGCAACGCGGCTGAACCTGCTGGCCCTTGCGTGGAACCTCGGCGTGCTGGCTGTTGCGCTCTATCAATTTGGCGGCTATGCCGTCTGGCGCATCCGCGTCCGCCGCACCGCGCAGCCGGTTGACCCCGGCTGGCGCAGCGCCCTGCCGCAGGGGGCGTGCCCGCGCATGGTTGCCACGCCGCTGGTACGCAGCCCCATGGTGGCGGGCACGCTGCATCCCGTACTTCTGACCCCCACGGGCACGGCTCCCAAGGGCGCAGACTACATGCTGGCCCACGAGCTGACCCACATAAAACGGCATGACGTCGCCAAAAAGCTGCTGTTTACGCTGGCGTGTGCCGTGCATTGGTATAACCCTGCTGTCTGGCTGCTGGCCGCCCGCGCGGGCCGCGACATTGAGGAGGCCTGTGACGCCGAGACCCTGTGTGGCCGCGATGCCGACTGCCGCGCGGCCTACGCCGACGCCCTGCTGACCGCCGTGCGCCAGAACCGCGGCCCCGCGCTGACCAGCGGCTTTGCCCTGAACAAGCGCCAGTTTAAGCAGCGTCTGGCCGCCCTGTGGGACACCGCCCCCAAGCACCGCGGACGCGCCCTGCTGGCTGTGCTGGCCCTGACTGCCTGCTGCGCGGGCGGACTGGTCGCCTGCAAGCCCGCCGACGCGGCCCCACAAGACGAGCAGGAACCCGCCGCAACTGCCGCACCGGCGCCGTCCGGGACCGCCAACCCCATCGTGACCCCGGAGCCGCCGCCCGTCTCAATGGAGGCGGGGGCCGCAGCCGTGCGGCGCGGTGCGGACTTCCTTTGGAGTGAGTATCTGACCGACGGAAACGGCTACTACTTCCACAGCGGCGCGTGCGGCCTTGTGGAGCCCGAGGATTACGACACGGAATATATTTCCGCCCTGCTGGAAACCCGGCGCGGCGACGGCACAACTTGGCGCGACTACCTGAACGACGGCCAGGGCGCACTGGTCAAAGCGACCTTTGAAGCCGAACTGACGCCCGAAGCCTGGTATCTGGGCAAACAATACGGCGAGGGACGCTTTCATGTCTATCTGATTGCACCGTTCGACGAGGCGCAGCCCTGTGAGGTCATCAGCGGTTGGCAGTCTGCCGACGACCCGAACCAATCGGCACATTTTGAGATTCTGCCGATGGCGCGGGAGCTGGACCTGACCAACAACCAGTACCGTATGCTGTTGCACCAGTGCGATGCGCTGGCCCGGGCGGGGGCGCAGAACTTTTTTAACCCCGGCGATTGGCCGCAGGACGAGCTGGAAACCTACCTTTATTACCGCAACCAGTATTTTTACGGCGGGGCCGACGCCTTGCTAGTGCTGAACGTTGATTTCAGCGACACAGCAGACTGGAACCGGCTGCCGGGCTACCTGACCTACGACGAGCTGAACGCGCTGGATTTCTCGGCACCCAAGACCGCTGCACTCCCGGGCTACACCCCGCCGGAAAGTCTCGAAAGCGACGACCCGGGCGTCTGGACCTTCACGCGCGAGGGCTTGTATATTACTGCCGAATGGCCCGGTGTGGAGCGCTACACCTTCTACGTTCATAACGGCAACGCCAGCCTGAAATTTGACGCCCGCACCATCTGTGTACAGGGCCAGAGCCTGTCTTAAAAAGGAAACATCCCATGTCCAAAATCAAACGCCTGCCTGACGCAGAGCTGGAAATCATGAACGCCCTGTGGGATGCCGACGCGCCGCTGACCGCTGCCGAGCTGGAAACAGCGTTGCCCGGCCCGCCCCGCGCCCGCACAACCCTGCTGACCCTGCTGGCCCGGCTGGAGGAAAAGGGCTGCGTCACCCGCGAAAAGCAGGGGAGGGGCTACCTCTACACCGCCGCCCTGACCCGGGCCGCGTACCTGTCCGCCGAAAGCCGCAGTCTGTGGGGCCGCCTTTTCGGCGGCAGCCCCCGCAACTTCGTAGCCGCCCTTGCCGAGACCGACACTCTAACCGACGCCGACATAGATGAGCTGGCGGAATACTTGGAGGAACTGAAAAAAGAGAGAGAATAGCGTAAAATTTGTAGGGGCGGGCATTGCTCGCCCGCAAATGTTCCGGCCTTCGCATGGTTCCCAGGGTCAATGACGAGCATCGACCCCTACGCTGTAGGGGCGGATTCTATATCCGCCCGGGAGCCTTGCTGGCTGCGCCAGGTTTGCGGGCGGGCATTGTCCGCCCCTACTTGCAATTCTCCCTCGACTTGTAGTATAATAATATGTCCCATAGCATCCACATTCGCAAGTGAGGTGACGCCCATGCCCGGTGATCTGCATACCCATACGACCTTCTCCGACGGTTCGACCCCGGCGGACAAGCTGCCGTTTCTGGCGGCCTGCGCGGGGATGACCCATCTGGCCATCTCGGACCACGATTCGATCCGGAGCGTGCGCTACGCCTATGCCCATCCCGTGCAGAACGGCGTCCACCTCATCCCGGCCACCGAGCTGACCGCCTACGACTACGAGCGCGCCCACCGCGTGCATCTGCTCTGCTACTGGCCTGACGACTGCGCCGCGCTGGCGGACTTCTCCGCCATGATGGCCGAGCGCCGCCTGACCGCCATGCTGCAGAGCTGTAAGGAGCTGGAAGCCATCTGTCCCCAGTTCCGCACCGAGGAGGCGCTCGAGCTTGCCAAAGACAGCGGCACGCTGTTCAAGGCGCAGGTCATGCGGGTGCTGTGGCAGTACGGTCTGGCCGACGGCATGTATAATACCGTATACAAATCGCTGTTCGGGCTCAAGCCCGTGCGCGGGCGCATCCTGCACACGCCGCGGTATGAGCCGGTGGACACCGTGCTGGATGTCATCAAGGCAAGCCGCGCAGTGGTCGTGCTGGCGCACCCCAGCGTTTACCACAGCATGGAGCTGGCGCGCGAGCTGATCGCCGCCGGGCGGCTGGACGGCGTCGAGATCGACCATCCCCGCAACACGCCGGAGGACAGGGCCGAACTGACCCGCTTAGCCAAGGAAAACGGACTGATCGTCACAGGCGGCACCGATTACCACGGCATCAACACCGTGACGCCGCGCCCGGTGGGAGCATTTACGACCAGCGACGAGATGATCGCGCGCATCGGCGACATAGCCAAGGCGCGCAAATCGACCTACAAGAGACAAAAATAAGGAGCAAATAAAATGACATACACCTACAACAATAAAGGCACCTGTTCCGTCCGCACCGTCGTGGAGCTGAACGACGACCATACCATTAAGAGCGTGCAGGTCCTGGGCGGCTGCGACGGCAACCTGAAGGGCATCGCCAAGCTGCTGCCCGGCATGAAGGCCGAGGACGCCATCGCCCGCATGGAGGGCACGACCTGTGGCCGCAAGCCCACCAGCTGCCCCGACCAGATCGCCCAGGCACTCAAGGGCGCACTGGCGGAGATGGGCTGATAAAGGTCCGTAGGGGCGGATTCCATATCCGCCCGGGCCGTCTGCGGCAGCCGCACACCTTGCGGGCGCATATAGAATGCGCCCCTACATTTTGCCCACAAGGCTTATTACTATAAAAGGAGCTTTCCATGGACTGCTTCCATTACCCTCTCGATACCGAAACGCTGCTGCGCAAAAAGCGTAAGCTGCGGCGTGAGTTGCTGGCCCGGAACCCGCACCCGCTGCACAAAAAAATTGCCATCCTCGGCGGGTCCACCACAAACGAAGTGGCCGACCAGCTGGGGCTGTTTCTGCTGCAATACGGCATCGAGGCGGAGTTCTACCAGAGCGAGTACGCCCAGTATTGGCAGGACGCCATGTTCGGCACGCCGGAGCTGGACGACTTCCACCCCGACGTCATCTACATCCACACAAACTGGCGCAACCTGACCGCCCTGCCCACGACAGCCGACAGCGAAGCCGCCATCGACGCGATGCTCGACGAGCAGTACGCCCATTTTGAGACGATGTGGCAGGCGTTGGAGCAAAAATTCGCCTGCCCGGTCATCCAGAACAACTTTGACCGCCCGAACTTCCGCCTCATGGGCAACCGCGACATCTGGGACCCCCATGGCCGCTCCAACTTCATCAGCCGCCTGAACCAGAAATTTTACGCCTATGCCGCGTCCCATGAGCACTTTTACATCAACGACATCGACTACCTGTCGGCGGACTACGGCCTGACGGCGTGGGGCGACGCCTTCTTCTGGCACATGTACAAATATGCCATCTGCCTCGACGCGATCCCGTCGCTGGCCAACAGCGTGGCCAATATCATCAAGTCCCTGTACGGGCGCAACAAAAAGGCGCTTGTGCTCGACCTGGACAATACGCTCTGGGGCGGCATCGTCGGCGACGACGGCGTGGATGGCCTGGCCATCGGCCCCGAGGTGCCCGAGGGTCAGGTCTACGCCGAGTTCCAGAGCTACTGCAAGGCGCTGAAATCCATCGGCGTCATCCTGGCCGTTGACTCCAAAAACGACGAGGCCAACGCGCTGGCGGGCCTGAACCACCCGGACGGCGTGCTGCGCCCCGATGATTTCGTCGCCATCAAGGCCAACTGGGACCCGAAGGACCTGAACCTGAAGGCCATCGCGTCCGAGCTGAATTTGGGCGCGGACAGCTTTGTCTTTGCCGACGACAACCCGGCGGAGCGCGCCATCGTGGCCGCGCAGGTGCCCGGTGTGGCCGTGCCCGCGCTGGACGGGGCCGAAAACTACATCAAGACCCTCGACCACGGCGGCTATTTTGAGGTCACGGCCCTTTCCAAAGAGGACCTGAAAAAGACCGAGCTTTACCACCAGAACGCCGAGCGCGCCAAGGCACAGGCGGCGTTTGCCGACTACGGCCAGTATCTCGACAGCCTTGAAATGACGGCCACGATCAAGGGCTTTGAGCCGCTCTACATCCAGCGCATTGCCCAGCTGACGAACAAGTCCAACCAGTTCAACCTGACGACGCTGCGCTGCTCCGAGGATGACATCCGCGCGATGGCCGGGGACAAAAACGACCTCTGCCTTTGCGGCAAGCTCGTGGATAAATTCGGTGATAACGGCATTGTCACCGTTGTGGCGGGCCGGCAGCAGGGCGATGTGCTCGACCTGACGCTCTGGCTCATGAGCTGCCGCGTGCTCAAGCGCGGCATGGAGGACGCCATGATGGACACCGTCGTGGCCGAGGCCGCCGCCCGCGGGGTCAAAACCATCGTAGGCCATTATTATCCGACAGCCAAAAACGCCATGGTGCGCGAATTTTACGCGCAATATGACTTTGCCAAAACGGCGGAGGATGCCGACGGCAATACGGAATGGACGCTGGACATTGCCGCCTACACGCCGAAGCACCCCCACATGAAGATCGAACGCTGACAGATAGGAAACCGTATGAAACGAACCATCCTGCAAAAAGCGGCAGCCGCCGCACTGTTTGTGCTGCTCACGGCGGCACTGCTGGCGGCTGCGGATTTTCTGCTGGTGGATGATGTACACTCCTACTCCCGCGTCATGCTGCAGGAGCTGTATGCCGACGCCGGAAACATAGATACGCTGTTTTTGGGCTCGTCCCACTGCTACCGCAGCGTTGACCCCGCGCAGGTGGACGCGGCGCTGGGCACCCACAGCTTCAACGCCGGGTCGTCCCAGCAGCTGCCGGACGGCTCCTATTATATACTGAAAGAAGCTGCTGCGCAGAACCCGCTGAAAACCGTCTATCTCGAAATGTTCTACACCGGCTACAATGAGAGCGCGTCCGCCAACATCCCGCTGGCCTGCTATCTGCTGGCCGACCACATGGACTGGCGCTCACCCAACCGATACGCCTACCTGTCGGAGATGGGCGGTCTGGCGGCCTATGCCGACCTGCTGCTGCCCGCGCGCCATGGCATTGCGCCGCCGTCCTCAATGCCCGCCCTCTGGAAGGCCAAGCTGACTGACGGCTACACGCCGGACAGCTACGGCTATGTGACCTACCCGGACAGCGGTGAGGCGTACCGGGGCCGCGGCTTTGTCTATACCACCGGCATCCCGCAGGACGGCTTTGCCACGCTGCTGAACGTAGATGCCGACGCGCCATTGTCGGATTTTGGCTGGGAATACCTCAACAAAATCACCGATTTCTGCGCGGAAAACGGCATCCGGCTTGTGCTGTTTACGGCCCCGCTGCCCAGCGGCTACCTGTACAACACCGAAAACTATCAGTCCTACGTCGATGCGCTGCGGAACTTCTGCGCCGCGCATGACGGGCTGGAATACTGGGATTTCTCGCTGTACAAGCTGCAAAGCGAGATCAATCTGAAGATCGAGGACTTCTCCGACGCGCACCACCTGAACGGCGCGGGGGCGGAAAAGTTCACCGCCATTCTCTGCAAGACGATCCAACGCCGTGCGGCGGGGGAGAGCGTTGACGATCTTTTCTATCAGACGGTGGAGGAAAAGCTGACCCTCACCCCGGACGACTCCGTCCTGATGGCCTATTATGCAAAGCTGCAAGACGAATAAGAAGGAGGCCCTGCCATGATCGCCGTGACATCACCCGGCTTTGTGCTGTTCGCGGCGCTGCTGGCGGGGCTTTGGTATGCCTGCCCGCCGCCGCGCCGCTGGCAGCTGCTGCTGGGGGCAAACTTACTATTTTACGCGGTGCTCTGCCCGGCAGCACTGCCGGTGCTGGCGGGCAGCAGCTTTCTGGTCTGGTGGTGCGGGCGGCGCACCGCGAAAAAGCCCGTGTTCCTTGCGGGGCTTGCGGCGGCACTGCTGCCGCTGGCCCTGCTCAAGTATCTGCCCGCTGCGCTGGGCTGGCAGGGCACGCTGGCGAACGCTCTGGGCATCGGCTATTTTACGCTGCAGCTCGTCAGCTATCTGTGTGACGTGCGCCGGGGCAGGATTTTGCCTGAGAAAAAATACGCCCGCCTTTTGTGCTATGCGTCGTTCTTTCTCTCCATCACGCAGGGCCCCTTCAACCGCTATGACGCCCTGATGCCGCAGCTGGACCGGCCCACTGTCTGGGATACGGACCGGGTCTGGCGCGGCGTACAGCGCAGCGCGTGGGGCTACTTTAAAAAGCTGGCCGTGGCGGACCGCGCCGCCGTCGTTGTGGATGCAGTCTTTGCCAACCCCGCCGCCTTTGACCGCACCCAGCTGCTGCTGGGCGGCGTGCTGTTCACCGTGCAGCTCTACGCCGATTTCTCCGGCTACACCGACATTGTGCTGGGCGTCGGCGAGGTGCTGGGCCTGCACCTGCCGGAAAACTTCCGCCAGCCGTTCTTTGCCGACTCGGTCAAGGACATCTGGGCGCGGTGGCACATCAGCCTGTCGCAGTGGCTGCGGGATTATATCTATATTCCGCTGGGCGGCAGCCGGTGCAGCAAGGCACGCAAGGACGGAAACCTGATTATAACCTTCCTCGTCAGCGGCCTGTGGCACGGCGCGGGGCTGACCTACCTCGTCTGGGGTGGTCTGCACGGCCTGTGCCAGGCGGCGGAAAACCACCTGCCGCCCCGCCGCCCGGGTAAGCTCCGCCATGCGCTGCGCGTGGCGGGCACATTCTGCATTCTGGCGGGTGCGTTCGTGATTTTCCGCGCCAGCAGCCTTGCCAACGCGGCAGAGCTTTTTAAGGGTATTCTCTGCAATGGCGGGCACGCCGTGTTCTCCAACTATTGGGAGCTTGGCCTGACGAGCCTGCAGGAGGAAATTCTGCTCTACGCGGGCATTGCGATTCTGCTGGCCGTGGACGCCGCCCATGAGCGTGGTGTCTCGCTGCGCACCAAAATCGCCGCCCTGCCCACGCCCGCCCGCTGGGCCGTCTATGAGGTCTGCATTTTTGTTTTCCTGTTCATGGGCCGCTTCCTCGGCGGCGGCAGCTTCCTGTATGCGAGGTACTGACAATTTTGCCGCCTGTAGGGGCCGGGCATACCTGGCTCGCTCGTTACCCATACAGCGCAGCCTGCGCAAGGCCGCGGGCAGCCCCTGCAATATGATACAACAAACCCGGCGTGTGCCCATCGGCAGGCACA
>ERZ773185.2653-NODE-2653-length-11215-cov-3.488351_pt1 | contig 11215 bp, 8 predicted proteins | sample MGYA00580531_ERZ773185 | MGnify/ENA primary metagenome ERZ773185 (study PRJEB29015, sample SAMEA2737799) | human gut metagenome | biome: human gut; feature: human-associated habitat; material: faeces | place: China | collected 2012 ...
GCCCAGCAGGCCACCATCAACCTGCCCTTCATCACCATGAACCAGAGCGGCCCGCTGCACCTCAACTACACGCTGACCCGCGCCGAGTTTGAGAAGATCACCCGTGACCTGCTCGACCGCTGCAAGACCCCGGTCACCAAGGCCCTCAAGGACGCCAACCTCCAGATCTCCCAGGTTGACGAGGTCATCCTCGTCGGCGGCTCCAGCCGTATGCCCGCCGTCCAGGAGCTCGTCAAGCAGATGACCGGCAAGCAGCCCAACATGTCCGTCAACCCGGACGAGGTCGTTGCCGACGGCGCCGCCGTCCAGGGCGGCGTCCTGACCGGCGATGTCTCTGGCATCCTGCTGCTCGACGTCACCCCGCTGTCCCTGGGCGTCGAGACCATGGGCGGCGTCATGACCAAGATGATCGACCGCAACACCACCATTCCGACCTCTAAGACCGAGGTCTACTCCACCGCTGCGGACAACCAGACCTCCGTCGAGATCAACGTCCTGCAGGGCGAGCGCGAGATGGCCGCCGACAACAAGTCCCTCGGCAAGTTCAACCTGAGCGGCATCCCGGCTGCTCGCCGTGGCGTCCCGCAGATCGAGGTCACCTTCGACATCGACGCCAACGGCATCGTGAAGGTCACTGCCAAGGACAAGGCCACCGGCAAGTCCCAGCAGATCACCATCTCTGGCTCCACCGCCCTGTCTGACGACGAGGTCGACCGCATGGTGAAGGACGCTGAGTCCCACGCCGAGGAGGACAAGAAGCACAAGGACGAGATTGAGGTCCGCAACCAGACCGACTCTTTGGCCTACAGCGCCGAGCAGACCCTCGCCGACCTGGGCGACAAGGTCCCCGCTGATCAGAAGAAGGAGGTCGAGGACGCAATCGCCGAGGCCAAGAAGTCCCTCGAGGGCACTGACATCGACGCCATCAAGGCCGCCGGCGAGAAGCTGGCCGCCGCCAGCCAGAAGCTCGCGCAGGTCGTCTACTCCGCCACGCAGGACGCCACGGCCGCCGGTGCCGACGCCGCCCCGTCCGACGACGACGTTGTCGACGCCGACTACGAGGTCGTCGACGACGACAAGGACAACAAGTAAGACCAGCTGCCGTGAGGCCGGCCCCGCGCCGGCCTGCGACTGAACTTCTTGGGGCGGCCGCAGGGCCGCCCCTCACTTCTACGAGGAGGGTGACGTGAAGGTGCCCATCGAGGTTGAGGGCGAGGAGCCCATGGATAAGGACGAGCAGGCCACGCAGGCCGCGGCCGAGCAGGACGTCGCCGAGGAGCCCGTCGCTCAGGAGATTGACCCTGACGACGAGCAGGCACTTATCGACGCGGCAAAGCGCGCGGGCGAGGAGGCTGCCGAGAAGGAGCTCGCCGCCGACGCGAGCAAGATCCGTGCCGAGCGCGACGAGCTGCAGAAGAAGCTCGCCGACGTCGAGGACCAGATCGAGGCGGCAAAGAAGCAGGCCACGGACGCCTCCGAGCGCCTGGTTCGCCTGCAGGCCGACTGGGACAACTACCGCCGCCGCACGGCGACGGAGCGCCTGGCCGAGAAGGAGCGCGCGGCAGAGAAGCTGGTCTGCGCGCTTCTCCCCGTGCTGGACGACATGGAGCGCGCGCTGGACCACGCCGGCAACGCCGATGGCGACGACCAGATGCAGAGCTTTGTCGACGGCGTCTCCGCCGTGCACGACAAGATGCTCGACATCCTGGCAAAGGAGGGCGTCGAGCCCATCGACCCCGCCGGCCAGGCCTTCGAGCCCCTCTCGCACCAGGCCGTTGGCCGCGTCGAGGACAAGGACGCCTACGACGAGACGGTGGCCCAGGTCTACCAGAAGGGCTACAAGATGGGCGAGAAGGTCATTCGCACCGCAATGGTGACCGTGACCTTCGGCGGCCCCAAGCGCCCTGCCGAGGAGCCTGCGGCTGAGGGCGACGCCGCGGACGCCGACGCCAGCAAGCAGTAACGTTTTATCGGCGCCCGGGCCACGTGACCTGGGCGCCGCCTTTGAGAGGGGGCTCGTGCAGAGACCATGGCAGGCAAGAGGAACTACTACGACGTTCTGGGCGTGAAGCGCGACGCCACCGATGACGAGATCAAGAAGGCCTTCCGCAAGCTGGCGGCTAAGAACCACCCGGACGCCGGCGGCGACGAGAAGAAGTTCGCCGAGATCAGCGAGGCCTACACGACGCTGTCCGACCCAAAGAAGCGTCGCGAGTACGACCAGCTGCTGATGTTCGGCGGCATTCCGGGCGCCGACTTTGGCGGCTCGGGCGGGCGCAACCGCGGCGGCTACACCTACACCACCAACATGGGCGGCGACTGGTCGGACATCTTCGGCGGCTTTGGTGGCGGGCAGGGAAGCTTTGACTTCTCGTCCATCTTTGGCGGGGCGGCCGGCGCCCGCGCGCAGAGCAGGCCCGCCAAGGGCAGCGACCTCACCATGTCCATCGACGTGACGTTTGACGAGGCCTTCCACGGCGCCCAGCGCAAGGTGAGCTACCGCGTGCCCTCAACGGGAGAAGAGCACAACATCACGGTCAAGATTCCCGCGGGAGCCGTCTCTGGCGGCAAGCTGCGCTATCGCGGTCGTGGCGAGGTGGGCGCCAACGGCGGCCCGCGCGGAGACCTGGTCATCACCACCAACGTGGCCAACCATCCCGTCTTCAAGCGCGACGGCGCGGACGTGCGCATGGACTTCCCCGTGAGCATGTACGAGGCTGCGCTGGGCACCAAGGCCGGCGTCCCCATGCCGGACGGCACCGAGGTCAGGCTCTCCATCCCTGCCGGCACCCAGCCCGGACGCACCTTCCGCATTCCCGAGAAGGGCGCGCCGGACATCAAGAACAAGGGCAAGATCGGCTCCGTTTACGTGACGGTGCAGGTCAAGGTGCCCACGATGCTCTCCAAGAAGGAGCGCGAGGCGCTTGAGTCGCTCCAGGCAGCGGACGGGCGCAACTACAGAGAGGAAGGCCACAATGGCGCGTAGCGAGGGCGAGGGGCGAGACAAGCCGCTCTACATGATCAGCGTGGCCGCCGAGCTCACGGGCATGCACCCGCAGACCCTGCGCGTCTACGAGCAGAAGGGCCTGGTCACGCCCGGTCGCTCGCGCGGCAACACGCGCCTGTACTCCCAGAGCGACATCGACCGCCTGAACCTCATCTCCAAGCTCACGGACGAGGGCATCAACCTGGCTGGCGTCATCCGCATCCTGGACATGCGCGAGCGCGAGCTGGAGCTTGAGCACGAGCTCGAGACCCTGCGCGCCCGCGTGCGCTCCCTCGAGGAGGAGGTCCGCGAGTACCACGTCCAGGAGAAGATCACGGCCCTCGCGCGCTACGACGGCGCTAACCCCGAGCAGGTCATGCACCGCTTGCTGCTCAATGGGAGCAGTAGGGAGTAGGATGCGTGGGCCGCGCTGCCCGCAGGCGCTTCTCGTCGCGCAGTGTACATTTACATGATCTGGCACCCTTCAAGCCCCGCATCGCCCCAGTTGGCGATGCGGGGCTTTGTGTTTATGTATGCTGGCACCGCCCGCATCCCTCCCACCCCTCTCAAAATCTAATATGAACAGACTTAGATTTGCGTTTATCGCCACACGTGCCTGGGAACAATAGGTCTTGATAAACAAGAAGACCCAAAAGGGGTGACCAGTATGAGGTTTGATAAGTGGGCAGTGACGGCCCAGGAGGCCCTGCAGGCCGCCATCGGCATTGCCACGGACGCCAACGCCGGTCAGGTGGAGCCCATCCACCTGCTGAAGGCGCTGCTCAGCTCCGGCGAGCGCAACCTGCGCGCCATCATCGAGCGCGTGGGCGCGGATCCCGCAGCCGTCGAGTCCCAGGTGGACGACGCCATCGCTCGTGCGCCGCAGGTCACGGGCGATGCCAGCCAGATGGGCGTCGGCCAGGCTCTCGTGCGCGTGGGCGACGACGCGGAGAAGCTCGCCACCAAGCTCGGAGACTCCTACGTGACCTCCGAGCACCTGCTCTGCGCACTCGCCGACGACAAGACGGACGCCGGCAGCATCCTCAAGTCCGCGGGCGTCACGGGCAAGCGCGTCCAGGAGGCCTACGACAACCTGCGTGGCGACGAGCGCGTGACCAGCCAGGACTCCAAGCCGGAGTTCGAGGCGCTCTCCAAGTACGGCCGCAACGTGACCGACATGGCACGTCAGGGCAAGCTCGACCCGGTCATTGGCCGCGTCGAGGAGATCCGCCGCACCATCCAGGTGCTCAGCCGTCGTACCAAGAACAACCCGGTGCTCATCGGCGAGCCTGGCGTGGGCAAGACGGCCATAGTCGAGGGCCTGGCCCAGCGCATCGTCAACGGCGACGTGCCCTCCACGCTGCGCGACAAGGAGCTCGTCGAGCTTGACATGAGCGCCCTGGTAGCCGGCGCCAAGTACCGCGGCGAGTTCGAGGAGCGCCTGAAGTCCGTGCTCAAGGAGGTCGGCAAGTCCGATGGCCGCATCATCCTGTTCATCGACGAGCTGCACACCATCGTGGGCGCGGGTGCCACCGAGGGCTCCATGGACGCCGGCAACATCCTGAAGCCGGCCCTTGCCCGCGGCGAGCTGCACGCCATTGGCGCCACCACCCTGGACGAGTACCGCAAGTACATCGAGAAGGACCAGGCCCTTGCCCGCCGCTTCCAGACCGTCATGGTCTCCGAGCCCACCGTCGAGGACACCATCTCCATCCTGCGTGGCCTGAAGGACCGCTACGAGCAGCACCACCGTGTCCGCATCACGGACTCCGCGCTGGTCTCGGCCGCGGACCTCTCCAACCGCTACATCTCTGACCGCTTCCTGCCCGACAAGGCCATTGACCTGGTGGACGAGGCCGCAAGCCGCCTGCGCATGGAGCTTGACTCCATGCCGGCCGACATCGACGCCGTCGACCGCCAGCTCACCCAGATGCAGATCGAGGAGCAGGCCCTCATGAAGGAGGAGGACGAGGCCTCCAAGGAGCGCCTGGTCACCCTGCGCAAGGAGATCGCCACTACGCGCGAGAAGCTCGACGGCATGAAGGCCAGCTGGGAGAACGAGAAGGGTGCCATCGACCGCGTCCAGGACCTCAAGTCCAAGATCGAGGACGCCAAGACCGAGATGGAGCGCGTGACCCGCGAGGGCAACCTCGCCAGGGCCTCCGAGCTGCGCTTCTCGACGATTCCCGCGCTGCAGCACGAGTACGAGGAGGCCGAGCGGGCGCTGACCGCCAAGCAGGAGGCCGGCGGGCTGCTCAAGGAGGAGGTCACGAGCGAGGAGATTGCCGAGGTCGTGAGCGCCTGGACCGGCGTGCCCGTCTCCAAGATGATGCAGGGCGAGCTGGACAAGCTCAAGAACCTCGAGGGCGAGCTGCACAAGCGCGTCGTCGGCCAGGACGAGGCCGTCAGCGCCGTGGCGGCGGCCGTACGCCGCAGCCGTGCCGGCCTGTCTGACCCCGACCGCCCCATCGGCAGCTTCTTCTTCCTCGGCCCCACCGGCGTGGGCAAGACCGAGCTGGCAAAGGCCCTGGCAGAGTGCCTGTTTGACGACGAGCGCTCCCTCGTGCGCATAGACATGTCCGAGTACATGGAGAAGTTCAGCGTCCAGCGCCTCATCGGCGCACCTCCTGGATACGTGGGCTATGACGAGGGCGGCCAGCTCACCGAGGCCGTTCGCCGTCACCCGTACTCCGTCATCCTCCTGGACGAGATGGAGAAGGCGCATCCCGACGTCTTCAACATCCTGCTGCAGGTGCTTGACGACGGTCGCCTGACCGACGGCCAGGGCAGGGTCGTGAGCTTCAAGAACACGATCATCATCATGACGTCCAACGTGGGCAGCCAGTTCATCGCGGGTGCCAACGCCAAGAGCGACCCGGACGAGGTCCAGCGCCAGGTCAACGAGGCCCTGCGCCAGACCTTCAAGCCGGAGTTCCTCAACCGCATTGACGACGTCGTGGTCTTCCACGCCCTGGGTCTCTCCGACATCGAGAAGATCGTGGACATCCAGCTCAAGGACGTCCGCAAGCGCCTTGACCGCGACCGCATCAAGCTCGAGCTCACCGGCGCCGCCGTGCAGTCCCTGGCCCTTGACGGCCTTGACCCGGTCTATGGCGCCCGTCCGCTCAAGCGCCTCATCCAGCGCCAGGTGGTGGACAACGTCGCCAACCTCATCATTGACGGCAAGCTCCACGAGGGCGACACGGTCCGCATCGACGTGGGCAGTGACGACCAGCTCTTTGCCGAGCGTGACGACGCGGCGTCCGACGCCGCCGCGCCCTCCGAGCCTGACGGCGAGGAGCCCGTCGAGCCGGATTCCGTGGAGTAAGCGGCCCGCTTTGACGATTTGGGTTCGCGGTTTTGGGGCACGCCGCGAGCTGTGTGATAAAAGCCCAGGTAGGGGAGTCGCGAGTTTCTCGCGGCTCCCCATTTTGCTGCTGGGGCGAACCCAAATCGAGTTGCGATTTGGGTTCGCGCGGTGTGGGGTTTGGGCTGCCCTCTCTTGGGGGTAAGCCTCTGACCTGGGATTTTGCTGTGGTGGCATTCTCGTGGTCCCCGGTCGGCGAACCCAAATCAGTTTTGGACGCCCGCCGCGCTAGGATTAGGGGCGACAAGAGACGCTTTCTAGCGACCCTGGAGGCCGCCATGAGTTCCGAAGACCTGGACAAGACCGTTCTGGTCGGCCCCGACGCCACCCCCGATGGCGCTGATGCCGATCCGGACGCCACCGTGCTCGCCGAGCCGCCGGCTGCCGCCGACCCAGACGCCACTGTGCTGGCTGACGCCCCCGCAGAAGTCGCCGATCAGGACCCGGACCCGGACGCCACGCAGCTCGCCGACGCTGCAGCCACGCGCCTTAACCTCGCGCCCGGCACGCACAAGTTGGAGTCCCTGCCCACCATCGTGCTGCCGGAGATAGACCCCGCCGACCCGGATGACGTCATCGCCTCGGACGGCATTGACGCCCTGGATGACCCGTACTTTTCGCCGGCGGTGCCGGAGGACCTGACGGAGGCGCACGCCCCCGTGCAGATAGAGTCCCCGGTGCAGAGCCTGCCGGAGCGCAAGAAGCGCATGCCCAAGTGGGCCGTGGCGCTCCTGGTGCTGGCCCTGCTGGGCGCGGCCGGCGGAGCCGCCTGGTACACCTACCAGCAGGAATACTGGGGCGGCAGAACCGTCCCGCAGGTGGTCGGCCTCTCCGAGGAGGACGCGCGCACGGCGCTCCAGGCGGCCGGCTTCAACGTGGAGGCCTCCTACCAGCTGGCGGATGACGGCTTTGGCAACGTGATTGCCTGCAGCCTCACCGCCGGAGAGCGCGTTGACCCCTCCGCGGGCGCGACCATAACCGTCGCCGCCCAGCGCATGGTTCCGCAGGTCGTGGGGCAAGACAAGGACGCCGCCCGCCAGGCGCTCCTGGACGCCGGTGCCCAGAATGTGGTCTTTGCCTACGTCAACTCCGACGCTCCCGACGGTACCGTCGTGGCCGTTGACCCCGCCGAGGGCTCGCCCTTTGTCTCCGCGGACACCATCACCCTCTCCGTGGCCGAGCCCTATGTGGTTCCAGAAGTGATGGGCCTCTCGGGTGACGCCGCCAAGGCCGCCGTAGAGAAGGCCGGCCTCACCGCAAAGATCACCTACGTGGAGTCCGACCAGCCGCACAACACCGTGGTGGCCGTGAGCCCCGAGGCCGGCACCCAGACCAGCGAGGGCGCCGAGGTCGAGCTCTCCGTCTCCAGCCCGTACCCGTCCGACCCCTTCCACCTGCTGCAGTACTTTGACTGCACCTCTCGCGAGGCGGCAACGTTCCTGGGGCAGGAGAGCTACGCGCTGGCCTTTGGCGGCACCCACTCAAACGGCGACGCCAACGCCTCCTACACCAGTCCCGCCGGCGACGTCTTGACCTTCACGGACAAGCCCGAGGCCCCCGCGGCCGGCTCCGGCGCAGACGACGTCCTCGCCAACGGCGCCACCATCGGCGGCGTGCGCCTGGCCTTCTCGGCGTCGTCGGTGCCTGCGGGCGGCACGGCGGAGACCGAGGCCGGCGTTCGCGCGGTCATGGAGGCCTGCGGCTTCTCCACGCTCAAGACGCTCACCACGCAGGACGACCTCATTGCCCCCGAGCCCGCCGACGGCAAGCACTTCATCTGTGGCTACGGCGAGGACGGCGACTGGTCCTGGGCCGTCATCATCGGCGGAACCGACGAGGCCTCGCAGGTCATAGCCCTGGCCTGTCCCAAGAATCGCTTCAACGGCGGCGTCAACCTGTCGTCCTTTGGTGGCTACGCCGCGGACTACATTGCCTACACCAGTCTGTTCTAGGAGGCCGCACAAACATGAATATCGCAACCAACTCCGTCCCGTCCCCAGGCGAGAAGCCCAACCTCCCCAAGCCCGCCGCCAAGGCCGATCCCACGCCCGAGGAGCGCGAGTTCATCCGCGCGGAGAACGAGGACGACGACGGCTACGACCCCTACTCCGACCGCCGTCCCGTCTCGGAGCCGCTCTTCGAGCGCGATCCCTGGGCGTAGGGGCCACCCAACCCGCTCCGGTCCAAAACAAAGCCGCCCGGCCGCAACCAAATGCGACCGGGCGGCGTGCTTTTGATTTGGCGGCAACGCCCTACCTGACGGACCCCCACGTGTTGGACATGAACTCCCAGAGGAAGAAGACCACCACCGCGAGGATGGCCAGCACCACGATGCAGGCAATGAGCGAGCGGCGGCGGCTCTTGCGCTCGCGCGAGACAAAGATGTCGCGCCTGCCCTTGGGAATCTCCAGGTACTGGCCGTAGTGCAGGTCTCGGCGCAGCTGCTCTCCCTGTTCGCGGGAGCGACGGTAGGAGCGGCCGCCCATGCCGCGGCTGCCCACGTAGTCCGAGTCGTGCGTGGTGGCCTCGGGGGCAATGTCTCCGGCGGCAAAGTCATCTATGGGGTCAACGGAGCGGTGCTGGGCGCGCTGGCGCACATAGGGCGCGGGCTCTGCGGCGGGCGCGGGGGGGGCAGCAGGCTCCTCCTTGTTCTTGCCCAGGAAGCGGGGCAGCTCCATGCCCGCCATGTCGAACATCTCGTTCATGGGCGGAATGGACTTCATCAGGCCGGAGACAAAGCCCGCCGTGGCGGTCTTGCCATCCTTCTGCTCGCCGCCGTCCCAGACGGTGACCTTGTCGATCTTGATGCCCTTGACGGCGTCCACCTGGATGCGCATGAGCTCCTCCATCTTGTCGGCCAGCATCAGGCGCACGGCGTGGTCGGCGTCGCCGCCCGCGGCGGCCACGATCTGCCGCAGGCCGTCGGCCTGCTTGACCAGGATCTCCTGGGCGCCCTGGGCCTCGGCCTGCATCTTGGCCAGGATGGCGTCGGCCTCGCCCTTGGCGCGGCGGCGGATCTGCTCGGCCTCGGCCTCCGCCTCCAGCTCCCGGCGGCGCTTGTCGATCTCGGTCTTGACGATGACATCGGCCTCCTGGGTGGCCTTCTCACGCTGGGCGCGGGCGGCCTCGGCCTTCTGCTCGGCGGCGTAGGCCTCCTCCAGGGCCTGGGCTGCGGCGATCTTCTCGGCTGCGGTGGCGATGCGGGTGGCCTCGGCCTCCTTCTCCCGGCGCTGGGCGTTGGACATGGCCACCTCCACCTTGGAGGAGTTCTCGCCCTGGATGGCGGAGGCGTCGGCCTGGGCCACCTGGATGCGCTGGTCGCGGCGGGCCTGGGCCTCGCCAATGGAGCCGTCGCGGTCCTTCTCGGCCACGTTCTTCTTTGCGTCGTTGATGGCCTTGGCGGCGGCCTCCTTGCCCAGGGCGTCAATGTAGCCGGACTCGTCGGAGATGTCGGTGACGTTGACGTTGATGAGGCGCAGGCCGATCTTCTTGAGCTCGCCCTCCACGTTGCGGGAGACGGCCTCCAGGAACTTGTCGCGGTCGGTATTGATCTCCTCGATGTCCATGGTGGCGATGACCAGGCGGAGCTGGCCGAAGATGATGTCCTTGGCCAGCTCCTGGATCTCCTGGAGCTTCAGGCCCAGCAGGCGCTCGGCGGCGTTCTGCATGACCCCCGGCTCGGTGGAGACGCCCACGGTGAAGCGGCTGGGGACGTTGATGCGGATGTTCTGGCGGGACAGAGCGTTTTCCAGATCCACCGAGATGGACATGGGGGTCAGATCCAGGAACTCATAGGACTGGATGACCGGCCAGATAAAGGCCGCGCCGCCGTGGATGCACTTGGCGCTGCGGGTGGAGCCGTCCTTGTTGCTGCCCACCTTGCCGTAGATGACCATAACCTTGTCCGAGGGGCACTTCTTGTAGCGCTTGATCAGGAACAGCAGCAGGGAGAAGACGATGACGACGATGACGCAGGTAAGGATAAGTCCAAAGATGTTTGGCATAAGTTCCTCCTTATTCTGTCTCTTCTGATTCGGATGGAATGGGTTCCACCAGCAGGGCGCCGCGGCCGGCCAGACCGGTGACACGGACAGGGCTGCCGGTGGGGATGGGGGCGGGGGAGTCGGTGAGGGCCTCAAATTCCGTCAGCTGCTCCTGCACGGTGAGGGTGACCTTGCCGGGGGAGGAGCGGCCGGGGGGAACGGTGAGGTACACGGTGCCCGTCCGCCCGAGGGCGTTGCGGAGATCCAGGGTGCCGTCGTACTGGAGGCGAAGGGCCTGGCGGACGGCCAGGGCGATGCCCACCATGCCGGCAAAGCCGATGGGGATGGCCAGGAAGACCGCCAGGAAACCGGGCAGGCCTACCTGGTGGAGCCACAGGCCGCCCCAGCCGAAGAGCACCAGGAAGGCCACCACGCCCCGCACGGTGAACAGGTGCAGGCCGGTGTCGGGGGTCTCCGGGTCCGCCGCGGCCTCGTGGAGCGGGCCGCCGTCGGCGTCGGGGCCGTCGAAGTCCGGCCCGTCTGCGTCCGGCACACCGGCGTCGCCGTCGCTGTCAAACGCGCCCCCCGCAAAGAGGAGAACGGTCTGAATCAGCAGGATCAGCGTGGCGGGTACGGCGATGTAGAGCAGAACGTGGTCCAGGGCAGAGAGGGATTGCCACCAGGCTGCCATGAATGGGTTCCTCCTTTCTCGAAATGGGGATGCGATCTATCATAAAACAGCGGTGGGATACTCCGCGTCCCTACCGCTGTCTTGGGACGCGTCAGGCCAGGGCCGCGAGGAGGGCCTCCGCCTCCTGCTTGAGCCGTCCGGCCAGATAGGCCGTCAGGATCACATGGAGGCAGCGGGCCACCCGGTCC
>ERZ773185.2656-NODE-2656-length-11207-cov-46.628945_pt1 | contig 11207 bp, 11 predicted proteins | sample MGYA00580531_ERZ773185 | MGnify/ENA primary metagenome ERZ773185 (study PRJEB29015, sample SAMEA2737799) | human gut metagenome | biome: human gut; feature: human-associated habitat; material: faeces | place: China | collected 2012 ...
CGTGGACCGCAAGGAAGGCACGATCAGCGTGGACAACACGCCGGTCACCCTGGTCGATCTGCCCGGCACCTACTCCCTGACAGCTTACTCCCAGGAAGAACTTGTGGCCCGCGACGAGCTCAGCCTCGGCAGGGTGGACGCTGTCATCGACTGCGCTGACGCCTCGGCCCTCGAACGCAACATGCTGCTCACCGTGCAGATGATGGAAATGGGCATGCCCGTGGTCCTCGCCTGCAACATGATGGACGAGGCCCGCAAGGCCGGCATCCATATTGACATGCAGAAGCTGTCCGAACAGCTCGGCACCCCTGTCCTGCCCATTGTCGCCCGTAACGGCGAAGGCATCAGGGAAGTGGCCAGAGCCGCCCTCGATCTCGCGAAAAAAGGCCGGAAGGAACCGCTTCACATCAATTACGGCCCCGAGCTCACCGAAGCCGTGGAGGCTCTTGAGAAACGTCTCAGCGAGGAGAAGATCCTCATTGACCGTTATCATCCCCACTGGACGGCCCTGAAGCTCCTGGAAGGCGATACCAAGGTACAGGAAAGCGTGCGCGAAGCCCGCCCCGACCTCGCTCCCGAAATCCTGTCCTACTGCGAGGGCATCGAGGAAAAGGTCAAGGCCGCCACGCAGGCCACCTGCGAATCAGTGATTACCGACGCCCGCTACGGCTATATCCGCGGCCTGCTCGCCCAGGGCGTCGTCAAACAGGACCCCGGCAAGGATCGTCTGGCTCTCTCGGACCGTCTGGACAAAATCCTCACCAACAGGTTCCTCGGCCCGCTCATCATGATCGGCGTTCTCTACCTCATGTTCGTGATCACCTTCAACCTGGGCGCCTATCCTCAGGAATGGCTTGAGGATTTCTTCGCCTGGATGGGATCCGAGCTTGGCGATCATATGGATGACGGCCTGCTCAAGTCCCTCATCTGCGACGGCATCATCGCCGGTGTCGGCGGCGTGGTCAGCTTCGTGCCCCTCATCGCCATCATGTTCGCCCTGATAGCCTTCATTGAAGACAGCGGCTACATGGCCCGAATCGCCTATATGATGGACCGCATCTTCCGCTTCTTCGGCCTGCACGGCGCCTCGGTCATGCCGTACATCATTGCCGGCGGTATCGCCGGCGGCTGCGCCATCCCCGGCGTCATGGCCACCCGGACCCTGCGCTCCCCCAAGGAAAAGCTCGCCACCCTGCTGACCCTGCCCTTCATGTGCTGCGGCGCCAAGGTCCCCTGCTTCCTCCTGCTCATCGCCGCCTTCTTCCCGAAGAGCCCTGCCCTGGCCTTCTTCCTCGTTCTCTGCTGCGGGTGGGTCGGCGCCCTGCTCATGGCTTCCCTCCTGCGCCACACCATTATCCGCGGCGCAGGCACCCCCTTCGTCATGGAGCTCCCGCCCTACCGCCTGCCCACTATCTTCTCCATTCTGATGCACATGTGGGAACGTACCTGGATGTACCTCAAGAAAGCCGGTACCATCATCCTGGCTATTTCCATTGTCATCTGGGCTGCCATGACCTTCCCGTCTCTGCCTGATTCCCAGAAGGCTCCCTTCGAGGAGAAGGTTGCCGCCCTTGAGGGCCAGCAGAAGGGGCTCCAGGAAGACAGCGAACAGTACAAGGCCCTGCAGGATCAGATTGATGAGGCGAATAACGACCTCGCCGCTGCCCAGCTGCGCTACTCCTACGGCGGCCGCATCGGCGTGGCCATCGAGCCCGTCACCAAATACCTCGGCTTCACCTGGCGCACCAATATCGCCCTTGTGGCCGGCGTCGCCGCCAAGGAAGCCGTTGTTTCCACCCTGGGCACCGCCTACTCCATGGGCGAGCAGGATCCCGAAGACGCAGCGCCTCTCGGCGAGCGCCTGAAGCAGGATCCGGACTTCACCCCGGCCGTTGCCCTCTCCCTTATGATCTTCATCCTCTTCTACTCCCCCTGCTTCGTCTCCCTTGTTGTCATCAAGTCCGAGGCGGGCGGCTGGAGATGGCTCTTCTTCAGCATGATTGTGGATACAATTTTCGCCGCAATCCTCGCTTTCATCGCCTACAACATCGGCCGCTTCGTATGGGGCTGCTGACGGGATTATAAAAGCTGCCTTCAGCGGCCGGGTTTTCCGCCCGGCCGCCGGCGGCGGAGGTTTTTTCAATGACCCAGAATATCATTGTCGGTCTTATCCTGCTTGTCGCTGTTGTCTTCCTCGTCCTGACCGCCAGGAAGAAAATCAAGAGCAAGCGGTGCGCCTGCTGCGGCGGGCCCAACTGCTGCTGCGGTAAAAAGAAGTTCTAGAAAATCCTGCCGGGCCTGGCCCGGCAGGATTTTTTTCTGTCACGTCCGTCTCATCTCCCCCGGAGCCCGGCCGGTCTTCAAAACGCCGGAAAACAGAAGAAAATTTTTTCTGTTTCCCCCTGACAAAGTTTCCGGCCAGCCCGGAGACATCCGGAATTTCCCGCTTCCGGCCGGGATGGTCCCGGACTCCCTATTGACAATCACTCTGAAATAGTCTTGTGCTCAGCGCAGGAAAGAATCAACAAAGGGAAAAGGGGGATCAGACTATGAGCAAAGCAGAGTGCAGCCTCAGAGACCTTCACGTGGGGGATAAGGGACGTATCGAGCGCGTCAGCGTGAGCGGTGAACTCGGCCGCCGCATCCGTGATCTCGGACTCATTCCGGGCACCAGCATCACTGTCGTGGGACGCGCTCCCCTGCGCGATCCTGTGGCCCTGCGCCTCGAGGGCGTGACTATCATGCTCAGAAACAAAGAGGCGGATTACATCACTGTCACAAAGCAGTAGCGTCAGACGGCGGCTTTTCCTGAGCCGCTTTTTTTATGAAAAAAAATTGAAATTGATTTTCCTTTTCTTGACAAAAGACCCGAAATGTCTATTGTGAGGCCAAGGGGGAGCCCCTCCCCCGGCTTTCGAGTTTTTTCAGGAGGAACATCATGGAAAAAACCTGCAGCCTTCGCAACATGGCCGTTGGTCAAAGAGGTCGTATCTCAGCAGTTAAAGTTTCCGGTGAACTGGGCCGCCGCATCCGCGATATGGGTCTCGTCCCCGGCGTCACGGTTTCCGTTGTGGGGCGTGCTCCGCTTCATGACCCCGTGGCCCTGCGTCTTTCCGGCGTGACCATCACACTCCGCAATAACGAAGCCGATTACATCAGCATCGTCCAGTAGCCACGTTCTTCTGTGCAGGGCAGGCTCCCCGTTATGAACCTGCCTTTCCCTTCTCTGCCTCTGCCGGCGGTAAAAAAAGGGCGGAAATTCCGTATGGAGTTTCCGCCCTTTCGTGTTCCCGGCATCAAATCAGCGGACGCCGTGTCCGGCCAGCCACGCTTCCCTGAGCCTGTCGAGATCCGCGCGCTTCAGGTAGCGCTGGTTTTCGCTCCCGCGGTAAAGGAGATCAATGTTCCTGAGCTTCTCTATATAGGGGCCGTCCACAAGGGCGTCCAGCTCATCCAGGAGCCCGCGGATGGGGGGATTCTTCAGGCTTTTCTCCATGAGCTGCTCAAAGGTGTATCCGGAGAACGACATGACATTCCTGCCCCTGGCGTGCACCTCCCGGGCCAGCCAGAGCAGGGGCTCAGGCTGCAGAAAAGGCTCGCCTCCGGAAAACGTGATGCCGGCAAGAAGAGGATCAGCGCAGAACTTCTCAAGGATGTCTTCAGCAGCAGCCTCCGTTCCCCCGTTCAGATCGTGGGTCTGCGGATTCTGACAGCCGGGACAGCCAAGCAGACAGCCCTGCACAAAGACGGTCATGCGCAGACCGGGACCGTCGACGATGCTTTCTTCCTCAATGCCAGCGAGACGCAGAATATGTGCCATGGTATTTTCAGCCTTTATGATATTTTGGCGGGACGCCTCTGTCCGGGACAGGGCAGAACTGAGGGCAGACTGCCGGGGCCGCATCCGCCGTCCGGCGCGCCGGAAAGAGAACAGCCAGGCTCCGCTTCCCGCGGCCGGGTAAGCCGGGGAAACGTCTCTCCTGCCTGCTCTCTTATATCCCATATCGCCCTGCAGGTACATGCCGCCCCGGACGGAAGAGAGGGACTTCCGGACTCAGCCCTGGCCGGAAGCGGTCCGGCTTTGGGTACCCCGCGGGCAAACGCGTCAGGGAAGGGCTCACTCAGGCCCGCATGCACTCCCCGGCAGAACATTTTTGCATTTTTTTCCGGTATTATCTGCCGTATGGCATTCGTCTTTCACCGGTCTTTTCTCTGTGTTGGCCTTCTGTCAGCATCGCCGGATGTCACACTGCCGCGTTTCCGGGGAACCGGCCCTTTCCATTTCCTTTGAAAATCAGCGTATATTTTGTTTTCAGCAGCCGGGACTCAGGGAACTTTACCTCTTCCGATTGCTTTGACCATCTGATACGGATTCGGACTGCGAAAGAAGGAAGGACGCAGGATGCTTCCGGATTGCTTTGGCTTTTCTTCTTAATCCGGAACATTTCAGGGAAAAAACCGGATCACTGGATAAAAACGGTATTTCTTGACATAAAGCGCATACAGGCTTTAAGTTGTGTATAAATTTATGCAATTCTCTGATAAAGACCACAAAAAATTCCCTGCCCCGGCAGGATAGCACTGGAGGTTCGTTTATGACTAAGGCTGAGTTGGTTGACAAGCTGGCTTCCGAAGGTGGCATCACCAAAGTTCAGGCTAACAAAGTCCTGGGCGCTCTCGTTGAGGCTGTGATCGCGGCGATGACCTCCGGCGAAGCTGTCATGCTGGGCGGTCTTGGAACTTTCAAGGTTTCCAAACGCAATGAGCGCAAGGGCCGCAATCCCCAGACTGGCAAGGACATTGTCGTGCCTGCCAGCATGGTTCCCAAATTTACCCCGGCCAGGGCTCTCAAGGAAGCCGTGGCCAAGATGCCTCTGAAAGAAGACGCTTAGTTCCGTGCGCCTGAAGGCGCGGTAAACGGAGATATGAAAAGAGCCGGAAGCAGACGCTTCCGGCTCTTCTTTTGCGTCCTGCATGAGCGCGTTCTGACGGATGCAGCTCCCCGGAACTGCCCCGGGCAGCGGAAAAGTCACAGCCGGGCACCGGAAGCCCGCCGCGAGACGGAAACCGGGAAAGGTGATGGAATACTTTCATCACGCCGGCAGAGACAGGCGGGAATGCGGAACAGGCAGAAGGCTGGTACCGTCCTGATATTTTTACAGGATAAGGAACGCGCTGCCCCGCGGAGATCCCATGCTGAAGAGGAAGCAAAAACACTCCCACGGAGGGCTGTCCTCCGGTTCAGGAGAGAAAACAGCGCCCCTTTGAAGATCAGAGCCACGGTGCGCCGGTGTGAGGGGCGGGAGAGTTCCCGGGGCCCTTCCTGCCCTCTTTTCCTGAGGGAAAGCCGCTACTTTTTTCTGCCGAAACGGCCCACTACTGCCGCGCCGGGGAGGCCTGCCCTTCCCGGCCTGACGCCGCCGAGGACACGGGCTCCCTCGCCAAAACTCTTCAGCCAGGCCCTGAACGGGGTGCTCCCTTCCTTCATATTAAGGATGATTCCGCCGTCGCCGCACCTCTCTACCGCGTAGCCGGGGATAAGGTCCTGCATTACGCGGCCGGCGTATTCCCTGCCGAGATAAACCCGGACGGGGCAGGATTCGTCAGTCGAAAACTGTGGCAGAAGAACCCTGCCGGAAGCGGCGCTTTCCGCCTCCGGGCGGCCTTCGGGTGTGACAGAGCTGATGAGATGCACGGGCAGAAAAGCCGCTTCGGGATGCCTGTCATCAGGATCCGAAAAGCGCCATCCCGCAAAATACAGAAGCCCGTCCCTGAAGAGAAGCCGTACAGGAAGGAGCAGCGCCGTTCCTCCCGGAACAATGCCAAAGCGGCAGAGACGGCCTTCCCCGGCGGCATGCAGAAACGTTCTGATGTGCTCAGCGTGCGCCGCGTAGGAAAGCGCGCCGGTTTCGATATCGAGAATATCCGAAACGACGATGCGCGGGATTCCTTCCTGCACGGTCTGCCCTCCCTCAGCCTCTCCGGCACCGGGCAGGGAGCCATCCTTCTCAAGACGGTACCAGCGGCGGTTGTTGTCCATGCCGGTGGTGAAATCTCCGCCAGTGACCGCGGCAATACTGTCGGTCATGCGCAGGATCGTCTGCGGCGAACATCCGAGAGCCCGTTTCAGGTCCGCGAGATAATGCTTTCTGCCATCGCGCAGGAGAAGAATAAAAAGACGCAGCAGCCGGGTTCCGGGTACGGATTGCTGGGCTGAATGACGCGGCATATTTTCCTCCTTTTCCTGTCCGGCCCTGTCTGCCAGGCCGGATTCTCTTCTCAGGTTACGGAGAAGGTCTACCAGCACGTCTTTCCAGATTATGAACAGTGGAAAAATTTTATACGGCCTGAAAATTTTTTTCGTTTTTCCGGAAAACCGTCCTTTCTGCTTCAGACCGGATCACGGGAAAAGAAGGCTGTCAGCCGGAAGAACAGGACGGCACGGGGCACAAGAGAAACATGGCCTGTCCTTTCCGGGATAAAATCCGCAAAAAAAACGCTTTTTACCCTGTATTGGTTTTCTGACACGTCCGGCGCCGGATCCTCCGCGCCCCAGTGACGGACCGCCCCCATCTTTCTTCATTTTTCCGGGGCGGCTTTCTTCTGTCCGGGAGTCCAGAAAAACAGACAGACGCAGGACAGAGAAAAATTTACTGTATCCGGCTTATTTCTGTATGCTTTTTATACAAGTATCCGGAAAGTGTCTGAATGCTGGACAGAAAAACGCAGCCCGGCATGAGCGCCCCGGCACCTTCCTGGTTCCGTCCGGACAGAACAGCCCTCAGGGTAATGGCACACAATTTGCTTTGTACTAAGCAGAAGGCTTTTGAAAGCCCAGCCTCATGAAAAGAACCTGAACCAAACACCGAAACTCCCGGACCGCCGTCTGCCACGGCGGTCCACCCCGGCCGGAGGCCGTGCTCCGGCAGAAAGCAGCACGGCAGTTTTCCCAGCTTACAGTCCTCCCTGACTGAAAATATACAGCCCTCCCCTCCCTGACAGTAAAACCCGGAACATCCAGAACTTCTTCCTCGAAGACCGCCGCCTGCCACGGCGGTCTTTCTTTTTGCCCGCTTCCGGGCGGAGTCCGTTTTCTGAACATGTGTATTGCCGGCCGGCGGATGAAAATTAAACAGACACCGGATTCATGCCGGCAGGGAATGAACGCAGCCGGCTCTCTCCGGAACACCGGCCGGGTGGTGAAGGCTTCTGCGGCGGTCTCCGGAGAAGAATCGGTTCTCCCGGCAAATCCGGATAAACATGGCACGCTTATTGCTTAATACTTACTGAAAGCGGACAGACTCCGCCTTCCTCTTCATGAAAGACTCCCCAACCAAGTAACCAACTCCGAAACCTCCTCCGGACCGCCGCCTGCCACGGCGGTCCGCCCCGGCCGGGGGCCGTGCCCCGGCATAGAAAAAAACACGGCAGTTTTCCCAGCCTCCAGTCCTCCCTGACTGAAGATATACAGCCCTCCCCTCCCTGACAGTAAAATCCAGGATATCCCAACTTCCTCCTCTGAAGACCGCCGCCTGCCACGGCGGTCTTCCTTTTTGCCCGCTTCCGGGCGGAGTCTGTTTTTTGGGCATGTGTATGGGCCGCCGGATGAAAATTAAACAGGTACCGGTTTCCTGCTGCCAGGGCATGAACGCAGCCAGCCCTCTCCCCTGGAACCGGCCTTGTGGTGGAGGCTTCTGTGACGCTCTCCCGGTAAAACCGGCTCTGCAAAAGGGGTTACGCAAGTATGGCACGCATATTGCTATATACTTACTGAAAGCGGGCAGCACCCGCACTCCTCTTCATGAGAACTCCCCAAACCAAGTAACCAACTCCGAAACCTCCCCCGGACCGCCGCCTGCCACGGCGGTCCACCCCGGCCGGGGACCGTGCTCCGGCAGAAAAAACACGGTAAATTTCCCAGCCTCTTTTATCCTGCCTGACTGCAGGTACCCCTCCCTACAGCAATCCCGAAACATCCTGAACCTCCTCCTCTGAAGACCGCCGCCTGCCACGGCGGTCTTCCTTTTTGCCCGCTTCCGGGCAGAGTCTGTTTTTTGGGCATGTGTATGGGCAGCCGGATAAAAAGTGAACGGGTATGTCTTATGTTTCCTTATATGCCGGGAGACCGCAGAATCCGGCGGGGAGAGACAGAAAGGAAAACTGTCCCGGGCTTTCCGGCGGCAGCGGTGGTTCCCGGAACGTCTTCCGGACGTGCCGGAAATAAAAAATCCCGGACACGGCCTTCCATCATCTCTGACAGGACATCATGTCAGGCAGAATTCCCATCTGCCCTCAAGGATTTCCACGTCCTGCCCCGCTCCTATTTTCCCGATGTCAGTCCCTCTGCTGTCTGATATTCCCGCAGGTGTATAGGGCTGTGCCCAAAAATTGAACAGCCGCTGCCTTTTCCCCCCTGCCCGATGCGTATCACCCTGATGTCCATAGGAGGGATTGCGGACGCAGCCTTTCCCCGGGGCCCGTGCCACGGCATCATGACCGCCTCTACGCTCCATGCGATCCTCTCCTGGTTTCCCCGCGTCTTCTTCCAGGATCGTTTTCCAGGTATTTGATGCGTATGGCACGTGTTTTGCAATGTACCAGGTATACGCGGTGACCAGCCGCAGCAATCTTCGTGAATAGACCTCAGACAACCAAGACCGAATCCTCAACAAAGACCGCCGCTACCCCACGGCGGTCTTTCTTTTTGTCTCCGGCCGGCTGCCCGTGAATGTATCTAAAATAAATACACCCTGTTGGACACATGTAAAAAAAGTAATCATGTACGGCTGTTACGGGCGGAGGGGCAGAGCGGATAGGGAGCCCCGCCGGCGGCAGCGCAGCCAGTTTACGGGGAGGATGCAGGGATGGCACGCTGTTTGCTTATATAGAAGTGGAACACACAAAGACCGAGTTATACATCTTCCATATCTTACTCCACTCCTTGCCCAGAGACCGCCGCCTGCCCGGCGGTCTCTCCTTTTTTGTCTGCCCCTGAAAAACAGAAATTTTCACCCGGAGTGAAAGATAAACGGTTTTATGGCACACGTTTTGCATAATCAAAAAGTGAACATCCCTGAAAACTCCCTACCCCCTCTGTCAGAAAGGCCGCCGGCGTTCCCCGGCGGCCTTCGGCGTATCAGGAGAGGGTGAAGAAACCGCCCCATTCCTGGCACGGCAGGGGTAAACCGGAACTTTTTCCTGCGCAGCCCCAGAATCCTTTTTTAATGGCACGCTGTTTGCATATTACTAAGCGGAACACATAGAAAACCAAGACACATCTTCCAAACTCTTCTCCACTCCTTACCCAAAGACCGCCGCCTGCCCCGGCGGTCTTTTTTTACCTCCGGCTTTCCAGGGCAGGAGAATCCCCGGCCCTGTGACGGAAAAGGATCAAAGCAGATCCGTATTCTGCTTCAGTATACAATGTTCCCCTGACCTCTGCCGGAAAGCCGGCAGCGTTTCAGACGGCCTTTAACGCCCCGGGAAAAACGAAGGAAACACAGGAAACCGGCTCTCTGCCTCCCAGGCGGAAGTTCCGGATATCTCCAAAACGAATTTTACTTACCCGCCTCTGTCCCGTTCCCCACCCAGGGGGTCAGTTTTCGTTCGTTTAAGGGGGTAATTATACTTTCGCCTTACGGCTCTCTGCCCCTGGGCCTGGAATAATTCAGTGCGGAGCCCCTGCGCAGGTCATTGAAGGGGCATACATGGGCTGCCGCAGACCGGGGCCGTAACTATGGCACGCCGTTTGCATATCATTAAGCGGAACACACAGAAACCAAGACACATCTCCCAAACTCTTCTCCACTCCTTACCCAAAGACCGCCGCCTGCCCCGGCGGTCTTTTTCGTCGGCATCCGATCGACAAGACTGCGGAAAGCCGATCCATGTCCCACGTGCCAGCCGATCGCTCCCCGGCTTCATCAAACGATCGCTTACCGGACCCGCCTCATCAGCCCCGTCGGCCTTCTGAACTTCCTGTCCGTCAGAGTGTACCCGTCAGACGGGACGGCTCATGGGCCTCCTTCCAGAGCAGTTCAGGGACTTTCCCAGAACGAGGCATGCCGGGGGCACAAAAAAAGCCGCCCGGCCCCTAAGGGAGGACGGCGGAAAAGTCCGGAAAAATGCAGGCCTTCTTACTTGAGCCCGGACTTGCCAGGAATGCCGCCGGGCGCGGCATTGAGTTCATTGCGGAACTTGTTGGAAAGACGGAATGTGGCCACGCGTCTGGCTGGGAGCATCATAGGCTGGCGCGTGTGAGGATTGCGGCCCAGGCGGCTGCGCTTGTCATGAACTTCAAATTTACCGAAGCCACTGATGAGAACGCCGTCCTTGGCAGTCATGGCTCTCTTTATCAGGTCGATGAGCTCTTCAACGTAATCCTTCACTTCCGAGCGGCCCTTACCGGTCTTTTCATCAATTGCCTCAATAAGATCGGCTTTGGTCACCGTGCGGACACTTTGACCTTTCAGTGGTTTGGTTCCTTTGTTTTCGCTTTCAGCTATGAGCATACCGGCAAATCCTTTGTCTTTTGAGAGTACGGAGAGGCACAAACCCGCTCACCGTAAACTGCCCTCGTAACAGTTACGTCAGCCGTCTGTGCCGCAATGTAGTCAGCCTTTTCCTTTCTTACCCTTCCAGCCCCCTCAGCTGAAACTTCGCCGGACGAACTCATCCCAGGCCCGCATGGCTCTGTTCTTCAGCGGACTGATTGTTGATGATGAGAGTTCAGGCATCTTGTTTTCCCATGTTTGGAAAGAGGGTGAAGGGAGCGGGATTGCCCCGCCCTTGCGTCGCTATGGAGAAATCTTATACACGCAACGCAAGCGTTTGTCGACAAAAAAAATCTTTAAATTCGGTATGTTAAAGCCTGAAAAATAACGAAAATGTTTTACCCGTTAAAAACACTGCAACAAAATATATTTTTCCAGTTTTCTCTCTGTACTTTGATTTTTATACATCTTAAAATAATGATAAAAAACGATATTTTTATCGCAATAAGCGTCTATAACTGAATTAATAAATTCATTTATGAATGAAAAAAACACAATATCAATGCATAATATATTTTTATTATTGAAATGTTTACATTTTTAAATGTTCGTATTGAATATATAATACAGTTTGTGGGTATTTCACGACTATTCAATCTGGCAAAAAAAAAGACTCCGGAGCATTGTCTGCTCGACGGAGTCTTCGAAAAATCC
>ERZ773185.2667-NODE-2667-length-11188-cov-2.881703_pt1 | contig 11188 bp, 8 predicted proteins | sample MGYA00580531_ERZ773185 | MGnify/ENA primary metagenome ERZ773185 (study PRJEB29015, sample SAMEA2737799) | human gut metagenome | biome: human gut; feature: human-associated habitat; material: faeces | place: China | collected 2012 ...
CCATTTTGACGAAACTGGCGTCGTCGCGGGTCAAAAAGCTGGTGCCAATGATCATCAGGTTGGGCAGAAAGACAAACAACACAAGCCAACCGACAATAGTGACAATCACTACATTCTGGAACTTACTTGTGTTCTTCATCAGCCAGTACGACCTCCCAGCTTTCTACCCAATTAATGGCCATTTTTTGGTCGAGAGAGTGGTCAAAGTCAGGATCGTCTTCATTGAAGAATTCGCTGACCATCACCATCTTGCCATTTTCCAGTTCAACAACCGACTCCAGCGTCATGCCTTTGTAGTTACGCTCACGAACGTAACCAATCAGCCCTTCAGCGTGGTTGTCGTCGTTAATCTCTTCAACACGTAAGTCTTCCGGGCGCAGCAGAACATGCAGTTTTTGCCCCGGTTCAACGGCGAAGTTAACGTAGATATTACATTCGCGGCCTTCAACGTTGGCGCGTACGCGCTGCTCGTCTAGACGTTCGATGACAGTGGCGTTAAACATATTGATTTCGCCAATGAAGCCGGCAACAAACAGGTTTTTCGGCTCTTCGTAAATTTCGCGCGGTGTACCATCTTGCTCAATACGACCCTCGCGCATCACCACAATCCTGTCTGACATGGTGAGCGCTTCTTCCTGATCGTGAGTGACAAAGACGAAGGTAATACCAAGCTTACGCTGTAACGCTTTCAGCTCGTTCTGCATTTGCTTACGCAGTTTGTAATCCAGCGCTGAGAGCGACTCATCCAGCAACAACAGACGAGGCTTGTTAACCACCGCGCGAGCAATGGCGACGCGTTGCTGTTGACCACCAGAGAGCTGATGCGGTTTACGTTGAGCGAAGGTTTCCAGTTGCACCATCCGCAGGGCTTCCATCACGCGGGGCGTAATTTCAGCAGCGGGGGTTTTTTGCATGCGCAACCCAAAGGCCACATTTTCGAACACGGTCATGTGGGGGAAAAGTGCGTAGCTTTGGAAAACAGTGTTCACATAGCGGTTTTCCGCCGGAACGTGGGTGATGTCCTCGTTATCCAGCATGATGCGTCCGGAATCAACAGTTTCCAGACCTGCAATCAGGCGAAGAACGGTTGTTTTACCGCAGCCAGAAGGGCCAAGCAGCGTGAGGAACTCGCCATTGTTGATAGTCAGATCCAGCTGGGGAATGACCTCTTTACCATCAAAGCATTTGCGAATTCCCGCCAATTGCACCAGCGGTGAAAGCGAACTCGGTTGTTTATTCAATTTTTTACTCTGTCCCATGTAAACGCAACGGATGGCTTACCGATGCGGGGTTTGTGGTTAACCACCTTGGTGACTCTTAATGAGGGCGGTAATTCTACGGCAAACCGCTTGAATCGCCAATCTTTGTTGTGAATTACTGGCTTAGCTTTATATTCATTAAGGTAATGCTGATAAATATTCCCGCTTGCAGGGGTAAAAGTGACCTGACGCAATATTTGTCTTTTCTTGCTTCTTAATAATGTTGTCACAAAAAGTGAGGGTGACTACATGGATAAACTACTTGAGCGATTTTTGAACTACGTGTCTCTGGATACCCAATCAAAAGCAGGGGTGAGACAGGTTCCCAGCACGGAAGGCCAATGGAAGTTATTGCATCTGCTGAAAGAGCAGCTCGAAGAAATGGGGCTTATCAATGTGACCTTAAGTGAGAAGGGCACTTTGATGGCGACGTTACCGGCTAACGTCCCTGGCGATATCCCGGCGATTGGCTTTATTTCTCATGTGGATACCTCACCGGATTGCAGCGGCAAAAATGTTAATCCGCAAATTGTTGAAAACTATCGCGGTGGCGATATTGCGCTGGGTATCGGCGATGAAGTTTTATCACCGGTTATGTTCCCGGTGCTGCATCAGCTACTGGGTCAGACGTTGATTACCACCGATGGTAAAACCTTGTTAGGTGCCGATGACAAAGCCGGTATTGCAGAAATCATGACCGCGCTGGCGGTATTGCAACAGAAAAACATTCCGCATGGTGATATTCGCGTCGCCTTTACCCCGGATGAAGAAGTGGGCAAAGGGGCGAAACATTTTGATGTTGATGCCTTCGATGCCCGCTGGGCTTACACTGTTGACGGTGGTGGCGTAGGCGAACTGGAGTTTGAAAACTTCAACGCCGCATCGGTCAATATCAAAATTGTCGGTAACAATGTTCATCCGGGCACGGCGAAAGGAGTGATGGTAAATGCGCTGTCGCTGGCGGCACGTATTCATGCGGAAGTTCCGGCGGATGAAAGCCCGGAAATGACAGAAGGCTATGAAGGTTTCTATCACCTGGCGAGCATGAAAGGCACCGTTGACCGAGCCGATATGCACTACATCATCCGTGATTTCGACCGTAAACAGTTTGAAGCGCGTAAACGTAAAATGATGGAGATCGCCAAAAAAGTGGGCAAAGGGTTACATCCTGATTGCTACATTGAACTGGTGATTGAAGACAGTTACTACAATATGCGCGAGAAAGTGGTTGAGCATCCGCATATTCTCGATATCGCCCAGCAGGCGATGCGTGACTGCGATATTGAACCGGAACTGAAACCGATCCGCGGCGGTACCGACGGCGCGCAGTTGTCGTTTATGGGATTACCGTGCCCGAACCTGTTCACTGGCGGTTACAACTATCATGGTAAGCATGAGTTTGTGACTCTGGAAGGTATGGAAAAAGCGGTGCAGGTGATCGTCCGTATTGCCGAGTTAACGGCGCAACGGAAGTAAGCGAAAAGGGATGCGGCATGTGATGCCGCATCCGGCTTAAATCCAAACTTACCCTTCGAAGAACCAGTATCCGCTATTGACCAGCGCCGCGAGCATCGCGAGGAATGACGGATCTTCCAGCGCATCGCCAAAATTCTCCGCGGTCAGCGCAATGTTGCTGGCGAGTGCATCCAGTGCCGGACGGTGCGGGGAATCGATCTTCTCACCATTGGCATACACGTCGTCGCCAATGCGCAATACGCGCAGACCACCCAGGCGCACCAGCACATCACCTTGTTTCAGCGCATCGTAGATTTCATCTGGCTGATAAGGCGGTTCCGGCGGCGCGATATCCAGTTCATGACGTGACTGGGATATAAACTCGCCAAACCATTGCTTAAAGTGTTCCGGCTGGTTGATCAATTCGAGCATCATCTCACGCAGTTTATCCATTTCTTGCGGCAGAACGTCCGCAGGATGAGCGCGAGGTGGAACATCCGGATCGCTGTAGTAGTTGCCGCCCAGTTCACGTTGCAGCACATAATCGGCAAATCCGCTAATTAATTCCCGCGTATTTGGCGCGCGAAAACCCACGGAATAGTTCATCGCATTTTCCAGCGCGTAGCCTTCATGCGGGAATCCTGGCGGAATATAAAGAATATCGCCAGGCTCCAGCTCTTCATCGATGATGGCTTCGAACGGATCGACCTGTAACAGATCCGGGTGTGGGCAGTGCTGTTTCATTTGCAGCTTTTCGCCCACTCGCCAGCGACGACGTCCGGTACCCTGAATGATAAACACGTCGTACTGATCGAGATGCGGGCCGACGCCGCCGCCAGGTACAGAAAAAGAGATCATCAGATCATCAATACGCCAGTCCGGTAGTTCACGGAACGGTCGCATCAGCGCGGCGGTCGGCTCATGCCAGTGATTTACTGCTTGCACTAACAATGACCAGTTAGTTTCACCGAGATGATCGTAGCTTTCGAACGGACCGTGGCTGACCTGCCATTTGCCATCCTGGTGACTGACCAGTCGACTGTCGACTTCGCTTTCCATCGCCAGACCCGCCAACTCGTCTGGAGAGATCGGGTCAATAAAATTATTAAAGCCGCGTTTTAACACCACCGGGCGTTTCTGCCAGTGACGTTCAAGAAAATCGGGCCAGTTAAGAGTGAGTTGGTATTCCATGTTAAGCATCCACAGGCTGGTATCTGCAACCGATTATAACGGATGCTTAACGTAATGCGTGAAGTATGGACATATTTATTCATCTTTCGGCGTAGAATGCTGGCGACCAAAAATCACCTCCATCCGCGCACCGCCAAGCATGCTATCTCCGGCGACGATTTTACCCTCATATTGCTCGGTGATTTCGCGGGCTACCGCCAGCCCCACACCTTGCCCAGGGCGTAAAGTATCAACCCGTTGACCACGGTCGAAAATGACCTCTCGCTTGCTTAATGGAATACCGGGGCCATCATCCTCGACCACAATATAGAGATGCTCGTCGGTTTGCCTTGCAGAAATTTCGACAAACTCGAGGCAATATTTACAGGCATTATCCAGCACGTTGCCCATCACCTCGACAAAATCGTTCTGCTCACCGACAAAGCTGATCTCTGGCGAAATATCGAGAGAGATATTGACCCCTTTGCGTTGATACACTTTGTTCAGCGCTGAGGTGAGATTGTCCAGCAGTGGGGCGACCGGATGCAGCTCGCGGCTGAGCAATGTCCCGCCGCGCATACTGGCACGATGCAGGTAGTAGCCAATTTGCTGTGAAATGCGGCTGATTTGCTCCAGCATTACCGGCTCAGCATCACTGACGCTCATCTTTTCACTACGCAGAGAACGCAGCGTACTTTGCAGCACCGCCAGTGGCGTTTTCAGACTATGGGTCAGGTCGGTGAGCGTCGTACGGTATTTGTCGTAACGTTCGCGTTCACTTTTTAACAATCGGTTCAGGTTTCGTACCAGACTGGTCAGTTCTCGCGTTGTGGCTGGATTGAGCAATTCGCGGTTATGTTCTTCCAGTTCGCGGACTTCTTTTGCCAGGGCTTCGATGGGGCGTAAACTCCACCAGGCGGCGACCCACAGCAGCGGGATCACTAACAGCAGATTGGCTGAGAGCACATAGATAAACCAGCTCCAGACCATATAGGAACTTTTTAGCTCCACCGGAATGGTATCCACCACCACAATGGTTAACTTTGGCATTCGCGATGTTGCCGGGTAGACGTTTACCGCCACCGAGTGGGTCATCTCCGCGTCGTCGTCATCTTCCCGCACTTCCTGCAACTGTTGCTGTATCGAATGATCTCCACTCAGCAAGAGGCTGGTATCGTTAACATCCGCTTCAATTTCATGAAAACCATTCGATTTCAGCCAGTCAGGCTGGATCATCTTCATCAGCCAGGGCACGTCACGTTGCGCCCATAAAAGCTGCCCGTTCTCATCATAAATTAGCGTCATGGTGGGGCTTTGCTTGTCGATATTTTCTGGTAACTCGACATGCAACTTATTGTTTTCCCACTTCGCAAGGGTATAGAACAGATTGCTTTCGCCACGTAACAGCCGAAACGTAGTTTTATCGAAACTGACGCTATAACCGATCAGCGCGACCATTCCGTAGGCAAGCGAAAGCACCAGTACTACCGCTGCCGTTGCCAACAGAAAACGTACCCGCAGCGAGAGCGGGAAAAAAAGACGCAGTAATTTTTTCATCAGCGCAATTCGAACAGATAGCCCTGGCCGCGAACGGTGGTAATCACTTCTTGCGGATATTGTGCCTGAATTTTTTTGCGCAGACGTCCCATCAGTACATCAATGGTATGGCTTTCCCGCAGCTCCGCATCCGGATAGAGTTGTAGCATTAACGAATCTTTGCTCACCACTTTGCCATTATTGCGTATCAACGTTTCCATAATGGTGTATTCGAACGCGGTCAGTTTGATCACTTCGTCATTAATAGATAATTCACGGCGAGAGAGATCAACCTGAAACGGGGGGAGCGAAATGACCTGTGAAGCCAGACCGCTATTACGCCGCATTAATGCCTGCATTCGCGCCATCACCTCTTCAATATGAAACGGTTTAGTCACATAATCATCAGCACCGGCACTTAATACTTCGACTTTGTCCTGCCAGCTTTCACGGGCGGTTAATACCAGAATCGGCAGTGAAACATCATTGCTACGCCAGCGGCGAATCAGTGACAGACCGTCCTCGTCTGGCAATCCGAGATCGACAATCGCAATATCCGGTAAATGTTCATTGAGATAATAATCGGCTTCTTTGGCATCTTCTGCGTCATCGACCTGATGACCAGCATCCTGAATCTGAACTTTAAGGTGGTGACGTAACAACGCATTGTCTTCAACAACCAGTACGCGCATTTTTATTTCTCCCTGTCTTAATTATTAAAATAGTGTAACGCGATTATGTGGTTATGGGGGTAAACATTAAATAAACCAGCGGGGAGGGGAGGTAAAGTGAAAAAATAAAAAGCGGATAATCTTAATAAGCAGGCCGGACAGCATCGCCATCCGGCACTGATACGAGGTTTATTTCAGCTCATCAACCATCGTGATAGCTCGACCAATATAGTTAGCCGGCGTCATCGCTTTCAGGCGGGCTTTCTCTTCTTCTGGCAACGCCAGACCATCGATAAACTGCTTCATGCCTTCGGCGTCAACGCGCTTACCGCGAGTCAGCTCTTTCAGCTTCTCGTACGGTTTTTCGATGCCATAGCGACGCATAACTGTCTGGATTGGTTCAGCCAGCACTTCCCAGTTGTGATCCAGTTCATCCAGCAGATGGTCACGGTTCACTTCCAGTTTGCTCACGCCTTTCAGGGTGGATTGATATGCAATCAAGGCATAACCGATACCCACGCCGAGGTTACGCAGCACGGTAGAGTCGGTCAGGTCACGCTGCCAGCGGGAAACCGGCAGTTTGCTTGCCAGATGCTGCAATACCGCGTTGGAAAGGCCCAGGTTCCCTTCGGAGTTCTCGAAGTCGATCGGGTTAACTTTATGCGGCATGGTGGAAGAACCAATCTCACCAGCAATGGTTTTCTGTTTGAAGTGGTTAAGGGCGATATAACCCCAGACGTCACGGTCAAAGTCGATCAGAATGGTGTTGAAGCGCGCAACGCAATCAAACAGTTCGGCAATGTAGTCGTGCGGTTCAATCTGGGTAGTGTACGGGTTCCATTGAATACCCAGCGAGGTGACGAACTCTTCGCTGAACTGATGCCAGTCAACTTCCGGGTAAGCGGCGATGTGGGCGTTATAGTTACCGACCGCGCCGTTGATTTTGCCGAGGATCTCCACCTGGTTAAGCTGGCGGTACTGGCGCTCCATACGGTAGGCGACGTTTGCCATCTCTTTACCGATGGTTGACGGCGTGGCTGGCTGACCGTGGGTACGAGACAGCAGCGGGATATCGCGGTACTGAACGGCGAGATCTTTAATGCCATCAATCAGTTGACGCCAGTATGGCAGGATCACTTCATCACGCGCGGTTTTCAGCATTAATGCGTGGGAGAGGTTATTGATATCTTCCGAAGTACAGGCAAAGTGGATGAATTCAGAAACCGCGTGCAGTTCCGGGATCTCCGCCACTTTTTCTTTCAGGAAATACTCAACCGCTTTAACGTCGTGGTTAGTGGTACGCTCGATAGTTTTGATGCGCGCCGCATCTTCTTCGCTGAAACTGGCGACGATTGCATCAAGGTAACCGATTGCGTCGGCAGCAAAAGCAGGAACTTCCTTGATCGCTGCGTGCGCGGCCAGTTTTTGCAGCCAACGTACTTCAACTTGTACACGGAATTTCAGCAAACCATATTCGCTGAAAATCCCGCGCAGCGCGCTGACTTTATCGCCGTAGCGTCCATCGACAGGGGAAACGGCGGTCAGTGAGGATAATTCCATAGATCACAACTCCGGGGTTAAATGAGCAAGAATTTGTTTTGCCTGAGTGGTCAGGCGATTACGAGAAAACATCAGTTGCAGACGTCCGCCGCCGACCTGGTGCCAGAGCACGGCGGCGCGAATGCCTGCCAGCAGGGTTGCGCGAACTTTCGCCTGCACTTGTGGGCTTTGCAGTACAGCAGGTGACCTGAATGCGCGGGCCAAGCGGGCTAATCACATCAACATAGATAGCAGCCATCGCGCTCATCAGCGTTTCGGACTGTAAATCGAAGTGTTCGAGCTGGCGTTGCAGGCCGTTGATCCGGTTGCCCAGAGTGTCGAGCGCACCTTTCGCTGAGGAGAGTTTGCGCTCAAGCACCATCAAGCTGAGTGTGTAGCGGGTTAATTCGGCGTTTAAGCCCTGGCGACTGCTGGCATTGAGCACGCCGAGCAGGGTTTCCAGCCCGACGCGCAGGTTGGCTTCGCTACCGCCAAAAACCGCCAGCGTCGAGCTGGGGTTCATATCAATAATACTGTTGAGTGAGACGTGTAGCGCATCGGCATCACAATGCCCCTGGTGAGCGAGTTGTTGCACCAGGCGTGCCGACTGACAAATACCGGCCAGGGCGAGGGTGATGTCATAGTAATTCTTTGCCACGTTCACTGCTTCCTTGTTTTAAGTAAAGATAATAATCAGACCGGCAGCGGCAGACGCTGCTCAATAATACCGCCACCGAGGCACACTTCACCGTTATAGAAGACGGCAGACTGGCCCGGCGTCACGGCGGCAACCGGTTCATCGAAAATCACTTCAATGCGATCATCGTCCAGCGCCTTGACGGTGCAAGGGATATCGGTCTGGCGATAGCGGGTTTTTACCGTGCAACGCATAGTGCCGGTGAATGGTTCGCGATCGACCCAGTGCAACTGCTGGGCAATCAACCCGACAGACATCAGCCGCGGGTGTTCATGGCCCTGAGCGACAACCAGAATGTTGTTTTCGACGTCTTTGTCCACCACATACCACGGTTCTTCGGTACCTTCTTTGGTGCCACCGATACCCAGACCTTTACGCTGACCGAGAGTGTGATACATCAGCCCCTGGTGCTCACCAATTTCATCGCCATCGACGGTAATGATTTTGCCCGGTTGCGCCGGGAGATAACGGCCCAGGAACTCGCGGAATTTACGTTCGCCAATGAAGCAAATGCCGGTAGAGTCTTTTTTCTTCGCGGTGACCAGACCAAGATCTTCAGCAATCTTACGCACCTGCGGTTTTTCCAGTTCGCCGACCGGGAACAGGCTTTGCGCAATCTGCTCATGGCTGAGCGTATAAAGGAAGTAGCTCTGGTCTTTATTGCTGTCCAGACCACGCAGCAGGCGGCTCTTGCCATCGACATCGGCCCGACGTACGTAATGACCGGTAGCGATATAATCGGCACCTAAATCTTCGGCGGCAAATTCGAGGAAGGCTTTAAATTTGATCTCTTTGTTGCACAGAATATCCGGATTCGGCGTGCGACCGGCTTTATATTCGGCAAGGAACAGTTCGAAGACGTTGTCCCAGTACTCGGCAGCAAAGTTAACGGTGTGCAGTTCAATGCCGAGCTTGTCGCAGACAGCCTGGGCATCAGCCAGATCCGCTGCCGCTGTGCAATATTCCTCACCGTCGTCTTCTTCCCAGTTCTTCATAAACAGGCCTTCGACCTGATATCCCTGTTGTTGCAACAGCCAGGCAGAAACGGAGGAATCGACACCGCCGGACATGCCGACGATTACTTTTTTTGCGGTTTCAGACATTGGATCACTCACGACATTGAACTTCAAGGCGGCGTATTCTATCACGCAGCCTTTTAGATGACACCCTTTGTAAAAGGCCAGTTAAAATCGCCAATCATCTCCAGCGGATAACGTTGCCCGCTTTGATAACAACGAATACTTTCCGCCACCAGCGGCGAACGAAGATTTGACGCCTGTAAAATTTCTTCGGCGCTGACCCAACGGCAGCAGTCGATATCGCTGTCATGAGGCTGGGTCGAGCATATTTGCTCAAGCTCAATGGCAAAGAGGAAACGCAAAAACGGCGTTTTATCTGGCGCAATCCACTGATGCATACGAATAAAGTGTTGCGGCTGCGCGCTGATGCCGGTTTCTTCCCATAGCTCACGGGCGGCAGCTTCCACTAAGGTTTCATCGGCTTCCAGATGCCCGGCAGGTTGGTTCCATAACGCTTTACCATTAATCGTCTCTTCAACGACTAAAAATTTGCCTTCTGCGTGCACCACGCAAGCAACGGTAACGTGCGGTTTAAACATTGTGCATCCTTATTCTGTTGCTTCTCGCCATTCGCCATTGGCAAGGTTATCCAAAGTGTAATCACCCATCGCATAACGAATCAGTCGCAGCGTGGGGAAGCCAACATGGGCGGTCATGCGGCGCACCTGGCGATTACGTCCTTCATATAAGGTGATCTTCAGCCAGCTGGTGGGAATACTTTTGCGTTCACGAATTGGTGGATTCCGCGGCCATAACCACGCGGGTTCGTCAACCAGCTCCGCGCCTGCGGGCAGGGTAGGGCCATCATTTAAGGTTACGCCATTGCGCAAGGCTTCAATTGCGTCTTGCGTGGGAAAACCTTCCACCTGCACATAATAGATTTTTCCGGTGCGTTTACCCGGCTGGGTTAAACGCGCCTGCAACGCGCCGTTATTGGTCAGCACCAGCAACCCTTCGCTATCGCGGTCAAGGCGACCTGCTGCATAAACGCCCTGAACCGGGATGAATTCTTTTAATGTTTTGCGTCCGGCTTCATCGGTGAACTGCGGAAGAACATCGTAGGGTTTATTGAAGAGGATCACACGCGTGGGCTGGTTTTCAGGTTTACGCCTGGTAGAACGTTGCGAGCTGAATCGCTTAACCTGGTGATTTCTAAAAGAAGTTTTTTGCATGGTATTTTCAGAGATTATGAATTGCCGCATTATAGCCTAATAACGCGCATCTTTCATGACGGCAAACAATAGGGTAGTATTGACAAGCCAATTACAAATCATTAACAAAAAATTGCTCTAAAGCATCCGTATCGCAGGACGCAAACGCATATGCAACGTGGTGGCAGACGAGCAAACCAGTAGCGCTCGAAGGAGAGGTGAATGGAAAGTAAAGTAGTTGTTCCGGCACAAGGCAAGAAGATCACCCTGCAAAACGGCAAACTCAACGTTCCTGAAAATCCGATTATCCCTTACATTGAAGGTGATGGAATCGGTGTAGATGTAACCCCAGCCATGCTGAAAGTGGTCGACGCTGCAGTCGAGAAAGCCTATAAAGGCGAGCGTAAAATCTCCTGGATGGAAATTTACACCGGTGAAAAATCCACACAGGTTTATGGTCAGGACGTCTGGCTGCCTGCTGAAACTCTTGATCTGATTCGTGAATATCGCGTTGCCATTAAAGGTCCGCTGACCACTCCGGTTGGTGGCGGTATTCGCTCTCTGAACGTTGCCCTGCGCCAGGAACTGGATCTCTACATCTGCCTGCGTCCGGTACGTTACTACCAGGGCA
>ERZ773185.2668-NODE-2668-length-11186-cov-3.706226_pt1 | contig 11186 bp, 13 predicted proteins | sample MGYA00580531_ERZ773185 | MGnify/ENA primary metagenome ERZ773185 (study PRJEB29015, sample SAMEA2737799) | human gut metagenome | biome: human gut; feature: human-associated habitat; material: faeces | place: China | collected 2012 ...
CGTCACATCATAGGTATCGCGGCCCACTTTCAGGATGGTTGCGGTGCAGATCGAGGTAATCGTGGAACAGCTTGATGGACTCTTCTTTTGGCGTGTAATAAGTAAATACGCGCGGCCCACCGTGGATGAATACGTAACGCGGCAGCAGGGCGCCGTCGATTTCCAGCGGTTCAAGCGGGTCAGGTAAATCATGCGCCAGGCATTGGGCGCGCAGCGTCAGCAGGTCCGCCTTCGAATTATAGGGCAGGACGTACATGACCGGACGCGAGGTATCGAGTCCTAATTCCTGGGCAGGCTCTGCCGGAATAGACTTGCTTTTTACCAGCACCTGTAATGGTAAATTCAGTAATTTATAGTAAATTCGTTGCCAGCCGGACATAAACGATGTGAAGCCTCTGGTTAATCATGCAAATGCGCGGCAAGAATAACAGAAAGTGGGCAAAATTTCCGTTACCACGCGGCAAACGCGCACACTCATCGACGTCATTTACGTAAAAAGGTTTTGTGATGGCCAATAATACCACCGGGTTAACCCGGATCATTAAGGCGGCAGGTTACTCCTGGAAAGGATTTCGCGCGGCGTGGATCAACGAGGCTGCGTTTCGTCAGGAAGGCGTCGCCGCTATCGTGGCCGTCGCGGTAGCCTGCTGGCTGGACGTCGACGCCATCACCCGCGTATTGCTGATTGGCTCGGTCCTGCTAGTGATGATAGTCGAAATTCTCAACAGCGCGATTGAAGCGGTTGTGGACCGTATCGGCTCGGATTTTCACGAGCTTTCAGGGCGCGCCAAAGATATGGGGTCGGCGGCGGTTCTGCTGGCGATTATCATCGCGCTGATCACCTGGGGAACGCTGCTGTGGAGCCATTATCACTAACGTTCTTCGCTAACCCTCGCAAAATATGAACAATCCGCCGATTTTTGTGTGCCATGTGGTTCCAAAATCACCGTTAGCTGTATATACTCACAGCATAACTGTATATACACCCAGGGGGCGGAATGAAAGCGTTAACGGCCAGGCAACAAGAGGTGTTTGATCTCATCCGTGATCACATCAGCCAGACAGGTATGCCGCCGACGCGTGCGGAAATCGCGCAGCGTTTGGGGTTCCGTTCCCCAAACGCGGCTGAAGAACATCTGAAGGCGCTGGCACGCAAAGGCGTTATTGAAATTGTTTCCGGCGCATCACGCGGGATTCGTCTGTTGCAGGAAGAGGAAGAAGGGTTGCCGCTGGTAGGTCGTGTGGCTGCCGGTGAACCGCTTCTGGCGCAACAGCATATTGAAGGTCATTATCAGGTCGATCCTTCCTTGTTCAAGCCGAATGCTGATTTCCTGCTGCGCGTCAGCGGGATGTCGATGAAAGATATCGGCATTATGGATGGTGACTTGCTGGCAGTGCATAAAACTCAGGATGTACGTAACGGTCAGGTCGTTGTCGCACGTATTGATGACGAAGTTACCGTTAAGCGCCTGAAAAAACAGGGCAATAAAGTCGAACTGTTGCCAGAAAATAGCGAGTTTAAACCAATTGTCGTTGACCTTCGTCAGCAGAGCTTCACCATTGAAGGGCTGGCGGTTGGGGTTATTCGCAACGGCGACTGGCTGTAACATATCTCTGAGACCGCGATGCCGCCAGGCGTCGCGGTTTGTTTTTCATCTCTCTTCATCAGGCTTGTCTGCATGGCATTCCTCACTTCATCTGATAAAGCACTCTGGCATCTCGCCTTACCCATGATTTTCTCCAATATCACCGTTCCGTTGCTGGGACTGGTCGATACGGCGGTAATTGGTCATCTTGATAGCCCGGTTTATTTGGGCGGCGTGGCGGTTGGTGCAACGGCGACCAGCTTTCTCTTTATGCTGTTGCTGTTTTTACGCATGAGCACCACCGGGCTGACTGCGCAGGCTTATGGTGCCAAAAATCCTCAGGCATTAGCCCGTGCGCTGGTGCAACCGTTGCTGTTGGCGTTGGGGGCTGGGGCGTTAATTGCGCTGCTGCGTACACCGATTATCGATCTGGCTCTGCATATTGTTGGCGGTAGTGAAGCAGTCCTGGAACAGGCGCGGCGCTTTCTTGAAATCCGCTGGTTAAGCGCACCGGCGTCGCTGGCGAATCTGGTATTACTCGGTTGGTTACTCGGCGTGCAATATGCCCGTGCGCCAGTAATTTTGTTAGTGGTCGGCAATATCCTCAACATTGTGCTGGATGTCTGGCTAGTGATGGGGCTGCATATGAACGTGCAGGGCGCGGCGCTGGCGACGGTTATTGCGGAATATGCAACATTGCTGATTGGTCTGCTAATGGTGCGTAAAATCCTCAAACTACGCGGAATTTCCGGCGAAATGCTGAAAACTGCCTGGCGAGGAAACTTCCGTCGCTTGCTGGCGCTTAACCGCGATATCATGCTGCGTTCGCTGTTGTTGCAACTCTGTTTCGGCGCGATCACCGTACTTGGTGCGCGACTGGGGAGTGACATTATCGCTGTTAACGCGGTTCTGATGACGCTACTCACCTTTACCGCCTATGCGCTTGATGGTTTTGCCTACGCGGTTGAAGCGCACTCCGGTCAGGCATACGGTGCGCGCGACGGTAGCCAGTTGCTGGATGTATGGCGGGCAGCGTGCCGCCAGTCGGGGATTGTAGCGTTACTGTTTTCGGTGGTTTATTTGCTGGCAGGGGAACACATCATTGCGTTGCTGACGTCGTTAACCCAGATTCAGCAGCTGGCTGACCGCTATCTTATCTGGCAGGTGATTTTGCCGTTGGTTGGCGTCTGGTGTTATCTGCTGGACGGCATGTTTATAGGCGCAACGCGTGCCGCCGAAATGCGTAACAGTATGGCGGTGGCCGCCGCAGGTTTTGCGCTGACGCTCCTTACGCTGCCGTGGCTGGGTAATCATGGTTTGTGGCTGGCATTAACCGTCTTTCTGGCGTTGCGCGGGCTTTCTCTGGCGGCTATCTGGCGGCGTCACTGGCGTAACGGTACCTGGTTTGCCGCAACGTGACGGTTAAAAATTCTGAATAAATTATCCTAAGCCAAATTGCTGACTACACTTAATCTCACGTTCAGAAGAAAAGTGAACGTACTCTCATTCACAACCTAACGATGAGGTCTTGATTATGAATAAAGATGAAGCCGGCGGTAACTGGAAACAGTTTAAAGGTAAAGTGAAAGAGCAATGGGGCAAACTGACCGATGATGATATGACGATCATTGAAGGTAAACGTGATCAACTGGTCGGTAAAATCCAGGAACGTTATGGTTATCAGAAAGATCAGGCAGAAAAAGAGGTCGTGGATTGGGAAACCCGCAATGAATATCGCTGGTAATTAATCCCTCCTGCCCGACGTGTACAAGGATGTACGCCCTCTTAACGCGGTTTCTTTTTCACCTGCACAGAGTGATCATGCTGGCACTGTTCAGGATGACGACACGCTTCCACTTCCACGCATGCCGCACAGAGCCCATGTGCTTCAATCACATTATGCCGCAGGGCAAACCCCATTTTTGCCGCCAGCGTATGCATGATGTCTTCCACGCCTTCAGCACACTCTTCTTTCACCGCGCCGCAGCGATCGCAAATAAACATGGCTGACGTATGGGTGGGCTGGTCGAACAGATGGCAGAGCACATAACTGTTGGTGGATTCCACCTTATGCACAAAACCTTGCTCAAGCAGAAAATCCAGCGCGCGATAAACCGTTGGCGGCTTGGCTTGCGGTTCAGCTTCGCGCAGTAAATCAAGCAGATCATAAGCGCTGATAGCGCCATCCTGCAGACTCATCAGGCGCAACACTTCCAGGCGCTGTGGGGTCAGGCGCACATTACGCTGCGCGCAGATTTTTTCAGCCTGCGCTAATAACTCCTGCGTTGTGGTCTTTTCCATCGGGCACCTCAAAGTGGGGGTTAAGAATGTCCTTACTTTACCATGTTCCAGGAAAAACACCGAGAACCCTTATTGTTGCCGTAATGTTGATTTTCTGTTTTGTAGGTAAGGTGTTGTGTTGCCTTGTCGTACCATTATCAACACGATAATAATTAATAATTCATTTTTAAATAAATTGCTTCAAGTTAACTCGCTATTTATTTAACTGGGTTTAAACGCATACCTGTAGTTCAGAAATTATGAGCGATTTTTGATAGTGACCAGATGGCAAAAGAATTATAAGGAGGACACGGTACGACAAAAAAGGTAGATGAATCATGTTGAAGATAATACCCGGTGCAACTAGATACTTTAATAAAACACTCAATTCAAATCAATTCGATAATAAAGATGCAACCAAAGATAAATTAGATAATATAGATGCAACCAACGATAAATTAGATAATAGAGGTACAATCAAAGATAAATTAAATAATATATATGGTAAATCTATTGATTATGCAGCGCTGCGTCATCGGGATATAATTATTGCAAAAATAGATTTGTTTATTCAAAGAATCACTCATAATTTATGGCATGCACGTAAAAAAATGTGTTTTTAATTGAGCAAATAACTAATCTCAAAGAGTGGGTTAATAAGTATATTGGAGATTGCACTGATGAGGAATTAAACGATCGTGAATTTATTGCATCAGTTGTTGATCGGGCTATTTTTCATTTTGCGATTAATAGTATATGTAATCCTGAGGATAATAAAGATGCAACGCCCATAGAACGATATACTTTTGATGTAGAAACCAAGAATGGCCTTCCCTCCACGGTTCAGCTTTTTTATGAGGAATCTAAAGATAATGAACCTTTAGCGAATATACATTTTCAAGCAATAGGTTCTGGTTTTTTAACGTTTGTTAATGCCTGCCAGGAACATGATGACAACAGCTTAAAATTATTTGCTTCGCTGTTAATTTCACTTTCATATTCTAGTGCCTACGCAGATTTATCAGAAACAGTGTATATTAATGAAAATAATGAGAGCTACCTGAAAGCTCAGTTTGAAAAATTATCTCAACGTGATATGAAGAAGTACCTGGGAGAGATGAAGCGTCTGGCTGATGGGGGAGAAATGAATTTTGATGGCTATCTGGATAAGATGTCACATCTGGTGAATGAAGGAACGCTCGATCCTGATATTTTAAGCAAAATGCGAGATGCTGCACCGAAATTAATTGACTTTGCTAAGTCGTTTGACCCAAACTCAAAGGAAAAGATTAAAAAATACACAGACACTTCTAAATTAATTTATGATTTATTCGGGGTTAAATCGGAGAAATAATATGTGAAGTTCTTCGATAGTATGGAAGGCATTATATAAAAGGACCCAATATTTATTGGGTTCTTTTTTCTCTATCAATGCTATTAGCAGGGAGATATATCACCAGAGTTTAATGTGTGATTTTTTATTTATCGTCGAACCTGGATTATTTATCATTGGCCTTAACAAAGTTAACGGCTAATAAGATTATTTCCATCACTTCGTGAGAGCTTCATGCCTTGAGAGGATCTCAATTTTCTTTTGCAATGAGACAGGCGCTTCCTGTTGTTATGGTATAGTACCCCGCTATTGAGCCTCCTGAACAGTGATGCTGAATAACATAACCCCATGATATATCGATAAAATAATCTCTACATTTGAAAATGCACGGTAATTCTGAAATGCAAAAAATCAACCAAACCAGCGCAATGCCTGAAAAAACTGACGTTCACTGGAGTGGTCGGTTTAGCGTTGCACCAATGCTCGACTGGACGGACAGACATTGCCGCTATTTCTTGCGTCTGCTTTCCCGCAATACGTTGCTGTATACCGAAATGGTGACCACAGGGGCGATTATTCACGGTAAAGGTGATTACCTGGCGTACAGTGAAGAAGAACATCCGGTAGCGTTGCAACTCGGCGGTAGCGATCCGGCGGCGCTGGCGCAGTGTGCGAAGCTGGCAGAAGCGCGTGGATATGATGAGATCAACCTGAATGTCGGCTGCCCGTCTGACCGGGTGCAGAACGGCATGTTTGGTGCGTGTCTGATGGGTAATGCGCAGCTGGTTGCCGACTGCGTGAAAGCGATGCGCGATGTGGTGTCGATTCCGGTGACGGTGAAAACGCGTATTGGCATCGACGACCAGGACAGCTATGAATTTCTCTGCGATTTCATCAACACCGTTTCCGGCAAAGGCGAGTGTGAGATGTTCATCATCCATGCACGTAAAGCCTGGCTTTCGGGGTTAAGTCCGAAAGAAAACCGTGAGATCCCGCCGCTCGATTATCCGCGTGTGTATCAACTGAAGCGTGACTTTCCGCATCTGACAATGTCGATTAACGGTGGTATCAAGTCGCTGGAAGAGGCCAAAGCACACCTGCAACATATGGATGGCGTGATGGTCGGGCGCGAGGCGTATCAGAATCCGGGTATTCTGGCGGCGGTAGACCGGGAGATCTTTGGTTCCTCGGATATCGATGCCGATCCGGTGGCGGTAGTGCGCGCCATGTATCCGTACATTGAGCGTGAACTCAGCCAGGGGACGTATCTCGGTCATATTACCCGGCATATGTTGGGCTTGTTCCAGGGTATTCCTGGCGCGCGGCAGTGGCGGCGTTATTTAAGTGAAAATGCCCATAAAGCGGGTGCAGACATTAATGTGCTGGAACACGCGCTCAAACTGGTGGCGGATAAGCGTTAACTTTTCACCAAAAAATAGTCAAATTCACCACGCCCTGCGCACCGTCGCGGGGCGTTTTGCTGTTAAATCAATAGATTATTTTTGGCATGATTCTTGTAATGCCAGCAAGAGATTTCATATTTGGGAGTGCATCATGCTGGAACTACTTTTTGTGATTGGCTTTTTTGTCATGCTGATGGTCACCGGCGTTTCGTTGCTGGGCATTATCGCCGCGCTGGTTGTGGCGACGGCCATTATGTTCCTCGGCGGTATGCTGGCATTGATGATTAAGTTGCTGCCGTGGTTACTACTGGCGATTGCGGTGGTGTGGGTTATTAAGGCGATTAAAGCACCAAAAGTGCCGAAATATCAGCGTTATGACCGCTGGCGTTACTAAGGGATTGTGCGGATGATCACAACCTAAGGTTTTATCCTTAGAACAAAATAGGAATTGATAATCAAATCTGTCACTATTGCGCCTCTAACAGATTCATCGTGCTGTACCCTACATACAGCCGAACTATAAAAAGAAAGGGCTTCCCAGGTGGAAGCCCTATTTCTTTTATGGAATCAACAGGCTGGAACCTTGCGTTGCCCGGCTTTCCAGAATTTCATGCGCACGCTGCGCATCCTTCAGCGGATATTTCTGCTGCTCGGCGACATCGACCTTAATCACACCGCTGGCAATCAAAGAGAACAGTTCATTACTGGCCTCGGTTAATTCCTCCCGCGTGGTGATATAGCCTTGCAGGGAAGGGCGTGTCACATACAACGAGCCTTTCTGATTGAGAATGCCTAAGTTCACACCGGTAACCGCACCTGATGAGTTGCCAAAACTCACCATTAAGCCGCGGCGTTGCAGGCAATCCAGCGACCGTTCCCAGGTGTCTCTGCCGACGGAATCGTACACCACGCGCACTTTCTTACCGCCGGTGATCTCTTTTAACCGCTCGACCAGATTCTCTTCACGATAGTTAATAACCTGCCACGCGCCCGCTTTTAGCGCGCTCTGCGCTTTTTGCGCGGTTCCTACGGTGCCGATAAGTTTCGCGCCCAGGGCTTTTGCCCACTGGCAGGCAATCAAGCCAACGCCGCCAGCTGCTGCGTGGAACAGGAACTGCTCATCGGGTTTAATTTCATAGGTTTTGCGCAGCAGATAATAAACCGTTAAGCCTTTCAGGAAGGATGCCGCAGCTTGCTCAAAAGAAATTGCCGCAGGCAGAATCGCCGCTTTATCCGCAATAATGTTATGCACAGAGCTGTAAGCGCCTAACGCCGACTGCGCATAGACTACACGATCGCCTGCCTTAATATGCTTTACACCACTGCCGACTTTACTCACGATGCCTGCTGCTTCGGTGCCTAATCCGCTGGGTAGCGATGGCGGCGGGTAAAGGCCGCTGCGGATATATGTGTCGATAAAATTGATGCCGATGGCTTTATTTTCGACCTGGATTTCATTCTCCGCCGGATCGGCAGGAGTGAACTCTACGGCTTGAAGTACTTCCGGGCCACCGTGCTTGTGAAATTCAATTCGTGTTGCCATGTGTCCTCCAGAACGTATCGTCAGGGTCTGCTTCATATGGTAAAGTTTCGACCCATTCTTTATCTCGGTAACTCCATTCACTATGGCAGGAAATAAACCCTTCAACAAACAGCAGGCTGAACCCCGCGAACGCGATCCACAAGTTGCCGGGCTGAAAGTGCCTCCGCACTCGATCGAAGCGGAGCAGTCGGTGTTGGGCGGTTTAATGCTAGATAACGAACGCTGGGATGATGTAGCCGAGCGTGTGGTAGCAGACGATTTTTACACCCGCCCACACCGTCATATCTTTACTGAAATGGCGCGTTTGCAGGAAAGCGGTAGCCCTATCGATCTAATTACTCTTGCGGAATCGCTGGAACGCCAGGGGCAACTCGATAGCGTCGGTGGTTTTGCTTATCTGGCAGAGCTGTCAAAAAATACGCCAAGTGCGGCGAACATCAGTGCTTATGCTGACATCGTGCGTGAACGTGCCGTTGTCCGTGAGATGATCTCGGTTGCGAATGAGATTGCTGAAGCCGGTTTTGATCCGCAGGGGCGTACCAGCGAAGATCTGCTGGACCTTGCTGAATCCCGCGTCTTTAAAATTGCCGAAAGTCGTGCAAACAAAGACGAAGGGCCGAAGAACATCGCCGATGTGCTCGACGCAACCGTGGCGCGTATTGAGCAGTTGTTTCAGCAGCCACACGATGGCGTTACCGGAGTAAACACCGGTTATGACGATCTCAACAAAAAAACCGCTGGCTTGCAGCCGTCGGATTTGATCATCGTCGCCGCGCGTCCGTCGATGGGTAAAACAACATTTGCGATGAACCTCGTCGAAAACGCGGCGATGTTGCAGGATAAACCAGTACTTATCTTCTCGCTGGAGATGCCTTCAGAACAGATTATGATGCGTTCTCTGGCGTCGCTGTCGCGCGTTGACCAGACTAAAATCCGTACCGGGCAGCTCGATGATGAAGACTGGGCGCGCATTTCCGGCACCATGGGTATTTTGCTCGAAAAACGCAATATCTATATCGATGACTCCTCCGGCCTGACGCCAACGGAAGTGCGTTCCCGCGCACGCCGTATTGCCCGTGAACACGGCGGCATCGGGCTTATCATGATCGACTACCTGCAACTGATGCGCGTACCGGCGCTTTCCGATAACCGTACGCTGGAAATTGCAGAAATCTCTCGCTCGCTGAAAGCACTGGCGAAAGAACTGAACGTGCCGGTGGTGGCGCTGTCCCAGTTGAACCGTTCTCTGGAACAACGTGCCGACAAACGCCCGGTCAACTCCGACCTGCGTGAATCTGGCTCTATCGAGCAGGATGCGGACTTGATCATGTTTATCTATCGTGATGAGGTGTATCACGAAAACAGTGATTTAAAAGGCATCGCGGAAATTATTATCGGTAAACAACGTAACGGCCCAATCGGGACGGTACGCCTGACCTTTAACGGTCAATGGTCGCGCTTCGACAACTATGCGGGGCCGCAGTACGACGACGAATAATAATTATTTTATGAATTAGGTAATTAAAGCAAACACTTATCAAGGAACACAAATGCAAGCGGCAACTGTTGTGATTAACCGCCGCGCTCTGCGACACAACCTGCAACGTCTTCGTGAACTGGCCCCTGCCAGTAAAATGGTTGCGGTGGTGAAAGCGAACGCTTATGGTCACGGTCTTCTTGAGACCGCGCGAACGCTCCCCGATGCTGACGCCTTTGGCGTAGCCCGTCTCGAAGAAGCTCTGCGACTGCGTGCGGGGGGAATCACCAAACCTGTACTGTTACTCGAAGGCTTTTTTGATGCCAGAGATCTGCCGACGATTTCTGCGCAACATTTTCATACCGCCGTGCATAACGAAGAACAGCTGGCTGCGCTGGAAGAGGCTAGCCTGGACGAGCCGGTTACCGTCTGGATGAAACTCGATACCGGTATGCACCGTCTGGGCGTAAGGCCGGAACAGGCTGAGGCGTTTTATCATCGCCTGACCCAGTGCAAAAACGTTCGTCAGCCGGTGAATATCGTCAGCCATTTTGCGCGCGCGGATGAACCAAAATGTGGCGCAACCGAGAAACAACTCGCTATCTTTAATACCTTTTGCGAAGGCAAACCTGGTCAACGTTCCATTGCCGCATCGGGTGGCATTCTGCTGTGGCCACAGTCGCATTTTGACTGGGTGCGCCCGGGCATCATTCTTTATGGCGTCTCGCCGCTGGAAGATCGCTCCACCGGTGCCGATTTTGGCTGTCAGCCAGTGATGTCACTAACCTCCAGCCTGATTGCCGTGCGTGAGCATAAAGCCGGAGAGCCTGTTGGTTATGGTGGAACCTGGGTAAGCGAACGTGATACCCGTCTTGGCGTAGTCGCGATGGGCTATGGCGATGGTTATCCGCGCGCCGCGCCGTCCGGTACGCCAGTGCTGGTGAACGGTCGCGAAGTACCGATTGTCGGGCGCGTGGCGATGGATATGATCTGCGTTGACCTCGGACCGCAGGCCCAGGATAAGGCCGGCGATGCGGTAGTGCTGTGGGGAGAGGGGCTCCCGGTAGAGCGCATCGCCGAGATAACGAAAGTGAGTGCTTACGAACTTATTACGCGACTGACCTCCCGCGTCGCCATGAAATACTTCGACTAAGCCTCTGGCGTACCGGATAGCACAGAGGCTGATCCGGTACGCACCAGGCCTGCGGCGCTCAAAAAAGCGGTTTATACCGCTGCGCGGTCACTTTCCCCTCAACATCCTCTCGACCTGCCGTCATATCCGGTTTATTGTGTAAGAACCTGCCCCATGTAAACCTGGAGATACATCGCGTGTTTCAAAAAGTTGACGCCTACGCCGGCGACCCTATTCTTTCTCTGATGGAACGCTTCAAAGAAGACCCGCGAAGCGACAAAGTCAACCTGAGTATCGGGCTGTACTACAACGATGACGGCATTATCCCGCAGCTGCAGGCGGTGGCGGAAGCGGAAGCACGCCTGAACGCCGAGCCGCATGGCGCCTCGCTGTATCTGCCAATGGAAGGGTTGAGCGGCTACCGTCAGGCGA
>ERZ773185.2672-NODE-2672-length-11177-cov-2.972937_pt1 | contig 11177 bp, 13 predicted proteins | sample MGYA00580531_ERZ773185 | MGnify/ENA primary metagenome ERZ773185 (study PRJEB29015, sample SAMEA2737799) | human gut metagenome | biome: human gut; feature: human-associated habitat; material: faeces | place: China | collected 2012 ...
CGCAAGCCGCGAGCCCAGGCGGGCTCCTCCTGGGACGACGGGGTGCCCATGGACGCCTACGACGCCGTCCCCGTGACGGAGGACGGCGGTTGGGACGTGCCGCCCGAGTACGGCGCCCCCCTCGAGGCCGCGCCCGCGGCGCCGGCGTCCCCGCGCCTGGAGTCCCTCTCCGCCGACGAGCGCCTGCAGGTCTTCTCGGAACGGGAGCTCCTCTGCGCGCTCGCGGCCAGGCCGGACGAGGTCAGGCCGTACGCGGACCGCATCGCGTCCTTCTCGTGGACGGACTCGCGCCACGAGGCCATGGCCTGGGCCATGCTCTCCGCCCCGGAGGGGTCAAGCCCCGCCGAGGTGGTGGCAGCCGCCGCCGGCGTGGTGCCCGAGGCGCCTTCCATCCTCTCCGGCGGACGTGCCCTGGAGGGTCGGGAGATGCCCGACGAGCGGAAGCTCTCGGTGGTCATGGACACGGTGGAGCTCGGCAGCTGCCGCCGTCGCATCAGACAGATCCGCGTGCGGCTGCGCAGCCTCTCCAAGGGGGCGCCCGACGGAGAGTCCGAGGGCCTCTTCGAGGAGGCCACCTCCCTTCAGCTCAGGGTGAACGAGCTTGTGAGGAAGCTGTCTTCCTCTTCTAACGACTGACGGTTTTGGGTATAGTGTTGAGAAGTTTGTGCGTCGAAGGGACATACGTGGCTGCAAAGAAGAGCAAGGACGACATCAAGCTTTCCGATGAGCTCACCGGTGTGGTTGAGAGCCTGGTTGCCAGCACGGGCAAGGGCGGTTCGGTGAGCGAGGACGACATCCAGGTCGCCCTCAAGGACATCGACGTCGACGGCGACGAGCTCTCGGACCTCTACGACAGCCTCCGCTCGCGTGGCGTCGAGGTCATGAGCAACGAGGCGAGCGCCCCCTCCACGGACTTCTCGTCCGAGGACGCCGACGACTTTGACGACGACTCCGGCTCCGACTCCGACGAGGACTCCCTGGACGATGACGACGAGGAGGACTCCGAGGCCGTCAGCGAGGCCAAGGCCATCAAGGAGGCCCTGCGCTCCGTGCCCAAGGCCAAGGCATCCAAGCCCAAGCGCTCCAGCCGCGCCCGCGCGCGCCGCGTCGACACCTCCACCGTCATGCTCACCGGCGACCCGGTCCGCATGTACCTCAAGGAGATCGGCAAGGTCGACCTGCTGACCGCCTCTGAGGAGGTCAACCTGGCCATGAAGATCGAGGCTGGCACCGAGGCCACCGAGAAGCTCGAGGCCGCCGAGAACGGCGAGATTGAGCTCACCCGCTCCGAGCAGCGCCGCCTCATGCGCGTGGAGGCCGTCGGCCTTGACGCCAAGCAGCAGCTCATCAGCGCCAACCTGCGCCTCGTCGTCTCCATCGCCAAGCGCTACGTCGGCCGCGGCATGCTGTTCCTGGATCTGATCCAGGAGGGGAATCTGGGACTTATCAAGGCGGTGGAGAAGTTTGATTACCGCAAGGGCTATAAGTTCAGCACCTATGCCACGTGGTGGATCCGCCAGGCCATCACCCGCGCCATCGCCGACCAGGCGCGCACCATCCGCATCCCGGTGCACATGGTCGAGACCATCAACAAGCTCATCCGCGTCCAGAGGCAGCTGCTCCAGGACCTCGGCCGCGACCCCACCCCTGAGGAGATCGGCGCCGAGATGGGCATGAGCCCGGACCGCGTGCGCGAGATCCAGAAGATCAGCCAGGAGCCCGTCTCCCTGGAGACCCCCATCGGCGAGGAGGAGGACTCCTCCCTGGGAGACTTCATCGAGGACTCCACCGCCGTGGCCCCGCCCGAGGCGGCCTCCGACTCCATGCTTCGCGAGCAGCTCGACCAGGTGCTTGACAGCCTGGCAGACCGCGAGCGCAAGGTCATCAAGTTCCGCTTTGGCCTTGAGGACGGCCACCCCCGCACCCTCGAGGAGGTGGGTCGCGAGTTCGGCGTCACGCGCGAGCGCATCCGCCAGATCGAGTCCAAGACGCTGGCCAAGCTCCGCCACCCCTCTCGCAGCAGTCGCCTCAAGGACTACGTCGAGGACTAGCCTCAAGTTGCCTCTGAGCGCCCCGGGCCAACCGCCCGGGGCGCTCCGCGTATGACGGCTCGCCTTTCAGGTATGCTTGCCATCTCTAAAGGCGCGCTAGGGGAGAGGAACCAACCATGCGCAAGAAGTTCGCACCCGCGGCCGTGGCCGCAGCACTGCTGGCCCTCGCGATCGCACTCGTGGGCTGCTCGTCCGGGCCGTCCGACGAGGAGGTCATCAGGCAGGGCGTGAGCGAGGAGCTCGCCGCCATCAAGGCCGGCGACGACGAGCTCATCAGCTCCGTCGAGGAGGGTGCCGGAGAGGACCTCAAGACCCTTGGCATCGACGCCCGCGACTTCATGAGCGCGTATCTGGACGGCTTCGACTACTCGGTGGGAGACGTCAAGGTCGACGGCGACTCCGCCACGGTTCACCTGTCCATCACCTGCCGTTCCATGGGAGAGGCCACAGAGGCCTTCATGGGCGCCTATGGCGACGCCCTTGCCGACGTGGAGGACCTCACGGACACCGACGCCCTCTACGAGCTCGCTGGCAAGACGCTGCTGGAGAGCCTCTCGGCTACCCAGCCCAAGACCGTCGAGTGCGATGTCCAGTGCCAGAAGGACTCCGACGGCAACTGGTCCTACGCCGACGGGGTCTCCGAGCAGATGAGCGAGCTCTTCCTCAGCAAGTAACCGACTATCACCGGAGTTGCCCATGACCAGAAGATTCCACGCGCCCGCGCTTCTCGCCCTGTTGACCGCGCTTGTCCTTGCGCTTGTCGGCTGCGGCGGGACCACGACCGGCGCCGACGCTGAGGCGGCCTGCGCCTGCGTCCAGACGGCCATGGAGGACGTGAGGACGCAGGCCCCCGACGCCCGCCAGGCCGTCCTCGACGAGCTGGAATCCCATGCGGAAAAGCCCCTCGCCAAGATGGGTGTCTCGGCGGAGGACCTGGTGGACGACTACTTCCGGGACTTCTCCTTCGAGGTCGGGGAGGCCACGGTCACCGGCAACAGCGCCCAGGTGAGCGTCAGCGTCACCTGCAGGCCCGTGCGCGACATCGTGACCCAGCTCGTCGAGAAGTGCGCAGGCAAGTGGGAGGTCGCCGCCCCCACGCTGTGGGAGCTCCTGGATGGGTCCGAGCCGCAGCAGGTCCAGATCTCGGTCAGCTGCACCAAGGAGTCTGACGGAACGTGGTCCTGCGACGATGGCCTGAAGCGAGCGCTCACTGATCTTTGCCTCAAATAATCCGCAGGTAGGAGACCTCGTTCGCAGTCTTTCTCAAAATAGTTGAGATTGAGGGTTGCATCGTCTGCGGAATCCTGTATATTACTTTCTTGTGCGAACGAGCACCCACCAATTCCCCGGTGGCGCAGTGGTAGCGCAGCTGACTGTTAATCAGCGTGTCGCAGGTTCGAATCCTGCCCGGGGAGCCAGTAATTTCAAAGACCGTCGGGAAACCGGCGGTCTTTTTTGTTGCCTCCTGCAACTGCGGCAATTCTATGGCCGCCATGGCGCTGTGATAGCATCAATGAGTTATTGCAGCCACTAGACCTGTCTCGCGCGGCGCGTCCGCGTTAGGGGGAAATCTTGGATCAGAACACCCAGGGAGCCACCGCTCCCACCAAGGTGCACGTGGGCGGCCGCTTCTCCAAGGACCGCTACATCCTTCAGCAGCTCGTCACCAAGGACTTCAAGCTCCGCTACCGCAGGAGCGTCCTGGGCGTCGTCTGGAGCGTTCTCAACCCGCTGCTCATGATGATCATCATGAGCTTCGTCTTCCAGTACTTCCTGCGCTCCAACTTGGAGCACTACTCGCTCTACCTCATCGTGGGCAACATCACCTTCGCCCTCATGAACGACGCCACCAACGGCGGCCTGCGCTCCATCATCGACGCCTCGTCTCTCCTGAAGAAGGTCAAGGTGGACCGTTGGGTCTTCCCGGTCCAGAAGGTCTTCTCGGCGGCCGTCAACTTTGCCTTCAGCCTCATTGCCGTCGCCATCGTCATGGTCTTCGACGGCGTGATGCCCACCATCCACGTCCTGTGGTTTGTCGTGGGCCTCGTGCTGGTCATGCTCTTCTCCATTGGCATCGGCCTCTTCATCGGCGCCCTGGCCGTCTTCTTCCGCGACATGATCCACCTCTGGAGCGTCGTGCTGACCGCGTGGACCTACCTCACGCCCATCTTCTGGGACCTGTCGCTTCTCACCAACTCAAACGCCCCGCGCATCGTGGTCTGGATCGTCAAGGCCAACCCCATGTACAACTACCTGGAGATCATGCGCTCGGCCTTCGTCTACCAGAACAGCCCGTCTGTCACGGTGCTCGCGCTTGCCGCCATCTGGGCCGTCATCGCCCTGGTCATCGGCATCACGGTCTTCAAGAAGACCGAGCACAAGTTCATCCTCTACATCTAGGGAAGGCACGGCCCAGCCATGGCTTACAACTCTCTGCCCGCCTCCTCGCAGGAGAAGTACTCCATCGAGGTCGAGGACGTCTCCATGATCTTCAACATCGCCTCGGAGGTGCTCACCAACCTCAAGGAGTACTTCATCAAGGCCATGAAGCACGAGCTGTTCTTCAAGGAGTTCCGCGCCCTCAACCACGTCTCTTTCAAGGTCAGCCGAGGCGAGGTCGTGGGCCTGGTGGGCACCAACGGCTCCGGCAAGTCCACCATGCTCAAGTGCATCGCCGGCGTGCTCGAGCCCAGCGAGGGCTCCATCACCGTCCGCGGCAACATCGCCCCGCTGATCGAGCTGGGCGCCGGCTTTGACCCGGAGCTCACCGCACGCGAGAACATCTACCTCAACGGCGCGCTGTTGGGTTACACCAAGGAGTTCATCGACGGTCACCTGCAGGACATCATCGACTTCGCCGAGCTGCAGGACTTCATGGACATGCCGCTCAAGAACTACTCAAGCGGCATGGTGGCCCGCATCGCCTTCGCCATCGCCACGGTGACCGAGCCCGACGTCCTCATCGTCGACGAGACCCTCTCCGTGGGCGACGTCTTCTTCCAGGAGAAGTGTGAGGCCCGCATCAAGTCCTTCATCGACAGCGGCCACGTGACGGTGCTCTTCGTCAGCCACTCTATCGAGCAGGTCGAGCGCATCTGCACCCGCGCCGTCTGGATCGAGAAGGGCCAGCAGCGCATGGACGGCCCTGCGAGCGAGGTTCTCGCCGCCTATCGCGCGCAGTTCGGCTAGGTCGCGCCGCCCGGCACCGGCCGCCGGCGCGCTTTAAATGGTATGATATTGCCCTAACCTATATAGAGGGGGCATGATGAGAGGGCGTCTTCGCCACGATCGAAGGGCATTGTCAGCACAGGGTTTCGAGATCACGTCCGTCTTGGTGAGCCCGCCGCCCCTGACGTCGCTTCCCGCGGTCTACCTGGATGAGACGTCCTCCTTGTGGGCCGTCGCGTATCCGCTGCAGCCGCCCGTCATCCACGCACTCTCGGATGTTCGCGCATGCTCCTCGGCAGAGGACCTGGGCGAGGGCGACGAGGGCGTGCCGAGCGGGCGTCCCACCCTGGACGCGGTGCTGTTGCACCCTCGGGAGCTCTCGAGGAGAAACGCGGCGCGGCGCGGCCTTTCGTTGGGAATCGGGGTTCGCGTGCTGCTGGCAGATGGCGCGACGGGGGAGACGGCGATGAGCATCCCCCTGTGCGTCAGCGTGGTGCGGCGCGGCTCGCGCGCCCATCGCTCGCTCATGTCCCAGGCGGACGGGCTCGCCCGGGCGCTCTCTCCAGCGCCGGCGGCGTCCTGAGGGGGTCGCATGAGGACAGCGGACGAGACGATCAAGGCGACCCCGCCCAAGACGCGAGCGGTTGAGGGCATCCTCTGGTATATCGGGAGCCGGGGCATGGAGGGGGGAGATCGTCTCCCGTCGGAGCGCGACCTCAGCTCGGAGCTGGGCGTCTCGAGAACCGCACTGCGCGCGGCCATCTCGCAGCTCGAATCGCGTTTCGTTCTCGAGAGCAGGCAGGGCTCGGGCACGTATGTCTGCACGCGAAAGCCCACGTTCGTGCTTGAGGAGACCTGCAGCTTCTCGGAGGCGGTGCGCCGCGCTGGGCGGGTGCCGTCCTCTCGGCTCGTCCATGCCCGCGTGCACGCCACCGACGAGCGGAGCGCGCGTAAGATGGGAGCTGCGGCCCCAGGCAGCGTGCTCGAGATCAGGCGGGTGCGCCTTGTTGACGGCGCGCCCGCCTCGATAGAGACGGCCTATGTCAACAACGACCGGTACCCCGAGCTCGCGCGCGTCGACTTTGCCCACGAGAGCTTCTATGCCTGTCTTGAGCGGGCGTATGGAGTCAGGCTGGCCCACGGAACGGATCGCATCTCCATCACGCGGGTGAGGGCGGACGAGGCACGCCTGCTCGAGGTCGCGTGCGGAACGCCGGCGTTTTTCCAGGAGACGGTCAGCTATGACGAGGAGGGTGGCCTCATCGAGTACTGCGCTTCCGTGGTGCTCCCGAGCAAGGTCCAAATCGCAAGCACCGGCGGGGCTCCCCGCTTCGAGAGGTGGTGAGGTGCCGACATGCAACAGCCGATGGACACGCGGGGCGCGGATTCCCCATCCCATCCGCATGCTCCTCTCTATCTCACCATCCGCGAGCGCCTGCTTGATGCCATCGCGCGCGGCGAGTACGAGACGGGCACGCTGCTCCCCTCCGAGCACGAGCTCGCCGAGCAGTTCTCGACGACGCGCCTTACCGTTCGCAGCGCCGTCGACGAGCTGGTGAGCCAGGGGCTCGTCCGACGGGTTCCCGGCAAGGGGATGCTCGTCTCGGCGCCCTGGCTGGATGGTGGCCCGTCGCTGGACGGCTTCAGGAAGCGATACGCCGCCCTCGGCGACGACGTGTCCGTGCGCGTCCTCTCTCGGGGCCTCCGGGATGCGGGCCCATACTTCGCCCACCTCTTTGACATTGCGGAGTCCGATGCGGTGTACTCCGTCCGCAGGTTGAATAGCCTGAACGGGCGTCCGGTGTCGGTCGAGCAGGCGACGATGCCCTATGGCCCGCTCGCGGGCATCGAGCGCATCGACCTCGAGACGTTCGGCCTCTACGAGGCCTATGAGATGTGCGGCCACAAGGTGGCGCTCGTCCAGGAGCGGCTGGGCATCGAAAGCCTGAGCGCGCGCGACGCCGGCCTTCTCGGCGTTGAGCCGGGCGACCCGTCGCTCGTCATCGAGTGCGTGAGTCTTGACGCCGACGGGTGCGCCATCGAGCACGCGACCCTCTACAACCGCGGTGACCGCACCTCGTACTCCTATACCTTCTAGCTATATAGATACTGGAAAAATAATACCACTTAGCGAGAAATACCTGCCGTCCGCGGCCAAGGAATCGCTTTTCGTATAAGTGGTATGAAAAAAGAATAATCTGTATAAGTGAAGAGGCGATCCGGAGCGTCTCCTTCCCAGCGGACAACCAGAGAAGGGAGAAGTATGGCCGAGAGCGAGAGGATTGAGATCCTGCACTTCGATCAAGAGCGTTACCTGAAAGAGGCCTCTGAGCTGCGCACGCGGGGAGAGGAGATGGTGCGCTTTGCCGACCAGGTGGCCGACGAGGGCTATGATGCGGTCTTCCTGCTGGGCATGGGGGGCACGTGGGACGAGCTGCTGCAGCTCGAGTACATCATGAACCTCTACGCTGACAAGGACCTCGAGCTCCACCTCCTGAACGCCGCGGAATGGAACGTCCTGGGCAGCCGTCGTCTCACGGAGCGGTCGGTGGTGCTCACGTCCTCTGAGTCGGGGACCACGGTGGAGGTGCTCGAGGCCGTTAGGAAGATGCGCGGGCAGGGGATCAGGGTCTATGCCCTGACGAACCCCGATTCCCCCATCGGCCAGGCGGTCGGCGCGGAGCGCTGCGTCCCCATGTCCCAGATGCACGGCACCGGCAGCTGCGAGATGAACTACTACCTTGCCGACTGCTTCGGGCTGAGGCTTCTCTACCGCCGCGGGTGCTACCCGGACTTCGACCGCTTCATGAGCCAGGCCGATCTCGCGTGGCAGGGACTCGTCGACCTTCGCAAGGCATTCGAGCCGCGGGCGGAGGAGATCGCCCGCAGGTACGCGCTCGCCCCGTACACCATGTTCGTCGGGTCGGGGGCGCTGTGGGGCGAGACCATCCTGTTCGCCATGTGCAATTTGGAGGAATGCCAGTGGAAGCGCGTTCGCTACGTGACCTCCCCCGACTTCTTCCATGGGACCCTCGAGCTCGTGGAGCCGGGCGTTCCCGTCTTTCTGTTCAAGGGCGAGGACGCGAGCCGCAAGCTCGACGAACGCGTGGAGAGGTTCCTCAAGTCCGGGGTGACCGGCGACGAGGACATCGTCATCGTGGACACCAAGGAGCACGCGCTGCCTGGCATTGATGAGGACCTGCGCGTGATTTTCTCGCCGTGGATCCTCTCGGCCCTCGTCGGGGAGCGGGTGTGCTGCTACTACGAGATGATGACGAAGCACAACCTGAACTACCGTCGCTACTACCATCAGTTTGACTACTAGCCCATTACCTTGGGTCCACGTCTGAGCTCGGTTAGGAGGAAGAGACGATGCGACGCTACGTTATTGCCTCGCACGCACATCTTGCCCAGGGCATGAGGGAGAGCCTGGCTCTGTTGGCCGGCAACGTCGACAACGTGTACGCCCTGTGCCTGTTCGTTGATGGCAACGACGATCCCGAGGCGGCGATCGCTGAGCTCCTCGCGTCGTTCGACGATGAGGATGAGGTCGTCGTGTGCACGGATCTGCTGGGCGGCAGCGTCAACAACGCGTTCGTGTGCGTGGTCTCGCAGAGGCCGGGCACCCTGCTCGTCACCAACACGAACCTCGCCTTCATGCTCGAGCTTCTGTGCGCTAACGAGGGCGGACCGCTCGACGAGGCCATTCGTCTCGTGCTCGCGGAGGGACGCTGCTCCGTTTCGTACGTGAACGATCTGCTCGACATTGTGGGAGCAGACGAGGACTTCTAGGCCCTTTGGGCGACTGCCGTTCGCATGGGTCACGTTGAGAGGGGCTTCACATGATTTTGCTCACGCGCGTTGACTTCCGTCTACTGCACGGTCAGGTGGCCGCATCCTGGGTGCAGGGGCTCGGGGCTGACTGCATATTCTGCGTGGGGGACCACGTCGCCTCCGACCAGGTCCTCCGCACGGCCCTCAAGCTCGGGAAGCCCCCGCACGTCAAGCTCGTCATCAAGGACATGGCGCACGCGATCGAGGCGATCAACTCGGGCGTGACCGACAGGTACCGCATGATTATCTGCGTGGAGACCGTGCGCGACGCCAAGGCACTTCTCGACGGATGCCCTACCATCACGGCCCTGAACCTCGGGAACACCCGCGAGAGCGCCACGACGACTGAGGTGACGCACCAGGTGTACCTCGAGCCCGACGAGGTCGCGATGATCCGGGAGCTTGCCTCACGGGGCGTGCGCGTCGAGGCCCAGGCCCTGTGCGCCGACGTCCCCGTCGACGTTGTCCCCCTGCTGCGACGCTGATGGTCGCGACGCCTTTCGTTACCTATGATTGGAGGTTGTTGTGTTGACGCAAGCACTCCTGGTTGGCCTTGTCGCCATGTTCGGCAAGATGGACAACCAGTTTGGCGAGTCATTCTTCCAGCGACCCATCGTCTTGTGCCCCCTGACCGGTCTCGTCCTGGGCAACCTGCCCATGGGCCTGGCCGTGGGAGGCGCGCTGGAGGCCATGTTTCTCGGCTCGATCGGGTTTGGCGCGTACGTGCCGCCCGACGAGATTATCGGCGGCGTGCTCGCATGCTCCTTCGCCATCACGCTTGGCGAGGGCCCCGAGACCGCGATCGCCCTCGCGGTGCCGATCGCCTCGCTGGCCGTGAGCATCAAGAGCGGCTTCTATTCCATCATGTCGGTGTTCGCGCGGCTCTCAGAGAGATACGCCGAAAAGGGGAGCGTGAGGGGGGTCTATGCCACCCACTTCCTCATCGGTGGGATACCCGCGCTGTGCTACGGTCTCATCTGCGGGCTCGCGTTCTACTTCGGCGCCGACGCGGTCAAGGCGGTGATAGAGGCGGTTCCCGACTTCGTCTTCAACGGCCTGACTGTTGCTGCCAACATCCTGCCGGCGCTCGGCCTCGCGATGCTCGGAAGTCTCGTCCTGTCCCGCGAGTTGGTCATCTGGCTCTTTGCGGGATTCCTGATGAGCTCGTATCTCGGTGTCCCCATCCTGGGCGTCGCGCTGTTCGCCGTCGTTATCGGCATGGTCCAGTTCAACGTCCTCGGCCTGGCCGGCACGGGCCAGCCCGAGGTGGCGGAGGGAGATGACGAGGATGACTTCTAGAAAGGGCGAGGGGGAGCCCCACGGCGATCAGAGCCCGATCACGCGCTCCGACCTGATTCGCGCCTCCCTCAACGTCGGCTCGCTCGGCCTGAGCTTCTCATGGACGTACTACAAGCAGATGGGCATCGGCTTCGGTCTCATGATCGTGGGCCTGCTCAAGAAGATCTACCGCGGCCGACCTGACGACTTCGCGGCCGCTCTGCGCCGTCACGTGTCGTTCTTCAACATAACCATGCCCGTCGGGCCCTTCGTGGGTGGCATCGTCGTCGCCATGGAGGAGCAGATCGCCCGCGGCGAGCTGGAGCCCCAGGCGGTGCAAGATGTGAAGACCGCCCTCATGGGGCCGCTCTCCGGCATCGGGGACTCGATCTTCCTGTCGACCATTCGCGTGGTCGCGGCGGGAATCGGCATCTCGCTCTGCCAGCAGGGAAGTTGGTTCGGGCCCCTGGCGTTCCTCCTGATCTACAACGTGCCCGCATGGGGCCTGCGCGTGTGGGGCATCCAGAAGGGCTATGAGGTCGGCGTTGGGTTCCTCGAGCGCGCCCAGCGCAGCGGCGCGATGACGAAGATCGTCGGCGCCCTGGGCATCGTCGGGGTCATGGTCCTGGGCGCGATGTGCGACAGCACGGTGGCCGTCAACCTTGCCGTGACGATTGGCGCGGGCGACGCGGCCACGACGCTCCAGCAGATCCTTGACGGCATCATGCCCGGCATGCTTGGCATGGCGGCCTTCTGGATCTACTACAAGGCGCTCGGCAGGAAGATGAGCCCGATAGTCCTGATACTTGTCACCATGGTCATCGGGGTCATCGGCTCGTATCTCGG
>ERZ773185.2680-NODE-2680-length-11158-cov-34.287670_pt1 | contig 11158 bp, 9 predicted proteins | sample MGYA00580531_ERZ773185 | MGnify/ENA primary metagenome ERZ773185 (study PRJEB29015, sample SAMEA2737799) | human gut metagenome | biome: human gut; feature: human-associated habitat; material: faeces | place: China | collected 2012 ...
GTGTAAACTAGCTTCATCAACTTCCGAGGCAGCGTAAAAGTTGTAAAGTGCTGTATCGTAATCAGATATATGGATTTTCCTCGTCATTTGGCTGCTCAATTTCCATCTTGAATAGATGCTCCATGTCCATATAGCGTTTTGAGCCCCATTCCGAGGCGGCAACATGACGAAGTCTGGCACAGACGAGCATCAAAGCACTGTTGCCGTCAGGAAAGGCACCAATGGCCCGTGTACGGCGGCGTATCTCGCGATTCACCCGTTCTGTTAGGTTATTCGTGCGGATCCGGCTCCAGTGTTCTGTTGGGAAATCCATATAGGTCAAGGTTTCGCCCACGCTGTCCTCGACTTTCTTGGCTGCGGATAAAAGCTTCACTTCACGGAGCTTGGCGGCAATGGAGACCGCCTTTTCCTGTGCAGCTTCCTTGCTCTCCTGCGCGTGGATTGCCTTGAGCATTAAGGTAACCTGCTTCATCTTAGTCTTTGGCGTCACTGTGAAGACGTTCCGGTAAAAATGGACCGTGCAGCGTTGGTATTTGGCTTCAGGAAAGACTACAGGGATGCTTTCCAGCATGCCAAGGCATTTATCGCTGATAATGAGACGCACGCCTGCAAGGCCACGGCCTTTGAGCCAGGTGAAGAAGTTCAACCAGCTTTCCCTGTCTTCTTTCATGCCTTCTGCTGCTCCGAGAATCTCACGGAACCCGTCTTTATTGACGCCAATAGCGACTAAAACGGAGACATTTTGAATCTCGCCACCCCAGCAGCGCTTGAGGTAAATGCCGTCGACGTAAACATACGGATATTCCCCCGTTAAAGGACGCTGACGCCATTCCTCGATGTGCTTGTATGCCTTCTGGTTGAGATGGCTGATGGTGCCAGAGGAGACCTTTGTGCCCCAAAGCAATTCGGTGATATCTTCGACACGGCGCACGGATACGCCGGCCAGGTACATCTCAATAAGGGCTTCCTCGACAGAGCATTCACGGCGTTTATAGCGCTCGATGATGGCCGTCTCAAACTGGATGCCCTTGAGCTTCGGGCACGCGTAATCTGACTTCGCCGGAAGTCGTGCCAAAATTCCGCTCGTAATGACCGGAACGGTAGCCCTTACGGTCTACCGTTCGCTCATACTTGCCAGCGCGGACGAGTTCATCCGCCTCGTGGTCGAGCAGGGCGTTCAGTGTTTCCTCTACACTGTTGCGTACAAGATCCTTTAAATTATTCTTTATAAGATCCTCATTAAGTTGTATAATATTACCAGACATGGTCTATTGCCTCCTTACGAATTTTGTGTGGTAACTTAATTGTACTAGCGGCAATAGACTATGTCTATTTTTTATGAAATTGAATTTGCGAAATATATTTTACCTTATCAATGGTGCAGGGCCTTGTTTTTATATGTGGGATAAGAGAAACATGGTATAATGAAAGAAAAAGGTCAGAAAGAAGTGAAATCCATGATTAAACGGTGTAATCATGACTGTGATTTTTCTTGTCATCAGTCAGAAGACCAGAAGATGCGTGTCATCGTCGAAGAACATGAGAAATTATCGCCCAATCTTATTTTTGAGATCATCCGTCACGATGGCGAACTGGAATTGGAACGGCCGGCATGGCCTTTGATTTTGTCGGCGTTGGCGGCAGGTTTGATGATTTCTTTTTCGTTTTATTTCCGCTCCATTATCCATGTCTATGTCGGGCAGGCCCCTTGGACGGGAGCGATTACGGGCTTCGGCTATACGACGGGGTTCTTGATTGTCATTCTCGGGCGCTTGCAGCTTTTTACAGAAAATACGATTACAACGGTTATTCCTGTCTTCCGTGTCCCTTGCTGGGAAAATTTTCGGAAACTCCTGCGCTTGTGGGGCATTGTCTTCGGCGCCAATATCGTCGGTACGTTCATTGCAGCGCTTTTCATGTCCAGCCCGGTTTTTACGACGCCGGAAATTACGCAGTGCCTCCTGACCGTGTCGCATCACATCATGGCGCCTGACGCGATGGATAACATTATGCGCGGTATCCCGGCAGGTATGCTCATTGCGGCTATCGTCTGGATCATGCCTATGTCGCGGAGCTTCGCTTTCTTTACCATTTTGACCTTTACCTATTTCATTTCTATCGGTAACTTTGCCCACGTCGTCGTCGGCTCTTGTGAAGCCGCTTATGACGTCCTCATGGGTGGCTCTGATTTGTACGATTACTTCTTCCGCTTCCTCTTGCCGACAGGCTTGGGCAATATCATTGGCGGTACCGGCGTCTTCACGCTCCTCGTGTCGGCCCAGGTCCGCAGTGAAAATGGGAAGCAGCTCGATTGAGGTCATAGCATGAAATCTGTCGTTTCAGTACTCAAAGAGAATCTGGTACTTGTCCTGGCGGTAGTGGCGGCATCGGTGTCGATGCTGGCCGTACCGCCTTCGTCATCTTATGTCGGGTATATCAATGTACCCGTACTGGCTATTTTGTTCTGTCTTATGGTCGTTATCGGCGGTTTGCGGGAAAGTGGTGTCTTTGCTGCGGTACTAGCACGTCTCCTATTCCGCTTGGGAACGATGCGCCAGCTGGCGGCGGTCCTGGTCTTTGCTTGTTTTTTTGTCAGTATGTGGGTGACTAACGATGTGGCCCTCCTGACCTTTGTGCCTTTTTCCCTCATGGCCTTGCCGAAAGTGACTAGTGAGAAACAAATGGCGCTCGTCATCGTCCTCCAGACGCTGGCTGCCAATCTGGGCAGTATGTGTACGCCCGTAGGCAATCCGCAGAATCTGTATCTTTATTTCTATTACGGCATGGATCTGTCTTCGTTTCTACTTTTGCTCCTGCCTTATAGCCTGGTGTCCTTCCTGCTACTGGTGCTGTCCCTGTTCCAATTGCCTGGGACGCCGATTCCTATTTCCGTGCGGCTAGCGGCACGGCGGACACGAAATCTGCCTGTATTGGCTCCGTCGCGGCAGCTCTGGATTTTGGGCGGGATGTTTTTCCTTTCCCTGCTCGCCGTGGCGCATGTGCTCGACTATCGCCTGGCCCTGGCCTTTGTCGTGGTCGTCACGGCATTGACGCGGCCACGATATTTCCGTTATGCTGATTACCGGCTTTTGGGTACCTTTGTGGCCTTTTTTATCCTCGTAGGCAATCTGAGCCAGCTGTCTGGCTTCAGGGCCCTGTTGACGGGATATCTGGACGGTCATGAGTTCCTCATGGCCCTTTTGGCAAGCCAGGTTATCAGCAATGTGCCGGCAGCCGTTCTCTTGTCTGGGTTTACTGATGATGTGGCGGCCTTGCTGGTAGGAACCGATATCGGCGGCCTGGGGACGCTGGTTGCCTCTATGGCCAGTCTCATTTCCTATGGCATGTACGTCCGGGCCTGTCCCCGGCAGCAAGTAGGGTATCTGAAACTATTTACCCTGCTCAATCTGATTTATCTGCTGGTACTGGTCCTACTGGCCTGTCTCTGTCATCAACTGGGGCTATAACCAGGACGGCGTTGATTAACAACCGGTCCCTAATCTAAAAGTAACGAAGTATCAACTGACCAAACAACTGCCTAAACTCAAAAAGGAGAGGCTCATATCTTCCGATATCAGCTGCTAAAGCGGGCAGAATCGCATTGACGGAGAGGTCAGAATATGCTAGAATGATGCTAATTTCATCAGAACACCGCTTCTGTCACCGGACAGGAGAAATGGGGTGTCTGGGAGTTGTCGTAGGTACGGTATGGTTGCATGCTATAAGACAATTCCTGGGCACCCCTGTTTTTTTTAGGAGGAATTATCATGATTCAAATGCATATGCAGCAGGGACTTTCACAGGACGCCCGGATTATCCGGCAGGAGGTATTTGTAGAAGAACAGGGATTTCACCATGGAAAAGGAGCTGAGAGAATGGGTCTGGCCTACTGGATTCCTTTTTTCATCGTCGTCCTTGGCAACATAGGCTATCATGAGGTAGCAAAGGCGACTCCGGTGTCGGCCCCGCCTTTTCTGGCCCTCAGCGTGACTTATCTAGTCAGTTTTCTCCTGTGTGCTGCTGTTTACGTGGTGACCGGACCTTCTCTGCGGCAGGATCTGTCGGCCTTAAACTGGGCGAGTGCTGCCTGGGGACTTTAGAATCAGGGATTTTTGACCGGAATGGCCATTTATATTTGTCGTTTCACGATTGGCCAGGCTTACAACCTGATGCACCGGTGTACTATCAGTTGACTTGGTCCGAAGATAATCAGTGGTTCGGTTATGAATATTTAGGAACACAGAAACCATAAAAAAGGCGCTGTCTTCATGGGACAGCGCCTTTTTCTTAATGTCCGGCAGGTTCGGCCGTTGGCTGGAAGGTCTGGGTAGCTTCGGAAGTTTCGTTCATGGCGTCGATGCGGGCGCGGTATTCGCTATCCGAAGCGTAGCGTTTGTTTTTGTAATAGCCGATGGTCAGGAAGGGGACGATGATGATGGCGATGGCTAAGTAACCGCAATAGCCGTAGCCGTATTTGATGATGTTGGTCAGGCCGGCGACGGAGACGGTCATGGAGGCGATGATGATGAACAGGGTGACGATGGCCGAACGGGTGACGGCGCTATGGCTTACTTTCTTCAGGCATTTCGTTTCCGAGAAGCGGGCTGTGAAGCCGAAGACTGTCGTGACGCCTGTCGAGATGAGGCACAGCAGTAAGAAGGCGCTGTAGGCGATGGTCAGCCAGGACATGCCCATGGCTTTGCAGCTGGTCAGGGTCGGTAAGGGCGATTTGCCGTAGATGCCGGTCCAGCCTAAGAGCATGCAGACGGCTAAGGTCAGGGCGATGGCATTCATGGCGAAGGAGAACCACATGGACGTAGCGCAGTTCTTACGGGTGACCAGCGGTGTGCCGACGACGATCATCGTCGGGATGACGACGCACTGGAAACCGGAATAGGTGAAGGCGTGGAGAATGGCTGTCGGCAGTTTGCTGAAGCCGTTGGCGGCAAAGTCCTGGGCCATGGCGGCCGTGAAGAACTGCGTCCCTTCGATGGAGCCACCCATGTAGATGCCGACGGAGAAAATCATGATGACCATGGCCAGGATGGCGATACCCATGTAGGTCGTTGCCCGGCGTACCAGGCCGGCGCCGAAGATGGTCAGGAAGAAGATGATGGCGCCGACGACGCCGATGCCGGTGTAATAGTTGAGTCCCGTCTGGGCGTTGATGGCCGAGGCGGCACCGGAAATCGTAGCCGATACGGCCATTAAGACCATGATGTAGAAGAAGGCTTCAAACAGGTATTCGATGCCCTTGAAGGGGCTGTATAAGTTCTGGAATAACTGACGGTAACTGGTGAGATGACGGGAATTGTACATGTTCATAGCTTCCTTGATGGTCAGCGTGAACAGCAGCATGGTGATGATAGCCGTAATCGGACCGAGCCAGCCGAGGCTGACGAAGTAGACATTTTCTTGGTTGCCCGTAGCGAAACCGCCGCCGGCGTGGGAACTGAATAAGACGGCACCGACGGAAAAACACATGCTCAGTGAAGCGGCTTTGATCGATGAAATATTAGCCATAAGATTTTCCTCCTTTTAAGAACCATGGAGAGAAACGAAAACGCCTTTCGTCTCTCTGCTCGAAGCATTGAAGAGACGAAAGGCGTTGTATGATCCTTCCGCGGTACCACTCTGTTTCATCCTTGCGGATGCACTCTCGGATACGGCTCATGGCGATATCCACGCTCTATAACGGGAGTTCCCGTATCGGCCTACTCCATTCAGCCTCTCCGCTCGGCAATGAGTTCGGTCCGGCATCGCTGCTGCCTCACACCAGCCGGCAGCTCTCTGGAAACGATAGACTCAGACGTACTATTTTGCGTCGTCGCGTTTATGACGTTTATCAGTTGATGGTGCTATGATAGCATTATCACTTAATAAAGTCAAGGATGAAACATAATATTTTTTGAAATAAATGCACTAAACGTTTAAGTTTAAGGTTTAACTGCGAAAATACGATTCGGAGCTCGTAGGGGTCGCACGTGGGCGACCCGTTGGGGATTTGGATGATTCTTTTAGCAACTTGGTCGGTAAATCGTACATATCCTGGAGCGGGCGCCCCGCGTAGCGCCCCTACAGAAAAGGCGCTGTCGCATTAAGCAAAAAACGTATAATGCGATAGCCGCTTTTGCTTCAAACATTAAAGAGAAAAGGGCCGCGCATGTTGGTTGAAATCTTCGTGTGATAGCCCCTACAAGCCACTAGCCACTAGCCACGAATCACGAACCACGAACCACGAAAAAAGAGACTGTCGCATGTGCGACAGCCTCTTTTTCCTACTTATCGCGGGAAAGGTCGACCTCTTTCAAGGGAATGAGGTGGGTCTTATGTTTGAGTTTGTGATAGAAGAAGACGGCCAGGAAGACGGGGATGCCGATGTAGGCGACACTGGCACCGTACCAGTCGATTTCTGCGCCTGTGAAGGCCGAGTAGTTCTGGCCTGCCGTGACGATGATGCACATGATCAGGGCCAGGAGGGGGCCGAAGGGGAACCACGTAGCCTTATAGGGCAGGTCTTTCAGGTCTTTGCCCTGGGCGATATAGGCCCGGCGGAAGCGGAAGTGGCAGATGGCGATGCCAATCCAGGTAATGAAACCGGCCATGCCGCTGATGTTGACCAGCCAGTCATAAGCTTTGCCTTCGCCGATGAGGGACGTCAGGAAGGCAGCCAGGCCAAAGACGACCGTTGCGAACAGGGCATACGACGGGACGCCGCGCTTGTTTAGTTTGAGGAAGCATTTCGGGGCCTGTCCCGTTTCGGCCATGGCGTAGAGCATACGCGTCGAGACGTAGAGGCCCGAGTTGCCTGCCGACAGGACGGCGGTCAAAATGACGGCGTTCATGATGGAAGCGGCTGCGGCCAGGCCGAAGCGTTCAAAGACCAGCGTGAACGGGCTGATGGAGATGTTTTCGATGTTCGTGTTGAGCAGATTCGGGTCCGTGTAGGGGATGAGGAAGCCGATGACCGTAAAGGCGCCTAAATAGAAGATGAGGATACGCCAGAAGATGGAGTGGACGGCGCGGGGCACGTTCTTTTCTGGATCTTCACTTTCACCGGCGGCGATGCCGATCATTTCCGTCCCCTGGAAGGAGAAGCCGGCGACCATGAAGATGCCCAGCATGGCCGTGAAGCCGCCGACGAAGGGCGCATCGCCGATGGTCCAGTTGGTAAAGCCTGGCGACGGTTCCGGCCCGAGGCCCAGGATGAGCAATGTCCCGGCAAAGAGGAAGACCAGGACCGTCAGGACCTTGATGCCGGCGAAGATGAATTCGCTTTCGCCGTAGGACCGGGTCGACAAGTAGTTGAGGACGAAGAGGATAATGAGGAACAGGCCACTCCAGATGGCAGCCGGTACGTCAGGGAACCAGTATTTCATGATCAGGGCGCCGGCGACGAGTTCGGCCGCTACCGTGATGGCCCAGTTGAACCAGTAGTTCCAGCCCAGGGCAAAGCCCAGGGATTTATCGACGTAGCGGTTGGCGTAGGTTTCAAAAGAACCGCTGACCGGCAGGTACGACGCCATTTCGCCGAGGCCTGTCATGAGGAAATAAACCATGATACCGATGAGGGCATAGGCGACGAGGGCACCGCCCGGACCGGCAGAGCTGACCGTTTCACCGCCGGCGACGAACAGGCCCGTGCCGATAGCGCCGCCGATGGCGATCATGTTCATGTGGCGGGCTTTCAGGCTGCGGCGCAGTCCCTGCTGCTGTTGAGTTTCTTCCATGCAAAATCACAACCTTTTTTCATTGAATTGATAAATAAAATCTAAAAAAACTCATACCTTTACATTATAAAGGATGAATCTCTCTCTGACAAATGGATATTCTGCATGGAAGTAAATCGTTTATGCGATTGATGGATATATAACGTGACGCTGTAGTCTTGACAAGGATTTCGAGAACAGGTACACTAAAGATAAAATAGTTGAACATGTTCAAGAAGGTGTTTTTATGGAAAAAGATAAAGACGAAGTCCGTCAGCGCATCCTGGCTGCGGCGAAGGAGCTTTTTGTCCAGCAGGGGTATAAAAAGACGACGATCCGTCAGATTGTCGAGAAATCGGGCGTCCTCACAGGGAGCATCTATTATTTCTTCAAGAATAAAGAAGATATCTTCCAGTCCCTGGTCATGGAGCTGCTGGGGCAGTGCACCGATTTGATTGCAGCCCATTTCAGGCAGGAGTCGCCGGCCTTCCGCTACGCCGCCCTGTGCCTCGTCGAATTTGAAGCCGTGGCCATGAACCAGCTCGTCCGCGAAACCTATTATGAAGGCTATACGACGCCCTTGACGTTTGAAAAGATCACGGACCATCTGGCTGATATGACGGGCCGCATCTTCGGCGATTCCCTGGGGTTATCGAAGGAGGATATTTTCCTGCGCTCCCTGCTCATCAAAGGGGCCATGCGCAGCTACATCGTCCAGTTCGACTTCAGCCAGCCCATGGACAGCCAAAAGTACGCCGCCCTGGTCCTGGATACGGCTTTGCAGCTGCTGGGCATTTCGGCCGCTGAGAGCCATGACGTCCTGGCTCAGCTCGAACAGCGCCTGCCGGAAATAGAAGCCATTGCCGATGAGATGATCCACCGGCGATAGGACGGCTTCCTGTAAAGGATTGCCGCATGAGGCCATTTTGGTTTCATGGGGCAGCCTTTTTTGCTTAATATTTGAACGCGTTCAACAAACAAAAGGGGGAACTCATCATGTTCATAGAAAAAAAGAAATGGGCTGCCGGCCTGCTCCTGGCCCTGACCGTCATGATAACGGCTTTCTGCCTGGCCGTCGCCGGCATTATGGTCCTCTTTTCCGTGCTCAGTCCGGATGCGGTCATGTCCATTGAAATGCCCTTGCTCTATATCATGCCGGGCCTCTTGTACAGCGGCCTGAGCTGGCCCGATTTCTACATGAGCGACGTCGCTGCCGCCATTGCCCAGATTTTCCCCATGCGCCATGCCGCCGACAGCGTCCGCGATATCTTATTGGCCGGTTATGCGCCGGCGCTGGTTTCTCAGTCCCTGCAGCTGCTGCTCATGGGGGCCGGGGCCTTTGTCCTGGGAACGGCCATCTTTGCCCTGCGCCGCCGCTACGGCATGAAGACGTTCCTGGAAATAGCGGCAGGGGCTATTGCGCGTAAGCGGAAAGGAGCGCGGTCATAATGGGATTTATTGCATTGATACGCCGGGAACTGGCCAACGCCTTTCTCCACGATGCCCGGCGGGCCATCTTTCTCTTCGGTGCCGCGACGGCCTATCTGATCCTCTTCGGCATCCTCTATTACCCCGGCGTCGTCAAGGAAATACCGACGGTCGTCTGCGATGAGGAACATACGGCCTACAGCCGCCTTTTGACTCGCCAGGTCGATGATGACGAACGGCTGGGGCTGGTCCGCGTCGTCGCCGATGAATGGGAGGCACGGGACATGCTGCGCCGGAAAGAGGTCTACGCCGCCGTCATCATTCCGGCCGATTTTTCTCACGATATCCTCAACGGCCGCAGCGCTAAAGTCCTGTTCATGCTCAACGGGGCCAATATCATTACGACCAATATCGCCACGACGGCTGGCAACGACATCGTCAATACCTTCAATACGCGCTTTGCCGCCCGACAGGCGGCCCTGCGGACCAGCGGTGATGAACAGATGCTGAAGAAGCGCATCTCACCGGTAGAGACGACGCTGCGCGTCCTCAATAACCCGACCCAGAGTTACATGCTGTTCTTCGTCACCGGCCTGGCCATGGCGGCCATGCAGCAGGGCTTTTTCCTGGCCATCGGAGCTGCCGTCCAGTGCGATTTCCGTAATCCTGAGCTGAAAGGGACGTCGAAGGGCAAGCTGCTGGTCGTCAAAGTCGGCGTGTACTGGGTCCTGTCCATTTTATCCTTTGGCCTGGTCTGCGTCCTGGCCCGCCTGCTGGGCATCCCTGACCGGGCTTCCATCCAGTCGCTGGGCCTTTTGGCCGGGGCCTTCTCTTTTGCTGCCATTTCCCTGGGCCTCTTCGCGTCATCCATTTTCCACAACGAATTGCAGTTCGTCCGGGCGTCCATCATGTACACCGTGCCGATCTTCATCTTCGGCGGCTATACGTGGCCCCTGGAAGCCATGGACCCAGTGACCCAGGTCGTCGCCCAGGCCTTTCCCATGGCCTGGATGTCCAACGCTGTCCGCGAATTCTTCCTGTCCGGCCATCTGGCCACGCTGAGCCATAACCTGACGGCCCTGACGGTCATGGGCATCATTTTCTTCAGCCTGGGGAGCTGGATTTTCCTGCACAAGATAGATGGTGTAAAATAATTGTGGGGAAACTTTATCACAGTTTCGCCAGAAGACTCCTTCCTCTTAGGTAGGGGATGAATGGCGATGGATTTCGCAGGTTCGATGCCTGCGAAATCCACCCTATGTCTTTTCCATCTTAGCCTTTTCACTTCGTCTACGGTATAATGGTAGATAACAGAGGAGGTGAATCCTAGATGTACTTGACGCAATCGAATATCATCCGCGGCTTGTCGAAACAAGAGTATACGATGCTCCGGGAAATGTGCCAATACAGCAATAACCTGTATAATGTAGCAGTCTATACGATTCGGCAGCATTACTTCGACACCCAGCAATTCTTGCGGTACGAAGAAAATTACCCCATCTGCAAGGGAAATGAAAACTATGGCTTGTTGCAGGCCGGTGTCGCCCAGCAGATATTAAAAATGGCCGACCGCAGTTTTCGGGCCTTTTTCAGTCTTTTAAAGAAAGTAAAGTCCGGAGACTATAGTTCAAAGGCAGTCCGCCTGCCGTACTATCGTGAAAAAGGGGGGCTCTTCAATCTCATCTTGTCTACGAATGCCATTACCATTAAGAATAGCTTCCTAACCGTGCCGATGAGCCGTGAATATATGAAACGCCATCACGGCCATCGGATTCGGATTCCTGTTCCCGACAGGCTGAAGGATAAGACGATTCAGGAAGTCCGCATCTGTCCTATGTATGGCGGACGGTATTTCAAGATTCAGTATTGCTACTTACAGGACCCGGAACCAGTGAAAACCTCGCCAGACCGTGTCCTAGCTATCGACTTGGGACTGGACAATCTGGCCGCCTGCGTTACCAATACCGGGACGTCGTTCCTCATGGACGGTCGTAAACTCAAATCTATCAACCAGTATTGGA
>ERZ773185.2686-NODE-2686-length-11136-cov-3.899648_pt1 | contig 11136 bp, 9 predicted proteins | sample MGYA00580531_ERZ773185 | MGnify/ENA primary metagenome ERZ773185 (study PRJEB29015, sample SAMEA2737799) | human gut metagenome | biome: human gut; feature: human-associated habitat; material: faeces | place: China | collected 2012 ...
CGCCACGCTGCCCCAAAACAGGTTGAGGGCAAACAGCACCAACAGAGCCGCCGCCATAGCGAGGTATGCAATTGTCAGGCGCTTTCGGGTGTGCATGGTGTTATCCTTTGCATTTTGCTTGTAGAGGCGGGCATTGCCCGCCTGCGGGCCGATGCAGGCATTGGCCCCTACAGTGTTGGGCAAGCGGCATTTGGGGTAGTTATCAGGTGATTTTCGTCAAAAATTTCAATTCACTCTCGTCGGGTGTGCCCTCGGCAAAGACTTTATTCATGTCCAGGATCAGGTTGGGCATCTCCATGCTTTGCTGGAAAAGGCTTTGCGCGGTGCACCAGACGTTGCCCTGCTGCACGGCCTTGAACTGTGCCAGCAGCGGGCATTTGGCGATCAACTCGTCCATCGTGCGGATCTCGCCCTCGATGGTGCTGTTGTAGATCAGCACATCGGCGTCCTTGGCCCCGGCGTAGAAATCCTCCAGCGAGATGTTGACGGTGGCCAGGTTGTTGCCGCTGTCCGTCAGGTCGGAGAATACATAGTCGCCTCCCGCCATCTCGATCATTTTGGCGACATAATCGCCGCCCTTGCGCACAGTGGCCAGATTATTGGAGGTGATGGAGAAGAACGCCACGGTTTTGCCGGTGGCGGATTCATTTTCCAGCGGTGCAATGCGCTGCACGGCGTCGTCAAAGACCTGCTCGGCCTCGTCAGTCTTGCCCAGCAGCACGCCGTACAGCTTGACCCACTCCATCCGGGCCAGGGGGCCGCTCTCGTAGCTGGAGCGCTCCACCAGCACCGGCACCCCGAATTTTTCCAGCTGTTCCTTCACTTCGGGCGTGTGGTAGATCATCGTGTTTTCGATGGCCAGGCCGCAGTTGGCGGCAAGAATCGTCTCATAATCGGGCGCACTATACTTGCCCGCGTAGGCGATCTGGCCGTTTTCCATGGCGGTTTTGGCTGCATCCAGATACCAGTTATCGGCCTGCGTACCGGAAAGCGCCACCGTATCCAGCCCATCGATACTGATGATGGGGTCCATGGCGGAGGAGGACACGAGGTAAATATTCTCGATAGGCTGCTGTAAAACGGTAATGTCCGCATCCAGCTCGGCTGGCGCGTTCTCTCCCTCGGGCACGACCAGATAGCGCGTACCATCGATGGTAATGAGGTAATAGCCGCCCTCGCACTCATCAATGGTGAACTGCTGGGCGTACTGCAAGGGGTAGCTGCCGGTGACGGTCAGCGTCTCCGTGCCGGAGGCCGCTGGCTGGGCCGCGCACCCTGCCAGCAGCAGCGCGGGCAGGGCGGCCAGCATTATAAGCCGCTTCATTCGGCAGCGGCCAGCGTGGTGCTGTCAAAGGTCAGGGTGTAATCGATCTCATGGGGGGTGCTCATTGCAACGGTGTCGGCGGTGACAGCCAGGGCAGTGTCCAGCGCGGCCACGGGGATCTCAAAGGTGGAGTTGCCCTCAGTGTTGGTGGGCAGGTACTTTTCGCCGTCGATGAGCATGTAGTCATAGTTGGGGCTGCTCCACACGATGGTGGCGGTCATGGCACCGTCGACTACGGTCAGGGCAGCGGGGCTGTCCACAGTAGCGCGGCCGCTGCCGCCCTCCAGCGTGACAGCGCAGGTGTAGGTGCCGTCGGCAGGGACTTCCGCCGCAGCGGCATCGCCGCCATCGACAGCGGGCACGGCGTTGGACACGCTGACAACATGGTCGTACCAGGTACCCTTGGAGCCCAGAATGGCCAGCGGGAAGTCCTCATCCAATGCGGTGACCGGGATGTCATAGCCGTACACCTCTTCTCTGGTGCCGTCGGAGTAGGTCACAGTGTCGGTGGTGGGCAGCAGCCAGTCCGTTTTGTGGGCCTCGGCATCAGCGGCCAGGCCGGGGTACAGGTTCACGATCTTTTTGGACACCAGGCTGACGTGGAAGGTCATCTTGCCGTCCTTGACGGTCAGGGTGCCTTTGCCGTCGCAGGCCTCGTTGGCATGGAACATGGAGCTATCGGTGTCAAAATCAGCGGCGTAGGTGCCGTCGGGCAGAGCAGCCTCTGCTGCCGGTTCGGAAGCTGCCTCGCTCACGGCAGAGGAAGCCGCAGCCTCGGAGGAAGCGGCAGAGCTGGCCGGGGTGCCGGATGCACCGCAGCCGGTGAGTGCGCCAACCAGCATTGCACCGGCCAGCAGAAGAGCGAATTTATTGTTCAGTTTCATGATGATATACCTCGATGTGTCTATTTTACAGAAAAGATTATAACACGCAATGGCCTGAATTCAAAGCAGACGGAAAAGAAATTGCCCGAAAAGGCACTCCTTTCCGGGCAATCATAGAATCAGAATCAGCCGTTCAGGGAATCGACAGCGGCCTTGGTGTGTGCGACGTAGAGCTGCTGGATGTCAGCGATCTCGCCCAGACCGGCGATCTGGCAATCGACAGAGTCGAATTCGCCGGATGCCTCGAACTGGCTCTTCCAGGAATCCTCGTCGTCGCCAGCCATATCGTTGTTGGCGTGGTCACCTGCAACGACCATCAGGGGACGCAGGACGACCTTGGTGTAACCGGCGGCCTTGACAGCTTCGATGACGTTCTCGCAGGCAGTCTCCTCAGGCTCGCCCTCGACGGTGCCGATGAAGACATTCTTGTAGCCCAGAGCGTTCATCTGAGCCTGCATCTGGCTGTAGCTCACCTTTGCGGTGTGGGAGGTGCCGTGGCCCATGAAGACGAAGGCGGTGCCGTCCGCAGCAGCGGCGTCCAGACTGTCGAAACCGGCGGTCTTGACGGCCTCAGCGGTGATGGCCTTGGCGACAGCCTCCTTGTCGGCGTTGATGACGGTGGCATCGCTGCCCACCTCGCCCAGCAGAGGCTCGGCGATGGCGACGGACTCGAACTTATCGCGGTAGCTGTCCACCATCTCCATCATCTCGTCGTACTCAGCGCCATGCATCAGATGGGTGGGCTGGACGACCAGATTCTTCACGCCGTTGGCAACAGCGCGCTCCATGGCCTGCTCCATGTTGTCGATCTTCTCGCCGTCACGGGCCTGAACATGGTTGATGATGATCTGTGCGGTGAAGGCGCGGCGGACAGACCAGTCGGGGTATGCGGCCTGGATGGCGTCCTCGATGCCCTTGATGTCCGCTGCGCGGCTGTCGTTGAACGAGGTTCCGAAGCTGACGACCAGGATCTCGTTGTCGCCGATGTTGTCCTGGTTGCGGGCGTCGTCCTTAGAGGCGTCGCCGGTGTCGCGGCCAAAGTACTCGGGGCTTGCCTCTTCGCCCTCGACCATCTCCTTCTGAGCGTCGGTCAGAGCATCCCATGCTGCCTTTGCAGCCTCACACTGAGCGTCGGTGTTCTCGTTGCGCTCCTGCACATAGATGGCGTCGATGAGGTCTGCTACGTTCTTTGCTGCCATTTCATCAGCCTCCTCGCTGCTTACTTCGCTGGCGGCGGCGGAGCTTGCGGCGGTGCTGCCGGCGGCAGTGGAAGAAGATGCACCGCAGCCGGTGAGGACACCGGCACACAGGGCCAGTGCGGCGGCAGCGGCGGTGACGCGCTGCCAGTTCTTGTTGGTTGCCTTACGCATTGTTTGAGTCCTTTCTGTTTGTGTGGAATGTACTTTTCCGATAGAAAGGGTACGAAACGGGGGTCAGCTCAAACGAAAAAAGAGCCTTTTCACCGCGCGGAAGGCACAGCAAAAAGACCCTTTGAACTTTCGGGCTTTTTGGTACGACCAATTCCTCGTGATCCGGAGCCGGACGCTCCTGTACCAACAGCGGGCAGGTTTCCTGACTGAAAGCTCACCGCCCGCTGCCGCCTTCCCAGAGGCAAAGCCTCCAGTGACCGGCGCTGAGCGCCAAGGCAGCGGACTCCCTTATCACAGTGACGAGATCGCGCGGGACTCGCACCCGCTTCCCTTTTACCCTCCCGGCCGGGGACGAGACCCCGGCGGCAGGCACCTGCTGTTTTCTATTCAGACGAGGTGAAGTATACCACACTCCGCCCTAAAATGCAATATCTCAGCCCTCCTGCGGCACGACCCAGACCATGCCCAGCGCTTCGAGCTTTGCGATGCGCTCCGCCGTCAGCTTTTTCTCGGCACAGGCGTAGTTTTCGCGCATCCGGCAGACCCAGTCACCGAGGCAGAAGCCATCTTCGGTCTTATAGTTCACCGGCACCAGCAGGTCGCCGTGGGCGGCGCGGTACTCTTCGGCGCGGCGGAACGCCCCGGCCCACTTGGCCTCCCGGGCGTCCCACTGCATCCCGATGGCGTCCAGCAGAGCGATATGCTCCGGCGTCACCTGAAACGATTCGGGCCGGGCCTTGCGGGCAGCGCGGAGGTTCGAGATCCAGACGCCCAGACGGAAGCCGTTCTCGTCCACATATCCGGCAGGCACGAGGAGGCTGCCCTTCTTCTCGGCGTAGAGCCTGGCGCTCTGGTAGTTATCCAGCCAGTTCTGTTCCCGCACGCTGCACGCGGGCGGCACCGGGGCGCTGAGGCGTCGGCCTTTTTCGCCCTTGAACAGCTCTTTCAGGGCCGCGCGGCGCTTGGCGGAAAGCTTTTTGCCCTCCCGCAGCATCTGCTTCTGACGGGACAGCCAGCTGCCCAGCCAGATGCCGTCCTCCGTCCGGTACTGCGCCGGGACGGCCAGACTGCCGTGCTCTTTTTTGTATGCCGCCGCCAGCTCGTAGCGGTGCTGCCACGAGTCGGTCTTTTCCCAGTTCATGCCCAGCTCGTCCAGCAGAGCTTTCCGCTCCAGCGTCACCCGGGCGCTGCTGCGCTCGGGGTTCTGCCATGCGTACCGCTGGCGGGACACCCACTTGCCCAGCAGGATGCCGTCTTCGTCGATGTACTCGGTGGGAACGTCGAGGTTCCCGTGGGCGGCGTGGTACTTCACGGCGGCCTCGTAGGCAGTCTGCCACTTGCGGTCGTTCCGGTTCGTCCAGTCCACTCCCAGCGCTTCCAGCTTTTCGATCTGGGCGTCGGTCAGCACACCTTCTTTATAAGCGGCACGCTGACTGCCCAGCCAGACGCCCAGCGCCATGCCGTCCGGCGTGACATACTTGACGGGAATTTCCAGCGTGTGGTTTTCCAGATAATACTGGACGGCGGCGGCATAGCTCTTCTCCCAGAGGATGCTTCCGGTGTCCCACACCATGCCCAGTGCCTCGAGGCGCTCGACGCGGTCTGACGGCAGGTTCCCGCCCAGATAGCGCTGGCGGTTATAGACGACCCACTCGCCCAGCGCAAAGCCGTCCTTATCCTTATAATGGACCGGCACCAGCAGGTCGCTGTGGCAGTCGCGGTACCGCCGGGCCGAAGCACAGCCGTTCTCCCACGCCAGCTCGAGTCGCTTTTTCCAGTTCATGCCGATTTTGTCCAGCCGGGCGGCCTGCGCGGCGGTGAGGCGTCCCTTTTTCTTTCCGGCCCGGACAAGGCGCTGGTTTTCCAGCCAGCGGCCCACGGCCACGCCCCCGAAGCTGTAGGAGCGAGGCACGTCCAGCGTCTTTCCCTCTGCCGTCATCTGCTTTGCGGCGGCATAATAGCGCTCCCAGTCGGAGTCCAGCGCGCGGCGGAGCTGCCGGTAAGCCCGGCGGCAGGCAGAAAGGGGCTCTTCCAGCGGGAAGGCTTCTGCCCCCGCCGCGCTGCACTCCTTCCGCAGCTGCTGCACACAGGTCAGCGCCTCAAAGGCCGCGCTCAGCTCTGCCACCGGCACACTGCCGCAGGCCGCAAGGGCGCGGGCCAGCATCTGCCGGTATGTGGTCGGTTCAGCGCTGCGGCGCACCAGCACCACGCCCGAGATCCCGGCCAGAGGAACCTGCACCGCCGGGCCGTTGGCACAGACCAGCAGCCGGAGGGTGGCCGCTTCATCGGCCGCAAAGCTTTCTGCATCCTTATAAATATGTGTTCCTGCACCAAACAGCTTCTCGGCCTGCTCTGCGGTCTGCGCCGCCGCTGCATCATCCTCGCAGAGGACAAGATACCGTCCGGCAGCATCCGGGAGCCACTGCGCCAGCAGCTGTTCCACCGGCGGAAGCTTTTCTACGGCGAGGCTCAGAGCCTGATATTTCTCGGCGTTGGGGTCAGGGCAGCCCGGCAGATGGAGGTTCTTCACCTCAGCACGGAGGCGGGCCAGCGCATCTTCCAGCGGCCAGAGCAGGGCCGTATAGGAGGCCGGCATGGGCAGCAGACCCTCGGCCATCGCCCCGCCCAGCGCCAGCGGCTCCACGATGGCGTCGGCCAGCATCTCCTCGGCAGCGCGGCAGCTGTCGCCCGGGGCGTCCGGTTCCCCCAGAGCCAGCAGCTTTGCCCCCGGGCAGAGGCGGAACAGAGGCTGGACGCAGTCGGTCCAGTCCTTTGCGCTCATCTCCCTCCAGCCGTCCAGCACCAGCAGGCCGGGCCGGAACTCAGCCAGCGCCACCCAGCCCAGCGCATTCTGCACGGCCAGCTGCTCGCAGCTCATCAGCCGCACCCGGCCGCCCAGCGTCCGGCCCAGCCGCTTTGTCAGGGCGCGGCGCAGTTCCAGACGGGCAGCGCAGGACACCACCCAGAGCACGCGCATCTCGGGGTGGGTATCCAGCAGCTCCCACACGATGCAGCCTTTGCCCGTACCCGCCGGGCGCACCAGCGCAGCACAGTTTTTCTGCTGCAGTCCAGCCTCCGCTGCACGGCAGGCTGTTTTATTTGAATCATCTACCAAAATCGACATATCCTATCCTTTTTGCCCCTTCCGAGGGTTCAGAAATTCGCTTTTTCTGCAAAAAAGAAACGCGCCTGCGCAAAGCCGACTCTCCTGCCTGCGCTGCGCCTGCGTTTCTCCTGCAAAAATGTTACTTTCATGCTCTATTTTTATCATAAAAGTTTATTTCTTGTCAAGATGATTTGCACAGATTTTTCCAAATAATTTTACATCCCCTTTTTCCGGAAATTCCGGGACCGTTCCCTGCTGGCCGTTGACGGCGGGGACAGTTGGTGGTAGACTTTTTTCATCGGCTCCCCTTTTGGCGGGAGACTCCCCTATTTATGATATGTGAGGTAATCGATATGAACATCATCAGCACCGAAAAAGCTCCCGGCGCCATCGGCCCCTACTCTCAGGGCTACACCGTGGGCGGTCTCGTCTTCACCTCCGGCCAGATCCCGGTAGACCCCGCCACCGGCGCAGTCGCCGAGGGCATCGCCGCACAGGCTGACCAGAGCTGCCGCAATGTGGGCGCTATCCTCGAAGCTGCCGGCGTGGGCTTTGACAAGGTGGTCAAGACCACCTGCTTCCTGGCCGACATCGCCGACTTTGCCGCTTTCAATGAGGTGTACGCCAGGTATTTCACCTCCAAGCCCGCTCGCAGCTGCGTGGCCGTGAAAGACCTGCCCAAGGGCGTGCTCTGTGAGATCGAAGCCATCGCTGAGGCCTAAGCCGCCTTTTCAGCACAAAGCGGGGCCGTCTGCACTCCATTCCGGGTGCGGACGGCCCCTTTTGTCTGCCTTCGATTCCAGTTTTTCATGCCGGCCAATTTTCCCCGCCGGAGAAATTGACTTCGTTTTTTGCTTTTGTTACAATAGAATCGAACTGTTGTAAAAGATTTCCGGTCAAATTTGAAAGAGAGGTCCCTGCCCATGTCCAATTCCCGTGTTGAAAGCCACAGCCGCGCCGAATTGCGCAACAAGATCATCAGCACAGCCACCCTGCTCGAGATCCTGTTGTCCGGCCTCGTCCTCATCGGCCTGCTGCTGTCGATGGTGCCGCTGCTGCAGTGGATGCCCGGCCTGCTGTTCGACGGCAACGACGTCGAGGTCAGCATCTTCTTACAGCGGGCGCTGGACATCGTCATCGGCATCGAGTTTATCAAGATGCTGGCCAAGCACAGCCCCGGCTCCAGCCTCGAAGTGCTGCTCTACGCCATCGCACGCCACATGGTGGTGGGCCATGAGTCCGCACTGGAGAACCTGCTGAGCGTGGGGGCCATCGCCCTCATCTTCATCGTGCGGAAGTTCTTCTTCGTACCGGCCTTCGGCGCTCATCTGCCCGACGGCCACCCCGCACCCGACCTTTCCCCCAGCCAGAGCGGCATCCCGTCAGAGGAATTCGCCGCCCGGCTGCGCAAGCACCTGCATCATGACGACACCAACACGGAGCTTGAAGTCGCCATCGAAGACCCCAAGTACGAGGACAACACCGACACGCTGCTGGAAGCAGACCCGGAATGAGCCTGACAACGTAAAATGCCCCGCAGGACGCTCGTCGAGAGCTGCCTGCGGGGCATTTTTTTGCTTAGTTGCTCTTGTGCTTCTGGCCGAAACGGTACTCCTTGCCGTCCCGGATGCGCTGGATGTTGGAACGGTGCATCCAGATGACCATGCCGCCCATGATGGCAGCGCCGACGGTGCAGACCACCACGTCCTGAGTCGGCAGGCCGCGCATGAGGCTGTACACCAGCGTCAGGACCGGGTAGGCCGAGGCCATGGTGATGCTGCCCAGCGACACCATGCCGGTGGGGACCAGGCAGACGAGGAAGATGAGTGCCAGCACCGGCAGCAGCACCGGCTGGACTGCCAGAATGGCACCGGCAGCCACCAGCACGCCCTTGCCGCCCTTGAAGCCGAAGTAGATGGGCTTGGAGTGGCCCACCACGGCGAGGATGGCGGCGAGGTAGACGCCCAGATAGGGCGAGACGGCAGCGTCGGCGGGCAGATGGCCGAACAGCCACCGGCCAAGGCAGACGGCCACGACGCCCTTGAGCACATCGCCCACCGCCGTGAGGGCAGCGGCTTTCTTGCCGAAGGTGCGCAGCATGTTGGTCATACCGGCAGCACCCGAGCCGTGGGTGCGGACGTCGTCATGGTACAGATACTTGCTGACGAGGATGCCGGTGTCCACGCTGCCCAGCAGATAGGCTTCGACAGCGACCGCCAGCACAATGAGAAATGCAGCCATAGAACCAGTCTCCCTTCCTTATACGTCCTTCGCGCCCACTTCGCCGGAGCCGCGCTCACGCACAACAAGGCGGATGGGGGTGTGCTCTAGACCGAAGTTCTCGCGGATCTGGTTGATGATATACCGCTGATAGCTGAAGTGGAACAGGTGCTTGGCGTTGACGAAGGCCACGAACGTCGGCGGACGGGTGGAAGCCTGGGTCAGGTAGAAGATCTTCAGGCGGCGGCCCTTGTCGCTGGGCGGCTGCATCCGAGCGGTGGCACGGGCCAGCATCTCATTCAGCACACCGGTGGGCACGCGGGCACCGTTCTGGCTGTCCACGTCGCGGATGAGCTGCATCAGCTTGTTGACGTTGTAGCCGGTCTGGGCCGAGATGAAGATGATGGGAGCGTAGCCCATGAAGCTGAAGCACTCGGCATAGCCCCGGCGCTGCAGTTCCATGGTGTTGGTCTCCTTGCCCTCCACGGCGTCCCACTTGTTGACGACGATGATGCAGGCTTTGCCCTGGTCGTGGGCGTAGCCGGCCACCTTGCTGTCCTGCTCGGTGAAGCCGACGGTGGCGTCCACGAGAATGAGAGCCACGCGGCTGCGCTCGACGGCGGCCAGTGCGCGGACGACCATGTAGCGCTCGAGGCCGTCGGTGATGTTGCTGCGTTTGCGCAGACCGGCGGTATCGGTGAAGATGAACTTGCCGTAAGCGTTGTCCACGGGGGTGTCGATGGCGTCGCGGGTGGTGCCGGCCTCGTTGGCCACGATCATGCGGTTCTCACCGAGGATGCGGTTGGTCAGGCTGGACTTGCCCACATTGGGGCGGCCGATGATGGCGACGGGGATGCGGTCTTCCTCCACGACGGTCTCACTGAAATCGAGGTGGGCGCAGACGGCGTCCAGCAGGTCGCCGGTACCGTGGCCGTGGACAGACGAGATGGGCATGACTTCGTCGAAGCCAAGGTTATAGAACTCGTAGAGCTCCATGGGGGTCTCGCCCACATTGTCGCATTTGTTGACAGCGAGGATGATGGGCTTGTGGCTGCGGCGCAGCATATGGGCCACGTCCTCGTCGGCGGCGGTCAGGCCGTTGCGCACGTCCACCACCATGATGATGCAGTCGGCGGTATCGATGGCGATCTGGGCCTGCTCACGCATGTGGGCCAGAATGCCCTCGGTGGCCTTGGGCTCAATGCCGCCGGTATCCACCAGCAGGAACTCGTGGCCGCTCCACTCGCAGTTGGCGAAGATGCGGTCGCGGGTGATGCCCGGGGTATCCTCCACGATGGCCAGACGCTGGCCGCAGAGCTTATTGAACAGGGTGGACTTGCCCACGTTGGGGCGGCCCACCACAGCAACGATCGGTTTGCTCATAGGGGGTTCCTCCTTTCACAAAAGGGGTAAAATTACGGTCTTCTCCGGCGGGCGATATGCAGGCCGCTGCGCAGCAGGGCCTTGGCCTCGTCGCCGCCGCTGGTGGGCAGGACTTCCACCTTTACGCCGAGCCGCTGGCCCAGCTGCTCGATGGTCATATCATCGAGGAAGGTGTCCTTCTCCTCCCGCAGCATCACGGCAGGCACGCCCAGGGTGCCGCTGGACCCTCGCACTGGGCGATGATGTCCGTCGCCGTGACGAGGCCCGCCACGCCGACGTTGCCGCCGAAGAAGTTGTTTTTGATGGGATGCACTTTTACTTCTATCATGGGGTACTGGCGGTGGAGCTCGTCCATCATCTCGGTGATGAGGGGCGCGGCCATGGTGCCGGTGACGACATCCATCTTTTTGGTGCCATAGATGCGGTGGGGCTTTTCCAGCTCGGCCAGAAATTCCTCCCGGAAGAGGCTCATCATGCCCACGCCGTTTTCCAGCTGGTCGTAGTCCTCATAGAACTCCGGCTCTGGGATGGGGCGGCCGGCCTTGAGGTACCACTCATCGCTGGGGTAGATGATGCGCTTGCCGTGGCGGCGCTTGCACTCATCGCCAAACTCCTCCATGATGTCGATGACAGCGGCGCTGGTCTCGGCATCATAGGGGGTCTGCTTGAACAGATTCTGGCGGTAATCCGTCACACCGCAGGGCACAGCGGCAATGCTCTGCACCATAGGGGTCAGCTCCAGCAGGTCGCCCAGGGTGCGGCGAAGCTCTTCGCCATCGTTGATGCCCCGGCAGAGCACCAGCTGACAGTTGACGGCGATGCCGCCCTCCACCAGACGGGGCAGATACT
>ERZ773185.2693-NODE-2693-length-11120-cov-4.261817_pt1 | contig 11120 bp, 7 predicted proteins | sample MGYA00580531_ERZ773185 | MGnify/ENA primary metagenome ERZ773185 (study PRJEB29015, sample SAMEA2737799) | human gut metagenome | biome: human gut; feature: human-associated habitat; material: faeces | place: China | collected 2012 ...
TAGAACTTCTGAAGAAAAGTATTTCTGAAAACTTTTATTAAAAATAAGCTATTGATAATTAGTTTGTTATGTGATATTGTTGATTCTTTTTATAGCTTGTTTTGCGTTTCGGTTAGGGGGGCTTTAGGGGTTTTCATCCCCCTCTCGTTCTCTCTTGTTTTCCTCTAACTCTTGCGTATAATGTAAAATATGTTCCGAAAAATAGATTTTTGACCCCCTCCAACCTGCCTTTCACCCCTCTCTTTTTACCCCTTCTGTGGGGGTGAAAAGTGCCATCGGAGACAGATTTTTACTCTCCATAGACACTTTTCCGTTAAATAACGTGATAAAATTTGGTGGTTAGCCTAACTTTTTATATCTTTGCTTTTGCAAATGCTTAGAGGTAAGCCCCCTTCGCAGAAACATAAACAAATTATAAACTGTTTAAATGTTGACAGATATGTATAACAAATTGATACTCAGTGTTTTAGGGGGGGGGGTAATTTTGGCTCGTCAAAATTAACCTCAAATCATAGTGTGCTTACAAAAGGACGAATATCAGCGTGGATTCATGCGCAGGTATTCGTCCTTTTTATTTTTTCATTTTCCGCCTGTTCTAGCGATGAAAATGCGGAAAATGAGCCAAAGATTGACTATAAAAGCCAATTTTCAGCCCATAAATGGGTAGTTTCGGAGGCTATCAAGCGGGTGGGAGACCTCAGTATTCTTGTAAATGAGGGTTCTGCCCATTGCCAGTTTACCGCAGATAGTGTATTTTTCAGCGAGGAAGAAGAGGTAACTGAGATTGATGGAGAGGGCAAAATCCTGCAATCTTACATCAAGCTTTCTCCCCGTGGAAGCTATCTTTATGCCATCAAGAATGATCAGATAACCATCAACGATCAAACGTTTCAGATAACCAGTAAGGACCAGTCTGTCCTTCTCGAAAACGGGAAGTGGAGATTCGTGCTTAAAGAAGAATCTGGTGCGTATTAATATATATTAATGTGTAAAATCCTATAGACAAAGATAAAATGGCAAAGAAACAAGATACCATCAGCATTGGTTTTGAAGAGAAAATATGGAAGGCTGCCGATATTTTGCGAGGCAGTCTCGATGCATCGCAGTACAAGGGCGTGGTGCTCGGACTCATCTTTCTGAAATACATCAGCGACCGCTTCGACCAGAAGTTCCAGGAGCTGCAGGGCGACGAATACGCTGACCCGGAAGATAAGGACGAATATACTGCCGAGAACATCTTCTACGTGCCTGCTGAGGCTCGATGGAGTAAGATTAGTGCTGCTGCCCACACACCGCAAATAGGCGTGGTGATAGATGAAGCGCTCATCGCTATTGAGCGTGAGAACGATAGATTGAAGAATGTTCTGCCCAGCAATTTTGCCCGTCCGGAACTGCCTAAAAACAAATTAGGTGAAGTCGTAGATCTCTTTACCAACATAGAAATGCATGATGCTGGCGAGGAGAAAGACCTCTTGGGCAGAGCCTATGAATATTGCTTGCAGAAGTTTGCCTCTCAGGAGGGAAAGAACGCTGGTGAGTTCTATACGCCTTCCTGCATTGTCCGCACACTGGTGGAGATACTGGAACCTTACGAGGGTAGAGTCTTTGACCCTTGCTGCGGTTCGGGCGGTATGTTTGTGCAGAGTGCCAAGTTTATAGATCGCCACAAGGGAAACCTGCGTAAAATCAGTATCTACGGACAGGAATCGAACCCTGATACTTGGAAGATTGCACAAATGAACCTTGCCATCCATGGTTTGGAAGCGAATCTGGGTAGAGTATATGCAGACAGTTTCTTAGATGACCAGCACCCTACGCTGAAGGCAGATTTCATTCTTGCCAATCCTCCTTTCAACCTCAGCGACTGGGGGCAGAGTGCGCTTCAGGAAGATGCACGCTGGCAGTATGGTTTGCCACCAGCTGGCAACGCCAACTTTGCGTGGATGCAGCACATGATTCACCATCTGGCTCCAAACGGAAAGATTGGTTTGGTGCTGGCGAATGGTGCGCTTTCCAGTCAGAGTGGCGGCGAGGGACAGATTCGCCAAGCCATCATCGAAGCCGACCTGGTAGAGGGAATCGTGGCTTTGCCTTCGCAGCTGTTCTACAGTACGGGCATTCCTGTAAGTCTTTGGTTTATCAGCCGTAACAAGGCGCAGAAGGGCAAGACTGTGTTTATCGATGCCCGCAACATGGGCACGATGGTAACCCGCAAGCTTCGTGAGCTGATGCCTGATACGGATATTAAGAAAATCTCCGACACCTTCCATGCGTTCCAGCAGGGAACTCTCGAAGATGAGAAGGGCTTCTGTGCCGTATGCTCCACTGAGCAGATTGCTGCTCAGGACTTCATCCTGACACCGGGAAGATACGTAGGAATCGCCGAAGACGAAGGCGACGGAGTGCCTTTCGAGGAGAAAATGACGAATCTCACCGGTGAGCTGAAGCAGCTGTTTGAGGAAAGCAAGAAGCAGGAAGAGGAGATTAGAATGCAGTTGAAGAAAATTGGATGGGAGGTGTAAGGTATGGAGTGGAAAGAAGTTGATATTTGCCAACTTTGTGATTCGGTTTCCGAAACCTATAAGGGTAATGCATCAGAGGTTGTTTTAATAAATACTTCTGATGTTCTTGATGGAAAATGTTTGAATCATGAATACGTTCCGAATAAGAAGTTAAAGGGTCAATTTAAAAAGACTTTCCGAAAAGGAGATATTCTTTATAGCGAAATACGTCCTGCGAACAAAAGATTTTGTTTTGTGGATTTTGAGCCTAAAGATTATATAGCTTCAACCAAATTGATGGTATTAAGGGCACATGAAGATGTAGACCCACAATATTTATATCAGATTTTGAGAAGTAATGATACTTTGGCGCAATTACAAATGCTTGCAGAATCACGTTCGGGGACTTTCCCTCAAATTACATATTCTGAGCTTTCTAACATAATGGTTAGTTTGCCTTCTCAAAAAGCACAAAAAAATATAGTTTCCATCCTTTCTTCTCTCGACCGGAAGATAGAGTTGAACAACAAGATCAATGCTGATTTGGAGGAGATGGCGCAGGCTATTTTCAAGAATTGGTTCGTTGACTTTGAGCCTTTCAAGGATGGTAAGTTCGTGGATAGTGAATTGGGAATGATTCCAGAAGGATGGAAAGTAGGAACGCTTGGGGAGCTATGTAATTTTAAGCGAGGCAAAAACTTGCTTACAAAGAATGCTATTGATGAAGGTGTTCCTGTTGTTGCAGGAGGTTTAGAACCTTCTTGCTATCATAATGTAGCGAACACTGGAGCACCTGTAATTACTGTAAGTGGTTCTGGAGCAAATGCGGGTTTCATGAGAATGTATCATGTACCTGTCTGGGCATCAGACTGTTCATTTATAGATATTTCGTGTGAGAATTTCTATTTTGTGTATTGCTTCTTAAAGGTGAACTCTAAATTATTAAAGCATGCGCAAACAGGTGCTGTTCAACCTCATGTAAAGCCATCGGATATTCATGACTTTGAATTGGTTATCCCTGATAAGGAAAGTATATATGATTTTCAAGATAAGGTAAAATCTTTCTTTGATAAAATTGCTTCAATTCAGAAAGAGAATTCCCGCCTCTCCCTTCTCCGAGACACCCTTCTCCCTCGCTTAATGTCAGGCGAGCTGGAAGTCCCGGAATAAGAAGAGCAACGAAAGAAAATAACGAGAAAGAAAATATAAAATATTAACATTATGGCAGACGACAAGAAATTCACCGAAGACGCATACGAGCAAACGCTCATTGCCCTGTTCCGCGACGAACTCGGCTATGCGTACGAATGTGGCTACAACGTTGAGCGCGACTACAAGGAGCCTTTCTATCGTGCCGATTTGGTCGCCTCGATGCGACGGCTTAATCCTGAACTGCCAGCCGATGCAATGGATGAAGGAATCAAGCAAATCACCAACATCAGCATCGGTACTTTAGAACAGAACAACGAGCAGTTTACACTCTGGATGCAAAACGGTCTGGAGGTGGGGTTCCTGCAGAATGGCGAAGAACGAACAGCCCTGATGAGGCTCATCGACTTCGACCACCCCGAAAGGAATCTCTTCAAGGTGGTGAACCAGTGGCGAGTAGAAGAGTATAAAAACAAGCGCTGCGACATGGTGGTGATGGTCAACGGATTGCCCCTCGTGGTGGTGGAGCTGAAAAGCGCCATCTCCGAAGATGCAACCATCAACGATGCCTACAAGCAGATCAAGAACTATCAGCAGAGCATCCCGAGCCTCTTCAGCTACAACGCCTTCAACGTAATCAGCGACATGAGCGAGACCCGTGCCGGAACCATCACCGCCAAGCAAGACCGCTACATGGAATGGAAGACCGTGGACGGCTCATACGAGTCAACCCTCTTTGCCGACTATCGCACCTTCTTCCTCGGCATGTTCCAGCAGCAACGACTGCTCGACATCCTGCAGAACTTCATCTGCTTCGACAAGAACCAGGGCAAATACGCCAAGATTCTTACCGCCTACCATCAGTACTACGCCGTGGGCAAAGCCCTGCAGCGCACCCGTACCGCAGTGGAAGGCAACGGAAAAATCGGCGTGTTTTGGCACACGCAGGGTTCGGGCAAGAGCCTCTCCATGGTGTTCTACGCCCACCAGCTGGTGCAACGGTTGCCCGAAGTAACCATCGTGGTGGTAACCGACCGCAAGGACCTCGACAACCAGCTCTTCGGTCAGTTCTGCCGCTGTCAGGACTTCCTTCGTCAGGAACCACAGAACGCCCAGAGCCGTGAAGACCTGGGCAATCTGCTCCGTAACCGAAAGAGTGGGGGAATCATCTTCACCACTATTCAGAAGTTTGAAGAAGGCGACTCGGCACTCTCCACCCGCCGCAACATCATCGTGATGACCGATGAGGCGCACCGCTCGCAATACGGCGAGGAGCACTGGGACAACAAGAGTCTGACGATGAAGAAGGGATTCAGCCAGAAGATGAGAGAAGCCCTGCCAGGTGCCTCATTTATCGGCTTCACCGGAACGCCTATCAGCGACCGCGACAGAGACACGGAGGAAGTGTTCGGCAACTACATCGACGTTTACGACATGAGTCAGGCGGTGGATGATGGAGCCACCCGTCCGGTCTATTACGAGAGCCGTGTGGTGAACCTGAACCTCGACGAAGACACGATGAAGCTGCTGAACGATGAGTTCGACAACCTAGCCGATGAGGGAGCCACCGAGGAGCAGATCAGGCAGGCGAAGCAGGAGCACAGCCGACTGGAAGTACTCCTGGGCGAAGACGCTACCATCGACACGCTGGTAAAGGACATCATCCAGCACTACGAGCAGAACCGTGCGCAGGAACTCACCGGCAAGGCAATGATCGTGGCATTGACCCGAAGCATCGCCATCAAAATCTACCGCAAGATGCTGGAGCTTCGCCCCGAGTGGACGGAGAAGGTAAAGGTGGTGATGAGCGGTTCTAACCAGGACCCCGAAGACTGGCAGCCGATTATCGGCAACGAAGCCTACAAGAAGGAACTGGCAAGAAAATTCAAGGACAACGACGATGAGATGAAAATCGCCATCGTAAGAGACATGTGGCTCACGGGCTTCGATGTTCCGTCGCTCGCCACCATGTACGTATATAAGCCGATGAGCGGTCATAACCTGATGCAGGCAATAGCCCGTGTGAACCGAGTGTTCCCGGGCAAGGAAGGCGGACTGATAGTGGATTACGTAGGCATTGCGCAGGCGCTGAAGAGTGCCATGCAGCAATACACCAACCGTGACCGCCGCCGCTTCGGAGACCCCGACATCGCCAAGACCGCCCTGGTGAAATGGAAGGAAGAGATGGAAATCTGCCGAGACCAGCTTCATGGTTTCGACTATTCCGGCTTCTTCGAGCAGAACAACTCGAAGCGGGCACTCGCCATTACGAGCGGAGCCAACTTCCTGAGCTCTCCAGCCATGGTTCAGCGCAAGAAGAATTTCATGGAGCACAGCAATCTGCTTCACAACGCCACCACGCTCTGCCGTTCGCTCCTGGATGAGCAGCAGAAGGCTGAGGTGTGCTATATGGATGTGCTGCGCGTGATGATGCTCAAACTCTCGCAGAAGGGCAAGATCAGCCGCCATGAAATCAACGAGCGCATCGGCGACCTGCTCCGTCAGAGCGTGAAGACCGACGGAGTAATCAATCTCTTCGGCGACCGCCAGATAGAGTTCTCGCTCTTCGACGATGCCTTCATCCAGGAGGTGAAGAACATGAAGGAGCGCAACCTGGCGGTGGAACTGCTCACCAAACTGATGAAAGAAAAAATCAAGCAGCAGCAGAAGACCAACGTGGTTCAGAGCGACCTCTTCTCCGACATGCTCAGCCAGAGTCTCTCCAACTATCTGAAGGGCTTGCTCACCAACGAGGAAGTGATAGAGGAACTGTTGAAGATGGCTCAGCAGATGAAGCAGGCAGAGGCAGAGGGCAACGACCTGGGACTTTCGCCCGAGGAGAAGGCATTCTATGATGCGCTCTCCACGCCCGAAGGAGTGCGCCAGGCTTACTCCGACGAGGAGTTCGTGGCACTGACCCGGGAACTGACGGAGGTTTTGCACCGCAACCGCACCATCGACTGGAACCGCAAGGAATCAGCCAGGGCGAAGATGCGAGTGATGGTGAAGCGACTGCTCAAAAAGTATAAGTATCCGCCTGAGGGTGCAAAGAAAGCGCTGGAAACCGTGATGCGCCAATGCGACCACTGGGCAGATGAAGAAGAAAACGTAGTATCAACCCTTTAAAATTTTTAGTAAGAAACAGAAAGTAAACAGAAAGTAACCATAATACGATAGACGCTGATTATCTGGCACTTCTACAGTATTAAGAACCTGCAAATTCAAAATTCGACAAGAAGACGGTGACAGCAAGGCGTCCACTCCTCTACGGCGTGGGCAGTACTTGTTTGTGCCTTGTCGAAGGTTCTTGCAGGTACCCTAATACTGGTACTTACAGGGACTCCCACGCCGCTTATTTTTATCAACAACAACATTTTAAACCTATAAAATCATGGACGACGAACAAGAAGTACACTTGGAAAAGCTAGAGAATCTAGTTAATCGCTTCAATGTTTGCTTCCGCCTTTTAGGAAAAGAAGAAGACGAAAACAACAACGAGGAATTAATAGCTGCTTGGAAACTGATCTTGCGTGATAAAGTAAGAAAGATTTTTGATTTGCTAAACTCACTGAAGAGAGAAATAGCATGGTCTTTGCTGGATGATAAGAAGGAGAGATTCTATAAGATTAAGACAGAATTGGAACCTACGCTTACCGCCTATAAGGATTATGAAGGTGAAGAAATGCGCAAAATGGTTAATGACATCATCCTTTTGGCTGATGAGGGCTTTCATGGTTTCAGACAATCTTTTGTCAATGAAACCTATTATGAAGACCTTTTCCAGAAGGAAATTGATAGATACCGCAAGGAGAATGAAAATCGACTGGAGCGTATTTACAAGCAGGACAGCCGGGATGAGGCTTTCTTCTTTCCGGATGAAACCCAACTTAAAAACCATATGTTATATAACCGAAAAGAGAAACTTTTCAGTTCTCAGTTTGGTGTCGTTTTTCACAATAACGGCAGAGACATTAAGCTGACTGTGGTTTATATTCTTGGAAAGAAGGAACAGACTTACGATAATATCAACGATTTTCTGGATAAGTATGTTTCTTACCAGATAGCCCAGGAGCATTGCGAAATCAAGAAGGAAAACATCTTCCTGAACATGGTTTTTAAGGAGAATGTGGATGTAGATAAGCTGATGCTCAAACTTAAAGACTTAATCGAAGACAATACCCTCAGCGCACAGAAACATTGGTTTATCGTCTATAAGGTTTTCTTCAACAAGAATTGGTTGAAGAAGAAGACTCAGCGCCTTTTCATTGACCAAATCAATTCTGCTTTCAGCACCAAATTGAAATGTTCAAAGGAAGATTTTCATGCGATTGATGAATATTTCAAGAATAATGACTATACGGAATGGACGCTTGACGACTCTAAAGCACCACAATGCTGTGACGTGTATAGAGTGATTGCAGATAAGTTGGACCTGGAGTTTCAAGATTCCAAATACGCCAAGCCTGGAACTTTCATCAATGCCAGAAAGATAGAAAAGTTCAGATAGTATCCCCCAATGGTATCCCCCAAAATTACAAAGTATATCCCCCACATCCCCCAAACGGATTCGTGGGGGATTTTTTTTACCCTTTTGTTTGGAAATCTCAGTACTTTTGCAGCGTCGAAGAAACAAGACAACGCCGAAATGGTTTGGTGATCTTGAAACCTCTTCTTCATTATATAATATGTATGCTCAGATTATGAGAGTGGTGAAGCAGGGCGAGGCTTTCGCCGTGCAGAGCCAGAAGAGTGAGAACGGACAGATGATGAAATGTAACATCATCCTGCAGGAGTTGGGTGGCAAGTACGAGAACCAGTATGCTGCTGCCATGCTGGGCAATATCGCCCAGTGCAAGTTTGCTCCGGGCACGATAGTAGCGGTGACGCTCCGATTCATGGCTCATGAGTATAATGGTCAGGTTTATCAGGATATCCTGGTTACGGATATTGAAAAGCTTGGTAAGTAATTATTAACTGAGTTGGGACTGCGGAGGATCTTCCATGGTAAAGCGCGCAATATTCCACACGTTTCTTCTCGCTAAACAATTCAGTAAAATGAAGAAAAAAGGACAGAATAAGCAGGTAAATAACCAGCAGGTGAATAATAATGGCTGCCAGCACGTGCAGCTGGGTGGTATGGCTTTCTACGATGAAAGCAAGTGTTTCCTCTTTGCACCTAGTGAACATGGGGCAGGAGTGAAGGTGCAGGGATTCCGCTCGCAGGGCGTTGCCCAGCAGCTTTCTGATGGAACTTTTGATTTCGTGATGAAACCACGAATCCGCTCGCAGTCAGTGCTGATCAGAAAGTTGGCGCACGGTCGTGTGAGCAAGACCAAGGATGGAGCCATCCAGCTCACCTTGAAGGTGTTCTGCGATGAGGGAATCAATATCGGAAGTGCGCTGGTAAAGGAGGCGGAAGAGGCTGCTGAGGCTGTGGTGGATTATCAATTGAAGCGATAGAAAATGGTTGCTCAACTTCAAATGATTAGATGTTCAGCTAAAAGATGTTCAACTAAAAAGACAAGTAGAAACACATAGATGAGTTGCTATTTAATTAAGGTGGAGAACGGGCACAAGGTGGCCCGCTCCATCACCTCGGAAGAGGAATACAGAAAGATTCGTGGAAGCTACGAGCAGAAGGCGAACTTGCGACTGGCTCGCGAGGGGAACGACGGGGCGAAGCGAAGACTGGTGCAGTTTAACTACTCCGGGCATTATCCGCAGGGCGTGGTGAAGGGAACGAAGCTGCCTAGCCGGGCTTTCGGCTTCGACCTGGATGATAAGCAGGACTTCGAGAAGGCGGCCAAGCTGATGCTGCAGGAGCCTGAGAAGTATGGTCTGCTGATGCTGGAACGCAGCGCACGACAGGGCGGTCATGCGGTTTGCAAGCGAGAGATGGGCAAGACTATCCTGGAGAATCAGGTAAGAATTGCCAAGATGATGGAGTGCGAGATGGATACTTCGGCTCACGATATTAACCGAGTTTATTTCACAACTTCTGCTGATGCTGAAGATTTGCTCTATCTATCGCCCGAACTCTTCAAGGATGATTACGATGAGGCTGCCGTGGCTGCTGAAGGCAAGGTGCTGGAGGAGCGTGAGAAGTATGGGCAGGAGGAGCTGCCTCCAGGGGCGCATAAGGCGAATAAGCATTACAAGCCTTGGTTGGAGAAGGTTGAAGAGAAGGCTTTGGATTCTCAGAAAAATCTGGGAAATCAAGAGAATCAGAAATCTCTTGAAAAACAGAAGAATTCTCAAAAGGTTCAAGCCTCTCAGAATCCTCGGAATCCTTCTAAGAATCAGGCTCAGCCTGCTTCCGCTTCATCATCATCTTCATCTCCTTCATCATCACCTTCATCCACTTCTTCATCCAGTAATGATTACCTCGGAATCCCATATTCCGAAATCATCCAGAAGTGGTGGCAGATGTATAATGACGGGCATGAGCCAGTTCGCTCCAACCGCAACACTTTGACCTTTGAGCTTGCCGTGAACCTGCGCCACATCTGTGGCTTCGACCGCAATCTGATGGCTCAGGTAATTCCCTGCTACGATGGTTTCCCAGAGCAGGAGAAGATGGCTTGTATCAACTCGGCACTGAACGAGAAAATCACCCAAATGCCTAAGCGACTGAAAGATGTGCTCGCTGCCATCCGACAGGAAAAACTGAAGCTGGGGGCGGCAAAGGGCGGAAATCAGGAAGACAATGAGGCGTTGGTCAATGCGCTGGATGAGGCTAATGCCCAGGACGATTTGTTTTATTACAACGCCCTGCCCAAGATGCCGCTAGGCGTAAGGGATTCGCTGGATGCTGTGGGACCGGCACTGGCAATGCCGGTGATTACTGCCATCTGCCCCGCCATCGGAATGCTGGCTACGGGCGTAAAGGTGGCCGTTCACGGCAAGATGAACTCGCTGAACCTCATCTCCTACATCGCCGGTGATTTCGCCTCTGGAAAGGGAAGCATCGACCCCGTGGTGGATGCATGGACTTCGGAAGTGAAGGATATGGACAAAATGTATCAGCAGAAGGAGGACGAGTGGCGAGCCAAGAAGCGTGCGGCGAAGAACAAGAAGGAGCAGCCGGAAGAGCCGAAACTGCCGGTAAGATGCCTGACACTGAACAACACCGTGGCGAATTTGGCTGAAAGATTAGCTAATACGGAAGGCAAGCACGCCTTCTCGTTTACTCCAGAAGCCGACACCGTGGCGCAGAAGTGGAAATCGGCGATGAGCGACTTTTCCGTGATGCTCCGTCAGGCTTACGACGGTACGAGCTACGAGCGTGAGGCTAGAAGCGCAGACGCAGTGAATGTTCACATAGACAGACTGTTATGGAACGTGGTGATGTGTGGAACGCCCGATGCGCTCTATAGAGTGGTGAACAATTATACGGATGGTTTCCAGAGCCGTATTACCGTGGCAAAAACCCCAGACAATACGTTTACTCCGTTGACGGATAATCTGTAT
>ERZ773185.2698-NODE-2698-length-11110-cov-4.073360_pt1 | contig 11110 bp, 6 predicted proteins | sample MGYA00580531_ERZ773185 | MGnify/ENA primary metagenome ERZ773185 (study PRJEB29015, sample SAMEA2737799) | human gut metagenome | biome: human gut; feature: human-associated habitat; material: faeces | place: China | collected 2012 ...
GTATTATCTGTATTTACAGGGCCGGCGGTTTGCCGACTGGCTGAGCTATCGCTGCGAATGTGAGGACGAGCCGCTGCTGGACTGCCTGGTCCCGCGGCTGTGCGTCGAGCCGCTGGTAGAAAACGCGGTGGTGCACGGCATCGAGCCGAAGGCCGCGCCCGGCGAGATCCGTGTGCTGGTGCGGCGGGAGGGAGAGGCGCTTCTGATCGAGGTCAATGACGACGGCGTAGGCTTCCGCGCCGGAAGCGAGAGCGGAAAGCGCCATTCGCACGTCGGCTTGCACAACATTGAGCGGCTTGTGGCAAATCTCTACGGAGAAGGGTACGGACTGACGATCGAGAGCGCGGAAAACCGGGGCACGCGCGTATTGCTGCGGCTCCCGGTCGAGGAGGGGTGAGCGAAATGTGGAAGGTCATGCTGGCGGACGATGAAAAATCCATCCGGACGGCGCTCGGCACGCTGATCGACTGGCAGAGCCTGGACTGCGAGGTCGTCTACATGGCGCGCAGCGGGCAGGACGTGCTCGATCACATCGGGCAGTACCGGCCGGATCTGCTGATCACGGATATCCGGATGCCCGGCGTGGACGGCGTGGAGCTCGCGAACCGCCTGTCCGGGTCGGAGCTCCCGATCCCCATCATTTTTCTGACTGCTTATACCGATTTCTCCTACGCGCAGGCGGCGGTTCGGTATTCCGTGGCCGATTATATCGTAAAGCCGAACGTGCTCGAAGAGCTTCCGCAGGCCATCCGCCGCATCCAGGAGCGCTTCGGCATGCAGCCGGCGGAGCAGCGCAGGCGCATACAGCAGGAGGTGCTGCGCGCGCTTCTGGACGACACGTTCACCGTCGAGGAGCAGCCGCGCGCCAATCTTGCGGCGTATGCGCATCTGAAAAGCGGCGGCGGCCCGTTCCAGCTGATCGTGGTGCAGGATCTGTCCGGCCAGCTGCGCAGGCTGGCGAAAACCTGCTTTGCGCAGTGGGACGCCGTGATGTTCTCCGTCAGCGCGAATGAATTCGCGTTTCTGCTGATGCACACGCTGCCGGAGCGCGCGCAGCTCGAGCAGGCGTGTGGCGCGCTGCTCGGCTTTTCCAGCAGTCTTCTGCAGATGGGCGCCGGCGTATGCGTCAGCGAGCCGTTTTCCTCGATCGACGCGCTGCGCGCGGCCTATGACCGGTGCAGCGGCGTTTTGTGCCGGACGTTCCGCGAGCAGGCGTTCAACCTGTTTTTCGCGGCGGACGAGGACGCGCGGCGGGACGAGGAGATCGGCTATCATCAGCAGCTCGACCGGTTTTTCGCGAGTCTGCAGGGCGGGAGCCCCGGGCAGATCGACGCGGAGCTGGAGGCGCTGCTCTCGGCGTGCGAAAAGGGAAGCATGCGCACGGTGCGCAGCGTCGGCGTGCTGATGCTGGTGCGGTGCCTGCGGATTTTGCGCGAGATCAATCCGGACTATTCGCAGATCTTCATCGATTCGGCGATCCAGGATCGGATCTATGAATTCAAAAGCATGTGGGAATTCCGCCGTCTGGCGCAGGACATGACCATGCAGATGCGCACCATTCTCTCCGACCGGCAGAACCAGACGGACTGGCTGATCACAGAGGTCAACGACTTCATCGCGCAGAATTACTGCGGCCATGTCACGCTTGCCGAGATCGCCGACAGCGTCCACGTCAACCGCAGCTATCTCAGCAGGATCTATAAGGAACGGACGGGCAAGAACGTGTTCGACGTCATCAACGCGCGGCGCGTGGAAAAGGCGAAGGAGCTGCTGCAGACGACGAACATGCGCGTGTACGAGGTCGCGCTGTTTGTCGGCTTTGAGGACGCGGCGTATTTCTCGCGCTTTTTCAAGCGCTACACCGGCGTCAGCCCGAAAAAATTCGAGTATCGCGGAGGAAACCTATGAAAAAGGGAGCGGCGCTTTTGCTGGCCGTGCTGCTATGCGTGCTCTGCGGCTGCGCGCAGCCGGTGCGCGCGCGGCAGAAAACGCAGATCACGCTGATCAACGGCTGGGGCGATTCGAGTCTGGACGGCGACCGGATCCAGGAGCTGTACGCGCGCTTTAACGAGGAAAACGACGATATCCAGCTGAATTTCCTGACGCTCGCCAACACGGAGGCCGTGGTCAAGGTGGCGGAGGACATGCTGGTCGTCGGACGGCAGCCGGATATCATCTCAGTCGGCGGCGGCGCGGCGGAGCAGCTCTACCGCTACATTGTGGAAAACGGCTGCGCGCTGGATCTGATGCCGTATCTGCAAAGCGACCCGGACTTCACAGAGGACGCCGCACCGCTGGTTTCGAGCGGCTGGGCGACGGAGGACGGACGGCTTTACAATCTCTCCGATTCCATGCTCGTCAGCGGGTACTGGTATAATGTCGATATGTTCGCGCAGGTCGGATACGACGCGCCGCCGGGAACGTGGCACGAGCTTGTGGAGCTGTGTACGGCGTTGCGGCTGAATTACCCGGCGGTCACGCCGCTGGCGCTGGATCCCTCCTCCGGACGCGCGCTGCTCGACGCGATGATCGCGGGCGGAAGCGCCGCGGGGACGCAGGCCGTCGCGGCCTATACGGCCTCGGGCTTCGATTTTTCGGATCCCTGCTTTATCGAGGGGCTTCAGACGTTCAAGACGGTCTGCCGCGTCGCCACCGGGACGGTGTTCGGCAACAACTACGCAAACTCCATCAGCGCCTTCAACAAGGGCATGGCGGCGATCCTGACCGGCGACGTGTGGGCGAAGGCGAGCATCAGCGACGAGCTGAACGTGGCGTTTGCGCCGTTCCCGGCGTATGACGGAAAGCGGGTGGCCTGCAACTCGGTGGGCATCAACTATATCATCTGCTGTCAGGACGACCCGGTCAGGCAGGAGGCGTGCGTGCGTTTTCTCAAATTCATGCTGCGCGACGACATTCAGGAGCAGCTGATGATCCGGACGGGTCAGATCCCGCTGAATCCGAACGTTTCGCTGGACTATTACCGCGAATCGTATCCGTGGCTGTATGAGGCGGCGGAGGCCGCGCGCGGCGCGCAGATCCAGATCGAGCATGAGGCGAATCTCTGGCGGAAGAACGAACGCGCGGCCGCGTATTTTGACCGGCACATTTCAGAGTATCTGGACGGAACGCTCACCGTCTGGGAATTTGCCGCCGGCATGCAGCAGGCGGAGCAATAGCAAAGGGGTATCGTGCGGATCGCGCACGGTCCGTTTTTCCGCATTAAAAGTCAAGAAGTGTAAACAGCGTCCATCTTCTGCGGCAAACCGGGCCTGCGTCCCGGCGCGGCGCCGCACGGACAAAAGGAAATGCAAGTTTTGCCGAATGAAATCCATTCAATCTCCGTGCCCTGTCCGGTATCATGGGAGTACTGAAATGCTCTGTCTGCGCCTATGCGCGCGGACGGGGCAGAACGAGAACAGGAGATGAACCCGTGAAAGAAAAAATGCAGCGACGCCTGTTTATCATTCTGTTTCTGGTGCCGACCCTGATCGCGTTTGTGCTGTTTTACGTCTATCCGCTCATCACGGTATTCGTAACGACGCTATGCAAATGGGACTATCAGAACCTCAACGCGCCGGAGCTTCTGCCGCTGGACGATCTGCTCGCGAATTACCGGTATATCTTTACCGAGTATCCGTATTTCAAGACCGCACTGGTCAACTCGCTCAAATGGGCGCTGTGCGGCGCGCTGATCGCGACGCCGATCGCGCTGATCACAGCGCTGGTCACATCGTGGAAGCTGCCGGGCTGGAAATGGATGAAGAATATCTATATTATCCCCAATATTATTTCCGCCGCGGCCATCGGCCTGATCTTCCTGCAGCTGTATAACCCGCGCTACGGATTGCTGACGCTGATCGTGCAGTGGTTCCGGCCGGAATTCAAGGAGAGCATTCTGCTGATCCAGCCGCAGAATTTCTGGGCGATGACGCTGGCCTATATTCTGTTTCAGGGCACGGCGTCGATCATGCTGCTCGGGCAGATCTCGTCCGTGCCGCAGGAGGTGTATGAGGCGGCCAAGATCGACGGTGCGACGGGCTTCAAGCTCGACTGGTACATCACCATTCCCTGCATCAAGGATATGATCAAGACAGTCGTGATCCTGACGGTGACCGGCGGCTTCATGCTGTATAACGAGGTCTATTTCCTGACCAAGGGCGCGGCGGGCACCACGAGTCTTGCGTATATCCTCAGAGAGCTTTCCGTGGTCAGCAGCCGCATGCAGTATGCGCGCGCGAACGTCATCGGCGTCGTGCAGATCGTCGGCGGTCTGCTGCTGATCGGGATTATCAATCTGCTGTTCAAGATCGACCTGTCCGTGCCGCTGCGGAAGATCGCGCTGTGGAGGAGCCGCCATGAAGAGAAAAAACAGAATCCGTGACCGTGCGCCGGGACAGGTCGTTCTCGGCTACGCCGTGCTGGCGGCCATGATCGTTGTGGCGCTGGTGCCGCTAGTCTGGACGTTTTTGTCCTCGCTCAAGGCAGACCCGCTGATGGAGCCGGGCATGACGCTGCCGAAAAAGGTCTGTCTGGACGGCTATGTGACCGTGCTGACCAAGCTGGAGATCGGATGCTATTTCCTCAACAGCCTGTTCTGCGCGACGATCTCCGTCCTCATCAGTCTGACGCATATCAGCATGTCGTCCTACGTGATCGCGCGGATGCGCTTCCGCGGGCGCGGACTGATCACGGCGCTTCTGATGTCCACGCTGTTCATTCCGGGCATCGCGCTGACGTTCCCGGTCTACAATCTGGTCAACAAGCTCGGGCTTTACAACACGCGCTGGGGCCTGATCTTCATCTACTCGTGCAGCTCGATCGCCATGAGCTTTTTCGTCATCCGCAACTATTTCGCCACGATCCCGCGCGAGCTGGAGGAGGCGGCGCGCATCGACGGCTGCTCGTATGCGCAGACCTTTTTCCACATCATGGTGCCGCAGGCGCTGCCGGGCATTTCGACCGCCGGCGTGCTGGCGTTTCTGGGCTTCTGGAATGAGTATTACTGGGCCTCGCTCGTCATCATCGACAAGAAGCTCATGACCATCCCCTCTCTGATGGGACAGTTCCAGACGTCGTTTTCCACGAATTACAACGGCATGCTCTCCGCGATCGTCATTATCATGCTGCCGCCGATCATCGTATTCTGTTGCTTCAGCAAATTCTTTGTAAAGGCCATGTCCGGCGGCGCGGTCAAGGGCTGAGCACCGCAAACCAGACAAAAAAGGAGAAAGCTATGTACGAATTTGACAAAGAGGCCTACCGTAAGCGCACGGCATGGTTTACCGAGGCCCGGTTCGGGTTTTATATCCACTGGGGGATCTACGCCATTCCCGGACGGCAGAACAGCGAATGGATCCGGAGCATCGAGCAGATCCCGGCGGAGGAATACGAGCCGTTTGCAAAGGAATTTACGGCCGAGCACTATAATCCGAAAAAATGGGCGAGGATGGCGAAGGACGCGGGCATGAAATACGCGGTCATGATCACCAAGCATCACGACGGCTTCTGCCTGTTTGACTCGAAGCTGACGGATTTCAAGGCGCCGGCGTACTGCGGCCGCGATCTGATCCGCGAGTTTGTCGATGCGTTCCGCGCCGAGGGCCTCCGCGTGGGCCTGTACTACTCGATCATCGACTGGCACCATCCGGATTTCATGCACAAGGCCGATATCTACCATCCGGACCGCAGCCGCCCCGATGTCACCGACGAGGGCCGCGATTTTAACCGCTATCTTGCGTACATGCACGGGCAGGTGCGCGAGCTGATGACGAATTACGGCAAGATTGACGTGCTCTGGCTGGACTATTCCTATCCGAACCCGGCGGGCACGGATATGATCGGCGAAACGTGGGAGGCGACAAAGCTGGTGCGCATGGTGCGCGAGCTGCAGCCGGAGATCATGCTCGACAACCGCCTCGAATGCGGCGGCCACGGCTTCGGCTCTCTTATGACGGCGCATCCGAACGAATTCAGCGGTGACTTTGTCAGCCCCGAGCAGATCGTTCCGCCGAACGGCCTGTTCAACGAGCTGGGCGAGCGCGTCGTGTGGGAATCCGGCGTGACGATCAACAACAACTGGGGCTACTGCCAGCTGGATAAGAATTTCAAGCCTGCGGACATGGTTGTCAAAAAGCTGGTCGAGTGCGTCAGCAAGGGCGGCAATCTCCTTCTGAACTTCGGCCCGGATCGCCGGGGCGATATTCCCGAGGAATGCGAGCAGATCCTGGCCGAGGTCGGCCGGTGGATGCGCCGCAACGGCGAGAGCATCCACGGCTGCGGCTGCGCGGAGCTGGAAAAGCCGGAATACGGCCGCATCACGCGCAATGGCAATAAGCTCTATTACCATGTCATGGAGAGCCAGATCACCTATGTCTATCTGCCTGGCGTGAGCCGCAGTCAGATCAAAAAGATCCGCCTGCTGCGCGACGGAACGGAGCTGAAGATCGTGGAGGACTGGATCACCACGAATTATCCGGAGCTGGTCTTCGTGTCGCTCGGCGCGAGTCCCGTTTTGCCGGATCCGATCGATACGGTCATCGAGGTGGAGCTGCTGGAGGCGTGAGCTGCGCTTCCATTGTTCGATATGAAAAATAAGTGAAAGGAAGGGAATCGCATGAAGAAGAAATGGAAACAGATCGCCTCTTTCCTGCTGGCTGCGGTGCTGCTGCTGGGGATGATACCGGCGCTCAGCGTGACAACCAACGCAGAGGCAAATTCCGGAATCCGGGGGGCGACCTCTGCAAACGCTGACGGCGTGTATCTCTCTGACCTGGAATGGGTGAGCGCGAAGCACTATAACGACGCGCACGGCGCGGCTTTCGGCGTGCAGAAAAACCACTGCTCCGAATATCCATGGTACTGCGACACGCCGGGCGATCCCAGCACGGAGCAGGCGCGCTACCCCGGCTCCGGCATCTACATGAACGGCGATACGACTGCGCCCGTTCTGTTTGAAAAATGCCTCGGCGTCGCGCCGGACGCGACGATCATTTACGATATTTCCGGCCTGAACGCCGTGAAATTTGAAAGCGATATCGGCGTGGAATTCACCAAGCTCGAGCCGTGGAAGCAAACCGGCGGCGACGTGGAGACGAATACCAAGGGCCGCTGCCAGTTCGAGATCTACGCCGACGGCGTGCAGATCTACAGGAGCGAGCTGCTCAACCCGACGAACGGCCGCCATATCAGCGTGGACATTCCCGAGGGCACGAAGGAGCTGAAGCTGGTCAACAAGGCCTACGGTTCGGCGACCGGCAACGACCCCAACACAAATTTCGCCTCCGATTCCGAGTGGGGCAACCCGACGCTGACGGTCCGGAAGAGCAGCAAGACCTGGAAATACCTGTCCGACATGGACTGGACGAGCCAGCTCTCCTTCTATAACCGCATCAGCCTGGACTACACGGCATACGGCGTCCAGAAGGACCGGATCCCGCAGTATTCGTTCTATCTGAACAAGCTCGACGAGCTGCCCACGTTCTCGACCTATATAAACGGCAAGTCGAAGATCTACCAAAAGGGCCTCGGCATGAAGCCGGACTCCTACGCGATCTATGACATCACCGGCATGAACGCCGAAAAGCTGACGGCGGATATCGGCATCTGCGACTACTGGTACGACCAGTATATGGAGCACAAGGCGAAGCTCGATACCGACCCGACCGCGATCGAAGAGCACGCGGCGCAGTTTATCGTCTACGCCGACGGCGTGCCCGTGTATCAGACCGGCGCGGACGAGCTGGTCTATCCGGATTCCAGCCGCCATATCGAGGTCGATATCCCCAGCGGCACGAAGACGCTGAAGCTGGAATGCCGCAACTACTGGTACGCCATGACCGGCAGCCAGCTGTCGACCGGCGACGACCGCAACTACGGCTCCAACGACGCCATGTGGGGCGACGCGAAGCTGATCTTCGGCAGCGGCAGCGAGGAGCCCGAGCTGCCCGACGCGCCGGAGCTCGGGGAAAACGAGCTTTGGCTGAGCGAGCAGACCAGCATCTATGACTACATGGAAGGCAAGGATCCGCTGAAGAAGGACGGCAAAATGACGCTCCGTGACGCGGACGGGAAGAAGCAGATCTATGTCAAGGGTCTGACCGGCAACGCAAAGGCGTTTGCCACGTATGATATCGCCGGCATGGGCGTGACGATGCTCAAGGCGGAGATCGGCGTCGACGCCGTGATGAACAACATCGGCCAGACGGTCTTTACGGTCGAGGCGGACGGCAAACCGGTATATACCAGCAAAGAAATGAACGCCGCAGACCCGGCGGAGCACATCGAGGTCGTGATCCCGAAGGGCACGGAACGCCTGACGATCTATGCGGTGGACGCCAAGAGCCCGTCGCGCGCGATCTGGGCAAACGCGATCCTCGTGGTTGACAAGAGCACGGCGGTCACACCGCAGCCCAAGCCAGAGCTCCGGCGCGTCGTTAATGCGGAGAATCCGCTGTATCTGATCGGCTACTACATCTATACGATGGAAACGATCTACGAGCAGAGCGATCCCGGCTATTCGGTGAAGGCCGCATGGGACGCGGTCCCGGACGAGCTGAAGCCGTATACGATGATGGTCATTCTCTCCGCCACGAACGGCTATGACCGGCCGGGCGCCGAGAAAATGGTCGGCGGCGGAAACCAGTACTGCCCGTATGTGACGGCGGCGGAGGCTGCGGAAAACGCGATCAGACAGTGCCAGGAGAACAACATCCCCTGCGCGTTCCAGGTACACGGCGGCGAATGCACCTACGAGCTCGGCTACAGCTTCGAATTCCTAGAGCATCTGGCGCAGACCTACTCCTGCCTCCAGGGCTTCACGGCGGCGGAGATGTACAACTATCCCAGACACAACGGCCTGCTCAGCCCGAACGCCTATCTGTACGAGGCTGCGGAGATCGCGGTCGACAACGGCATGCTGTTCATCTGGACGGATACCAACAAGGAATTCGCGATCGACGCGGAGTCCGATACCACGCTGCGTCCCGGCGGACTGTTCCAGTACTGCTTGGAATCCAGCCCGGCAATGGCGCGGCTGTTCCGGGAGAACAAGGAAAACATCGTTCTGATGTACAAGGAATCCATGGCGCGCTCCGTTACGGATTCGATGCTGCTCGGTCTCTGGCTGAGCGAATACTGCGGCAACTGGGGCATTTCCTCCGACTGGTGGCACTGGGAGAGCGAGCAGCTCGGCAAGCCCTTCTGGGTCACGACCGGCGACACGGATTATATCTTCCAGAATTACTGGCGCCTCTGCCTGTCCATGCCCAGCAATCTGCACACCATGTCCATCGCGCGCGCGGCGGGCTACGGCGCGACCTGCTTCCTGAACGAGGCCGGTTACGCGACGCAGGCCATCAACGGCAAGCGCATCCCGACCTACCAGTATTCCATCGCCCCGATGATGAGCCGGCTTGTCAAGGGCGAGATCCAAATCGCCAGCCGCGAAGAGGTGAAGGAGGCCTGCAGGGCCGTTATCGTGGACAGCGCCAACTGGTATAACGTCAACATCGACAGAAATACCTCCCGGCTTTATTACACGACCGGCAAATACGGCATCGTCCCCGTCGTGCCCACGTCCTGCCCGCAGAGCGAGCTGGAGGGCTACGATCTGGTCGTCCGCGAGAACCTCGGCTCGGCCGAGGCGCTGAAGGCGGAGCTGGACAAGGTCTATACGCAGGAATATACCGGCGACGCCTGGGCAAACCACAGCGGCAAGAGCTGGTACGTCATGAACTACGCGGAAAACAAGCAGGCCGACATGCGCGCGGACTTTGACCTGACGGCCGGCAAATTCAACCGCGCGTCCGTCACCCTCGGCAACCATGCCTTCGCGGTCCTCACCGAGGGCGAAAAGGAGATCCGCGTCGATCTGAGCAACTACCGCTATGACTGCACGGAGATCTGGGAGAGCGACGACTGGAAAACCGGCGGCGGCAATATCAGCATCGTCAGAGTTTTGCAGGTGCTGGACGATCTGGCGGACAACATGGCCGCCGACACGAACCCCGACCACGAGCTGCGCACGAGCGTGATCGTTCTGGACATGGACAAGGAGCCGCAGATCACGTTTGAAGACTCCGCGTACATCCGCAAGCTGATGAATTACACGGTGGAAAAGACCGGCGAGCACGAATGGACGATCACGGTCGAGCACAACGGCTTCGTTTCCTTCACCGTGACGCGCGAGGACGACGCGGCCGAGCCGGACGAGCCGGTCGTCCCGCCCGTGCCTGTGCATCCCGCGCCCGTCTCCAGGCCCACGCAGACGAAGCCCGCGTATGACTTTGCGGATGTCAGAAGCGGCGCGTGGTATTACGGCGACGTGATGTACGCGGCGGAAAACGGCCTGATGAACGGCACGTCCGGCAGCACCTTCTCGCCGCTTGAAAATCTGACGCGCGCACAGCTGACGGCGGTTTTGTACCGCATGGACGGCAGTCCGGCGGTCTCCGGCACGTGCAGCTTCACCGACGCAAAGCGCGGCGCGTATTACGCCGACGCGCTCGTCTGGGCCGAGCGGAACGCGCTCGTCAACGGCTACGGCAGCGGCGCGTTCGGCGTCGGCGACGCCATCACCAGAGAGCAGCTGGTCACGATCCTGTACCGCTATGCCGCCTACAAGGGCATCGATGTCAGCGCCCGCGCGGATCTGAGCGGCTATCGCGATGCGGAAAAGATCAGCGCGTATGCGCGCGACGCGTTCGGCTGGGCAGTCGCGGCCGGACTCATCCGCGGCAGCGGCGATCTGCTCAACCCGCAGGGGCGGACGACGCGCGCGGAATACGCGGCGATCGCGGCGCGCTTCCATAAGAAATATATTGCCAAATAATCGAACCACAACACGTTACGCGGGGACGGGCGATGCCCCCGCAGGTCTATTTTACAAAGAAAGGCGGCCCTTTGCCTGCGCAGACGGCCGGATGGTTGATCGCAATGACGCAATTCTATCAGGAGGACTACCGGATCCGGTCGGTCCGGATCGGGGAGCAGAGCAGTCTGCCGGGGCGGGAGGGACTGGTCAACGTGCAGCAGAACACGAAGGCCGTGCTCGACGAGGACGACGAGATCTTCCTCGGCTACGGCTTCCGGAGCAATGTGTTTCCATACCGGC
>ERZ773185.2706-NODE-2706-length-11081-cov-13.498640_pt1 | contig 11081 bp, 15 predicted proteins | sample MGYA00580531_ERZ773185 | MGnify/ENA primary metagenome ERZ773185 (study PRJEB29015, sample SAMEA2737799) | human gut metagenome | biome: human gut; feature: human-associated habitat; material: faeces | place: China | collected 2012 ...
TCTCTTTCTCCTTTCGATTTTGGGTATGAAAAAAGCCGTCCATTTCTGAACGACTTTGGTAAACTAATTTAACCTAACGGGTATCTTGTTTCTTTGTGATAAATGATTTTAAATACGATTGTAACAAATTATCAGTAAATCCCGAAAAAGTGGTTGGCTTGCTAACAGCCTGCTAACACTCTAAAGGATATAATTGAATATTAGAGTTTATTAACAGAGTCGTTGTGCAATCCCCTTTTCCGCTTTTTGGGGCGTTAAACGTCCCTTACAGGATAATCGAACTACTGCATACTAACCGCCACAGGGAACTCCTAAGCGAAAGGTCGTAAGTTCAAATCTTATCTGGGACGCCATTTTAAAATATTGACAGGCTTTTAGCCTGTAAATGATAAAAGAGATTTGATTGATGTATGTTCATCATTCAAATCTCTTTTTGTTTCAGGTAATTCTTATGGGTAAATTAGTATTTTTCTTATTATTTATTTTTTTGATTGTGGCGTTTTTTATTCCACAGTGAACCTGCCAACATTCCGATTGCAGAGATTATTGCGCCAGCTACAATCATTCCCAAGTCAGGGGAATTCAGTTTGTTAAAAGTTATGTTGTTTGCTATTTTGAATGTGCCATATTCAGCAAGCATATACATTACGCCAAAGAAAAGAGTGAATGCCCATTTTCTTTTTCCCCAAAAGTTATTTTTACCAATAATGACGGACACAATAAATGTAGTTACAGGAAGAATAAACCAAAGGAACATCAAACTGTAGCCCATAGCATCACTTCCACTTGTAAAAAACCAGAACACAATCATTGCAGATGCCCAAATCAAAAGATAAGAGAGAATGGTAACAATCTTGTTTCTGTTGGCATTGCTTTTCACAACATTTGTACTTTCTTCAAGATAATCATAATAGTTTTTCATTTTTTCTTCTCCCTTCAATAAATAGTCAAGAGAGACATCGTAGCATTCGCTCATTTTAATAACACTGATAATATCTGGATAGGATTTTTCGTTTTCCCAATTTGAGATGGTCTGACGACTTACACCCAACAATTGAGCAACCTGTTCTTGCGTTAGCTTTTTTTCAATTCGTGCTGCCTTGATTTTGCTTCCAATATCATACTCCATGCAACTATACCTCCTTGTACTTCTATTGTAGGAATAACACCCAATATTGTCTATCAAATAGCTTTGACATCACTTATAATGCGTGTCAAAATCCTTTTACATCCGTCAAATAATCTTATTCTCTAACTCAATTTCAGAATATACAGGTAATTCTGGTAATTGTAAAAATTCTAATACATATGGATCTTTAATTGCATCTGCTGGTTTTTCTATTATTTGTCCCTTTTGTGATAACAACATTACTTCATCTTTGTTTTTACTTAACGCTAAACGTTCATATAATGAAGAATCATATTGTCTTTTTAATTCTGATAGACTCCAATCATTTTTAACGGATTCGATTTCGTAGAAATGTCTTTCCTCGATATTAGTGATTCTCATTAGTTTTAAATAATGCGACCAGCTTAGGTAAAATTTACGTCCTGTAACAGTGGCAGGGTAGTTTTTGAATTGGGGAAACAGTATTTCCCCAATTGAGTCAGTTTTTTTCTCTGAATGTGGTAATCACGGTATATAACCTAGTTTCCGGTTAAATGAATGGAATCATATAAATAGGAATATATTGAATTCCATTTTCTGATTTATAATCTTTCGTATGAACAACATATTTATCTTTGATTCTATTACTGACTTTATCACAGAATAAATTTAATGATTTGTGAGATCTATAGTTTCCTGACTTAACCTCTATTGGACATATTTTATTGCCTTTGGAAAATAAGAAATCAATTTCATATAGATGATTAGAATTATCACTATTCATTGTGTAATAAAATAAATTATTGCCTTTCGCCATTAACATTTGAGCTACGACATTTTCGTACACATATCCCAGATTAGTATCGAGTTTATTTGATAAGAGTTTATTGTAGATGATATTTTCGGTGAAATCTTTATCTTTGAATATAAGTGTTATAAACAATCCTACGTCAGAAAGAAATAATTTATAACGATTAATATCCTTTTCTAGAGACATACCAACATTAGGGTTGTTTACATGATATGCAATATTTACAGTGAATGAACTAAGCATATCAGGAATTAATTCTCGAACTCTATTTGCTCTTATGCCATTTTTTGCGATTGATAATATATATTGATGCATTACTGCTTAAATTTGCTGGTATAGCATCATAAATGTCTCCTGCAAGTCCAGTTCCATCAATTTTGATAAAGTCTTCTTCATATAAGTCTATAATTTCTCTTTTTACTTCGTCTACTACTTGTAAATTATTACTTTCTAGATATGATTCTATAGCTTGAGGCATGCCACCTATAAGCATATAAAGTCTGAAAGTGCGCATAAGATTACTATGTAGTGCATTACCAGCAGGTTTTTTACTCTTCATTAGTAGTTTTATTGTATCTGCAGTCATAGTGTCATCGATAGCCCATAAAAACTCTTCAAAGTCCATAGGATACATAGATATCTTGTGTTCTTCGCTAGGTATTAAAATGTCTTTGGTGTTTTTCTTGATGGATAAAAGAGATCCAGTTTCAATATATTTGTATCTTCCATCAGCCACCAGATATTTAATTGCTTGTCTGGCTTTTGGAAGGAGTTGTACTTCATCAAAAATAATGACTGATTCATTCTCATATAAGCGAACACCTGTGAATTGTTGAAGTTGTAAAAAGAAAAAGTCTAGATTGTACATGTCATCGAATAATTCTATGATTTCCTTACTTGTATGTGCAAAGTCTATTAGTATGTATGATTTAAATTCTTTTTCTGCAAACTCTTTAGCAATTGTACTTTTTCCTATACGTTTCGCTCCTTTGATTAGTAATGAATATTTATCACTTCGATTTTCTTTCCACTCAAGTATTTCATTGTATATTTTTCTTTTGAAAACTGATTTTTCCACAGATTATCACTTCACATTTTCTATTATAACTTGAATTAGAGTGCAAGTGAACGCAGAAAATACGCAAATCCCCGTTCGTATAAGTATTAAACATACGTAAATCCCCGTTCGTATAAGTATTAAACATACGCAAATCCCCGTTCGTATAAGTGCTAAACATACGCAAATCCCCGTTCACATAAGTGCTAAATATACGCAAATCCCCGTTTAAATACATGGAATGTTTTGAAATGATCCTTGCGAGTGATTCATTTTTTCTATTGTTTGAGAGAATAATGGTAAAATATATTACAAGAGAGGTGACTGAAGAAATGAATATCTTGAGATAAGAAGTGAATTAGAAAAGTATCCTTCGTGGATCAAGAATATTATTGCTGTTATTGATTCTATTACAGGATTAGTTATGGATGGATTAGATTTAAAATCATATGCTGATGCTGTGAAAGTATTTGATGAGATAGGACTTATAGAAGAAGCAGAAGTACTTCGTGGTTATGAAAGAGAATGCAGAGAAATGCTATGAGAGATTAGCTATTAATAATGATTATGATGCTTTCTGGAATAAGGTATATGTTTGTATTGATAAGAATACATATAATAAGTACTTGGAGGAATATGCATAAATCCATTTTTTGGAATAAGTCTCTTTTGTATAAACAACTTTTACAGATTATGGTACAATAAATAAAGAAATATTTTGAATATATTACTAACTTTAAGTGAACTTAAAGTTTAATTGTAATAGTAGGGGATGTTGCAAGAGAAAATGAGAAAGTTAGGCTTTTATGTTTTGATTTAATCTAAGAGATCGGAGAAGAAGATATGAGAAAGAAAACTACAAAGAAAAGAACTACAAAAGCAACTACTGTTAAAGAAGAAACAGTAACAACAGCTGCTAAGGATACAACAAAAGAAGCTGCTCCTGTAAAGGAAACAGTTAAGAAAGCTACAGCCACTAAGACTGCAACTAAAAAAGAGACTCCTGTAAAGGAAACAGCTACTAAGGTAGAAGTAGTAAAGGAAGCTGCTCCTGAAAAGGAAACTGCTAAGAAAACTACAGCTAAGAAAGCTGCTCCTAAAAAGACAACTGCTAAGAAAACTGCAACTACAAAAACAGAAGCAGTTAAAGAAGAAGCTCCAGTAAAGGAAGTAGCTGCTAAGGTGGAAACAGTAAAGGAAGCTGAACCTAAAAAGGAAACAGCTAAAAAGACTGCAACAAAGAAAGCAACAACTAAGAAGACTACAGCTAAAAAAGCTACAGCTAAGACAGAAACTGTAAAAGAAGAAGCACCTAAAAAGACAACTAAGAAAGCAACTGCAAAGAAGACAACTAAGAAGGCTACAACTGCTAAGAAAGAAGCTCCTGTGAAGGAAGAACCTAAAGTAGAAGAAACAGTAGCTCCTGAAGTTGAAAAGAAGGTTGAAGTAGAACCTGAAGTAGTTGTTCAGGAAACTCCTGTTGAAGAAGCACCCGCTCCAGCACCAGTTGATTTAGGACCACGTAGAAGTGTGGCATTCATTGGTTCTGAATGTTATCCATTTGTAAAGACAGGTGGATTAGGAGATGTTATGTCTGCTCTTCCTAAGAGTCTTGCTAAGTTGAATTGTGATGTTAAGGTTATTATTCCTAGATATAAATGTATTCCTCAGAAGTTCCAGGAAAAGATGGAATATAAAGGTTCATTCTCTATGGACTTATGTGCAGATGGTAAACAGTATTATGTAGGTATTATGGAATACCAGGAAGATGGCGTTGTTTATGATTTTATTGATAACGATGAATTCTTCTCTTGGGGTAATCCATATACTAATCTAATCGATGATATTCCTAAATTCTGTTATTTTGGTAAAGCGGCTCTTGCAGCACTTAACTATTTAGATTGGACACCTGATGTTGTACATTGTCATGACTGGCAGGCTGCTTTAGTTCCTCTATACTTAAGAACATGCTTTAAAGACAGCAATGTAGGACGTGCAAGCTGTGTACTTACTATTCATAACTTAAGATTCCAGGGAATCTATGATAGAAAGACTATTCAGTACTGGTCAGGACTTCCTGATTATGTATTTAATAAAGACTGCCTCACACAGAATTGGTTGGATGCGAATATGTTAAAGGGTGGTATTACTTATAGTAATGTTGTAACTACTGTAAGTAATACATATGCTGGTGAAATCCAGACTGAAGAATATGGTGAAGGTCTTGAAGAACACTTAAGATATCATCATAACAAGCTTGTAGGTATCGTAAATGGTATTGATACAGATATCTGGAATCCAGCAACTGATAAACTATTAGCTGCGCCATATGATAGTCAGAATGTTATTGAAAATAAGAAAGCAAATAAGAAAGCTTTACAGGAATCATTAGGATTACAAGTAGATGATCATAAGATTGTCATTGGTTTGATTTCACGTTTGACAAACCAGAAGGGTCTAGATCTTGTAAATAGTGTAATACCACATATTATGGATGAACATACACAGGTTGTTGTATTAGGTACAGGTGATGCAGAATATGAAGATGCATTCCGTTATTATGAAAACGCATATAAGGGTAACTTCTGTGCTTATATTGCCTACAATGAAAATGTAGCACATAACATCTATGCTGGATGTGATGCATTATTAGTACCATCTAGATTTGAACCATGTGGATTAACTCAGTTAATTAGTATGAGATATGGTTCAGTACCAATCGTAAGAGAAACTGGTGGATTAAAAGATACAGTACAGCCTTATAACTTATTTGATAACACTGGTAATGGATTTACATTCGATAGATATGAAAGTGGACTTTTATATGATGCAATCAATCGTGCTAAGACACTTTACTTCGAAAGTAGACCATACTGGGATGACATGGTAGTTCGTAATATGAACAAAGATGTCTCTTGGGAACAGAGTGCAAAACACTACAAAGATATGTATGTAGGACTAACACCAAAATATTAATGTAAATAAAAATGCAATGTTAGAAATCTAACGTTGCATTTTTTTCTCCCAATATAATTATTTATCTCCCAAAAATGGTATCGATTTGGGAGAAAAAAGATAGAACTTGGGAGATAATCTTAATAACTATTAGACAACATATAAATTATTTAGGGATAAGGAGAATAAGAATGAAAGAATTATTTCACAGAACAAGTGTTAGAAAATATCTAGATAAGCAGGTAGAGGATGAAAAAGTAGAAATGATGTTGAAGGGTGCTATGGCTGCACCATCTGCAGGAAACCAACAGCCTTGGGAATTCTATGTAGTTAAAAATAAAGAAACAATAGAAAAACTATCAAAAACAAGCCCTTATGCATCATGCTGTGCATCTGCACCTCTTACTTTTGTTGCGTGTTATCGTATTAACTGTAGAATGCCTGAATATGCCCATATTGATATGAGTGCATCAGTAGAAAATCTTCTATTAGAAGCAGATTCACTTGGACTTGGTGCTGTATGGTTAGGTATTGCACCATTAAAAGAGAGAATGGATGCAGTGCGTGAAGTATTAAATATACCTGAAAACTTAGAAGCTTTCGCAATTATTGCATGTGGATATCCTGAATCAGTGCGTCCTCAACAGAATCGTTTTGATAAAGATAGAATACATTACGTGTTATAAAAGCACATTTTTGTAGATGAATCTAAGAAATTTTCAAAATAATTGAGTATGATTCTTATAGGAGGAGTAATCTGTGAGGAACTCGATTTACAAAAACGCTAATATAATATATAATATTAGCAAGAATGTAAACATGAGGTGATATCATGGATGAAATACTTAGTTATATGAATAATGGTGTTTTGAATTTAAAAAGTTTAAAAGAAGTGAATTTGTCTAGACAGTCTATTTATAATTTCATTAAGAGAAATAATATGGAAAAGGTAGGACCAGGTATTTATATCTCAAAAGAAACATTAGAAGATGAAGCCTATGTATTATCGTTACGTTGTCCAAAAGGAGTGGTATCTCACGATGATGCTTTGTATTATTATGGTTTAGTGGATCGAGAACCTATGATTCATAATATTACGATGTATTCTGGCTATAATCCAACTACCTTAACTCGCGCTGGCTATAAAGTGTATACTGTAAAGAGAGAATTATTGGATTTAGGTAAAAAAACTGTTGTAAATCAATTCGGTCATGAGATTCCAATGTATGATTTAGAAAGAACAGTTTGTGATTTGGTAAGAAATAGAAGTAATTTTGAAATACAGGATTTTAATGCAGCATTAAAATCCTATGTAAAAAGAAAAGATAAGGATCTAAACCGTTTAATGTTTTATGCGAAGACATTTAGACTGGAAAAAATAATTAAACAATATATGGAGATATTGTTGTAATGTATTTGACTCCTGCACAAATAAAAGGAAAGATCAAGAATTTAGCTAAGAAAAATGGTACAGATCCAATTGCTTTGTTGAGAATATATATGATGGAACGTTTTCTGGAGCGAATAAGGTATTCAAAGTATAAAGATGATTTTATAATCAAAGGCGGAATATTGGTGACTTCTATGATTGGTATTGCAATGCGTTCGACAATGGATATTGATACAACAATACGTAATTTTGATTTAACAAAGGAAGAAACAACGAAAATTATCAGCGAGATTAAAGATATCGTTCTTGATGATCATATTGAATTTGTTTTGAAAGACGTGTTAGAACATGGAATATCCGGGGTTAAGAGTTTATTATACTAATAGAGTAAATGGTACAGTATTTAAATTTTTTAAGATAGAGAAATGGGTTTTTAGTTAAATGTTTCAAATATTCAAAAAATAACATAACTTTTTTTATGTAATTGATCAAAAATAATGAAATGAGATAAAAATCATAAAATAAACATAAATTTTAATCAAAATAACATAAATGATTTATGTAAAATCATTAAATAAGATAAATAAATGAAAAATAACATAAATATTTATCAAAATAGCGTAAATGATTTATGTTAAAACAGTAAATAAACCAACATATATTTTAGTTCTTTCGATTGAAAGAATCTTTTTGCAATAAAAAAGGAACTCCGTGGAGTTCTCTCTATAATGGATGCAGGTTTTAGGTCTCTGCTCTGACCGATGGACATGTTTTTTTGAGGTCTCCATACTGACCATTTCTTTATTTATATCGTAACATCTTAGCAAAAAAGTCAAAATATATATAGTGAATATCTTCTAGAATCTAGAATGATATTCAGGTTGTTAACTCTCTAGTTAATGTTTTTTTGTGTCTATACAATGCAAGGACTTTCTAATTATATAGATTGTGAATATAGATGTGAGTATTGAGCATCTGATGAAAATAGAACTACTTTTGAATAATCGTATGATATAATGAGAGGCAATCTAATATGAAGGGAGATTAATTATGCACTATAGATTAGGAAGGGAACTTAAAGCATTATCAAAGATTTTTACGCTAATAGGTATATTAGTGAATGCATTTCTTTTGTATTTTTATCTAGGAAATAATTATTTACTAAGTAGAAAAATCTATTACGCAGTCATTTTCGTATTCTTAATGATTCTTGTATGGGTATTTGGAAAAATAATAAATGGTATAGGAGTGATACTTACTACTCAGGGTAAGATGTTACATGAACCAAAATTAGAAGAGCTTGAAGATTAAGAATCTATCAAAAGTACATTTATGGCATTCTGCCATGCATTCAAGAAGAATAAAAAAGTATTTGTTTCACTCATTGTCGTATGTGTTCTTCTACTTGGTGGTGGTATCTATGCGAAAGTAAATTATGATATTAACCATGTATATGATGGAATATGGAAGATAGAAGGAGATCTAGAAGGAAATTATTTTGATATACGTGGTGATGATGTAGCATTCTTTGAAACAAATAGGGATGAGGATAGAAAATCATCTTATAAATGCGTATATGTAGGAAGTCGAACAAATAACGATGTGAAATTCTATTGTCAGACTTATGATTATGAAAGTACGAATGATTATAAATCAAAAGAGATTGATCAGACTATTCACCTTAATAGAATAAACAATGATGAACTTGAAGTAAATGGAAAGAGATATAATAGAATTCCAGATTAGAGCGCGTGAGCGCTCTTTTTTTATAAAAAAAATCCCAGCCTCAATATAAAGAATAAAGGTGGGGATGAATGCCATTAATGCATTTGATTGAGAAATTCTTGAGTAAGGAATGGTATAATACATATAGGAAGCTCAATATATGTATTTTACGATTAGGAAGCAGGCGAAGCATCTGTTCAAGGAAGACTATCGTTCTATCAGGAAATTATGTCTTATAGCGAAAAAACTTACTAAGCAGGCAATCTATAACATCAGACAGCACTACTTTGCAGAAGGCAAGTATTTTAACTATTAGAAGAACTATGCACTTCTGAAGACGTCTGATAACTATAGTACGCTTAATTCTGATATGGCACAGCAGATACTGAAGGAAGTAGGTGGTTCATTCAAATCATTCTTTGGTCTACTTAAGCAGGAATTAGCTATTCGATTTATAGGAGATTTATGCATAATAAGCAACCATTTTCGGTTGCAAAGAAAATTAAACTGTTTAAATGCATGAATGGAGTAAAAAATATGTGTTGGGATAAAAATATGGAAAAAAAGTATTGGAAGTATGTAATATAAGTACATGAAAATATAAATAAATGTACAAAAAAGCAGGAAAATGTTAATATATACAGACAAAGGAAGGAGGATGTTATATATGGGTTATGATGTTTTAGAAGTATGTCGTCATGTGATTAATTATAGCAATGAACAGGACTATGGTATTTCTAATTTGAAACTACAAAAGGTTCTTTATTTTATTCAGGCTTATTTTCTAATTGATAAAACAAAAAATGCACCTTGTTTTGATGATAAAATCGAAGCATGGAATTTTGGCCCAGTTGTTCCTGCTGCATATCATGAGTATAAGCAATATGGTAGTGGAGATATACCAACAATAGAGTCTTATATTTTATTTGATACGGACAATATTTGGAATACTGAAAGAGTAAAATTTAATGATGATGTTATTACTGATGAAGATAAAAATCGCATTAATAAAGTTGTAGATAAGTTTTCAGATTATTCAGCAACTGATCTTGTTGCGTTAACACATAGGCAGTCTCCTTGGATGAATGCTTATGCTCCATATAGAAATAATGAGATTACACTGGATGCGATAAAGGAGTATTTTAATGCTTAATGATGATTTAGAAAAATTATTGCGCACTGAAGATAAAAAGCCTTTTGTAATCGAAAATTCGTCAAAATATAATTATACTAAGAGAGAAATGAATAGTATTTGTAAGGCATTATCAATGGAGTCACGAAAATATGATCCAAAGGTGATAGTTAGGAATATCAATGCTTATATAGAGTCGCCAGATAAATTAGAAAGAATTCTATATTCAGAAATTAGTAACTATATTTATTCTTTAGAAATGGAAAAAAGAGGAATCTTTGCGACGAATGTTGAGAAGTTACTACTCTATTCATTGGATGAGAAAAATCATGTTGGTGCAGATACTAAAAAAATAATTGTTAAAATTTATGATCATTTTCAATTGGCGATAAGTCAAATAGAAAATGCAAATAATATTTTTGCGGCTAGTATTGAAGATGCGAAAGTTAAATTGCAACAGCAGGTGAAAGGCGTAGAAAGGGAGTATATATCTATACTAGGTATATTTGCTTCGATCGTCTTAGCGTTTGTTGGTGGAATTACATTTTCTACATCTGTCTTACAAAGCATCTCCGCAGCTAGTATATATAGGTTGTTGCTGACTATTGATTTTTTAGCGTTTGTTCTTATTAATACTATTTACATCTTGGTTAAGTTTATCTTTACAATTAATGATAAAGATGCGAAATTATTTAAAATAGAAAAATTGAATTGGACTTGCTTGATAATTGCTATAGTAGTTATTGGTTCATGGCTATTTAGCATTAAAGAACTTCAAGAGTTTATTTCAAATTTGTTACCTTGGGGTAAATAAGTCAAATATCATAAAAGGGCTACTGGATGTTATGCTAATGTGGACCCCGTGTCAAGGACATTAAATAAAAAGGCGCTTAAAAATGATTA
>ERZ773185.2707-NODE-2707-length-11081-cov-4.916470_pt1 | contig 11081 bp, 8 predicted proteins | sample MGYA00580531_ERZ773185 | MGnify/ENA primary metagenome ERZ773185 (study PRJEB29015, sample SAMEA2737799) | human gut metagenome | biome: human gut; feature: human-associated habitat; material: faeces | place: China | collected 2012 ...
CCTGGACACTCTGACTTCGGTGGTGAGGTGGAGCGCGTGCTCAACATGGCAGACGGTTGCCTCCTCCTCGTCGACGCTTTCGAGGGTCCGATGCCTCAGACCCGATTCGTGCTGCAGAAGGCTTTGCAGCTCGGATTGAAGCCTATCGTGGTGGTTAATAAGGTGGATAAGCCTAACTGTCGCCCTGAAGAGGTGTACGAAATGGTGTTCGACCTGATGTGCGACCTCGATGCTACAGAGGAACAGCTTGACTTTACTGTGGTTTACGGTTCGGCTAAGAACGGCTGGATGAGCGATGACTACAACAAGCCAACTGACAACATTGACTATCTGCTCGACAAGATTGTGGAGATTATCCCTGCTCCTAAGCAGCTGGAGGGTACTCCTCAGCTCTTGATTACATCTCTTGACTATAGCTCTTACACCGGTCGTATCGCCGTGGGTCGTGTACACCGTGGTACTCTGAAGGATGGTATGAACGTTACCATCTGCCACCGTGACGGAACCCAGGAGAAGACCAAGATCAAGGAACTGCATACCTTCGAGGGTATGGGTCATAAGAAGACAGACCATGTGGATTCTGGCGATATCTGTGCCGTTGTCGGTCTTGAGAAGTTCGAGATAGGTGATACCATCTGCGACTACGAGAACCCGGAGCCACTGCCTCCTATCGCTGTAGACGAGCCTACCATGAGTATGCTCTTCACCATCAACGATTCTCCTTTCTTCGGCAAGGAGGGTAAGTTCTGTACATCACGCCACATTCAGGAGCGCCTGAACAAGGAGCTGGAGAAGAACCTGGCTCTTCGTGTTCAGCCTTACGAGGATACCACCGATAAGTGGATTGTTTCTGGTCGTGGTGTGCTCCATCTTTCTGTGCTCATCGAGACCATGCGCCGTGAGGGCTATGAGCTTCAGGTAGGTCAGCCACAGGTAATCTATAAGGAGATTGACGGTGTGAAGTGTGAGCCTATCGAGGAGTTGACCATCAACGTTCCGGAGGAGTTTGCTTCTAAGATGATTGATATGGTTACCCGTCGTAAGGGTGATATGACTTCTATGCTGAACATGGGCGAGCGTGTGGATATCGAGTTCGATATTCCTTCACGTGGTATCATCGGTCTTCGTACCAATGTGCTCACAGCTTCTCAGGGTGAGGCTATCATGGCTCACCGTTTCAAGGAGTATCAGCCATACAAGGGCGAGATTACCCGCCGTTCTAACGGTAGTATGATTGCGCTGGAGACAGGTACTGCCTATGCTTACGCCATCGATAAGCTGCAGGATCGCGGTAAGTTCTTCATCGACCCAGGTGAGGAGGTTTACGGCGGCGAGGTTGTTGGTGAGCATGTTCACGACAACGACCTGGTGGTTAACGTAACCAAGGCAAAGCAGCTGACCAACGTGCGTGCTTCCGGTTCTGATGATAAGGCTCGCGTGATTCCTAAGACCGTGATGAGTCTTGAGGAGTGCCTGGAGTATATCCGCGAGGATGAGTATGTAGAGGTTACCCCTAAGAGTATGCGTATGCGCAAGGTGATTCTCGATCACTTGGAGCGCAAGCGCAGTAACAAGGAATAAGTTATAGCTTATATATAAATGGATCCGTAAGAATTCCCCTCTTGCCGATTGCCCTGGGCAGTCTGCTTGCAGGGGATTCTTTATTTAAGGTGATTCTTTATTTTTAATTTAGAATGTAAGCGTATGTGGTTGTGGAAATTCTTTAGGAAATTCTCGTTGCCCTGCTCGCTGGTATTGGGAGCTGTGGGCTATCTGGTTTTTGCCAATGTTCCGTTTCTGGAACCTCTGGGCGATGCAGTGGGACCGAAACTGGTAGATCTGATGCCGGTGGTGCTCTTCGCCCTGCTCTATGTTACTTTTTGCAAGATAGAAATCAAGGAGATGAAGCCGAAGGCGTGGCATTTTGTATTGCAGCTGATCAGAACCAGTCTGGCATTGGCGATGGTGGTGCTGATTTTCGAATTCGGCGCTGATTATGAAACCAAGCTGGTGCTGGAGGGAGCCTTTATCTGCTTTATCTGTCCTACGGCGGCTGCCGTGGCGGTGGTGACGGAGAAACTGGGCGGAAGCATCGGTTCGCTGACTACTTATACGGTGATAGCGAATGTATTCACGATGGTGATTATTCCGAGTCTCTTCCCGATGGTGGAGAAGGGGGCGGATGTTTCCTTTCTTTTTATGAGTGCGATGGTGTTCAGAAACGTAACCACGGTACTGGTGGTGCCTTTGCTTCTGGCTCTGCTGAGCCGCAGGTTCCTGCCCAAGTGGGTGGATAAGGTGAAGAGCGTGAAGGATTTGGGTTTCTATATGTGGTGCTTCAACCTGACGATATTGATGGGCGAGACGGTTCGCAATATCCTCCATGCCGAGGTTTCGGGATGGATTCTTGCCTTGCTGCTTCTGGTACCCCTTTTGGTATGTCTTATCCAGTTTGCCATCGGCAAGGCGGTGGGCAGACATTATGGCGACAGCATCAGTGCCGGTCAGGCGTTGGGACAGAAGAATACCATTGTGGGTATCTGGCTCACCCTCACCTTCCTGAATCCTCTTGCTGCCGTAGCACCGGGTGCCTATGTGGTTTGGCAGAACCTGGTGAATGGCTGGCAGCTATGGTATAAAGAGAAATACGGAAAATTGAAATGGTAGAAATAAAAAAAATAGGGTGTGGCATCAACTGATACCACACCCTTTTTATATAGAGGATTTTATTTATTTGCTCGTAGAAATCAAGGATTTTTATTTGCTCGTAGAAATAAAAATGCACTCGATGGTTACGTTGCCATCCATCCATTGGGCAGGAATGGTATAGGTGCCATCCTTGGCGATATCCGTCTTCTTGAGCGATTCTACCTTGTCGCCGTGGGTGATGGTGAAATCGCCGTAGGTGAAGCCTGGGGCAGGTACCATCTTTACCTTGAATGCCTTGCCGTATGCCACCTTGTGGTTGTTGAGGGTGGTTCCGTCGGCGGCTGTCACCATACCGTTGCGGTTGGCCTCGGTAACGGATACGAAGTCGCTGTGAGCCTTCTTCTTCGCTGCACCTTCTGTCTTCAGCAGGGTGATGCGAGGGGCGTTGGTCAGGTGGATATTGATATCATCGATATACACCACGGCATCCTGCTTCATCTCGTGAGGTGACTCGGCGTGAGGAACCACTACCAGACTGTAGATATCCACACCCTCGGCACTTTTGATAGGAAAAACGGCATCAGCCCACTGACCGGCAGGAACCGGAGTGGTGGATTTAATCCAGAACTGCTCTACTTCCTGCGACTGTCCGGCTCTGTCTCTGCGCTTGCCGAGACCAACCAGCATCACGCGGCCTTCCATCGGGCGGTTGATGAGCACGTGAACCACTTTTCCTGCAGGGCCGAGTGCAATCGGCTTCTTCAGATCAATTCTTGCACCGAAGATGTTGGATGCCAGGCGTGAACGCTGGAAGGCGAGCACCTTCGTGTTGGGATTGTTGGTGAGGTCGGGATTATCCACTACTGCGCAGTTGCCAGCCAGTTCTCCCGTGCGGAATGGGGAATGCTCCCATCTATCGTAAACTCCCACGGATTTGTAATCCTGGGTGTCGAACTTAATTTCCTGTCCCATTACTGCCAATGGCAACAGGCACAATGCTATGAGTAATTTCTTCATGTTCTTGGTGTAGAGAAAAAGTTTAAAATACTTTTATGGAATGCAACAGCGGACAAGCCTTGCTGTCGTCGATGACAATCTTCAGACCCTTAGCCTGATAGCCCTTGCCGTAACTGTCTGATGTGCTGCCGTTCAGCGGGATGATGCGCTTGTATCCGATGGTGGTAGTAGTGCACTTTTCTGCGATAGGCTTCCATGTCTTTCCATCTTCAGAGATTTCGATATGGAACTTTCTTACTCGCTGACCCTTGCGGATGTACTCCATCATATCCACATAGCGCAGGGTTTGTGGCTTATCCCAGCTGAAGGTGATGGTGGCCTGCTTTACGCCGTCGTCGGTGGCCCAATAGGTATTCTTGTTGTTGTCGGTCAGGTTCCTGGCGGCATAGTTGCGCTTGGCTCCTGCCTGGCGGGTGTTGCTAACGGAAACCTTGGCCTTCTGAGCCAGGTCCTTGCCCAGGCGGGTGCGGATCATATTGCCCATATCCTTGAGCACGCGCACGTCGATATCAGGCAGCAAACCTCTCTTGTCGGGAGGACAGTTCAGGATGAGGGTGGCGTTTCTGCCCACGGTTTCGAGATACATCTGGAAGAGGCGCTCCACAGAGAGAGGCTTCTCGCCTTCGTGCCAGAACCATCCCTTGTCGGTGAGCTTGGCATCGCTCTCTCCCGGGTCCCACTGCCATCCGTCTTCAGTGCCATACATGCCGTTGCTTTCAGGGGCATATCCTCTCTCGTCGGTGAGCCAGTTGGTTTCGCCAGCCCATCCTGCCTCGTTGCCAATCCATCTTGACTCGGCGCCCACACCCCAGAGGATGATATCGGGGCAAACCTTGTGGATGGAGTCTCTGAGGTTCGGGATATCATAATAGGTGGAACGGTCTACATTGACAGTGGTGTTGCGTCCGCCGTAGTATCCGTCGCCTCCGTTGGCACCATCGAACCACATTTCAAACTGGTCTTTTCCGTACTGAGCCAATTCTGCGCACTGGCGGAGGAAGACATCGTTCACATATTTCTCGGTGCCATAATATACGCTGTTTCTATCCCATGGAGAGACATAGAAACCATATTTCATGTTCAGTTTGCGTGCAGCCTGGGCGAAGTCGCGCGGAATGTTGGTATTCTTTCCGTTCTCGTTTCCGGCATTGACGATGGAGTGGTCGGTGGTGGCTGTAGGCCAGAGGCAGAAGCCATCGTGATGCTTCACCACGGCGATGCCGCCCTTCATGCCCGCTGCCTTCACCGCCTTGAGCCACTGAGCCGGATTAGGCTTTGCGGTAGGCGCAAAGAGGGTTACGTCTTCACTTCCCAGTCCCCACTCGCGGTTGGTATAGGTGTTCATGCCGTAATGGAAGAAGGCGTAGAACTCCGTCTCCTGCCACTTCATCTGGCGATCGCTTGGAACAGGGAAAACAGCGTTAGGCTCGTTGTCGGGATTCGGCAACGACTGCTGCTTAACTTGGAATGCACTCTGGGAGTGACCCGCCATGGCAGACATGATGAGTGACACTCCGACAAAAACTTTTTTGATGTTCATGGTTGTCGTATTTAAATCGATACACTTTATTCTTATCATAAGAGAAGTTGATATATTGTTATTGTTATAGTTATTTTATATATTGTCAAAACTGGCGATTGTTAATAATAAATTTCAGCTGCAAAGATATAGTTTTTATGGATGGCTGCAAAACTTTTCTGGTTAATTAAATATAAACGCCCGCAAATTCTCATTTGCGGGCGCTGGTGATAATATGGGTGATATCCTAAGACGATGGATGATATCCTAAGACGATGGATGATTAATCCTGGGTAGGATAAATCAGATTCTGTTCTGTGATACAGTTGAGTACCTCTTCGAGATACTTCTTGGATTCATACTTGGCCATTGGCAGGTCGTGGAGCAGATAGTTGCCGCAATCCTTGGCTGCCTGTCCTGGAATTTCGCCTTCGAAGTCGGCGATGAACTGGAAGGTGCGCTGCATCAGCGGCACGATGTCCTTGCTCTGCAGGTCGCCACGGATGAGGAGGTAGTTGCCGGTGAGGCATCCCATCGGTCCCCAATAGATGATGCGGTCTTTCCACTCCTCGTCGTTTCGGAGGTAGGTGGCAGCCAGGTGCTCGATGGTATGGATGGCACCATTGTGGAGGCAAGGCTCCTGGTTAGGCACCTTCATGCGGATATCGAAGGTGGTGACTACTTCTCCGCCTACTTCGTCCTTGCGGCTTACGTAGATGCCGCGGAGCAACTTGTTATGATTGATTGTGAAACTTGGAATCTTATTCATATAGTTTATAATTTATAATTTATAGTTTACAGACTTTCGAGAAAAGCCTTGGTGACATTGAACGAGCCTTCTGCCATTTTTGCCCAGAAATCGAAGTACATCTGCGCCTTGGTGTCCTTCAGCGGCACATCGCTGATGATGCGGAAGGAGATGAACGGCGTCTTGTAGATGTGGCAGGTCTGGGCGATGGAGCAGCTCTCCATATCCACGGCCATGGCATGAGGGAAGTGCTTCAGGATGGAACGCATCTTCTCCTTGCTATCCACAAACCACTCGCCGCTTACGATCTGTCCGGCATGAATCTTAGGGTGCTTGTTGCCGGGCAGGTTGTTGATGGCAAGTGCTTTTTCCACATACTCCTGTGGAGTCTTGAAGGTGGCTGGCATGCCGAGAATCTGACCGTACTCGCACTCGTCGCCGCAGTAGGCATCGTGGTATACGCAGTTGGTGGCTACCACCACTTCGGTTACATTGAGGTTGATGTCGGCACCTCCGGCAACGCCTGAAGAGATGACGAGGTCGGGATGATAGTTATCAATCATCTCCACCGCTCCGATGGCACTGTTCACCTTACCGATGCCGCACTGCTGCATCACCACTTCGTTGGCACCAATCTTTCCGATGACGAAGTCTTTCTGATTCTTTCGCTCTGTCTGCGATTCTGTCAATAATGTCTTGAGTTGCGCGAATTCCTTGTCCATTGCAACGATAATTCCTATTCTCATTTCTATTGATATATTCTAATATCTACTGATTTCTTTCCCGTTTTGAAAAATTAGAAGTTTACGCCAAAGTTGAAGATCAGGGCTCTGTTTCTTGCCTTGTCGAAATCGTCGTGGCAGATGTTGGCAAGTCCCAGGTCGTAGGTGAGGTCGGCATAGAACATGTCGTAGCCCACGCCGCATCCGAGGCGCAGACCGCCGTCGAATCTTCTGAAGTTGTTGCTTCTGAAGGAGCTCTGAGCCTCACGCTCGGCAAAGTTCTTGATCTTGCCGCCCACACCCATGGCGAAATATCCACCGGCAAATGGCTCTACGGTGAACTCATCATCCACCTCGTACTTGTATTTCACGAGCACCGGAATCTCCAGGTAGTTGAGGTCGTAGGTCATCTTCTTGCCTCCGCCCAGGTCTTTCTTTCCACCTTTTTCTATATAGTAGAGACCCGTCTCCATGAATACAGGAGTTGACTCGCTGAGCGCAAAACCGCCTACAACACCCACGTTGAGACCGGTCTGCCATTTGCCGCCATCCAGGCGGGCATCGTCGGAAGTAACGTAAGTGAAGGCAGGACCGAGGCGCACGCCCAGGTAGGCTTCGCCCAGATAGTTGTTGAACTTGTAGTCGAGATGACCCGTCTTCTCGTTGTAGTATTGACTATTCTTATAGTTCTGTGCTGATGATGGGAGTGCTATCATGAGCATTGCCATCAGGAAGAATACAATTCTTTTCATGTTTTTTATTCCTTTTATTTTAATGTTACTGACTATTATAACGTATGGGGGTGAAGAAATATTGTCTTATCAATGCAAAGGTAATATATTTTAAGAAAGTTGCTGCGAGGGAATCCCTAAAAAATGGGGGAAAACCCCTATATGGGTAAGCCGTTGGGGGCATAAACCGGTTTATGCCATAAAAAAAGTAAAAAGTTTCTTTTTTTATTTTGTAGATTCTTCATTTCTCATTATCTTTGCAAGCAAATTATAAACGTTTATACAGGAAAATGAATTTTTTGAAGAAGTATCTGCTAGATATTCTAGTGGTGATTGTTTTTGCGGTGATTTCCTTCGTGTACTTCATGCCTGCCGACATGGACGGACGAATCCTCTTCCGTCACGACTCTGCGGCAAGCAAGGGATTGGGACACGAGAAGGAACTCTTCCAGCAGCAGACCGGCGAGACGACTCGCTGGACTAACTCCGTGTTTGGTGGTATGCCGACTTACCAGATTGCACCTTCGTATGGAAGTACCAAGGTGCTCGACCAGGTGACGAAGGCTTATCATCTGTGGTTACCCGACTATGTATGGTATGTGTTTGTCTATCTTCTGGGCTTCTATATCATGCTACGAGCCTTCGATTTCCGACAGTCGCTGGCTGCATTGGGAAGTATCATCTGGGCATTCTCATCCTACTTCTTTATCATCATCGCCGCCGGTCATATCTGGAAGGTGTGGGCACTTGCCTATCTGCCGCCAATGATTGCGGGCATGGTGCTGGCTTACCGGGGGAAGTATCTGAAAGGCTTGCTCCTCACCGCCATCTTCTCGGCTTTCGAGGTGAATGCCAACCACGTGCAGATGACTTACTATTATCTCTTCATCATCCTCTTCATGGTGATTGCCTACTTGGTGGATGCCATCAAGAAGGGAGAACTCGCCCGCTTCGGAAAGGCTACGGCAGTGTGCGTGGTAGGTGCCCTCATCGGTATCTCGCTCAACCTGACGAACCTTTATCACACCTGGCAGTATGGACAGGAAACCATGCGCGGCAAGAGTGAGCTGGTGAAGAAAAACGCTGCCAATCAGACCAGTAGCGGATTGGATAGAGATTATATCACCCAGTGGAGTTACGGCATCGACGAAACCTGGACACTGATGATTCCTGATGCCAAGGGTGGCGCTTCTGTGCCTCTTTCTCATAACGAGAAGGCGATGGAGAAGGCTGATCCTAACTTTGTGCAGATTTATCAGCAGCTGGGTCAGTACTGGGGCAACCAGCCTGGCACGAGCGGTCCGGTTTATGTGGGAGCCTTCGTCTGCATGCTCTTCATCCTGGGTCTCTTTATCGTAAAGGGTCCGATGAAGTGGGCTTTGCTGGCTGCCACCATCCTGAGCATCCTGCTCTCCTGGGGTAGAAACTTCATGCCGTTTACCAATTTCTTCCTGGATTATATCCCGATGTATGCCAAGTTCCGAACGGTGGCATCCATCCTCGTGATAGCCGAGTTTACCATTCCGCTGCTGGCGATGATGGCGCTGAAGAAACTGGTGGATGAGCCTGAGGTGCTGACCACCAAGATAAAATATGTATATGCCAGCTTGGGTCTGACGGCAGGTTTCTGCCTGCTTTTTGCCCTGATGCCAAGCGTATTCTTCCCTGATTTCATCTCCGTGCAGGAGACCCAGGCACTGCAGCAGTTGCCTGCCGAATATCAGGGTCCGCTGATGAGCAACCTCATCGAAATCCGCAAGGGCATCTTTACATCCGACTGCTGGCGTTCGTTCTGGATTATCCTCATCGGCTTCGGCTTCCTGATGCTTTACAAGATGAAGAAGCTGGGTGCCGAGTTCATGATTGCCGGTATCGCCGTGCTCTGTTTGGTGGATATGTGGATGGTGAACAAGCGTTATCTCTACGATGATATGTTTGTAGATAAGATTGAGCGTGATGCTCCTCAGCAGATGACAGAGACCGACAAGATTATCTGTCGTGACAAGTCGCTCGACTATCGTGTGCTCAATCTGGCATCGAATACCTTCAATGAGAACGAGACCTCTTACTATCATAAGAGCATCGGCGGTTATCATGCTGCCAAGCTGCGCCGTTATCAGGAGATGATTGATGCGCATATCGCTCCGGAGATGCAGAAGACCATGCAGGCTGTGGCTGCTGCCGGCGGCGACATGACCAAGGTGAACGGCGACAGCATCTTCCCTGTGTTGAACATGCTGAACACCAAATATTTCATCATGCCTCTGCAGGGCGGTCAGACCGTTCCGGTGCAGAATCCATACGCTTACGGCAATGCCTGGTTTGTGGATGAGGTGAAGTATGTGAACAATGCCAACGAGGAAATCGAGGGCGTGGGCAAGGTGAACCTCCGCCATGTGGCTGTGGCTGATGCCAAGTTCAAGGAGCAATTGGATCAGAGCGTAAAGCAGGATGATACTTCGGTGGTGAAGATGATTCAGTATAAGCCAAACAACCTGACTTACCAGGTGAAGTCAAGCAAGGGTGGTATCATCGTCTTCTCTGAGATTTACTATCCGGGCTGGACGGCTACGGTGGATGGAGAGCCTGTGGAGCTGGGCAGAGTGGATTACATTCTGCGTGCCCTGAACGTGAAGGCAGGCAGCCACAAGGTGGTGCTCGACTTCCATCCTCAGTCGCTGAAGAACACCGAGACCATCGCTTACATCGGTTACGGCGTTCTCGTACTCCTTATTATAATAGGTATAGGAGTGGAAGTGAAGAGACGCAAGAAGGCTTCACAGGAAGTGAAGGAATAGAAGGGAGCCTAGAAGATGCTGTTTCGAACTGAAATAGAGATTCCGAAGGCCGACTTCGAGATACAACCGGCAGAGCAAATGCTCTTTGTGGGCAGTTGCTTTGCCGACAATCTGGGTCGCCGGTTTGTGGAAAACCGCTTCCGTGCCACGGTGAATCCCTTCGGGGTGATGTATAATCCGGCAAGCATTCTCCATACCGTGGAGAAGAGCCTGGAGGTTCAGCCTCGTGTGGCCGTGTTTACGCTGGGTACGAACCACGTGTATATCCTGAAGGAAACGGGCGAGATTGTGGATAACTGCCAAAAGCGTCCGCAGCGCCTTTTTGAGGAAAGGGAATTGAGCGTGGAGGAATGTGCCGGGTATCTGCAGAAGGCCGTTGATTTGCTGAAAGCTGAAAAGGTGATTATAACCGTCAGCCCCATCCGCTACGCCAAATACGGCTACCACGGAAGCCAGCTTTCAAAGGCAACGCTCCAGTTGGCAGCAGATAAACTGGTGAAGGCGAATCCGGGAGTGGTGAGTTATTTCCCTGCTTACGAAATCATGAACGATGAGCTTCGTGATTATCGCTTCTATCAGGAAGACATGCTGCATCCGAGCCCGCAGGCTGTGGAGTATATCTGGGAAAAGTTCCGTGCCGCCTATTTCGGCAAAGCCGCAGAACAGTTTCTGGAAGACTGGAGACCCATCCGGGAGGCACTCGGTCACAAACCCTTCCATCCCGAAAGCGAGGAACATCAGAAGTTCATCGCCCGGACGGAAGAGAAGAAAAGACAATTTGAGGAGAAGTATCATCTTCTATAAAATAAAGATGATTTTCTCTTATTGATAATAGAAACATTAAAGTATAAAGACAATGACATATACTATTGAAAAGGTAACCACACTGATAGGTGC
>ERZ773185.2710-NODE-2710-length-11079-cov-4.730860_pt1 | contig 11079 bp, 13 predicted proteins | sample MGYA00580531_ERZ773185 | MGnify/ENA primary metagenome ERZ773185 (study PRJEB29015, sample SAMEA2737799) | human gut metagenome | biome: human gut; feature: human-associated habitat; material: faeces | place: China | collected 2012 ...
GATTCTGGAAGCCAACCCGGATTATTATGGGGATGCGCCGAAGATGCGGCAGGTCACGATTCTCTTTATGGAAGAGGATGCGGCATTTGCGGCGGTGCGCGCCGGGCAGGTGGATGTGGCGTACACGGCGGCGTCCTATGCAGACCAGTCGGTTCCAGAATTCAGTCTTTTGGACTGTGAGACGGTGGACAACCGTGGATTTAACCTCCCGGCAGTGCCGGAGACGGTACGGGAGGATGGCGTAAAAATCGGCAATGATTTTACCGCGGATGTGCAGGTGCGCCGGGCGATCAACCTGGCGATTGACCGGCAGGAAATGATCGATCATGTGTTAAATGGTTACGGCAGCCCGGCATATAGTGTCTGTGACAAGATGCCGTGGTACAACGATGAAATGGAGAACATTTCCTATGATGTGGAGAAGGCGGAAGAGATGCTGGATGCGGCGGGATGGAAGAAAAATGCTGACGGCATCCGCGAAAAGGATGGAGTGAAAGCCATTCTGGAATTTCTCTATCCGACCGGGGATTCGGTGCGTCAGGCGCTGGCAGCCGATACGGCGCAGCAGTTAAAAGAGATTGGAATTGACGCATCGATCCGCGGCACCGGCTGGGATACTGCGTATGACGAGGCACAGTCGCAGCCGCTTCTATGGGGCTGGGGCGCGCACACGCCGATGGAATTTTATAATATTTACCATACAAAGGCAGATACGGGGCTGGCAGAATATTCGCCGTATGCGAATGAGACCGTGGACGCTTATATGGATGAGGCACTGGCAGCACCGGATCTGGAAAGTTCGTATGAATTGTGGAAAACGGCGCAGTGGGACGGCGAGACGGGCGTTTCAGCCGAGGGTGATCTTCCGTGGATCTGGCTGGTGAATGTCGATCATCTGTACTGGGTGAGAGACGGGCTTCATGTCGCAGAGCAGAAGGTGCATCCGCACGGTCACGGCTGGTCCATCGTCAACAATGTCGATCGGTGGTACTATGAGTAGGATGAAATGGTTTGGGCGCAGTCTGCTGCACCTGATTCTGCTGCTTTTGGCAGTCAGTCTGGTATCGTTTCTGCTGGTGTCGATGTCTCCGGTCGATCCGCTGCAGACGAATGTCGGGCAGACGGCGCTCGGCTCGATGGCGCCGGAGCAGATCGAGAAGCTGCAGGCGTACTGGGGCGTTGGTGTGCCGGTCTGGAAGCGCTTCTTTAGCTGGATTTCGGGCATCTGTCATGGTGATTTTGGCATTTCCCTTCTGTACCGCAGACCGGTGCTGGAGGTGATCGCGGAAAAGGCGTCTGCGTCAGTGTGGCTCCTTCTGTCTGCGTGGCTGTTTTCGGGAATCGTGGGGATATTTTTAGGAATTGCAGCGGCGGCAAAACGGGGCAAGTGGGTGGATCGCCTGATTACGGGCTATTGCATCGTGATCGCGGGAACGCCGTCCTTCTGGCTGGCGCTGGTGCTGCTGCTTCTCTTTACAGTGCAGCTTCCCATCTTCCCAATCGGGTTCAGTGTCCCGGTGGGAATGGCGGCGGACGAGGTCAGCCTGGCGGATCGCCTGTATCACGCATTTCTGCCGGCGTGTACGCTGGGACTGACAGGGATTTCTTCGATTGCGATGCACACGCGCGAAAAAGTGATTGAGATTCTGGAAAGTGATTACGTACTCTATGCGCGGGCGCGGGGCGAGAGCGGCTGGCGGCTGATTTTCCGGCATGGACTCCGCAACCTGCTTCTCCCGGTAATTACGCTGCAATTTGGCTCGATCAGCGAGATTTTCGGCGGTTCGGTGCTGGTGGAACAGGTCTTTTCCTATCCGGGACTCGGACAGGCGGCGGTCACGGCGGGGCTGGGAAGCGATATCCCGCTTCTGCTGGGAATTACACTCATCAGTGCCGTGCTTGTATTTGCAGGAAATGCAGCGGCGGATGGGCTGTACCGGCTGGTCGATCCGAGACTTAGGAAAGGAGGCAGGGCATGAGAAAGAAAACACTCTGGCTGCTGGGAATTTCCCTCCTTTTCCTGATTCTGGTGACATTGCTTGGAATCGTCTGGGAGGATGCCGCACAGCAGGTCGATTTTGCGAGAAAAAACCTGCCTCCGGGAACTGGCGGGGTGTTTGGAACCGACTGGATGGGGCGGGATATGCTGAAACGGACGGTTGCGGGGCTTTCTTTAAGCATCCGGCTGGGGCTTCTGACCGCGGCGATCAGCGCCGTAGTGGCATTGGCGCTTGCATTGCTGGCGTCGCTTGGCGGGGGACTGATGGATTCATTGGTATGCGGGCTGATTAATCTGGTAATGGGAATCCCGCACATGCTTCTCCTGATCCTGATTTCCTACAGTCTGGGAAAGGGATTCCGGGGTGTGGCAGCCGGGATTGCCCTGACGCACTGGGCGTCGCTGGCGAGGCTTTTGCGGGCGGAAATCTTACAGATCCGGGAAAGTCCGTATGTGCGGATCTCCGAAAAACTGGGGAAAAAGCCCTGGTGGATTGCCTGGAACCACATAGTACCGCAGGTATCGCGGCAATTTGTAACCGGGTTAATTCTTCTCTTTCCCCATGCGATTCTTCATGAGGCGGGCGTGACCTTTCTGGGCTTCGGTCTTTCCTCTGAGCAACCGGCGATCGGTGTTATTTTATCCGAGAGTATGTCGTACCTGATTACCGGAAAATGGTGGCTGGCGCTCTTTCCGGGCGCGGCACTGGTGCTGGTAACGCTGGGATTTCAGGCGATCGGGCAGAGCCTGGGGCGGCTGATGGATCCGGGGAGCGCGCATGAGTAGAGGATGCTGGGAATGAGGCAGAAAAACATATATTTTGATAAAATGATGCGATTAAGACAAAAACAATCAAAAACGATGCGGCTATCAGATTTGGAACAGACAGACGTTCTCAAAGAACGGAGATTGCGTGAAAATCGTGATTCCATGGAAAAGCCGATATTGAAAATTCAAAATCTAAACTTATATTTTACGCAGTACGCGCGTGGGCTTAGACGGCGCGAACTCCATCCGCTCCGCGACCTTTCCTGCAAACTTTTCAGTGGGGAGCTGACGGCGGTGGTCGGGGCGAGTGGTTCGGGAAAAAGCCTGCTGGCGCACGCGATTCTGGGAATCTTGCCGTACAACTGCCGGATGGAAGGAAAAATTTTCTATCAAGGAGAGGTTCTGGATGAGACGCGGCTTGCCGGGCTGCGGGGCAATGGGATTTCCCTGATTCCGCAGGGGGTTTCCTACCTCGATCCGTTGATGCGGGTCGGGGATCAGATCTGTGGCGGCAGAAAAGATGAAGCGACGCGGGCAAAATGCCGCCAGCTTTTGAAGCGGTACGGGCTGGATGAATCAGTGGAAAAATGTTATCCATTTGAGCTGTCGGGCGGCATGGCGCGGCGCGTCCTGATGGCAGCGGCACTGATGCAGGAGCCGAGGCTGATTGTGGCGGATGAACCGACACCGGGGCTGGAGGCGATGACCGCGCGCCATGTGATCCGTCATTTAAAAGAGATGGCACAGGACGGGGCAGCGGTGCTTCTGATTACTCATGATCTGGAACTGGCGATTGAGATGGCGGACCGGATTCTGGTGTTTTATGACGGGACGATTCTGGAGGAAGTAAAGCCGGAGAACTTCCGGGAGGGACGGAATCTGAAAGAGCCATACACGCAGGCGCTCTACCGGGCACTGCCGGAACATGAATTTTTTGGAGGAGAATGAGATGTCACTAAAGGCAGAAAACCTATCTTTTTCATATGAAAATGGCGGGCGCCACGTGCTGACGCGTATTTCCCTGAAAATTGAGCCAGGAGAGCGTGTGGGTCTGGTGGCGCCGAGCGGATATGGAAAAACGACGCTGTGCCGCCTGCTGGCGGGATATGAGAGACCGGAGGCGGGAACGGTAGAGATTGACAGCATACCAATTGAGAATATCCGGGGCTGTATGCCGGTGCAGTTAATCTGGCAGCACCCGGAGCAGGCGCTCAACCCACGCTGGCGGATGCGCCAGGTTCTCAGTGAGGGCGGTCAGGTGGATGAGGAGAGCCGGGGACGGCTTGGCATCCGGGAAGAATGGCTGGATCGGTTTCCATCGGAGCTTTCCGGCGGCGAACTGCAGCGGTTCTGTATTGCCAGAGCGCTGGCGGCAAATCCGCGGTATCTGCTGGCGGATGAGATCACCGCGATGTTTGACGCAGTGACCCAGAGCCAGATCTGGCAGGCGCTTTTGCATGAGGCAAAGGAGCGGGAGCTGGGAATGGTGATTGTGAGCCATTCGGAATCTCTTTTGAAGCGGATTTGCACGCGGCGGATTGATTTAAAGGCATTGCAGGAAAAGATGGCAGCAGTTTAGCCAGTTCACATATTGACAGAGAAAATCGGGATTGACCGAGCTCATAAGAGCGAGGGATGCTTCTTGTCCAAAGGACAAGAAGATGGGCGATAGTAAGAGATTAATAATTCGGGATTTGGTAAGGAGGAGGAAAAATGGATGTTCGGAAGCTGTTGGAAGAGGTAAAACGGGGGGATACGAGTATTGAGGAAGCGGAGAATGCGTTCAAGAATCTTCCTTACGAAGATTTAGGGTATGCGAAGCTGGATCTGCACCGGAAATTGCGTTCGGGATTCCCAGAGACGGTGTTCTGCCAAGGAAAGCCGGATGCCTATCTGGCGGATATTTTCGAGACGCTGTACCGGGAAAATGGGGAAGTACTCGGAACGCGGGCGACGCCGGAGCAGTGGAATCTAGTGCGGGCGCGCATCCCGGAGATAGAATACGATCCGGTTTCAAAAATTTTGCAGGCGAGAAAATCATCGGAGACACCGCGGAAGCTGGAAGGGCTGGTGGCAGTCTGCACAGGCGGAACCGCGGATATCCCGGTTGCGGAGGAAGCTGCCAAAACGGCAGAATTTTTCGGCTGCCGCGTGGAGCGCTACTATGATATAGGGGTAGCGGGCATCCATCGCCTTTTATCCAAACGCGAGGCGATTGCGCGGGCAAACTGCGTGATTGCGGTGGCGGGAATGGAAGGCGCGCTTGGCACAGTTGTCGCCGGGCTGGTGGAAAATCCGGTCATTGCGGTTCCGACCTCGGTCGGCTATGGTGCAAGTTTTCATGGACTGTCGGCATTGATCACGATGATTAATTCCTGTGCGAACGGCATTTCGGTTGTAAATATAGATAACGGCTACGGCGCAGCATACCTGGCGGCGCAGATCAACCGCCTGGCGGTGCGGGAGCCGAAGAAGACGGCAGAGTGATAGTGGTTTGTGATAATTGCATAAAAGCGAAAAATGGAAATGTATCAATAAAATGAGAAAAGTAGAGGGAGAAGTAAAAATGGATGAGAAAATCTTATATCTGGATTGTGCGTCTGGAATCAGTGGAGATATGACGGTTGGGGCACTGTTGGATCTTGGAGCAAGCCGGGAAAAACTGGTACGGGCATTGGACAGTCTGGGCGTATCCGGGTATCATCTGCATTTTGGGCGGACGAAGAAATGTGGAATCGATGCGTATGATTTCGATGTACATTTAGAGGAAGAAGAGCATCATCATGACCACGAACATAGCCATGATGAGCACAACCATAGCCATGATGAGCACGACCATAGCCATGATGAGTATGAACATGAGCATCATCACGATCATGAACACACTCACGACCATGAGCACAGCCATGATCACGCTCATACCCACGACCATGAGCACAGCCATGATCACGCTCACACCCACGATCATATGCATCCTCACGTCCACCGCAACATCCATGACATTTTCGAGATCATCGATCGTCTGGATGCATCTGACCGTGTTAAAAACCTGGCGCGCCGGATGTTTGAGATTGTGGCGGGGGCAGAGTCGAAAGCACACGGAATCCCGGTCAGCGAGGTTCATTTCCATGAAGTCGGTGCAATTGACTCGATTGTGGATGTTATCAGTGCGGCATTCTGCCTGGAGGATCTGGGAATCCACCGCGTGGTGGTATCGCCGCTTTCCGAAGGTCATGGATTCGCGCGCTGCCAGCATGGTTTAATGCCGGTTCCGGTTCCGGCGACGGCAAATATCGCAGCGGCACAGGGCTTGGAACTGACGCTTCGGGATGTCGAAGGAGAGATGGTAACGCCGACCGGCGCGGCGATCGCGGCGGCATTCCGGACAGAAGCGGCGCTTCCGAAGAAGTACCAGATCGAAAAGATCGGTATCGGCGCCGGAAATAAGGATTTCGCGCACGCGAATATCCTGCGGGCGATGCTTCTGACGGACAAAACGGTGGAAGTAGAAACCGGAAAAGACGGTCACGACGAGAGCTCCATGTGGGTCATGGAGGCAAACCTGGACGACTGCACCGGCGAGGCGCTGGGATATGCGATGGAGGTGCTTCTGGAAGCGGGCGCCAGAGATGTGTGGTACACACCGGCATATATGAAGAAAAACCGTCCGGCGTATGTGCTTCATGTACTGACAACGGCAGAAAAACGGGAAGAATTAGAACAGCTTGTCTTCTCCTGTACGACCACGATCGGTGTGCGCCGTTATCCAGTAGAGAGGACGATACTGCCACGGGAAGTAAAGGAGATCCAGACCCGTTACGGGGCAGCAAAGGTAAAAATCTGCAAGCGCGGCGGCGTGGATACGTGCTATCCGGAGTATGAGAGCGTGCGCGCGATCTGCCGGGAGACAGGGAAGCGCTTCATGGAAGTATTCCACGGAGTAATGGAAGACGGAAGTATTAGTTTACAGTAGGCACTTTTGAGATTGAAAAACGGCACAGTGCATTCTCGTTAGATAATTAAGAGGAGAATCAAGAACCATGGAAAATAAACCAATGATATCAGAGACAGAAAAAAGAGAAGCTTTAAAACAGTTCATGGCAGAAAAAGCGAAAGCACCGGTCTGTGTCGCCTTTTCGGGCGGTGTGGACAGCAGCCTGATTCTCAAGCTGGCGTGTGATACGGCGAAGAAGACGGGAATGCCGGTTTATGCCGTGACATTTCACACCATGCTGCACCCAGCCTGTGATCTGGAGATCGCGGAGCGGGTGGCAAAGGAGCTGGGCGCGATCCATAAAATTATCCAGGTCAATGAGATGGAGCTGGAAGCCATCCGGACGAATCCGGTCAACCGCTGTTATATCTGCAAACACCACCTGTTCGCGACACTTCTGGATTTTGCAAAAGAAGAGGGGATTCCGTGCGTGATGGACGGAACCAATGAGAGCGACCTGCATGTGTACCGCCCGGGTATCCAGGCACTCCGTGAGCTGGGTGTCGTCAGTCCACTTGCACAGTGCGGACTGGAGAAAAAGGATGTCAAGGCATTTGCGGCTGACTTAGGAATTTCCGTTGCATCCCGTCCGTCCATGCCATGTATGGCGACCCGCCTTCCATATGGAACTTCCTTTGACATGGAAGTTTTGAAGCGGATTGAGAAAGGCGAAGATTATCTTCGAAGCGTGTTTGGCGGAAATGTGCGCCTGCGCCTGCATGGCGATATTGTCCGGATCGAGGTGGATGCGGATAAATTTGAAAAAGCGATTGCCGAGCGGGAGACGATCTGCAGGACATTAAAAGAAATGGGATTTCTGTACATTACACTCGATCTGGAAGGTTTCCGGTCGGGAAGTATGGATATAGTGGAGAAATTCAACGCGCTGGTCGGGAAATGAATGTAAAGGAGATGGAAATCCCATGCAAGAAGAATGTATTGTCTGTAAAGCACCTCTTATTTATCTGGAACAGGATGAATGGATGGAGTGCGAATTATGTCATAAAAAAGAATTGAGCAAGACCAGATGCCAGAACGGGCATTATGTTTGTAATGATTGTCATACGAAGGGACTGGACACCATTCTTTCCCTGTGTATAGACGAAACATCCAGAAATCCGATCGAGATTGTCCGGAAGATGATGGATGCATCGTTTTGCCATATGCATGGACCGGAGCATCATGTCATGGTGGGAGCGGCGCTGCTTACTGCATATAAAAATGCGGGAGGTGCTATTAATCTGCGGGAATCTGTGATGGAAATGCTGAACCGTGGGAAAGCCGTTCCAGGAGGAACCTGCGGATTCTGGGGTGCCTGCGGAGCGGGAATCAGCGCAGGTATGTTTGTATCTATCTTGTCTGGGGCGACGCCACTGACGGAGGAATCCTGGGGCCTTTCGAATCAGATGACATCAAAAGCACTGGAAGCGATTTCGCGCACCGGCGGTCCGAGGTGTTGTAAAAGAGATTCTTATCTGGCGATTCTGGCGGCGGTTGATTTTGTAAAAACGCATTTTGGAATCGAAATGGAATGCACAGAAGTCCAGTGTACGCATTATGCTCAGAACAATCAGTGTATTGGCAAGCGCTGTCCATTTTGGCGATTTGATGATAGTATTTGACTATAAATGGATAAACGGAGATAATAAAGCTGCGATATAATTAGATTGTGCGAGATGGGATTGCAGTTTGCATAATGTGTGAACTGTGATGAGAGAGCAATTTCTCGTGTAATAGGAAATTCCCTGGAATGCCCTATTACACAAAAAGGCACATCCTTTTTTACGTGGAAAAATCGGAAGTTGTGGAGGTGTTGAATGAAAAGTGTATTAATGATTGGACAGTCCAACATGGCTGGACGTGGATTCATAAACGAAGTACCGATGAAAAGAATTATTACGATATGCCAATGATCATAATCATGTATATTTTGTAACTGCCCAGGGGTTGTCAGCAAATCCAGATGGCATACATTTAAATGCTGTCTCTCAAAGAAAATTTGGGGTTCGTTATTACTATGCCTACAAAAACAAAAAGAATGTGATAACACCTTTGAAAAACGAAGAAAAATTATTAGAGTCATGTATTAATATTCCATATACTCAGAATGAAATGAAATATTTAGCCATGATGGATTTGACAATGGGAAAATGTAGTTATGAAGAGTTCATAACAAAAATGAAAAATCTCTAACTTTCAATCTGACTAATGGAAATAAAATAAAGAAAAGAATTAGAATTTTACAAAGAAGTGTAATTGTATGAATAAAGCGATTGTTGTAATGAGGATTGCTATTCTTACTTCTTTGGAAAAAGATAAGTAATTGACTGGCAAATTCCAATTTGACGGAGTAATATATATGAAAATCCGAGAAGTGAATGAGAATAAAAAGCAGTTTATATCATTATTGTTATTAGCTGATGAACAGGAGAGCATGGTTGATCGCTATCTTGAAAAAGGAACTATGTATGTGCTTGAAGACAATGATGTAAAAGCTGAATGTGTTGTCACCGATGAAGGTAACGAAATACTTGAAATCAAGAATATCGCAGTCGATCCGGAAAATCAGGGAAAGGGCTATGGCAAAGCACTAATTGATTTTCTTGCCAGTAAATATGCAGATGAATATTCTGTTTTGCAAGTTGGAACAGGTGACAGTCCATTGACGATACCATTTTATGAAAAATGTGGATTTGTTCGTTCTCACAAGATTCCCAATTTCTTTACTGACAATTATGACCACCCAATTTATGAGGGCGGTGTACAGTTGATAGATATGATATATTTGCAAAGATGTTTATAACTTCCAGTTTTATTGACCAAGAAATCAAGGAGGATTCATTATGAGTGAGAAAACAGAGATTACTTTCATGCAAACAAGATTAATCCGGCTTGCTTCAGAAGAGTGGCATTTACCTGTTGAACAGATTATCCACTTGTTTAAAAAAGCTGATGTTCTTGGATATATAGAAAAATGTTATGGGATTTTTCATTGTGAAGGCGATGAAGCTGTGCTTGAAGATATTACTGAATTTTTGCAAAGAAAGGGGATAGAGATTAGTGCTTGAGTTAAAAGACGGATTTGTTCTCTATCATGGAAGCTATTGTGAAGTAAAAGAGCCAGATCTTGCCAAATGTGCAAAGAGAAAAGATTTTGGGCAGGGATTTTATTTAACTACATCAAAGGAGCAGGCAGAAAGTTTTCTGAGAACTTCAATAGCCAAAGCAATCGCAACCGGAACAATTGAAGAGGGACAGAAGTTTGGATATATTTCGACTTTTGAATTCAAACTTTCAGGAAATCTTGAAACGCATATTTTTGAAAATGCAGATGTAGACTGGTTACATTGCATTGCAGCACATCGAAAGAAAAAAATGTTTATCGAAGTTGAACGTGAAATGGCGAGGTATGATATCATTGCAGGAAAGATTGCGGATGATGCAACAAACGCTACCCTTACTGCTTACCTTGCCGGGGCTTTCGGGACAGCAGGCGATAAGGAGGCAGACGATTTCTGCATCAGACAGTTGTTGCCCAATAAACTAAAAGATCAATATTGCTTCAAAACAGAAGCCGCAATTAAGTGTCTGAAATTTGTGAAAGGTGAGAAGATATGGCTGAAGTAACAATTCCAAAGGAAAAAATGAATTATACAATAGACCTTCTTATCACTATGGTGACAGATGAGATTGCAGAAGAAACGGGAAAGGACAGAAAAGAGATATTGACAGATTTTCTGTGTTCCAAGACAGGAAAAGCACTGTATGATGAGAAAACAAAGCTGTGGTGCAATGGTCCGGCATATATAGCTGAATTGTATAGGGAAGAGTTAAAGAAATACGGAAATCAGATTTGAGATGACTCATATCCGGATGGTGTTGAAAACTTCCGCTATTATATCGTTGTGACAACTAAATATTTCAAAAACGCTGAGGTCAGCATTTCCTGATCATAGGACAACGGCCTCAGCTTTTTTATACCCGGGAATCGGCATTTATGAATCAGCCGGTTCTTTTTATTCATGACAATAGAATGCTCGCAGAGCGTGCATTCTATTGTTTATGCGAGCAACGAGCAATGAAGGCAAGGGGGGTGTCCGGGACACCTGCAGGAAGGGATGCAGTAGATAAGACAAAGGGGAAGGAGATGCATGAATTAATCAGCGTTTCCCTAGCTTAAAAGCCGTAGAAATTAAGTGATAAACATGATATATTTATGGAGAAGAGAGACATATAATCTTCTCCATATTTTTTGGGAGGAAATTATATAGGTAAAATAAATATGCAGGATTTCGCAAGATTCCAATGATTAAGAAAG
>ERZ773185.2716-NODE-2716-length-11063-cov-4.439135_pt1 | contig 11063 bp, 10 predicted proteins | sample MGYA00580531_ERZ773185 | MGnify/ENA primary metagenome ERZ773185 (study PRJEB29015, sample SAMEA2737799) | human gut metagenome | biome: human gut; feature: human-associated habitat; material: faeces | place: China | collected 2012 ...
ACATAGTCCTCCAACTGTGTTCCCCTGGCAAATGCTTTAATATATGTAGAGAAATCCCTCCTGCTGTGGTCTGATACTGGTCTGTGCAGTATCTCTATATCACTGTCATATACCACAGGTGTAAGCCTTACTGTTTCATGAATTGGTGATGTCCATACGAAAGGCCTTAACCTCTTAAAAAGCTTTGGCCTTAATTCTCTGTGTACATTGTACACAGAGTTATAGTCATTATCATTAACATAATACATCTGTACTATATCTATCTCTGGAAGAAGCATTGATTTCAGGTCTTTTAATGCCTGATTATTGCGTTCATCTAATATCTCATCTGCATCTGCACTGAATATATAATCGCAGGAAGCTAATGAAAATGCGTAATTTCTGGCAGCGGCAAAATCGTCACACCATTTATAATCATATACTTTATCTGTGTATTTATGTGCTATATCTTTGGTTGAATCAGTCGAACCAGTGTCCACTATTATTAATTCATCATAAGTTCCTGCGTATGAAATAAGACAGCGTTCTAATATTGACTGTTCATTTTTTACTATCATACATAAGGTGATTGATATCATTTTCGTGGTCTCCTTATAATTGTTTCCTGTTCATAAGTATACCATATCAGTTTTTATGTGGATAGATTTTTAATTAAAAAAGGAGTTTGTGTTTGATATGTCACCTGTCTACTGGTACGGGTGGCAATCTAGCACAAACTCTTTTTAGGTTTTCATTATTATTTTTTTATCATTTCAATACTTGAATTTATTTATTCCAGCTATTTATTTTAAGCCTTTTTCAAGGTCTGTAAGCATTATGTCTAATGCCTGTATTCCACCTTCGGCTGTGTACCATACATTTGAATGTTCAAGATATATTATATGGTTGTTTTTGTAGGCATCTGTTGTCTTTACAAGTTCATTTTCCACTATTTCTTTAGCAGTCTTAGCACCTGCTGTTGATATTGCGCTATCTCTGTCCATAACAAATATATAATCAGGATTCTGCTGTACTACTGTTTCAAATGAAGATTCATTGCCGTGTGTTGATGTTGAGCCTGCGGCTGTAAGATTGTTAAAGCCTGCTTCTACACCTATTAAAGAGCATCTTCCATCATTTCCAAGAAGATTAAAGCTTCCGCTTGTTGTCATACCTACTAATGCTGTCTTTCCTGATGATATCTTCTTTATTGCATCTATTCTTGCTCCAAAATCAGACATAAGTGAATCAACTTTATCTTCCATTCCGAATATTGAAGCTATTGTCTTTGCATTTTTAGATACGCTATTTACAAGTCCCTCATTAGTATCTGTTGCAAGATATACTACTGGTGCTATTTCACTTAAAGCATCATAGCTCTTTGATAAACGTCCACCAATAAATATAATATCTGGTTCACACTCCATAACTGCTTCTAAATCAGCCTCTTTTATTGTTCCAAGATTTTTAATTGATGCATCATTTGAATATTTTTCAAGGTAATCAATACTTGTTGATGCCATTCCTACTACTCTGTCACCTACGCCAAGTTCATCTATAATATCTAAAGATGCAAGGTCAAGAATTGCTATTCTCTTAGGATTATAAGGAACTTCTAATTCAATTTCATTCTTTGAAGCATCAAGCGAAGTGATTGTCACGCTTGTCTTTTCTTCTTTAGTACTTTCATTATCAGACTTATCAGTACCACACGCTATAAGTCCTACTGCCATTACTGCCATAAGTGCCATTAATAATAATTTCTTAAAATGTTTTTTCATATTTTACCTTTGTGGCTTACTGCCACTTCATCCTTTCTTTAAATTATAATATATCCCAAGCCGTATACATTACTAAACCAATACCAGTAATAAAAGTGAATGGAAAATTCCACTTTTGACATCCTGCCATTATTTAATAAATTTAATAATATATAGACAATGGTTTGCCCTTAATCTGCATAATCTCAAATTCTACATTATATATAGAAGATAAGTTTTCTTTAGTTATAACTTCTTCAACTGTACCAAATGAAGCAATCTTTCCGTCTTTAAATGCACATATATAATCAGAATAAAATGCCGCATAATTAATCTCGTGCAATACAAGTATTACTGTTTTTCCAAGTTCATCACATAATCTTCTTACTATCTTCATAAGATTACTTGCGTGATAGATATCGAGATTATTAGTCGGCTCATCTAAAAGAACATATTCTGTGTCCTGTGCTATAACCATAGCTATATATGCTCTCTGCCTTTGTCCGCCTGAAAGTTCGTCTATAAATCTTTCCCTGAAAGTTTCTAATTCCATATAGTCAATAGCTTTGTCAATCATTTCCTTATCTTTACTATTAAGTCTTCCTCCTGAATGAGGAAATCTTCCAAATGCAACAAGTTCTTCTACAGTAAGCTTCATCTGGATATTATTAGTCTGTGTAAGTATTGCCAGATGCTTTGATAATTCCTTGCTATTCCATTTGTTTATATCTTTCTTTTCTATAACAACTGAACCATTATCCGGTGCAATAAGTCTTGATATTATACTCATAACAGTTGACTTGCCTGCACCATTGGGTCCAATCAGCGATGTCACCTTCCCTTTTGGAAGTGAAAAGCTCACATCATTGACAACTGTCTTTTCATCATATTTTTTAATAATATGGCTAATCTGCATAACTGTAATTCCCTTCAAATTATTTTATGAATTATGCCTGCTTCCCTTTAATATTAAATATAGAAAATATATACCACCTGCAACTGTTATAAATACACTTATTGGAATAGAATACACAAACACTCTTTCAACTATAAACTGTCCTCCAATAAGTGCTATTACACCCATCAACGCCGCACCAGCTATAAGCTGTGTATGCCTGTATGTTTTTAACAGTTGTCTTGAAATATTAGCAATAATCAGCCCCAGAAATGATATCGGGCCAACCATAGCTGTTGCAACTGCTATACACAAAGTTACAGCCAGTAACAATCTTCTTATACATCTGTCATAATCAACACCCAGGTTAATTGCCTGTTCTTTTCCAAGAGTTATTACATCAAGCAGTGCAAGTTCTTTTCTAAAAATCACACCTATAAGTGCAAGTATAATCACCGAAAATATAATTATCTCTGAATTAATATTACTAAAGCTTGCTACAAGTGAAGTCAGAAGCGTGTCATATTCATTAGGGTCCATAACCCTTGTCAATGTACTCTGGATACTTGAGAAAAATGAAGTCAATACTGTTCCAACAAGCAATACATACAGCACATTATGTCCTGTCATCTTAAAAAGCCAGCTATATACAACAGTCGCTATAATTCCCATAAGTACAAGGTCTACAAGAAAACTAAGATTATCATTGGTAAATAATATACTTCCTGAACCTAACACAAAGACAACTGATGTATGTATAAGTGTGTATAAGGCATTCATTCCCAATAGACACGGTGTAACAATTGTATTATTAATAACAGACTGAAATATTATCGTTGCCGCTCCTATTGCAAATGCTGTTATTATCATCGCAATCACTTTAGGTATTCTTAATTTCATTGCATATCTTAGAAGTTTATGATTATGAAACTTAACACCTATAAAAAGAAATGCCGCAACAATAATAATGGCTATTAATGCAATAACAATAAGCTTTATAATATTTTTTCTATAAGCTCTTTTGTTCATAACCTGCTCCATTCGTATCTTTAAATAAAATTTTCTTTATATCAATTGCTTTTCTTCCATATCTTAATCTGTATAAAAGCATTCCTATAAATATAATGCTTCCTAATATTCCAACAATCAGCTCAATTGGTAATTCATATGGTTTAATCACAATTCTGCCAATCATATCGCAGACCAGAACAAATATTGCACCAAATAAAGCGGTATCAATAAGCGTTCCTCTTATTTTATCACCCTTAAACATTGCCACTATATTAGGAACAATTAAGCCTATGTAAGAAATTGAACCAACGACAACAACAACAGAAGCCGTTATCATTGCGGCAATTGTAAGTCCTCCAAACAACACAATATCATATGGAACACCAAGATTTTTAGAAAAATCTTTTCCCATACCAACTATATTAAAATGATTAGCAAATACAAATGCTAATATAATAAGAGGCACAACCATATAGACTATTTCATATCTTCCTTTAAGTACTAATGAAAAATGTCCAACAAGCCAAGTGGATAACGCCTGTGTCATTTCATACTTATATGCAAGGAAATTAGTTATACCGCCTATAACGTTACCAAACATAATTCCAACGAGAGGAACCATTACCACATCTTTATATTGAACTTTCTGAATAAACCAGACAAATACCCAGGTACCAAGAATAGCCGTTACAAAAGCAAAACCCGCTCTCTGCCATAATGTTGAATTAGGAATAAATAATAATGCCAGAAGAATTCCAAGCTGTGCTGATGAAATCGTTGCTCCTGTTGTTGGCGATACAAACTTGTTCATACATAGCTGCTGCATTATAAGTCCTGCAACACTCATTCCCATACCTGTACATATAATTGCTAACAATCTAGGTAATCTTGAAACAACAAATATCATCAATGCATTATTATCATTTGTTAATAAATCTTTGATATCTATATCAATAACACCAACAAATATAGATATTAATGATAATGCAAGCAGAATTATTGCAAGAATAATTTCTGTACAGTACTTTTTCAACCCATAGTTCCTCCTTTCCTTACTTTTGTTAGTTATTGCTAACTTTCGACCAGCAAATTATATTACATACTAATTTAGTATGTCTATAACTTACTTTTTTGTAACTTTGAGCTCTATTTTTCATACCTTATATTCTCAGTTGCTATATCATTTCTATTACTATAACCTTTAGCAAATTGTTCTAAATTATCAACTATATCAACAATATCGCTATATTCCTTATTGATTTCATATACTACTATCTTTGGCGGCATTTCCTTTATTACATTTCTGTTAATAAGTCCGCTTGCCTCTAACTCCTTTAACTGTGACATCAATACCTTTGGTGTTATATCATCAATTTTTTTCTGTAATATAGAAAATCTGTTGTCGCCATTTATTATGTGTGCAACTATCCTAAGCTTCCACTTTCCACCTATCAGGTCATCTATAAGATTAAATGGGCAATTATAATTATCTTTTATTTTGGAATAAGTATCTTTCATAAACACCTCCTGAATTAATTCCAATAAAAATATTCTAATAAAAACAAAAAAGCAGTGAGATAGCCAATCTGACATCAGTCGGATTTATGCAAAATGCTACTCACTGTTTAATATCTGTATTATATTTAATTGTATGCTGATTTTTTTCTTTTGTGCTCATTATATCATATGCCCTGCGTTGCTTTTCCACGCATCCGAAGTTTCGAAGAAACTTCTAAGTGACTACGAAGTAGTCATATTATATCATATTCTCAGAATTCTTCCAATTATGCAGTTAATTATGAAAATGAGAATATATATCGTTACGATTGTCGAACCTACTGGAGTTGAGGTAAATATTGATATTATTATTCCAAATACTGCCCCAAATACTGAAAGGATTGCTGAGTATATTATAACTGATTTGAAGCTTGTCATTACTCTCATCGCTGACAAGGCCGGAAATACTAAGAGGGCTGTTATAAGCAGTGAGCCTACGAGGTTCATTGCAAGCACGATTATTACTGCTGTTATAACTGCTATCATAAGATTGTATACATTAGTATTTTTGCCCATTGAGCGTGTAAAATTCTCATCAAATGTCACTGAGAATATTCTGTTATAAAATATTATAAAAAATGCAACGACTACAAGTGAGGCTATTACACACATAATAACTTCTGAGCCTGTAAGTGTAAGGATTGATGTCGAACCAAAAAGTGTGGAACACACATCTCCTGATACATTTGAGGATACTGAGAACACATTTAATATAAGGTAACCAACTGCCATTGAGCCTACTGAAAGCATAGCTATTGCTGCATCACCCTTTAATTTCGTGTTAGTTCCTGTTCTAAGAAGCAATATCGCACACACTATTGTTACAGGCATAATGAATATATTTACATTAGCAATCTTTAACACTGTAGCTATTGCAAGTGCACCAAATGCAACGTGTGACAAGCCATCTCCTATGAAGGAAAATCTCTTTAACACAAGTGTCACGCCAAGAAGTGATGAGCATAAAGAGATAAGCACGCCTACGATAAGCGCATATCTTACAAATGGATATGACATATAAAACTGAAATTCCTGTATAAAGCCACTCATTACTCCTCATCTCCTTCCATCTGTCCAAATACATTGGCTTTGTCGCTTTGCATAAATTCTTTCTTAGTACCATAAAAGCTGTCTTTACTGTCGAGATAAAGAATATGTGTCGCATATGATACCGACTGAAGGTCGTGGGACACCATAATTACTGTTATTCCTTTATCGTTAAGCTTCTTTAATAGCTCGTAAAATTCTGCTGTCACCTTAGGGTCTAAACCTGTAACAGGCTCATCTAAAAGTATTACCTTGGAAGTTGCACAGAGTGCTCTTGCAAGTAAGACCCTCTGCTGTTGTCCGCCTGAAAGATTGCGGTAACATTTTTTCTTAAGGTCTGTAATATCAAGCTCTCTCATCTTCTCAATTGCAAGACTTTTCTCTTTCTTTCCGTAAAATGGCTTAAATCCGCTTCCTGCAAGTGTTCCTGACAGAACAACTTCCCATACAGTAGCCGGAAAATCCTTCTGTACAACTGTCTGCTGTGGAAGATAACCTATCTCATAATCCTTAAGGCCATCACCATATTCTATCCTTCCTGATACTTTATCTATAAGGTTAAGCAGTGTCTTTATAAGTGTACTTTTTCCAGCTCCATTTTCACCAAGCACACATAAATAATCACCTTTATTGACCTTGAAATTAAGACCTGATACAACTGCCTTGCCCTCATATCCCAAAGCCAAATTCTCACATTCTATATATGACATTTTCTTTTCCTTTCTCAATTCCTATTTATCAATTGTTATTGATAAACATTCTCTTATAAGCATAATAAACACAAAAATTATCGTTCACGTCTGACATTAAAATCTATTGTAAAGCCTGTTTTAATACGACAAGGTTATTACTCATAACATTCAGATATGTATAATCTGCATCATCTGTCCCTGCCGACTGCATTGAATCCATAGTAAGTATCTGCTGATTCTTCTGGCTTGTATTGCCCTTAATAGTGTTAGCTATTCTTTTATCGGAACCATCAATTACAAGTATGCTTCCTGTTCCTATCTCGTCTATCTTGCCAGAAAGGAATGTAACTGTCTTAAAACTTGCCTCTGTTTCTGCTGAACAGCCTGCAAATGCGGCATAATAATCAATTCCGTAATCATCAACAAGATACCTGAATGGAAATCTGTCGCCAAATATAACTGTCTTAAGCCTTGAATTCTCACATACATTTTCATAATCACTGTCAAGTCCAGCAAGCTTATTTATATACGCATCAGCGTTATCCTGGTATAACTGCGAATTATCTTTATCCAAATCCTTGACTATATCCGCAAGATACTGTGTTAATACAGCCGCATTTTTTAATGAAAGCCATATATGCTCGTCATATTCAATATCCTCGTCTGTGTGACTGTGCCCTGCCTCCAAACTGTGGTCGTCTGCGTAATTATCTTCGCTATGGTCACCTGCCATATATTCATCTGCGTGGTCATCTGCTGTATGGTCATCACTATGCTCATCTACGTGGTCATCACTGTGATCGTCTGCACTATGGGAATGTGTGTGTGTATGCCTGAACTGGAAACGGCTCTCCTGCATACCTTCTATTACCTCTTCCTCTTTAGTCCTGTCGCTTATAAGCTCCATCATATTGACTTTTATCATATCATTATTCTTAGTTTCCCTTACCGCATCAAGAACCCACGCATCAGACTCGCCTCCGACATACACAAACACGTCTGCTGATGAAATCTTAGTCATATCCTTAGCTGAAGGCTGGTAACTGTGTAAATCCACTCCACCATTAATAAGAAGTGTCAGCCTGAATTTATCGGAATTATCACCTATTATCTGACTTAGCCAGTCGTACTGTGGGAATGTTGTACACACAATGCTTATCCTGTCATCATCATACCCTGTATCTGATGAACAGCCTGTTAATAACAGCATTGAAAATGTACCAATCAGAAGAACAGTACTCATAAATAATGCTTTTATTCTTTTTCCTGCCATTTTTATATCTATATTAAAATGCTTATTCTGCATATTATCTTTACTCCATTCTAACCCTGCTCATCTTTGCAATTCCTGCAAAGACCGCTTAAAGTTGAGCCATTACATTCAAGTGTAAATCCATATTGTTTCATAAGATTTTTTCTTATTTCGTCCATAAATGCACAGTCAAGGTGCATAACCTTTCCACACTTACGACACTGCATATGAAGATGTGCATCACAATTATTATGTTCATCTGATATTCTATAATAATAATTACCACTGCTTGCTGTCTTAAAACGCACAAGCACTCCATTATCTGTCATTCTGTCGAGCGTACGGTACACTGTTGACTGGTTTACATCTACATTGTTGCTTTCAAGGTAATGATATACGTCAGCCACGCAGAAGCTCTTGTCTTTCTGGAGTGAAAGATATTGTTCGATTTCCTGGGTAGCTTTGGTGTGGTATGTTTTAGGCATTGTGTACGGCTCCTTTCTTGTGAGGGAGGGCATTAATTGCTAATTTACTTTAATGACTTCCCTTTTTTATAAAAAATGCGAAATGCATTGTAATTTGCATTAAATTTGCAAATCATTTGCATTTCGCATATTATCATTTAACTATTGTTCTGTCAATATGTTTATATTTATTTAACAATATTTACTGGCAAAGAAGTAAACTCTCTCATTCCTGCCAATAATGTAGATTGAGATTGGGGAGAGCTGGCACAGGCATAAGAAGACGATGGGGAGCCGCCGGCACTTAAGCGCTGTCCTTTAGCGCTTTAGTACCGCTGCGAGCGACACTTAAGCGCAAGCGTGTCGCCGTTGCCTGTGCCAGCTCTCCCCAATCCCTCACAACCTACATTCCTCTCTCCCAATTGCCCAATCAAATATTTTTTATCATATTCTTACAACTATTATAAGTTATAACAAAATACCCTCCATATATCAAAAGTATAAACACTCCAGTCATTATTATTGACTGTACCATATATTCCGTACCAAGCAGTTCCATCACCATATAGCTTACCCTCATTCCGAATATTGAGTGTATTATTGCAAGTGACATTGGTATTCCAAAGAATATCACTGTCTGCTTTAATACTGCGTGATTGATTTTGCTATTGTCTGTTCCAAGATTTTTAAGTATCTTATATCTGCCAAGATTGTCGGCACTTTCTGACAGTTCTTTTAATGCAAGTATTGCCGCTCCTGATATAAGGAATATAAGTCCAATGTACAATGCTATAAATGCTATCATAGCACCAAGTCCCATTGAATTCTCTTTTACTGAAATAAGCGTATTAATATCCATTATAATACCTTCTTTACCAGCACCATTCGCTATCTTTACAATCTTTTTATCAACTGCCTCACGTTCATCACCCTCTGGTATATTATAATTACCAATATAATATTCACCTGTTGGAAGCATTGTTTCAAGTACTTCGTCTGGCACAACCACAATTCCTATATTTATATGGTTAGATGACATCTGGACAAAACCATCCGAACAACGATTATATTTTGGCTTTAACAATTCCCCATTTAAAGCAATCTTTACTCCCTTATCTAAGGCTTTGTTTCGCACTTCTGCCATCGACTTAAAGTCTGCAACAATTATATATTCATCAGAACTAAGACTGTATTGTTCATTACCATACAGAGCTGCCACCTTGTTATAATCACTAAGTTTCATAATATCTTCAGAATAATATGCATCAAAATATGATGAATCAATATTATCTGCGATATCCGGATTATCAGCCTTCGCTGCTTCTGTATTTCCTAAAGTATCATTAATTGTAAGTTCACTTGTATTGTATACATACACATCTACTATATCTTTAAGAATATCTTCAAGGTCAATATCTTTTCTCTTATAATAATCTTTAATCAATTCTGCCTCATCATCTGAATAAAGTTCCTTCTCTATCTGCACATCTGCTGGTGATAGCATATCAATATTGTGTACAAGTGAATTACGCACTGTAAGTCCGCTTGATAATACGCATATTGTTATAAACATCATAAGGCATATAACTGTCATTGCGAACACGTTGCTGTTCATACGGCTGCTCATCTGACGGAACACAAAGCTGTTAAGCCCCTTATAGTACACCTTTTTCATAGAATGTACTGCTGAGAACATAATTCCTGATAATGACCAGAAGAATAAAAATGTGCCTGCACAGCCCATCACTATATATTTGGCAAGGTCAGTAACTAACTCAAGATTCCTGCTATCTGATACCTTATAGTAGGCAAATGCAAGCAGTACAACTGATATTATCCATACAACTGCACATATATATGGATTTTTGTTAGTTGCTTTTTCTGCCTTTCTGCTTCCTGTAAGAAGGTCTATAAGCTTATATTTGTTAATGCAGAACATATTAAAGAGTATTACGATAACATATATAATTGCAAAATATATCAATGTCTTTACAAATGCCTGCTGAGAAAATACAAATCTGTATTTCTCAATGTTAACCCCAAACATATTGGCAACAAATATACTTGTAACCTGTGAAAGTCCTATTCCTGCCACAAGTCCTATTCCTAACGATATAACACCTATAATCAGTGTTTCAAGAAACAGTATAAGTGATATTTTCCTTTTTCCCATTCCAAGAAGAATGTATAATGCAAATTCCTTTTTTCTCTTCTTTACAAACATCCATGAAAGGCTTCACTCCGTCTGTTCCAAGATATGGGTTTACAGTTGCAAAATCCTCATTAAATGGAACATAAGTCTTGCTTCCTACCTGAACCTTTCCAAGATGTCCGACGGCATAAGCTGCAGATGTGGAACCGATATCACCACGTTTGATATCGCCGATGACGATCAGACCTTTTTCT
>ERZ773185.2722-NODE-2722-length-11044-cov-21.304577_pt1 | contig 11044 bp, 6 predicted proteins | sample MGYA00580531_ERZ773185 | MGnify/ENA primary metagenome ERZ773185 (study PRJEB29015, sample SAMEA2737799) | human gut metagenome | biome: human gut; feature: human-associated habitat; material: faeces | place: China | collected 2012 ...
TTATATTGCCTGTGGCATAGCAATTTTCTATCAAAGTTTCATCAGTTGTCACTCCATTACCTATTCCAACGAAGCCGCCTACTGCAATGCCACGTCCGTTTCCTGTTACCTCAACAGAAACGTCTGCACCGCAATATTTAGCAGATGAGCCTTTTGCGAGCGTACCAACAAAGCCACCAACATTGCCCTTTTTTGTTGATTCCTCTATCTTTCCGGAAACACGGCTGTGGCTCACTGTTGTACCTCCGTCCTGAATGCCTACTAATCCGCCTATGCTGTTAAGAGCAACATAGCTGCCGTCAGAGCCTGCTTTCATGTCAAGACCGATAACAGTACAATTTACTATATCGCCCATAGAATAACCTACAAGCGCACCTCCCATGCGGAAGCCATATCCACTGCTGTGATTTCCGCCAACATAGTTTATAGAAACATTTTCAAGAACTACATCCTCGATAGTGCCGCTGGTCGCACCAAACAAGCCGCATACATCGCCACTGTATGGCGATGTTTCTGTTCCAATGGTAAGATTTTTGATAGTATAACCATTTCCGTCAAAGTTGCCAGAGAAAACAAAATATTCATGACCACCCATAATAAGGTCCGCCACAGTTTCTCCTACTGGAGTCCACTCTTTTCCACCGAGGTCGATATCCTCTGTAAGCTCAAAGTATGTGTCTGCATATTTTTCACCATATTCCTCTGCGTTCACTCTTTTCGCAAAATACGCAAGCTGTGAGCCAGTAGCTATTTGATAAGGGTCATCTTTTGTGCCTTTTCCTCCTGCAAAAGACTCCGCTACAGAGCCGTCCCAGACCTCTGTACCGTCAGCAAAAACAGAAACAGGCACTAAGCTTGCCGCAAGACCCATCGTCACCAAAAGGCTTAAAATCTTCTTTTTCATTCTAATTCCTCCATTATATTTTTCGGGGTTGATATTTCTTTTTTACTCAGAACATAAATTTTTCACGATTATTTTAACACAACCCACACACTTGTCAACAAGTTTGACACAAACGGTCAAAAATCTGCACAAATGGTATTCGTTTAAACAAATAATGTATGAAAGTCCCACTTAATTGCTTTATATATCTATTTAATGGATATATTACTTTTTCTTCTTAGCCATGACCACAGCCGCACCGCTCAGAAGTGCAAGAGCGAACGCTCCGCCAGCAACGCCTGTTGACGGGTTTGTATTTGAAGCGTTTGAAGCCGCCTTTGAGCTGCTGTCTGACTTGCTGTCAGAAGCGGAACTGCTTACGCTGTCAGGCTGTGAAGAAGCAGGTGTTTTCTTTACAAGATTTGCCACAGCGTCATTTATAGCCTTTACCATAGCGTCAACATCAGCCTGCTCTGTGATGTTCTTCGTTCTGTCAATAGCGGCAAGAGCCTTTTCGACTTCTGAGAAGTCCTCATAATCGTCCTTGTTGAGAGCCTTTGCGGCTTTCTCTGCCTTGTCAAGCTCTGTATAGTCTGCTGACTTGTATGCAAGTTCAAAAGCCTGTGTATGTGTTGCGATATCTGCTGAAATAGTTATTTCCTTGCTGAGAGGCTCGCAATCGTCAGCAGTTACCTCTACTGTGTAAGTGCCTGCTGTAAGCATTGCAGTATTGCTTGTTATCTCTTTTCCGTCTACCTTTATTACAACATTTTTCAGGTCAGCAGGTGTTACTTCAAAATCAACTGCATATTCCTTAGTTGGCAGGACAGGCGTTTTTCCCTCAACATACTGATACTTTGCACCGTCGGCTGTCAGCTCGTCATAAAATTCTTTTGTTGTCATATAGTCATAAGCTTTAGCCTTGCCTGCTTCTTTATTTGAACCGCAAGCTTCAACATTTTCTGTTTCTGTGAAATAGTTGTTTTTAAAGTCAGTTGTAGACGAGGAATCCTTCCCCACTATTCCGCCGAAACGTGTATATGGCTTTTTGGCTGAGTACTGTGAAAGGTCAATTTCTCCTGCAAAATAGCAATCACTTACAGAACCGCCGGCTACTGAACCAACGATACCGCCTACATCTGTGGTTCCGTTGCCAACCGGCGTGAGTTTTCCTGTAACATAGCTGTTTATAACCTTGGAATCGCCATACAAACGTCCTACGATACCGCCGGCGTTTGGTGCAGCATATACCATATCGCCTGTGCTTGAACAATAGCGGACTTCCGTTCCAATCTGCGCATATCCAACTATACCGCCGACATAAACACTTCCGTTGTCGCCTGAGATAGTTATGTCTGCTGTGTTCTCACAATATTCAAAAGTTGTGCCGTATGCCTGACCTACCATGCCTATGAAGCCATAAACATATTTGCCGTTATTGTTGAACGATACGTTTGACACACAATCAGAAATAGTACAATCACCTGCAAATCCTGCAATAGTGCCATAAACAGTATATTCGTTATCAGTATTTGTCACATCCAGATTTCCCTCTATAGTCAGACCTGATACCTCTGCTTCCTCGATATCGCCAAAGAAACCGACCAACAAATCTTTACCATAAATAGACGTAAAATCAATGTTTGAAATAGTATGACCATTTCCGTAGAATTTGCCGCTGAAACAATGTTCAATATAGCCGTTTTCATCGAAAACGTTTCCGATAGGCGTCCATACAACACCTGTCAAGTCAAGGTCATTTTCAAGAACAACAACTGCGTCCTTATTCTTGTCATAATCTCCGTTGTTTACCGCTTTTGAAAACGCCAACAGGTCGTCAACAGTTTTTATTACCGTCTTATTATCGTCTGCAAATGCCGTTGTCGGCACAAACAAAAGACAGCCCGTCACCAAAAGACTTAAAATTTTCTTTTTCATTCTAATTCCTCCATAATATTTTTCGTTGTTGATATTTCTTTTTTTACTAAGAACATAACTTTACACGATTATTTTAACACAGGCTACACACTTTGTCAATAAAATTAGCACAAACGGTCAAAAATCTGCACAAGCGGTAACAAAATAAATGAATAATGCTTGAATTTTGCTTTGATGTGTGTTATTATATATTAAGAAATCATGTATAAGAAAGGATTTTTACAGTATGAGAGTGGCATTGGTAGACGATAATAAAAACGATCTTGCACATCTTCATGAATATATTTCCGAACAAACCGCTCACAGCTGTCAGATAGATACGTTTTCAAGCGGAGAAAGCTTTTTGTCATGTTGGCAGATGGGAGCTTATGATCTGGTGGTGCTTGATATATTCATGGGGAAAATGACAGGGATAGAGGTGGCAGAAAAGCTTCGTGAAACAGACAAAAACGTGCATATCGCATTCGGCACTTCAAGCAACGAGTTTGCAAGCGAAAGCTACGACCTCAACGCCTGCTACTATCTTTGCAAGCCCTTTCAGGCTGACAAAGTAAAAGCCATGCTTGACCGGATCGGTTCTGATGAAATTGATCGTATGCGTTCCGTTAAGCTTCCCGACGGACAGAACGTGATACTCAGAAATGTTATCTACATAGACTGTGCGTCACATATCGTGACTATCCATTGCACAGACGGTGAAAGCATAGTTTCAAGAAATTCTTTCGCTGAGATCGAGAGCATTTTTTGCAGTCATTCATACTTTTACACCTCCACCAAAGGCGTCATCGTGAATTTCTATGAGATAGCCCAGCAAAAAAGCGACCTTTTCATAATGAGCGACGGCACACATATCCCCATAAGTCGCCGAAAATCCAGAGAAACACTAGACGCCTTCGCTCAGTTTCGCTTCAGTGATCTGCGAAAAGGCGGTGAGCAGTAATGCCTCCTTTATACCGCCTTGTGGAAGTGGGCATATATTCCCTGCTGAACTTTCTGCCACTTATGGTGCTTGCCCTTTATCCCTTCAGGCATAGGCTTCGCTTTTCCAAAACAGCTACTGTGGGACTTGTTGTGGCTCTTTCACTGGTGCAGATCTTCTTAGGCTGGCAGGCGGCATTTTTCAGCACAAATGCAGGTCTGCTAAGTGCAGTCAGCACCCTGCTCTATGCGGCTTTTTACTTTTTCGCTGTGAAGGTCAAGGTCGGCAAAACAGGCTTCACACTGCTTCTGCTTTCAAATAACGCAAGCTTTATCGTCATTACCTCAAAATGTCTGGAGGGCATTCTGTTCCCGTCACTTGCCTATGAATCATACCGCTGGTCGTTTTCCCTTTGTATGCTTATGACAGAAGCCGTGGTATGGGGGCCGCTTTTTATCTACATGAAAAAGGTCTACACACCTGCGGTGGAAAGAGAACCGTCAGGTCTGGAGTGGCGCTATCTTTGGCTTATCCCATTTACGTTCTATATAATATGGTACTATACTCTCTACGGCAACTCTACGAAAAGCAGCTTAGAGCTTGCTCTGGAGCCAAAGAACACCATAGCTCTGTTCTTTATAAATGCAGGAGCGTTTCTGGTGTATTACATCGTGGCACTGCTGGTCAGCGAACAGCAGAAAAATCTGCGGCTTCAGGAAAATAACCACCTGCTTGAAATGCAGAACCTGCAATATGACTATTTGCAGGATAAGATAAAAGAAACAAGACGCTATAAGCATGATGTCAGACATCATATCGCTCTTATGCAGGAGCTTCTGAAAAAGGGCGAATACGATAAGCTTTCGGAATATCTCAATTCTTTCAGGGATTCTATGCCCGATATATCAGAACACATTTACTGCAAAAACACATCTGTAAGCGCACTTCTTGCATATTTTGCTCAAATAGCGGAAAGCAGCGGCATTGAATACAAGGTGAGTGCTGACATCCCAGATGACATAAAAATAGACATAACCGACCTCTCTGTGCTTTTCGGAAATCTTATCGAAAACGCCATTCACGGCTGCGTGTCTGACAGTGCAAAGAATAAAAAAATAATAATCAGAGCAAAGGCTGACAGCTATTCCCTATGCCTGACGGTGGACAACACCTTCACCGGAACTATCCTCACCGACCCAGAAGGCGGTTTCCTTTCCTCAAAACGCAAAGGCAAAGGGATCGGCACAGAGTCTGTCAAGAACATTGCCGCCAAATACAATGGCGTAGCTAAATTTGAATACGGTGACGGAATGTTTTACGCTTCCGTAATGCTGAACATATGAAAAAGGCGGAAAGCTCGCAAAGAGCCTCCGCTTTTTCTGTTATATATAGTATATCCGTTTTGCTGTTCTTAATTGTCGCTTATATCACACACTGCCACGCTTGTAACAGGGTCAATGTCAGAGATGTCAACGCCGTATTGATATGGGTTGAGTTCAAAAGTCTCGCTGTCCGTCTGAGCCTGCATTCTTTTATATGTTTCATCAAGCTGTTCGTCAGTGAGGTCAAAGCCGAACCACCATGTTCTGCCGTTTATTGTCGCTGATACGATTCGGTTTCTGTCTGTATTTGAAAGATACATAAGTGGCTTTTCACCCAGAGCGTTGCAAAGCTCGTTGTATGTCATGCCCACATAGATATTCTTTGTGATGTATGCACCATTGTAAAGCTCCACCCTTGTGACAGGCAGGCTTTCGTCAACATAGCCCTTGCCTGTTTCGGTATTCAAAGCCGCCCTGCCGAAGTGATACTGCGGAAAAGCCGAGCACTGATACATAGAATCATAGCCGTTTTGAACGAATGTTGGATAAACAAACTCATAGTTGTTGTCTGCCATTTTGAGCATATCCCCCACTGTATTTGAAAACAGCTCCTCGCCTGGTTTGTCTGCACTTGGGAGGACAGCGCTTGTATTTTCGCCTTGCGTATCTGTAACAGGAGTATCGGTTTGCACAGGTGCAGGTGCAGTTGTCACGGCGGTGTCTGTTACCTTTTCAGGCTCGCTTGACGGCTCAGATATGCTGTCTGTTTCAGCTTTTGACGAACTGATTTCAGATATCTTCTCTGATGAAGCGTCTGCCATACTGCTGTCAGAAAGGTCAAGGCTATCGTCATTTAAGCTGTCTGAAACACTGCTGTCATCGTGAACGCCGAAGCCGTTGTTGTTCACTCCACGGAGAGCCAATGGTATGCTCACTGCCACCACCACAGCCGCCGCAGTTCCCACTATCTTTATAGCAGCGGAAGAGGTTTTCAACGCTGTAACAGGTGAAGCCGCTGTCATTGCATACTTTTTCGGCAGAGCCGCTCTCATCATTGCGCTCATAGGCACAGCCGCAAATGCGCCGCCCTCAAAGATACGCTCTATCTCTTTCTTTATCTTTGCCCTCGCCTTAAAAAGCTTCTGCTTGGCGGCATTCTCGCTTATCTCCAAAATCTCGGACACTTTTTTCAGCGGCATGCCGTCATAATAATAAAGTATCACCGCCGACCTCTGCTCAGGCTTCAGCCCCTCTATGACCTTTTTCAGACAGCGTTTAAGCTCCTTGCTATCGGCATAATCCTCAGGGAGCATAACAGTATCGTCAGCATGGATATCCTCGCTGAGGTTTTCGTCATCAAGGCTTATGTTATCCTCTCTGCCCTTTTGTCTGAAATACATTCTGCACTTGTTGAAAGCGATAGAGTGAAGCCACGTTTCATAATGCTCAGGCTCTTTCAGCGACCCTATCCCCTCCATTGAAGCCAAAAAGCTGTCCTCGGTGATATCCTCTGCGGTATGCTTATCCCCAACGTTTTTCAGCACGAAGAAATAAAGCTTCTCGTGGAACTCTTTGTACAGCTTCTCAAAAGCTGTCTTTTCGCCATTCTGAGCCTTTTCTACAACGGCTCTCAATTCATTCTTGTTCATTCACATATCCCTCCAAGACAAGTATGCGTATCAACCTTTTCATCTGCGCCTCTGCCTCCTCGTCTGTCTGACGAGTTTCCTCGTTCATGGACCTTAGGACAAAGGCGATGACATCTCCAAGCTTTGCATTTTTCATTTTTATCTCCGTTTCATGCTCTCTCGTTTTTGCCCTTTCATATACTTAGTTGCAGTTATCCCGATATGGTTATCATAACATCACACTTTTGTATATCTGCACAAAAACGCACCCCACAGCCTATGAAAAATGCACAACCTTATGACGCATACTGTCTTAATACTCATTATACTATATTTATGTATATTAAGCAACTATTTTTCAAAACTTGCCATAATAGATAATTCACATATCATTTATAAAATGTTTCTTGTATCTTTTGTGCAAAATGCTATAATCTAATTGAAAATACGGAGAGAATTCCGTATAAAGTTAATAAATCAAACAAATCGGAGGTAATTCATTATGATGGGAAGACTCAGAGCAATGCGTGAGCCGCTCAAATATGTTCAGGGCAGAGATGCTACACTTAAGTTTCATGAAGAAATGGGCTATATGGGCAAAAGGTGGCTGTTTGTATGTTCAAACAGTGGCTACAAAGCCTGTCATGACAAGATAGAAAAAAGCTTTGGCGAGCTTGACGATTACAGACGCTATGAAGTATTTGGTGGTATATCAAGCAAGGGCGAGATAGCCAAAATGGAAGAGATAGTAAAGGCTGACAACATCGACACAGTAGTTGCAGTTGGCGGCGGAAGCGCAGTTGATACTGCAAAAGCTACAGCATACTACACAGGCAAGCACATTGTTATCGTGCCTACAGTTGCGGCAACAGATGCGCCATGCACAGGTCTGTCAGTAATATACAATGATGACCACAGTTTTGACAAATATCTTTTCTATCCTACCAATCCAGACGCAGTAATGGTAGACACAACAGTTATCGCAAACGCACCTGTAAAGTTCCTTATTGCAGGCATGGGCGATGCACTTGGTACATATTTTGAGGGCAGAGCTTCCATAAGAACAGAGTCTGCGAGCCTTGAAGGCACAGGCATCACAAGAGCAGGACAGGCACTTGCAAGGCTTTGCTATGACACGCTGAAAACATACGGCAAGCAGGCAGTTGAGGCTTGCAAGGTACACGCAGTTACACCTGCCCTTGAAGCTATCTGCGAGGCTAACGTATATCTTTCAGGAGTTGGAGCAGACAACGTAAACTGTGCGGCTGCACACTCGTTCTACAATGGCGTAACATCATTGGGAATCAAGCATGCAGACCACGGCTGTTGTGTAGCCCTTGGTACACTGGTTCAGCTTGTACTTGAGGGTGCGCCAAAGGAAGAGTTTGAAGAGGTACAGAACTTCTGCCTTGAAGTGGGACTTCCTGTCACACTCGAGGAGATAGGTGTAACTACACCTGAGCAGGTAGAAACTATCGCAAAGAACGCTTGTATCCCAGGCGAAACTATCCACAATCTTGCAGGCGACGTACAGCCTATCGAGCTTTATGACGCTATCATGCAGGCAGACGCAATGGGCAAGATAGCGCTGGGAAAATAAAGAATAGTGTATATTTAAAATAATATTGCCACCCATGGCTGATTTGGCTGTGGGTGGTTTTTTGTGCAAAAAAAGCAGAGAAACCCGATCAATGGGTTTCTCTGTTTGGATCAACTTATTAAATCATAATATCTTAGTAAAGTATATCTTCCTGCGAAGTTCAGTTGTCTGCAACGTCCATAAGCTCAACAGCAATATCGTCAGACCCGGTATCATCTGCATCAGCCTGAATATCGTCCGGCTTATCGTCCTCTATGACAGCTCCTGTAAAATCAATGCAAACATTCTCACTTTTGCCAAAACGAGCCATTGTCAGCAGATCGGTGACAGTCGAGCGTGTGACATGAGCGCCTGTGAAATCCATCACCACATTTGCGGAATTATCCTCGCTGTTTTTGCTGTTGATCTCATCACGAAGCTGGTCAAAATTCGTATCCTCAAGGTCTGCATAAGCTGAAAACTTTTTTGGCGCATAGAGCGTTGCAACAGCGTGCATAGCAATGAATACAAACCTGAAATCTTCGCAATCAAAGGTGCTGAAAGGTATCTCAAAAAGCCTCAGCATACCCTCGTCGGTCTTTTTGCATAAAACAGGCTTATATCTGTTCTGAGCCAGATCGTAGGTGTATCTGTCTTCGTAAGCTTCATCGGTTAAGCTGCCGTCTGGCATAGGCACGATCTCAAAACGAGAAGTTTCATTGCACGTATTGCAATAGCCTCCGACTATCACAAATCTGAAAACATAGTCGGTATTTTTCTCAAGTTTTTTGTCACAGCATATCTGCGTCCAGTCCCAATTCCAGTTTCCAATAGAATAGGCGATAACGTTTTCGCCGTCCTTATCGGTCACAAAATATTTAGCTATAACATTGTTTTCGCAGGACTTATCAGCCTTGAAATCTCTAGGGTCAAAATCAATTACTTTACTCATATTATTTACCTCCGTATTATCAACGGTCGGCTTATGAGTATCCAACATTCTTATAGTACATTTTTCACAGTCGCTTGCATACTCTGCCCGACCGTTCTTAACAAGCCCCTTAGCCCTTTTGGGATAGGTAGCTCCGATTCGTTTTCCGTTTATGTCTGTAACAACAACGTTTTTTTCTATGGGTATCTCCCCCTTGCACAGCAATATTAAATTAGTGCCTGCATTACACAGGCTTGCGTTTAGCTCCGACGCTGTTATTTTCTATGGGTGTCGTCCCCAGTCTTTGCTTAGGATAAGTTTAACAGACGTCCGGTCTTTTGTCAAGACTATATTCACCTTTTCGACATTACATACAATTGCGATCTTGCGGGCTTAGCACATATGCACAAGGGACATGAGTACATAAAATGCCCGTCACGGCGAGTGATTTCAAAATTTATCATAACGCAATTCTATCTCACCGGGAACAAAAAAAATCCGTCCTACCCAAAGTAAGACGGAAATTGGGTGCAGGGTCGAAACTTTCGGAAAAAGACCAACGATTGGTGCTTGAAGTTTCTGAAAGACTAGGACAAGAATAATTTTTGAGGCCTCGAACTGCAATATCAAAGTAAAAATAAAACAGCGTACCGCAGCCCCCTGCGATACGCTGTTCTCATATAAAATTATTTCTTAGTAGTAACACTCTTTGAAGCCGACCAAGCACCATAATACTTAGTACCCTTTACAGTTGTGTACGAACGAACACGAACGTAATATTTCTTGTTGCCTGAAAGCTTTGAAATAGTGGTCTTGTCGGTCTTGTTGTTTGTTATGGTAACTTTCTTTGCACTTGTAAACTTTGAGTTGGTAGCATACTGTATCTCGTATCCGGTAGCCGAACCTTTCTGCGCCCAATCCACAAAGAATGCCTTGCTCTTAGCCGTGAGCTTCTGTATCGCCTGCTTGGCAGGATTTATCTTGAACGTCTTTGTGATAGTGCCTGTGTAAGAACCTTTTCCTGCGATTTTTACAGTGGCAGTGCCTATGCTCTTGTTGTTAGAGTATGAAACTGTGTAGTCAGTGCCATTTTTCAGCGTTTTGCCATTGTATTTAACAGTAATGCTCTGCGTGATATTCTTGCCCGTGTATGACTTGTTTGAAATGCCAGAAATGGTAGCTTTCTTGAAGTTATTTTTGATTTTGAAGGTCTTAGAAATTGAGCCAGTGTAATTGCCCTTGCCTGTGATTTTTACAGTAGCTGTTCCGACCTTGGTGTTGTTTGAATATGAAACTATGTAATCTGTACCATTCTTCAAAGCTTTGCCGTTTAGCTTGACCGTTACACCAGGCTTTTTTGCCTTGCCATCATAAGCGTAGGTCGAAGTGGAAAGTGTCACGCTTGCCTTTGAAATGCTAATTCTTGAAAGTGCAGGAATTTCAGCCGTTTCAAGAACTTTCTTACAGACTGTACATTCCTTGTGCTTTGAGCCTTTAACTCCGATAGAAGCCGCCTTGTCAGTTATCCAACCGCTTGACTTGTGACCTGTGGCATTTATCACTGTCTGAACCTTGATAACAGTATTGCAAACTGAGCAATGTGAGCCGTCTGTTTTGCCTGCGGTGGTGCAAGTAGCAGGGTAGCCCTTGTCGGTAACTGCGGTGTGACCCTTTGCAGGAAGCTTTTCTGTAACTGTCGCATTGCACTTTGTGCAAGTCTTTATAGCAGTACCCTCTGCTGTGCAGGTCGGTTGTTTTGTTACAACAGAATTTCCGTAGCTGTGACCTGTTGCCTTAGTTGTGCTATCCTTGTATGAAGTACCGCAAACAGAACACTTGTGGAG